>ERZ1740058.143-NODE-143-length-61066-cov-6.043435_pt1 | contig 61066 bp, 54 predicted proteins | sample MGYA00581745_ERZ1740058 | MGnify/ENA primary metagenome ERZ1740058 (study PRJEB43018, sample SAMN04849742) | marine metagenome | isolation source: floating plastic debris | place: Pacific Ocean | collected 2008-08-30 | study: EMG produced TPA metagenomics assembly... | reverse complement strand
GATAGTAGTAAATTAGAACCTCGCTTTCAGGAAAAAACCATTGAATTTAGCCGGTTAGATGCTCAATTAGATTCCATCCAAGCTAATGATCTATCTTTAGAACAACTTGCTGTACTCGAACTTGAGCGAAATAATGCCCAACGTACGTTGGATTTTCTGTTGGAGTACCGACGAGCGATTCATCAGCGAATAAATATTCTGGAGCGAAAAATTATTAAAATGCAGGAGGCTGCAGAATTTGCCGCCAAAGGTGAAATGGCAAGCATCTTAGAAATAGCCGAAAAAAAGGATAAGCAAAGGCTAGCAGATAACCTGCCTCCAGACGTATTAAGTACCTCCGATACCTCAATGCTAAACCAGACTAGTTTGGATGAGTATAACTTGCAGGTAATTGAAGCTACCCGAAGATTAAATATACTACAAGCAAGGTTTGAGTATACAAAACAGGGTTGGCTGCTAATTGAACAGCTCCAAGATTTGAATCAGGATCATCTCATCATTGCCCGCTCACTGGTAGAAGGAGCTCAAAATCAGTTAGTGCAGTGGCAAGACATGGTGCAGTCGATGAATAAAACGCTGGATAGCCTTCAAGAAAAAGGTTCTAATCCTCAACTCCAAACAGTTATCCAAAACACAATAGGTGATACCCGCCGCTTTACCGCTGGTATTGAGAGTACCCTAGCCACTGATTCGGAACAAATAGATAAAATAGAGGCTCGAGTTGAACGCTTGTCGGTGTTACAAGATAATTCATCCGAGATTATTGCTGACCTGGCTAAGCAGATTGAAAAACAGAACCAGCGGCTGGAGTATCTCCGAAGCCCGTTAGCTCCCCATAATATCTACAACTTCATCATCAATAGGGGGCCTCGCATCATCCTAATTATACTAATGCTTTTCCTGGTATGGTTTGGTGCCCGATGGCTGATTTACCAAACGCTGAAGCGAATTATCCAATTTAGAGCTACCGAAGAGCGTAAAGAACGGATAGAAACGTTGAACCGAGCAATACGCAGTGCCCTAACGGTGGTCATGTTGATTTTTGGTAGTATGACATTGCTGTCAGAATTTGGAATAAATATATCGGTGCTACTGGGTGGAGCAGCGGTATTTTCTCTGGCTATTGCTTTTGGCGCCCAAAGCCTGGTGAAAGATTATTTCTCCGGTTTTATGATTCTCACCGAAAACCAGTACCGGGTAGGCAACGTGGTAAAAATCAACCAGATATCGGGAGTGGTAGAAGATATTAGCCTACGCACCACTATTTTACGTGATCTGGAAGGGGTAGCCCATTTTATTCCGCACGGTGAAATTACCATTGTAAGCAACCTAACCCATGTATGGTCGAGAGTGATGCTGGATATAGGAGTGGCCTACAAGGAAAATGTAGATCATGTGATGGAGGTCATTATGGAAGTAGCCCAAGCCATGCGGAAAGAGCCGGAATATAAACGCCTGATCACGGACGATCCTGAGATGCTAGGAGTGGATGCTTTTGCCGATTCAGCGGTAGTGATTAAAGTAATTATAAAAACCAAGCCTATGAAGCAATGGATGGTGAAACGGGAATTGCTGCGCCGCCTTAAGAACCGCTTCGACGAACTGGATATTGAAATCCCTTTCCCTCATCGTACTATTTTCCACCGTGATCTACCCCCACTGAATACGGATCAAGAGACGCTGAACTCAACCATGAAAACTGAGCCGATTGAGAAGTAGAAATTCTATCCTTACTAGTTCCAGGTGCAAAGTGGTCTATCGTGTGTAGTCAGATGTAGCCGCTTCGGGTTGGTTAGCGTAATGCTAGGGCAAATTCAATCAGTCTTTTCTGTGTTTAACTGCTAAAGTTTTAGTCAGTGCTTGTATCTTCGCGCTAAAACCTAACTAAAACGAAACACGAATGATGGAACTACAGATTGGCGATATGGCTCCCGATTTTGAGGCCCCTAACCAGGATGGCGAAACGGTAAAACTCTCTGATTACCGAGGAAAGAAGGTGGTGCTGTACTTTTATCCTAAAGACAATACTCCGGGCTGCACGGCACAGGCCTGCAACTTACGCGATAATTATTCTGAGCTCCAAAAAGCTGGTTACGAAGTAATTGGAGTGAGTCCTGACGGAGTAAAATCCCACCAGAAGTTTATTGAGAAGCAGGAATTACCCTTCACGCTGATTGCCGACGAAGACAAAGCGGTGAACGAAAAGTACGGTGTATGGCAAGAAAAGTCGATGTATGGTCGTAAGTATATGGGAACCGTCCGCACTACCTTTGTTATTGATGAAGAAGGAAAAATTGAGGATATTATCAAAAAGGTTAAAACCAAAGATCATACGGCCCAGATTCTTACGTAGGCAATCCGATGGCGGAATTTCTTTCTTAAGGGGGTTATTCTTCTTTTTTGCAAATGCTTTAATGAAATACCCCTTACCCCCTTTTTCAAAGGGGGGTTTATTTACATTGACAAACCACATTCGCTACACACTGATCATAAGCATTTTATGTTTCTTATGGCTCCCCTCTTCAGTTACCGCCCAAGTACAGATACAACGGCCGCCGGAAAAAACTCGGATGTTGTTTTTGCTGGATGCTTCCGGCAGTATGTTTGCCGAGTGGGGTAACAGCCTGCGGATGGATGTGGCGAAGAATATGCTAATTGACTTAGTGGATTCACTACGGATTGACCCTAATCTGGAACTGGCACTGCGGGTATACGGGCATCAGTTTCACCGGCGCTACCAGAATTGTGAAGACACCAAACTGGAAGTAGGCTTTGCTCAAAACAATCATAATCAAATTATTGGCAAGCTGAGGCAACTGCAGCCGGCCGGAGTTACTCCTATTGCCTACTCCTTGCAACAAGCGGCCCGCGATTTTCCGATTGACCCGGACTACCGCAACGTAGTCATCATCTTAACCGATGGAATTGAATCTTGTGGGGGCGACCCTTGCGCAGTATCGCTGGCCTTGCAGGAGCGAAATATTTTTTTGAAGCCATTCGTCATTGGGTTGGGGATGAAAGAAAACTTTGAGGAAGAATTTGCCTGCGTAGGTCAGTACTTTGACGCCAAAAATCAGCGAGAGTTCCGAGATGTGCTCAACAAGATTCTAAAGCAATCGCTGGAAACTACTACGGTGAGCGTAGAGTTGCTCGATCAGGATCGGCAGCGTACCGAAACCGATGTGAACGTCACCTTCGTCAATAACTCTACCAAAGCCGCATTGTACGATTTTGTCCACTTCCGAGATGCCCAGGGCCGGCCTGATTCAGTGATTTTGGATGCAGTACTTTCTTACGACGTGGTGGTGAATACCATTCCGCCGGTGGTGAAAAGAAACGTTACCTTTGAGGGCGGCACACACAATGTGCTATCTATTCAGGCTCCGCAGGGAGCACTGGTACTTAAGCAGCCCGGCCACTCAGAATACACCAACGGGGTGCAGGCACTGGTTCGCCGTAAAGGCCGACCGGAAATTATTAATATTCAATCACTGCCGCAGTCCGAAAAGTATTTGGTAGGCTCCTACGATATTGAGGTGCTTACCCTACCCAAAACCTACTTCCGGGATGTTTCCGTTGCCCAGAGTGAAACTACCGAGCTATCGTTGCCAGGGCCGGGCTTACTCAACGCTAACTTCGTCAAGCAAGGAATTGGTAGTCTATATCAACTCAATAATGAGGGCCGACAGCGCTGGATTATGGATTTTGATGCCAATGCCACTCGGGTAACTACCGCTATTCAGCCGGGTAAGTACAAACTGGTATTTCGGGCGGTGGATGCTTTCGGTAGCAAGTATACCGAAGTAAAGGAATTTGAGGTACAGACCGGTTCTACGGTAAATATTAAATTCTTTTAGTTCCTTTCTATTCTGGATAGACATTAATTTTTGCAAAATCTAATGTCTATCCATTTACCCGACCTTAAAACTTCCAATCTCGTTTTAATAAACATCAATTTTATTAAATTTTGATGTTTATAGTAATAATAAGATAACCATTGAGGTTTACTTTCGTACTAAACATTAAAATTAATGTAAAATGATGTCTGAAAAGCACTGGATTAACCCCGACCGCGATAAGCCGTGGAACGATCTACCATCATTGCCTATCTCCAATGAGTACTATCGCAACGTAGAAGTACTGGAGCAATTAGGCGAAGCGAAAGCTGCTTTGGCAAGATTGCACGGACGCAGCGCTGCTATTCCTGACCAGAAGGTGCTCATAAACACTATTAGCTTGCAAGAGGCAAAAGCTTCTAGCCAGATTGAAAATATTTTTACTACCGACGATGAACTGTATCAGGCATTTAGCCAGAACAACTTGCAGGAAACCTATGGTGCCCCGAAAGAAGTGCTACGCTACCGCGAAGCCCTCTGGAAAGGGTTTCATATAATGGACCAAAAGCAAGTTTTCGATCGGGAATATTTCATTCAGATGTACCGGGAAATTAAAGAGGCCAAGGACGGTTTGCGCCCAGCATTCACTCAGATAGTCATTCGTCAAGGGGGCAGCGGTCCTAACGCCGGACAGGTAATTTATACTCCGCCCAGGGGAGCTGGCATATTAGAAGAAAAGCTGGATAACCTACTAGCTTTTATGAACGATGATCAAACCTATGCAATTGATCCCCTACTGAAAATGGCTGTTGGTCACTATCAGTTTGAAGCCATTCATCCGTTCCGCGACGGAAACGGCCGAACCGGACGCGTCTTCAATATTCACTACCTGACTAAAAAAGGACTACTCGATCTTCCTATCCTGTTTCTTAGCCGGTATATTATTGATCACAAAGATGAGTACTATTATCGATTAAGCGATGTTTCCCAGAAAGGTAATTGGCAAGCCTGGATCATGTACATGCTGGAGGCCGTACGATCCACCTCTGACCTTACTTACCGCAAGATTAACGATATTTTACAGACCAAAGAAGCAATACTAGAGGCAGTTCGCAACCAGACGCCTATTCAACGCCCCGAACAGATGATTGAGATGCTCTTCACCCAGCCTTATTCTACGGTGAAGCACTTCACTGATCAGAGAATTTATGCCGAAAATACCGCCCGTAATTATCTTAATCAACTAACCGAACTGGGTGTGCTCGACAAAAGGACTATTCAGGGTCATCACTATTACCTAAATATTGAACTCTACAATATCTTGAGTGATTAGCCTAAAAAAGTGTTATGGTGTTCAAAGTTATACAATCCTCTGAAGACCATAACTTTCTAATACACTAACACTAAAACACTTTAACACTATCATTCCCAACTAGGCTGAATGGAGCTGCCCCGCTGCCGATCTTTCTTTATGGTCAGAAACACATCAATCTCGTGCTGCAATTCTTCCACATGAGAGATGATACCTACTACTCTATTTTCTTTGCGTAAGGATTTTAAGGTATCAAATACTACACGAAGCGATTCTTTATCTAATGAACCAAACCCTTCGTCCAGAAAGAAGAAGCTTTGGTCAGCCTGATTCAGGGATTTTACATTTTCGGCCAACGCCAGGGCCAGGCAAAGTGAAACCTGAAAGGTTTGCCCGCCTGATAGGGTTTTCAGTAAACGAGTTTTGCCGTCGTTCAGATAATCCCGTACTACAAACTCGTTGTCATTATTCAGCTCCAGGCTCAAGCTATTGTGGGTAAGTTGCATAAATCGTTGGTTGGCTACCCGACATAGGTTGTCCAGCAGCACCGTAGAAGCATACTTCACGAAGCCACTGCCTCGGAATAAGCTTGCCAGTTCTTTTAAGTTACTTTCCCGCAATTGCTGTTCGGCCAATTTTGCCTGGATGGTTTGGGTACGAGCCTGCTTTTCTTGCCCATCGCGAATGCGCTGCTTGAGTAGGGCACATTCCTCCTGTTGTTGACGAAGTTCCTGAGTGAAACTCTGAAGCTGAAGCTCAAGTTGCCGGTGCTCCTGTGGGTTATAAGCCCGTCCCTGTCGTTCGGCCTGAAGTTTATGGAGGGTTACTTCCGCATTATGCAACTGGTTGCGATACGTTAGAATTTCCTGCTGTTCCACATCGGTGTCTAGCTCCAGGTTAATGAGTTCTTTTATTTCGTTTACGCTCGCAAAGTCTTTATCTACGCATAAGGATTGAATCTCTTCGTTCAAGGTTGCGGCTTTCTGTTGTAGTTTCAGCCGGTTTTCTTCGGCTATTTCTTTTCGGCTTTCCAGCAGATTTAGTGCATTCCGATACTCCTGTAGCGTTTCCCTTCCTTTCTCATACTCCAGCTCCAGCGAAGCTAGTTTGTTTTGCTTTTCCTCCCGCAATCGCTGAATTTTGCTTGCGTCCATATCTTCGTAATCACTACTGTTGATGGACTGAAGCATGGAGTTGTGCTGGTTGATGGCAGCTTTGTATTCGCTTTGCTCAGTCATTAAACCTTGTTCGTTCTTTTGTAAATGATCCTTTTGCTGCTGTAGCTGCTTCAGTTCTTTGGCAACCACTTTGCGTAGCTGCTGAAGATTTTCCAGGGCTTGCTGTTCCTTCTTTGTTTTCTGCAACTGCTGGCTAAGTTCTGCCTGCGTAACGGATCGGTATTGATCCCAGCGGTGAAATTGGGAGTGCTGGGCTATTTTTTTCCTCAACTGCACCTGCTGTTGTTGCATTTGCTGCTTTACTTCCTGAACTGACTCTGTCTGCGAAATGATCTTCTGTATGGCCTGCTGCAACTCCCGGAAAGCTGACTCCTTCTGGCGTTGCTCCGACAATTCCTGTTGCTTTTCAGCCAGAGCTTTTTTTACGGAAGGGCTGTGGATAATTTGGGGATGTTCAGTAGAACCGCAGAGCAAACAGGGTTGCCCCGGTTGTAACTGACTAGCCGCTTGGGCTAACTTCTCTTGCACTCGTAACTCGCTAATCTCCTTTTGTACTGCGTCCTGCTGCTGATGCAGTTGCGACTGAAACGAAGCAAAATCAGAGCTAATATTTTCACTATCGTCGGGCCAACCGTAGGCGGTAAGCACACTTTCTCGGCGTTCTTCTAACTGAACTAACTGCTCGTCGTACTTTTTTAGCTGATCGATCAGACTCTGGTTCTCCTCAGTCAGTTCCTGCTGGCGGAGTAGCCAGGTTTGTACTTCCTGCAAGATAAGCCATTGGCCTCGTTCTTTCTCTGCTTCGGCTATCCGGTTTTCGTATTCTTCTAACTGCTGTTGCTGTCCGATCCATGCTTCCTCTAAAGCAGTCTGCTCCTTCTTTAGCGAAGCTAACTTACTTGAGGCCTGTTGCCACTGAGGCTCAAGCTGCCGGATATGAGCCAGATGCTGAAGATCCTGGCACTGTAGCTGTATTGCTTCGCGTTGTTCGTATTCTTGCTTTCGTAAAATTAAACTTTGTTGCGCTTTGGCTACTTCTTCTTTTCCTCGCTTAATTCGCTCCTCTAACTTCTTTATTTCCTCTACGCTACGCTGATACTCAATGGTGGTTTCCTCCAACAATCGAAACTTCTCGTTGAAAAATGTTTCGGCTTTGGTATACGCTCTCAGTTGCTGCTCTTTATCGTTGTAGTAGGCCAACTGCTCCGTTAGTTGCTTTAGCTCCTGATCGGTATTATCAATCTTGTCTAATAAATTCCGAAGAGCATTCAGTCCCTGGCACTGCTGATCTAAAGTTACAGCTAACTGCTGATTCTGATTTAGCAAACCTTCCGCCTCCTTCAGTTGCTGTTGAAGTTCAGCAATATCTTCTTCCGATACCTGGCCAATTTCCAGTAGACGAGCCTTTAGATCGGTAATGGCCAGTTCGGTTTTCCTCAGTAGGCTTCCGGTTTTAGCTCCCAGATCGAAACGATGCAATTGGAACAGTTCCTTTAGCATCTGAGTACGTTCATTGGGGCGCTGATCAATAAACTCCCGAAATTTTCCCTGGGGAATGATAACGGTCTGCATGAAGTTTTCGTAAGTCATGCCGAGTACTGCTGAGGCATCTGTATCTTCTAAGGGTATCCACTGATCCTGCTTCCATTCGTATAGTCCGCGTTCCTTCACTTCTACTTTTTCAAAGTCTTTCTTCTTACGCTGAGCGCAGAAATAGGCGCGGTACTTCGTACTACTTTGAATATTAGCCCTAAAAGTAAAGTCAATTTCCAGTTTGTCAGACTGAAGATTGAGCATGTTGTAGTAACGGTTATCACCGGATTTATTGAGGCGATCGCTACGGTCGTAGAGCACGAACATAATCGCCTCCAGAATGGTAGACTTACCGCTACCCACCGCACCAAAAATTCCGAAGAGCTGAGCTGCCATCAATGTTGAAAAATTGATGGTTTGCTTTTTCTGGTAAGAGTATAGGCCACTAAATTGTAGTTGAACCGGAATCATGGTTAGGTTGGCTCTTAATACTGACGGCAGGTAAAGCCGTTCTTAATTCACTTCTTCAGTTTCGATTACCTCTTTTAGTAAGTCCAGTAGTTCTTCATTTGGTTCCTGTCCTCGTCTCTGCGTAAAATAGTTGGTAAACAGGATTGGCAGACTGTCTTGAAGATTTATTTTAGGTCTATCCTCAACTTCCGAAGAGACTTGCGTAATCTCCGGAATAATACTTACAATACCAGAATGAGTCTCATATAGAGCCTTTTTTGTTTTAGTATCAATATAGGTTTCGCTCACCAATGTGAGTTCCACAAAAGTGTCCGGGTTTTGCTGTAGCCAGTTAATAGCCTCATCATTATCAGTAAATCGCTTACGTAACAGTTTTCGCCCCCTCGTAAGTGCTACTGGGGTTACTGTAGCGCTTACTCCCGGAGATAATTCTACAATCGTTACGTACTTGGTTTGGTCGGCCTCGCTGAAACTATAGCCGAGTGGAGTGCCACTGTACACTACCGGGAAGGGGGTATCGCATACGGCATGGTAACGGTGCAAATGCCCCAACGCTACGTACTGCATCTGCTCAGGAAATGTATCGGGTTCAATAGCAGAGATACCACCCACGTGTAACACCGGTTTTTCGTCTTCAGGTTCTTCCGGCAGTACTCCGTCGGGAGAAGCAGCAAACAGATGAGCCATCAGCACATTCACCCCCTGATCATCACAGTAGCGTTCACCCAACTCTTGCCAGTGTTCGCTCAGCATTTCCCGCAAAGCATCCGATTTATTGGTACCCAGGTGACGCTTTAAAGTTACTTCGTTGGCGTAGGGAGTGGATAACAACCGCAGTGGATAGCCCACACCAGGAATTTCTATTTCCAAAAACCCTGGTGATGACTGTGTTACTCTTACTCCGCCCGAGGTACTGAACAGAGGCACCTGGTTTTTGGGATGTCCCTGAAAGATAATTCCGCAAGCACGGGCTAACAAATCGGTTGATTCTACCCGGTCGGGCGAGTCATGGTTGCCCGCAATAGCCACCACAGCCCGGCGACTCTGATTAGCCAGGCGGTGGACGGTGCGGTACAGTAACTCAGCAGCATCATTGGCTGGATGAAAAGTATCGAACAGATCGCCAGCAATTAGCACCGCATCTACCTCTTCCCGTTCACAAATCTCGCAAATCTCTTCCAATACAGCCTCTTGCTCGGGTAACCGTGAATATTCACCGAGTCGCTTCCCTAAGTGCCAATCGGCAGTGTGTAGTATCTTCATCCCCTAAAAGTAAAAAATGGGGATTGGGTAGTCAAGTAGCATTCAAATGAAAAAGGCGCTTTGAAAAGCGCCTCTTGTTTCAAGAATCAGAAATAGTAGTTTCCGGTTTTTGGTTTCTCTAAGTTCTAATTAATTCTTCAGAATAGTGAACTCTACCCGGCGATTGATCTGCCAGTTTTCCTCACCATCGTTGGGAACCTCGGGCTGGCTCTCACCGTAACCCACTGCGGTCACTCGGTCACCCTCAATCCAGTGATCAACCAGGTACTGCCGCACTGCTTCGGCTCTTCCCTGCGATAATTTTTCATTATAGCCATCCGAGCCACGGTCGTCGGTGTGGCCACCAATCTCAATATAGAGATTCTCATTGGTCTTCAACATTTCTACCACTTTGTCTAGCTCTTCAAAAGACTCCGAACGAAGGGTAGTTTTGTTATAATCAAAGAAAATGTTATTCAGCCGAACTGAGAGTCCTACTTCTAGCGGTTCCAGAAAAATATCCTTGAAAAGGATGGTATCGGTGTATACTTCGCCCAGTTGAACGCTATCGATTTTTGCCAGAAAACCCTCGGCACTCGCCGATATACGATAGATACCCGACTCTTGAAGTTCGGTTACGTAAACCCCTTCTTCCGCTGTGGTCACTTCAGTAGCGATAGTCTGTTGTGAAGTACTTACTTCTACGGTAGCTTCAATAAACTCTTGGGTTTTCTGGTTCATTACCATTCCTTCCAACCTGATGACGGGAGGTGATGGCGGCACTTTTTTAATTTTTTGCAGGCCGTAAATATCTAAATGCCCTCCGTCGGCTGACATATGTGCCCTAGTAGTAAAAACCAGTGAATCTGCTTCGCCCACCGCGTAGAACGCATCGAAGCCTTTGGTGTTGATCGGTGCCCCTACATTCTCCGGTTTCGACCACTTCTGCCAGGAGTCATCCTGCCGGATAGTACGATACACATCAGCCCCACCGTGTCCGCCAGGACGGTTACTGGCAAAATACAGCGTACGATTATCGGGGGCGAGATAGGGGCCAAACTCATCTTGCCTAGTATTTAGCGAGGCAACTTTTGTAGGGGTACTCCAGCGATTAGAACCCTCCGGAAAGCTTACGTACAGATCGCTAACTTTGCTATCCTTTACTTCACTAAAATACAGCAACAATGCTTTTTCATCGTAAGACATAAACCCGCCGTTAAATTTCCCCCGACACATAGAACCAAAGTTCGTGATATGAACCGGTTGAGGTTTTTGCCAAACACCGTTTACTTGGCGCACGAGAGAGAAATCCCATTTTTTACTGCTACCACTTCGGACCAGTACTCCTTGTCCATCGGCTGATACGCTCATCACCTGGTTATACTGCTCGCGGTTGAAGGGAGCATCCAGATGCTGAGAAGGCAACCATTCGCCGCTTTCGCTACGTTTAGTGTACCAGATATCCTGGCTACCATTAGTGCCCTTGGTATTTTCCGGATGATTGGTGATAGTAAAATATAAAGTGTTTCCATCGGGAGATAAAACCGGGGCAGATTCGTGGTAAATACTATTTACCTTACGTCCTAGATTCTCCAGCTTGTATTCAGGCTCTTCGTTCAGGTTCTGGGCTACTACCATTGTTGGCAACAAGCAAATTCCTGCAATAATGCAATTTAACCGCATAATTATTTATTTTGATCACACGATTAAACATACAGAATTCGTATTACTCGGCTAACCGGCAAGCTAGAGTAATCTTACGAAATACTATTTTATAGAAAATTGCACTTTTCCAGGAAAGAGCAAGTTCCACAGGAAGCCGCTAACTCACTCCCTCAGCAGAAAAAAATCAGTAGCAAAGCTATTTTTTGAGTTCAATATGAGTTAACTCTACTGGACGACCCTCCCAGCGTTCGTTGGGAAAAATCTCTTTTTGATCGGCAAAAAACAATACCGAGTCTCCTGATTGATACGAGTCCGGCAGGTTGCAAGGGAACAGTTTTTTGGATGAGGAAAGTACGATAGCCACCTGGTTGGGCTCTCGATTAATTACTCCTTCCTGATCTATTATTTTTTGTACTGTATCTCGCCCTTCCCAACAATCACTCGTTTGGTTTAGCTTGCTTACGGATTTTCCACAAACAAACAGTCCAAAAATCAGTAGTAGCGCCCTCATAGGTTTCCGTTATCCTTCTAAAAACACAACGCTTAGTTTTCAAGAATTGTATCTGAAAAACGATTAGAGGTAAGCAATCGCTACTAAACGAAAAAAGCTTTCTGCTATTTTCGCATGATCCGCTTGGAAGCTGTCCGCTTTTTCATAATTGCGAAGAGAATAAGGCCTAATACTGTTAATAGAGGAATGAGATGTTCCAAGGATACTAGGTAGTGAAAAATGCTGTGAGGATCAGCTTGACTAGTACCATGTCCCGGATGAGCATAAAGGCTAACAGAAAGGGTCAAGAAGCAACACAGTAAACTGAGCAGTTTGGTAGGGTTCATTGATACATTAGGTTAGTGACGTGGAGGTATTAACCTTAGAAATATATTACATTAATCTTCAATAACCAAAATCAAGAACTTTTTCCAACTATTAGCCACATTAAGAGCCTTCGATAAGTCATTCACCTTTTGAAAATAATACTATCTGCCTAGAATTTACTGCCTGATATTGATAATAGATTTTTTAGGCTTATACAATTGATTCGTGCTAAGAAAATTACGTCTAGTTACTGAATAGCTAATGCTCTCCGGTAGGATGTGGCATATCTATTGATACTAATAGACTCACAAAGCAAATAAGTATTATGAGTAAGTTGCGACAGGTTTGGGTGATAGACGATGATCCGATCAACAACATCGTTTTTAGAAAATTAAGTGACTTCACTGGCTTTACAGAGGAATTAGTAGACTTCGTAAACGCTGTTGATGCATTAGATCAGCTTCAGCAATTAGTATCTGATGAAAAGGCCCTTCCCGACGCTATATTTCTGGATGTATCTATGCCCATTGTTAGCGGTTGGGATTTTCTCGATCAACTCAAAAGTACTTTTTCTTCTTGCGTAAACTCAGTAACCATCTACATGCTTACTAGTTCATCCAACCAATCGGATATCCATCGAGCAGCCAATCACAGTTGTGTTAACGACTATATTGTCAAGCCTATTACAGTAGATAAACTGAATGAAATTAAAGAAAGGCATCAGGTTCATCAAAACGCTAATTAGCGATAATTACTACCGAAACGGACGATAGTAAGCATAATCGGCTAGGCTCAACATTTCCCGATCTCCCCGACTATCACCGTAGCAATACACATGATAGTAATCTGTTAAGGTGACCTCCTCGCGAATACGTGCTACTTTTTCGGGTCCATAGCAGTTTTTACCCACCAGTTTACCAGTCAATTTACCGTCTTGGACTTGCAGTTTAGAGGCGATTAATTTGATTCCCTTTCTCCGACACCAGTTTGAAAGCCAGTTTTCGGGAGAAGCCGAAACCAAGTAAATATCGGTTCCGACCGCCTGATGTTTCTTGATAGCTTGTAATGCCGAAACCCGTATAATATGCGGAAGACGCTCTTCAGCGTACCGATCACAGTTTTGCTGGAACTTCTCGATTGGCTCACCCGCAAAAAAATAGGTAAGCACCTTCTCTTTCGCTTTCCAGTTAGGAACAATCCTAGCCTTATAAGCGATAAGGATGGGCAGCATCCGAAAAAGTCCGGTATAGGTAGCTACTTTCCCCCGATAGAACTTGATGAAGTCAATGAATGAGTCGCGGTTAGTAATCGTTCCATCAAAATCAAAAAATGCTATATCTGGGCCAGTATGATTGTTATTTTCTATACTCAATGGAGAGTGAGCGCCATTCTGGTTCATAAAGGCTATCCGAGGTAAATCAGCCAGAAGAAACTGAAAATCCAACCTACCAAAGTAATTTTAATGAATGAGTCTTTATAGAGTAGCTTGGTAGGAGAACCGCTATTCTTTTCAACCAAGGTTATCTGTAAATAACGCATCAGACCTGCTATTACAAACACAGAGGTATAGACTACATGGCTTCCGAGGCGGGCTACTACCTCGTCGGAAATAGTATACATCAGATAGGCTACAATGATAATACTAGCTACCATTGTCATACAAGAATTTACAAAGTCTAGATTGTAATTTTTAACCGACTTCCTCATCAACACTCCCGAATTTTCTCCTATTATTAGATCGTCCCTACGCTTAGCAATCGCCATGAATAAGGCCAGAAGGAAGATCATAATTATCAGCCATTGAGAAACCACTACATCGGCAACCACTCCACCACTAACTGTGCGTAGTAGAAAGCCAGCAGCAATCATGAGAATATCCAAGATACCTACATTTTTTAACCCGTACGAGTAGCCGATGTTAATAGCGACGTAGGCTAGCAGAATAGCCAGAAACCACGGGCTAATTAGTAGACCAGTACCCAAACCTGCTATAGCCATAATAGCCATGATGATCAAACCGGCGTTTTCGGAAATCTCTCCTGACGCCAGAGGACGTTCACGTTTTTTTGGATGAGCCCGGTCAGCCTCTATGTCCCGATAATCATTTAAAATATAGATAGCACTGGACACCAAGCTGAAAGAAAAAAAGGCGACTACTAATGGTAGAAGGACATCGAGATTGAAGAAATCACCAAAAAAGAACGATGGAATGAAAATGAAGAGGTTTTTAGCCCATTGCTCAATTCGTAACAGCTTAGCGAAAGATTGGACTATTGTTTTCTGAGTTACTGCAATCTGCTGCATAATAAATTCTTCCTATTTACAAACAGTTAAGCGAGGTATTCTATGTCAAATAGGTATATGTGTAAGAAATTAAGGCAATATACTATTTTTTCTTTATTTCTTCGAAAAATTACAATTACTATTTTTTTATTTATCTAAAATAGCCAATCCAACAATAAAAATTATAGAATCGGAAGAAGACAAAAAGCAATATATCGCTCATCTTCTGAATGACATACAGGCATTTGAACGAATGCTTAAACAAGATCAGTTCGAGCAAGGCGTACGACGGGTCGGTGCCGAACAGGAAATGGTGTTTGTAGACAAAGCATTCCGGCCGGCACTTATTGGACCTCAAATCAAAGCTTCTTTAGATAAAAAGTACATTACCACGGAATACGTTCGCTTCAATCTGGAAGTAAACCTTTCTCCTATTTCCTTCCAAAGCGACTGCCTGTCTAAGCTGAAAAGTGAGCTAATTGAAAAAATAGCCGAGGTAGAACAACAAGCTAAAAAACACAAAGCTGAGATACCACTCACCGGTATTCTTCCCACTATTCGTAAATCAGATACTGCTCCAGAAGTGATGACTCAAGAGCCTCGTTACCTAATGCGCACGGCGACTACCACGATACTTTTTATTCCGTGATTTCTTCTTATCACATTCAGCCAGATGAAGAGTTTGTGATAAAACCGGGCTACGTGAACCTCCAGAAGATTCAACGAGGCAAAATTTTAGCTACTAGCAATGGCGAACCGGTGATTTCCCCGCTAACGCCCACATCTTGATGCCGATATACCAAAAACAAGGCTCCTTTGGTTTTTTTATTGCCGAAGAGATAGACGCAGAATATCTAGAATTTAGGGAATCTGAGCATACTCAAAAATCCTAAAATTTGTTAAAACCTGTTTGGTGGGAACTCTTTTTTTTGAATTTCATTTGCTAATTTTTGAAGTGCTACGCAGATTTGCGGTTTCGTTAATAGTTGCACAAAACCATTTAAAACTACCATTAACCTACACTGGGTATGGACATTCAGATCGAGAATCTTTCGAAGTGGTATGGCCCCCAAAAAGCAGTGGACGATATTTCGTTCTCTGTAAAAACCGGAGAAATTCTGGGCTTTTTGGGGCCTAATGGAGCGGGTAAAACCACTACCATGAAGATGATCACCAACTACATCGCCATTGGCGAAGGTGACATCAAAGTAGGTGGTACTTCCGTCAAAAACGATCCCGAATTTATTAAATCCCATATTGGCTACTTGCCCGAAAACAATCCCCTTTACCTGGATATGCCGGTGATTGACTACCTGGAGTTTTGTGCGTTGCTGCAAGGCGTTACCAAAGCTCAGGTGGATGAGCGAATCCGAGAAATGGTGCGGGTGTGCGGGTTGGATGCCGAGAAACACAAAAAAATCGGAGAGCTTTCTAAAGGCTACCGACAGCGGGTGGGCCTAGCTCAGGCGATGATTCATGATCCGGAAATTCTGATTCTAGACGAGCCTACTACCGGATTGGACCCCAACCAGATTGTAGAAATCCGTAAGCTAATCCGTGACTTAGGGCAGGCCAAAACTGTAATTCTGAGCACTCACATTCTGCCGGAAGTAGAAGCCACCTGCGACCGTATCTTGATTATCAACAAAGGCAAGATCGTGGCCGACGGTACGGCTACCACCCTCCGTAAGCAAGCTCAGGGCCAGGAAGTAGTGAAGGTTAAAATTGAAGACACTACCTCCAGCGAAGCATTAGAGGCTCTGAAAGAACTACCGTCGGTAGAGCAAGCGGCTTACTTCAATTCGCACCAGGATCAGTTCGAGATTCAGGGCAAACCCGATGCTTCGCCTGCCCGCGACATCTTCAAGCTTTGCGTAGAAAAGGGCTGGGTCCTTACCGAACTCACTCCTATTGAAACTAAACTAGAAGACATCTTCCGCGACCTAACCGTAAATTAATTGAAAATTACAAATTGCTTGCAGGGCAATCGCGCGGCGACCGTCTGTAATTTGCAATTTTCCAATCTTTAATTCACCATGAGGACTATCTGGATTATTACCCAACGAGAACTACAAACTTTCTTTGATTCGCTGATTGCCTACATTCTGCTAGTAGCATTTTTGGGCTTTAGCGGCTTCTTTACCTGGCTCTACGGTTCCGACGTGTTCTTTGTCGGCCAGGCCAGTTTGCAATCCTTCTTTAGCATTGCGTACTGGACGCTCTTCTTCTTTATCCCGGCCCTTACCATGCGGATGCTCGCTGAAGAAAAACGGGCCGGAACCATTGAATTACTGTTGACCAAATCGGTTACCGACCGCCAGCTAGTAATCGGGAAGTTTCTGGCTTGCCTACTACTAATTATGATTGCGCTACTTTTCACCCTACCCTACTACTTCACCATTGCCAGTTTGGGCGAGGTAGATCATGGTGCAGTATGGTGCGGCTACCTGGGCTTGATTTTGATGAGTGCGGTGTACATTAGTATCGGCGTTTTCACTAGTAGTACTACCAATAATCAGATTGTGGCTTTTCTGAGTGCTCTCTTTATCGGGCTGTTCTTCCATATCATCTTTGATGTACTAGCGGGCAGTTTCACCGGAACGATGGGTGAAGTATTTAGCACTTTGAGTTTATCTACCCACTACGAGTCATTGACCAGGGGAGTAATTGACACCAAAGACCTGATTTACTTTTTCTCAATCATTGTCCTCGGTATTGTACTCTCCGAGGTCAGTCTATCTAAACGCAATTTGGTATAATCGATTTTCAATGACAGTCTATCTAATCATTCGTCACTAATCATCATCCATTAAAAACATGCAACGCAAAAGCGCTCTTTATATATCCGTAGCTCTGATCGTGGGAATCCTCATTCTGGCGAACCTGCTATCGTCCGACTACTTCCTACGACTGGATTTTACCGAAGACCAACGCTACACGTTAAGTAAGGCCACCGAAGATATTCTGGATGAACTGGCCGAGCCGGTGACAGTCACGGCGTATTTCTCAGAAGACCTACCACCTGATATTGCCCGTACCAAATCGGACTTTCGGGATATGCTAGTGGAGTACGCTAACACTTCCGATAATATGGTGGTGTACGAATTTGTGAACCCCAACGATGATCCCGAGATTGAGCAGGAAGCTATGCAGAACGGCATCTCGCCAGTGCTGGTGAATGTACGCGATCAGGATGAGATCAGTCAGAAGCGAGCATTTTTAGGAGCCGTTATTCAAATGGGCGAAGAGCAGGAGGTGATTCCCTTTGTGCAGCCGGGAGCAGCAATGGAGTACACCCTCTCTACCAACATCAAGAAAATATCAGCGGTAGATAAACCCTCCATTGGAATTTTGCAAGGACACGGCGAGCCGTCTATCAATGCCCTTCCCCAAGTAGCCAACGAACTCTTCATTCTTTACAGCCCCGAAGATTTAACGCTCACCGATACCACCGATATTCCGACCAAATTCAAGACTATCGCTGTTTTGGCTCCCACGGATTCTATTCCCGACAGTCATCTGGCACAACTGGATGCATTTCTGGCGCGGGGTGGAAACATTCTGTTAGCCTTTGACCGAGTGGAAGGCGATTTACAAAATTCTTACGGACGGGTAGTGAATACCGGACTGGAAAGCTGGCTGGCTGATAAAGGGGTGCAGGTGGAAGAGAATTTCGTGGTAGATGCGAGTTGCGGAGCCGTTACGGTACAGCAGCAGCAAGGCTTCTTCACCATGAATACTCAGGTTTCTTTCCCCTACCTGCCTATTGTGAGCAATTTTGCCGAGCACCCGGTGACCGCCGGATTGGAAGCAGTGATTATGCCGTTTGTCAGTTCACTAGCTTACACTGGATCGCAGGATTCCAGTAATACGGTGAAGTTCATGCCGCTGGCAACATCATCGGAACAATCGGGAACCGTACCGGCTCCTGCCTATTTCGACATCAATAAACAGTGGACTGAGAACGACTTTCCGTTGGAATCTTTGCCGATAGCAGCCGCCCTGGAAGGAACGATTGAGGGAAGTACTGAGGCCAAAATGGTGGTGATTGCGGACGGTGGATTTGCTACCCAAGGCGGCCCACAAGGTGGCGATAATGTAAACCTACTAGTCAATAGCATCGACTGGCTATCGGACGATACCGGGCTGATTGAGCTGCGGACGAAAGGCGTAACTTCCCGTCCGCTAGAGCAGGTAGAAGATGCCACTAAATCGCTGATCAAATACGCCAACTTCCTGATTCCGATTTTATTGGTGGTGGGCTACGGCGTAGTTCGCTTCCAGATAAAACGCAATGTTCGACAAAAACGAATGCAAGAGAGCTATGCATAAACCGTATAACAACAAAATTCTATCCATCACTTTTGGAGTACTGCTGGTACTGTACCTCATTACGCAATTTACGGGCGGCGAGGCCAATGAACGTAACTTCCGCACCGATCTGGTGACAATGGACACCGCTTCGGTTAACCGTATTGTGCTGTACCCCAAAGAAGGAGATGAAGTGACTTTTACCCAGGAACAGGAAAACTGGCAAGCGTCGCAAGGCGAGATTACCGCCCAAGCCGACCAGCAAGCCGTACAAAGCCTACTGGGCACTTTACTACAACTGGAGCCCCAGCGGTTGGCTGCCCGCTCGGAAGAAAAGTGGAATACCTTTGAGGTGACCGACTCACTAGGAAGCCGGGTGCAGGCATACAACGGAGAAAGTATACTGGCCGATGTGTACGTAGGTAAGTTCACTATCCAGCAAATGCCTCAGCAACCGATGCAACCGGGAATGCCCCCTATGCAGCAGCAACGCCCAAAAGCTACGTCTTATGTCCGTTTGGCCGATGAAGCCGAAGTGTACGCCGTAGATGGCTTTCTCACTACCTCCTTCAACCGTCAGTTCAACAGTTGGCGCGACCGTAACTTCTTGCAACTGGATAAGGAAAACATTTCCCGCATCTCCTTCCAGTACCCCGCTGACAGCAGCTTCACCCTGGCCCTGACCGATAGCGTCTGGATCATCAATGACACTCCGGCTGATTCCGCCCAAACCGCCCAGTATTTGAACCAAATCGCTCGCCTTACCAGCAGTGATTTTGCTGATGACTTCAATGCGCAAGGACAAAGTCCCGCTTTTCAAGCTCGAATTGAAGGGAACAACATGAGCCCGGTCACCATTGAAGGCTACGAAAATAGCGGCTCATTCGTCCTCCGTAATTCTCTAAAACCAGATGTGCTTGTTAGTAGCGATAGCAGCGGTTTGTACTTAAGGGTGTTTAAAGGCAAAAGTGCTTTTACTAATAGTGGAACTAATTTTTCTAATCCTTAAAAATAAGTATATTAAAGAGACAGTAAGTTAGGTAAAGTATACGCTTATTTTTCCACGTAAAGGTTTCAAGTATGACGCTTGAGCAGTTTGAAGAGGGTCTTGCCTATGCCAGAAATAATTTTTTAGAAGATACAGATACTCATTTATGGCTTGACAAAAAGGTCATAAATGAGGCTTTCAATCTCGATTCTAAAGAAGTATTAGACTTTGGATGTGGCATGGGTGGTATGTCTATTTGGTATGCTAAGAATTGGGATTGTAATGTTCATGGCATTGATATTGACTCCAACCATATCACAATTGCTAAAGCTCTTCAAAAAGAGTTTTCTGCAAAAAATGTAACCTTTCTTAAAAAGGATATTTTAGATATTGATTCCAGTAAAGTATATGATATAATATTCTTAAATGATGTTATAGAGCATATTCACCCCCTCTGCCTCTTAGAGAAAATTATACACAAGCTTACCGAGCTACTCAAACCTGGTGGTATTATTTATGTATCCTATCCACCCTGGCAAGGTCCGTATGCTTCTCATATCAATAGTGTACTCAAATTACCCTGGTGCCAGTTTTTGCCAGAATCATTTATTGTCAATTATTTAAAAAAGCATAACAAAAAAAAAGTAGGTTCCTTAGAGGATAACCTACTTAAAGCCTATCGTGGACTAAATAAGATGACCCACGAAAAATTTATGGCAGTCATTGATAAAACGAACTTGTGCTGCTATTACCGAAATAGTCACACTATTTTAAACCAAATCAGAGGGTTAGAAAACCGGAACCTGAATATCTTCCCCTTTATTTTCTTAGTCACAAAAGAAGTACTGTTCCTTAAACAAGCAGAACCTGACGCTCATTGACAGCATTCGTATGTCTATAGTTTCGTTCTTCACCACCTCTTTCACATCTTGCCTTCTTGCCCTTATTCCAGTATTATTTTCCTACGGTTGGGATATTTTACTTCATATTTTAGTTCTAGTTCGGTCTGTTTGAACGAATACTCAACCCTAAAAGAATCAGCAACTTTTGTTTAGAAAAATTTAAAAACGAATAAGAATCACGTATTCGTAAAAATAGTTCGTTAGGAGCACATACGAAAATCGTGAAATGCTACTGTTTTTCGAACTAAACCAATGCGCAATTGAAGTATACGATAAGCTTACTAAAGCTTTTTTAAAAAACAATTAGGCTTAAATAGCATTCTACAGCCGAATTTTTCGGACAATATATTCTCCTAAAATCAGTCTTACATACTGGTTGAAGCCTAAAATCTAGGCACGTAAGCTAATAGCAGGACTCGGATAAAACAAAGGTACTCTTAACGGATGAGTGAAAGGAATTCCGGCACCTCCTGCATAGTAGAAGGAGCCCTGGGATAAATCCGAGGAAACGGTCCTGAGATAGCACAATTGTAGTTGAAGTAGTTATTGACTTTCATCGGTTCTAAGAAAAACAGGATTTTTCTCGTCAATATTTTTAACCATCGCTTTTTTCGGTAACTTTTACATTCCTAAAAATTCTCGACTAACACCATGAACTACACCAACCTAACCAAATACGCATTCGGATTATTGCTCATCGCGCTACTGGGCAGTGCTGCTTTAGAATATAAATCCATTACGTTTGAACAGAAAAAATTGGTTTCGGAAGGAGCCGAATGGTGGTGGGCGCGGAGTCACGCGGATGTGAACCAGGACGGACTGGTGGACTTCTTTGTAATTAATAACAACGCTCGCGGCGGCTGGTTAGGCTGGTACGAAACACACGAAGATTTAAACGGCTCAACGCTGCATATGATTGCCGAAGAAGGCCCCGAAGGTGGTCCCTTTGCTAGTGGCGATTTAGCTTCCGGTGATATTGACAACGATGGTGATATTGACGTACTCGGCCCGGTAGGCGTGGGCGAATGGGAAGGGGGTAAAGACCCCATCCAGATGTACTGGTACGAAAATCCATCCTGGACGCCTCACTTCATTGGCGAGTTTCCGCCCTTCACCAAAGATTTGGATCTGACTGACCTAAATAACGATGGCAAGCTGGACTTAGTGGCCACTTGCTTCTCTACGCGAAAAATGGTGGTTTATCGGCAGGATTCGCCTGAGGACTGGACGGAAGTGGCGAACGTGCACGTAGATAATTTGCACGAAGGACAACACGTGGGTGACCTGGATGGTGATGGCGATATAGATGTGGTTTCTACCGCTTACTGGTTTGAGAACCCTGGCGATGATATGACCGGAGAATGGACAGTAAGAAATATTGACCCCTACTGGAACAGCGACGAAGGCCGCTCTTGGGAATACAATGCTACCAAAATCGTTTGTGTAGATATTGATGATGATGGGCAGGATGAGGTATTCATCAGTTGCTCCGAGAAATTCCGCGACCGCATTGCCTGGTACGATTCTCCCAATCCGCAAGAAGGTAACTGGACCATGCACGAGATTGGCCAAAATACCTTTGCCCATACCCTACAAGTAGGTGATGTAGACGGCGATGGTGACTATGACGTACTTTCCGGCAATAACGGAGATCAGGGCGATCCCGAAGATAGCCCGGTTATTCTCTTCATTAATCAGGGAGATAACATGAACTGGGAGGAGCAGGTACTGACCAAAACTGGAGCCTACAACTCCTATTTAGCCGATATTGAAGGCGATGGCGACTTGGATTTCTTCCGCTACGATGGCCACGAATCTACATTTTATGAATTGTGGCTCAATCAAACGATCAAGGATGACTAATAGTTAACAATTTTGCCGGGTTTATATGTGAGACTAGCCCTCCGTTTCCTTATTAAAGCCTTATTTATTTGATAGTAGCTTCATCGTTTATTGCTTTGCCGATGATATAAGTAACCCACTCTCCCACCTTTCTTCCGCGATCGAATACTAGGTAGCCGTCTGCTTTATATCTGTAACTAATTTTCCAGCCACTGTCCTTCGTTCTTGCTTGCTGTAAAAAACCAATGGCCTTGCTCGTCCGGCTATCACTCAGTAAGTTTGCTTGCCCGGCAAATCGTATCAGCTCAACGATGTTTAAATGGTACGTCTCTGGAAATGAAATGTCAAGAATATGATCTGTTACCGGACGGTCACAACTTAGTCTTTTTATTAGTTGGTGTTCCAATAAGTATTCAATGCCTTGTTCCAATTTTTGCTTGACATTGCTGTCCCCCGTCGAGACTCGATAGTTAAACAAAGCAATTACTGATTTTGCTACACCAATATAGCAGGGTGTTCTCTTAAAACATCCACCAAATCGGTCAAACCTTAAATTCGGAACCGAAACCTCCACACCTCGTTGCATTGGCTGATAGGTATTGATCCAATCAATGGCGTTTTCAACTTCTTTATCTTTCGCTCTTCCTAATCGGCACAGGGCTGATACCAGCATCGCATTATAACAAGGCAGAAACATTTTTTCATCACCACTCAAGGAAAAACCAAATGGAGTTGCTAATTTCTCGTACACCAGGTCTATAAGGTTTTTAGTGTAATTCAGATGCTCAGCGTACGGAATTTCACTTAAGGCAATTAATCGCCAAACGTAAAAAAGTGGCTTATCCTTTAGATCATTAGTCAGTTGATTTACTATACCAGATTGACCAAGACTTTGGATAGCTTTTTCCTTCGGTATGCTTAGTCCGCTATCTAAGTCTATTTTCAGTTTTAGAGCAGTATCCATTTGGCCTTTATTAATTTCTCAAAATTTTGCCTTTGGTCTGTGTGCTCTTTTCTAGTTCACAGATTTTAAGCAAGTAACTCAGTTGCTAAATTTAGCTAAAATGATTGCTGTAGCACTTCCTTCTTCATCCAAATAGTGCGTCTATTTACCTCCAGTCTAATTCCTTTTCTTTTTTTATAAACAATCGTCAAAATAACAGTTAGCAGGATGGTTGAAACCCGAAAAATATTAGCATAGTTTCCTCCCCAAGCATTGTCTGACACCGAAAACAGCATCCACGATAAATTCATGAAGAGGTGTAGGAAAATTGGAACCCATAGGTTGTAGCCCCATTCCACATAAACCCAGGCAAACATAACAGCCCCAAAGAAAGTCGCCCCGAAGATTCCTACCAGTATTGAAACCTCCTGGCTCTGGTATAAATGCACCGAGGCAAACAACAGCGCTCCCAATAAGATGGATGGAATAAATCCTATTTTGGTGTATCGGTACAATTGGCCAAAGAGAAACCCTCTAAAAAATAACTCTTCAAAAAAAGCGGCGGCTATCACCCCCACTGCAACCTTGTCGAAGGTAACTTCAGCATTAAACTCAAATACCCAAGCGTATCCGATGAACATAGGCAGTGTAAAAATCAAGGGGGCAATGATACCTTCTAACAAGGATCTTGTAAGCCCTAAGCTATCCAAGGCACCTTTAACCCGGTGCATAAGAAGAGTACCCAAGTAGATCGGAATTCCCATGATCAGGTAAGTCAAAATATGGCTTGTTCCTAATTGATGAATTGCTCTATCTAGCCACTGCCTTAATTTTCCAAAATAGAGTTCATCTAACACGAAATAGACACCAAATGATATTGAGGTGACCAGTAGTATATTGAGCGTTTTACTCGCTAGTTGGTTTTGAGTGACGGCCATGTCTAAAATGATGATTTATGGCGAAGATATCCCCTGCGCCTGAAGATAACAATTGCCAATAATGAAAAACTACCCTACCGTAACTGGCGCTATACAAACCGTTTATTCCAGAAATACTTTTTCTCGCTTAGGGTATTTTACTTCATACGTTAATACCAATTCGATCTGTTGCTGAGGAAGCATATCCAGCTCCCAGATCAGTTGACCAGTTTGCTCATTTAACATAGCGCCCGACAGTTCAGTGGCATCTACAGAAATATCACTGATGGCTGAAACCGGTAGCTGGTCAAATAGCATTAATTTATTCGGCTGGGACTTTTTGTTTCGGGCAATGATTTCAAACCCTAGGTTTTCAACTTTATTACTACCGATGGTTCTTCGCTTCGTAAACTGATCTTTCTTTTGCCGCCCAACTACAATACTCTTATCTCTTCCCAGTGAAATAGCCAGGGTATCGGCCAGACTCTTGGCATCCAGTACTGATTGGCCTACGTACGCATCCTCAAAGTAAAGGTTTGCTGCACCCTCCAGCAGGTTGTACTGATCCCAGTTGATGATTTTAGCTATCAAAAACGCATCTTTGTCGAGCTTGGGTACGGCGTAATACTCGTACTGGGTTTCAATACTGTACTCCTTCAGGCCGATGGCTAGCTTTTCGCCGTTAGATTTAATTGAGTACGGGGTTTCAACTTCAAACTCCACCGTCGTCTGATTCTCTACGGTGGTAGTAATTATGGATTTCGCTTCTGTATCCTGCTGGCTGCTACGGTTGTTAATGTCTACTCCCGCCACCTTTCCTTGAAGTTGACTCGAGTAGCCCCTTACGATGACTTCACTCAATTGCATTACGTCACTTTCCAGAGCAACATCAATGCGGGTGTCGGTGATCGCTACCTCCTGACTAACCAAACCGATAAATGAGAAAACCAGGGTTTCAGCGTTATTGGGCAGGGTTAAGCTATAGTTCCCCTCCAAATCGCTCACCGTTCCGATGGTGCTTCCCTTCACCAAAACATTCACGCCCGGCAGAGGCTCCTGATCTTCGGCAGAAATTATTCTACCGCTTACTTTTCTGATAGACGTACCGTACGGATTAGGTCTTTTGTACACAGTATTGCGGGCAAAGTTCAGATACCAGGTGGAAAGCTCGGGAGCCACTCCGCTCTGGTTAGGGTTGCCGTTAGAAAAGCGTAGCTTGACGTTCTCCCAGTTTACTCCGGTATTCTGGTACACCTCGGCCTTGTAGTTCAACAAAATTGGCTGGTCTACGCTGGCTACCCGAACATCGTAGTTGGGGTACCAGCCCGCGTTATCTACCAGATACGTAATCTTAAATTTCCCCCGTACTGGTTTCTCGGCTTCCACACCAATTCGTATTTCACCCGTAGGGAGATCCTCCTGGATAAGTGCGTCGGCAATCTGCTTTTCCGTTTTCTTCATTTTTCCTTCAAGCTCTTTTATCTTCTTCTGCACCTCCAATTCTTCGGCTTTGATCTCGGATAACTGCTGATCGAAAAAACCAATGGCTTCCCTTAATAAAGCGAGCGAGCTGCCCCCATCTTGCCCACTTAGGTATTTGTTCTTGTTCAACAGGCTCTGCTTTTCGGCCAGCACTTCCAGTCTGGCGGAATTCCGCTGCACCTCCTGATCTATAGTTTCTATGATTTGGTTCAGACTATCAACTTTATGGTCTTGCGAAAGCTGATCCAGGTAGTTCAGCTGGTGATTCACCGACAGAACTGTAAAGTCTCCCTCGGCATCTACCCGAATGCTTTTGGCATTAAGGTAGGGCGAGAGTGACTTTAGCGTAACCCTTGATTCACCCGGCCTGATGTCAATTTCTCCGGTTCGGGCAATCTGTGCCCCTTTCAGAAATACGGTTACTTCGTTGATGGAAGTTTCCAGTTCGCGCTCCTGTAAAGGCTGCGCCAACGTTTGATTTACCAAGAGAACAAAAAAGAGCAAATACTTCAGTTTCATAGAGCTTTTTTTATATACGATGCCCGTTGGGGTCGTATTCCACAAGCTCAGTTCAAGAAAATTTATTCTGAAGTATTAAAACTCCACTTCGGGTAGTTAAGACTTGCTCGGAAGATAACTACTGCTACGAACGCTCAAAGTCAGCAAACTGGTTATAGATACGGGTCATTTCCTGTACCAATTCCAAGCCTTCTTTGGGTGGGGCCTGCTCAATGACGATGTAGCCGGAGTAACCCTTATCAATCAGGGCCTGAACAATTTCTTCACCCTTAGTGATGCCGGTGCCGTAGGGAACGCTTTTATACGTGCCAAAGGCTACTACATCTTTCAGATCGATATGGTTGATTTTGTGGTGGAAGCGGTCGATGACGTCGAAGTTACTGACACTGGCACCATCAAAGTGGCCCATATCCAGACACATGCCCACGTGGGTAGAGTCTACGGCAGCGAAGATTTTGTCATAATCCTCTATGTTTTCAATATTGTTGTTGGCGTGGTTCTCTACCGCAATCAGTACGTCCATTTCTTCAGCAGCCGGAGCTAGTTCTTTCAGTACCGCAATCACATTTTCCAAACCGCCCTGCTCGCCCCGTCGGGACCCGGTAAACTTTACTCGTCGGCACCCAAGAGCTTTGGTCTGCTCCATCAGCCAGAGCTTATGACCTACGTCTTTCACCACGTTTCCGCCGAAGGAAGTCCCTTGTAGGGAGATGGGCGTCAGTCCGTTTTGGTAGCAGCGTTCGCGAATGCTAGCAATACCCGACGGGGTGATATTACGAGGGTTCCAGACGTTAAATTCCACGTTCCGAATGGGGGTTTGGGGAATAATGTGGAAGGCCGGCTCAAAGTTCTCATCACCAAAGCCATCCAGGCAGATGGTAGCAATGGCTAATTCTACCCCCACCGACTCGACAGCAGAGGTAGGTACCGACAAATTAACACTTAGGCCGCTTCCGGCTAAAGGCGCGGCGGCTAGTACAGAAGCGCTCTTGACAAAATTGCGGCGATTGATATTTTCAGACATCGTTTCAGACTATTTTAGAGAGGTTAGATAAGCAATCAAATCGTTGAATTCAGCAGGAGTCATAGTATTCTCCAGTCCGTCGGGCATAAGTGAGGTGGCGGCGGGCCCGTAGCGTTGGGGTTGCTTATAGGTCACAAAATCGCCGGTGGCTACCATCAGTTCTACATTTTTAAAGCCTACGTCAATCTGGCGACCCAAATGGGTTACCCCACTGCTGTCAGTCACAAACCAACCCTGCCATTCGGGGGCGATCTCCGCCGAAGGTTCCAGAATAGCCATTGCCAGTTGCTGGGCTGACTTACTGCTACCAATGTTCGATAGATCGGGGCCATAGCTGCTGCCCCAGCCGTCGATCTTATGGCAACTTTGGCACTGAGCACTTATTGACTGAAATACCAGGTTTCCACGAGCTGCATTCCCGGTATCATCTACCGCCTGATACCACTCATCACTGGTGGTGGGGCGGTCTGCTTCGGAGCCATCTGTCCGACAGAGTTGCCATCGGGAATTAGCGACGGGGTTGGTCGACACAAACTGAGCGACAGTTTCTTCTACATTTTCCTGACGGCAGCGGCATAAGTAGCCAACCGCAGTTTCGGACAGCAGCTCATTATCTTCATTCAGTATGGAAGCTACTTCGTCGCAGAATGTGGTTGATTGATATTCTAAGGTTACTAACGCTTGCCCCCTTACCAATGGGCTAGCGTTTCGGTCTAAGGCTAGTTGGAGCGTAGCATTAGCCACATCTTCGCTTCGCATAGATTTAAACGCCTGAAGGGTAGCCATTTGCATCGCTTCCGAAGCGGTCAGCAACGCCTCCACCAGAAACTGACGAATCTCAGCCGGATTATCCAGGTACGACAGAGCCAGAGCCCTGATTTCTTCGGCCACATCGGTATTCTGGATGAGATCAGCTAAGTAGGTCGGCGGCAACTTACGCTGCAGTTTCTTAGATTCGGGATTGGCCCGAGTCCGATACTCCTGTACAAACACTGGTTGTAAATGCCTCAGCGTAGCCAGGTAGGTCTCAAACAGTGGTGAAGTTATTTTTCCCGAAGCCAGTAGCTGGTCTACTTCCGAAGAGAGATCATCCCGGGCGTGTTGGGCTACGTAGGTCAACGCTATACGTCGTACCGCCTCATCCTGATCGTTTAGCAGGCGGCGAAGGTCAGCTTCGGAGAGGTCAGACGTTGATTTCAACAATACCAATAATCCTTCTAAGCGTAATTTCGGATCAGTATGCTGAGTGAGAGTCAGTACGTCCTGATAATACGCCGAATCGCGGAGAAGATGGCGGGTACTTGCCCGAACAAACGCATCTTCGGAAGAGAGGTCAGCTAACAAAATCTCAGTATCTCTGGGAGCAAATCGCTGCGAGAAGTGTCCGGATATAATCTCTTCCTCAGTTAAAGCAGTTGCTAGTGGCTGGCTGCTTCCTGACGCTAAGCGCCATACGCGGCCCTGACCGTGGTTAGGGTACTGCCGCACTACCCAAGCGGTAAAGATCATATCGCCCCAGCTATTAGTAGCTAGTGCTACGGGATGAAAGGGGCTATCGCCCTGCAAAATGGTTTTAGCCTCACCCGTAACGGTACTCATTTTTGCTTGAAGCGGCACCCGCACAATAGCGTTTTCTTCCCAAATGGTCACCAGAACGTTTCCGTCGTACTCATTGGAAAAGCTGGTGAAGCTGGCATCGATCAGGCCGGAGGGCGCTTCACCTAAAGCGGCAGCGTAAGGCAAGGTACCAGGTAGTTCGCCGTTCCAGGCCAGAAAGGGATGGATACCACTTCCGCCGTAGAGCGATTGGTAGCCATAATCCCCACCAGGCACAATATCTATCAGTCGGTTGGGACCTCGGCTATCCGGGTCGTTGTCCACCAGCATTAAACGGCCTTCTTTGGTAAATTTTATATCAAAAGGATTCCAGAATCCGGTAGCTATCTCTTCTACCTGACTTCCGTCGGCACGACAGCGGAAGACATTCCCTCCGTCACCGTAGCCTTCTATAAAAGAGCCATCGGTACCTTCAATACGCCAATCCAGCCCCCCGCTATTACCCCGCGATACGTAAAGCCAACCATCGGGTGCGTAGGTTACGCCTAAAATACCCGCGTGATCGTACACACTTTTGGGAGTATTCATTTTCAGTAACTGAGTCTTCTGATCAGCAGCCCCGTTACCATCAATATCCTGGTAGGAATACACACCGTCTTTCTCGGTTAGGAAGATGGTATTATCCGGCCCTACCGCCAGATTCATACCATCGGTAATGCTATCGGCATAGATCAGCCAGGATTCCGGCTTTCCGTCCTGATTGGTGTCTACTCCCTTTTTGATACGATCAAAGGAAGGCCCCGCGTAATCGCTGGGCGGAGAGTGGGTGTGCGACTCCAGTACGTAGATCTGATCCTGATCGTCAATAGCCAGCCCGATAGGCGTCATTATCTGCGGACTGGTAGAAATCAATTCGAGCGTCAGCCGGTCATCCAGCACTTCGGGATAAAACGTAGGCTCGGAATCCGGGGCACCACAGCTCATCAGCCCAGCCAATAAGCCAACTGGTACCAATGATTGAAAAGGAAAATTATTTACCCACATTGAAATAGTAAGAATCTTCCGAAAACTCATATTTATCTGCTCAGATACTTCGCCGGTCGAAACAAAAAGGTTAAGCGAAAGTTAAATAAGATAATCAACAGCAAAATTATCGGAAGTGAAACAATGGCTTAGGAAGATTGATATTCCGAAGATAAGTTGTTCCGAACCCGCTCCAGCAGTTCCCGGGTTTTGGTAATTCCTTCCTCCGGGCTTATACCGTCGCCCTCGTACTCCACTCCTACAAACCCACGGTAGCCATGATCCAACACAATCCGCATCATCTTCTCGTAATCGGTATGAATCTCATTCCCCTGATCGTCGAAATCATGAGTTTTAGCACTAACCGCTTTGGCGAAAGGCATCAATTCTTCTACTCCCAGGTAGCGGTCGTATTCTTCTTGGCAGGGAGGGCGGGGATTCTCCGCCGTAGGAAAGTCCATTTTAACGCAGAAGTTTCCAAAGTCAGGCAATGTGCCTACAATGTCGTTACCGACCATCTTCATTACCCCAGCCAGCCACTCACCGTTGCTGGACAGCCCTCCGTGGTTTTCTACCAGCACATTAATACCGGCATTGTTGGCATACTCGCCTAACTTGGCTAAGCCGTCGGCGGCCAGTTTTTGCTGTTCTTCGTAACTGCCACCACTCTGAGCATTTACCCGAATGGAATGGCAGCCTAAGTACTGGGCAGCGTCTACCCATTTGTAGTGGTTTTCTACCGCTTTCATACGCTCGGCTTCGTCAGGATCTCCTAAAGCTCCTTCCCGATCGCACATAATTAACAAAGCTTCTACTCCAGCATCGGCACAAGCTTGCTTTAGATCAGCCAAATATTGGGGGGTTTCTGCTTTGTCATAAAAAAATTGATTTACGAACTCTACTCCTTCAAATCCCATGTCGCGGGCTTTCTGAGGAAATTGCAGATTGGTTAGCTCGCTGTTGGCGATTACTCGCTCGTAGTCAGAATCGTACAGCTTAGCACGTTCGGGCCAGGGCATACCCCGTAGGTCAGGATTAAATAATGATTTGTTTAGAGACCATTGGGCTAAGGATATTTTATAGAGAGGCTCAGTGGCAGAAGCCATAGTTTCGGAGGCACTTTCTCCGGCCTCGCTATCACTTTGGGTAGTATTGGTTGAGCAGGCGTAGCCAAACAGGCCGGCTCCGGTAGTAATTAGTGCTGATTGCTTAATAAAAATCCGTCGTTGCATAAGTCTTTTTCGCCCTAAGATACAATTTTAGCAGTAATTCCCGAACGAAATGATAATCGGTGGCTACTAACCAGTGGTGCAGTATTCCAATTAGCATCACTACTAAAATTTTACTGGGAAATAGTTTTTAATTTTAGTAACTTTTTCTTTCATTTTAGAAACCTACACAACCATGCATGAATTGAAAAATACCAAATCAACCGGAAAACTCGGGAATAATCGTCTGAATAATAACGGTAGTCAAAGAAAGGACCCACCCATTGGCTCTCCGCTAAGCCGACCGGAGATCAATTGGCTACAGAAAAAAGAAAACCGAACCAAACTGGAGGGTGCTCCGGGCAATCTGTGGATTTCTAATAAACCATTGTGGGTCTCTGAGCTTAGTAACGCCAGTAGAAGTACGAAGGCGGTGGACGACCGAGGTGTTAGCCGAAGCGTACACAAGGAAAAGAAGTATGTAGTCGTTGGTATGCGAGGCGACCAGATTCACCATTTCCACGGGGCCTACCGGAATCAAGCTATCGCGGCTAGCAGCAGCTTTCGCCGAGGTTCAGGCGGCGACCGCCCCAAACCCTCCAAGCCAAGAGAAGAATAATATCGAAAAAATCGGATAGGAGTGCGAGAGTAGGCAGTTATTCAAGATAGCTGTTTCACTCGCGCCTTCTGCTATTTTACACCTATTTTGTTATCTGCGTGATTTCTTGCTATCGTCCTTCCCGGATAAATTTAGTCTCGCACTTCTTCAGCTCCCAAAACAAGTCAGTACAGAGTTAAAAAGCTTAGAATGTTTACAGCCCAAGCTTAATGACAAGCTAAATCTAGAGACATTAAACTGCTATTTCGGCCTGTTGTTGCTCTGCCCACAAACCAGAAATTAGGGAATATATAAATTGATGTTGACTACGAGGGGAGTTTAAGCCACCCTTTTTCTACCCCCCTAAGTAAGAAACATTAGAATTAACACCGGAGTTGTTAACATTGAAATTAGCAGGAATAGTATGAAACAGTACGCTTGGGCATTTCTCTTTTGCCTGGTTAGTATCAATCTAGCAGCTCAGGAGCGCTTCGTTACCATTTCGGGTAAAATTATTGATGCCAGTACTGAGGAGCCTCTTCCCTTTGCATCTGTATATGTGAAAGAATCATCTTTGGGTACTACGTCTAATACTGAAGGAGAGTTTGTGTTCCACATTCCGGAAGAACTGAAAGACAACAAGGTGGTTGTCTCAATGCTGGGGTACACTACACTGGAGAAGTCACCTTCCACTTTCGCAAACGGGGAAGTTATTGAGTTAGCCGAAAATAGTGTAACGCTGGAAGAGGTGGTGGTAAGTGCCGAACGATCGCTAACGGCTAAGCAGATTGTAAGGAGAGCCTATAATTCGCTGGAGAAGAACTACCCTACCGAACCCTATCTGCTAGAGGGTTTTGTACGAGACCTACAGAAAGAAGATAGCACCTACGTGGAACTGATGGAGTACGCTGTACGGATGAAATACCAACCCTATAATGCTACTACCGAACCCAAAGTTGAGTTACAGGCAGTACGTAGAAGTTTTATTGCCGAAAAGCATCCCTGGAACGATGAGCGGGAACGGCAGAACGCCATTTTTGATCTGATTGAAGATGAATTTATCCGCTTCAACTACGGCCCTATTAGGGCTAAACGGGGCTGGGAGTACGAAATGGAGCAGGTACTCCCCTTCCAAAATCGTTACGTATATAAAATCAAAGGACGCAATAAACCCTTTGAAACTGCCCTACTGTACATTGATACTGAAACATTTGCCTTTGTAAGAATGGAACTTACCCGCAGCGCCCACCGAGGTAGGTCGTGGAAGAGGAGACTAACCAACGGATTACAGCAAATGCACTACCGCGTCATTTTTGAGTATCAGGAATATCAGGGGAAGTGGTATCTGAAGTATCAGAAAGAAGAAGATACTTGGCAGGTATACGATGGACTCGAGTCTAAGAAACTACTTTTTACCAAATATCCCAAGAAGGAGCTTTTCGTAAATAAAATTCTCACCGAGAGCCTGGAAACATCCTATTTTACGGCTAATCTACTAATTAATCGTAGTATTGAGAGCCAGGCTAAACCCTATGATCCAAAGTTTTGGGAGCACTATAACGCTCCAACTAAAACTAAAGAACTGAGCACCATTGAAGCCTACCTGAAAAAAGCACAGATCCGAATAGAATAGCTTCTGTTTTCTCTTTACAATGAGCTGATCTTAAATCGGGAAAAATGTGCAATATTGCATTTAAGCCTCAAGAATATAATCATGGACGTAGCTATTGACGTCACTAAAAATCTACTCGACCAATTTTCGCATTATTTACGGCTGATTCCCGAAGGTGGTAATTTCATCATTCATCCGGATATCGGAACCAACAATGCCACCGTTCGCTACGTTACTTTTCCTGGCGAACTTGAGCTTTACCACTTTGGTCTTACCCAGTTTAAGGTTCCTATCAACATGCGATCTGTCAATCCACCGGATACCGAGTGGTTTATCATTCATATCAACCTTTCTAACATCCGTCAGGAAAAGGTAGTGAATGGATCAACCATAACGTTTCAGAAGTACCTGCCTATCGGCTTGTTGCTATACGGACCCAATCTGGTGGTTGATACATTGATACCTCCGGGAGTAGACGCTGAGGTAGCTACCATTCGATTTAGCAAGCAGTTTTTACAAACTTACTTTTCCGGTGTGAGCGAAGTGATTGATGTTAACCGTAACATCGTATTCGAGGATCTGGATCAAAATCTGGAAAGCCTATTCCTACGGGCTTTAGAAACTATTGACCGCAAATTAGAGTGCCACCTACGAGTACTGAAGTTTCTGCAAGCCTTTTTTGAGAAAACTCAACGTCATGATCAATCTGCCGAGTTGGAAGATATACATCCAGACGATCTGAAGGGAATTTTTAAGGTATCAGCCATTTTGCGGAATCCACTTCAGAATGATGCTCCATCCCTCCAGGAATTAGCGCAACAGGCTAACATGGGGGTTACCAAATTTAAGACTACCTTCAAAAAAGTATTCGGTAAGCCCCCGATGGAATACCGTAACCGCATTCGAATGGAATTTGCTCACGAAGAGTTAATCCATCAACGTCAGACTCCCACCGAAGTTAGTTATCGGCTCGGCTACTCCCATCCATCAAATTTTACGGCGGCCTACAAGAAGTATTTCGGCAAACTTCCCTCTGCCCACTAGGTTTTGTCCGTTACCACTAAGGTATTGACGTTTGGCACTAACTCATCAGCCCAATAAGGAAGTACTATTGAGAAAAAACAATTATGAAAACCATTGCACTTCTCTCAACCCTGTTTCTTCCCATTTCTCTGTTTGCTCATTCCGGTGATTCATCGACCATTGAGGAGCAGAACAAACAAATTGCGCGCTCCTTTTATCAAAATTTGTGGTTTACCAACAATACCGATCAGTACGATAAATACGTAGCTGAAACCTATGTTGCTCACGATATTGGCGACCGTAAGAATAGCCAGGAAGTGGCCATTGAGCAAAAAAAGATTGCTGATTTGTTTTGGGAAAACGGTAAGCTAAACGGCCAGATTGACTTTCAAATAGCTGATGGGAATCTAGTGGCTACTCGTTGGACTGGTAAATTCGAACCAAAAACACTGGTAGGGAGAATCTTTATTGGTGAAGGCGAAGTTCCTATCATCAATGTATTTAGAATTGAAGACGGTAAGATTGTGGAGTTCTGGAACCATCGGCACGATATAGATACCAACCAAACCCTGAAATACTCTTTCCGAGGATTCTTGCTCGGCCTATTGTTTGCATTAGTTACTGTTTTTTTGGTCAGTAGGCTAAGAAGAAAACGTCAGAAGGCTGGCTCTCAGGTGAGCTAACTAAACCCGTGCATTGGTTTTACTGCTACAAAGCTGTAAAATGGGACCCCAGTGTCTTTTATATATTAATCTCTCCCCGAAGATAGGTTACGGCCTGACCAATGAGTTCAGTTCGGTCGCCGTGGTCGATACAGGTAAGTTCACCCTTGCGGGCCGAGAGTTGTTGAGCGCTAAGTTGTTTCTTATCCAATCGCTCCGACCAGTAAGGAGTAAGCGTAGTGTGGGCTGAACCGGTCACCGGGTCCTCGTCGATACCGTACTGCGGATAAAAACAACGCGAAACAAAATCTACCTCGTTGCCAGGAGCGGTGACGATAGTGCCTCGCACTTTACCCTGAGCTAAGGCCCGAAAATCTGGTTGGAGCGTTTCTAATTGCTCCTGAGAGTCAATCACCACCAGGTAGTCGGTCTTTCCTCTAAAGGTTTCTTGGGGGGTAAGCTTCAGGCCATCGGTTATTTCTGCCGGAGTTTCTACCGGAGTGAGCGGATCGGTAGGGAAGTTCATGGAGTAGCCTTGGTCAAGTTTTTTCACCTTGAGCATACCACTGCGTGTATCAAAGGCCAACTCGGGTGCGGTATGACCTAACTCAGTATACATAATATGGGCGGTGGCTAGCGTAGCGTGACCGCATAAGTCTACTTCAGCCACCGGGGTAAACCAGCGCAAAGCGTAGTGATCACCCTCCTTTACGAAAAAAGCCGTTTCCGAAAGATTGTTCTCCTCAGCAATGGACTGCATCAGATCATCTGGCAGCCATTCGTCTAGGGGGCAAACCGCAGCGGGGTTCCCTCCAAACACCTTAGAAGTAAATGCATCGGCTTGGTAAATAGGTAGGTGCATAGTCGATTGTTCGATTGTTTAGTTGCTTACATGGTCATTTGTCATTAGTCAATTATCATGACTCATTAACCTTTCTACCCTCTACCCAATTCCGTTTTCCATCTACAAGCAACTACCCTTCAGATTTCGGACCCCGCTTGCCGCGAGGAATATTCTCCAGCACCCAGGATTTACCCCAGTTTTCTTTCTCTTCGTCGGTCCAAAGCTCAGGGAAGAAGATGATTCGCTGGTAGCGAGGCGGCAGGTACTTACGCCAGTTAGTACCGCCCGTAGCCGGTTTATCCTCTTTGCCACTTACCAGATAACGCACCGCCGCTTTGAAATGGGCTAGCGGCCAGTACACATTCGCCAATTGATCGTAAGTACGCAATTCGGCAATTATTTTCTCCGAATGTGGAGACCCCGGCTGAATAAAGGGTTGCATCCGCTGCCGCAGGTTACACTCCCGAAACTCGCCTATCTTAGCCAGTAGCATTTTATCATACTTCTCCTCAAACTGCCGTAGGGTCAGGTTTTTCTTGCCGGTTTTGGTATCACGCGAACCGGCCTTCCAGTACAACCGGTCCAGATATTCACGGTCGGTGCTATCGGCGGATAGCCACAGCACATGATCGGGATGTACCAGGTTAACCGCATCGGTAGAGGTAATCTCAATCAGCCGGTACTGTACCGATTGAAAGCCACTGGAAGGCATCAGTGCCATACGGAACTTGGCAAACTGCTCTCGTTCCATCCCCTCAGTCATCACACTAAAAGAACTTTCCAATTGACGGAAGTAGCGATTGACACGTTGTATTTTATCTAGAACAGTCTTGGGTTCAATCTTACTACCTTCATCTTTCTCTGAGGTTTTATCCGAAGCTCCGGTAAGTTGCTCTAACTCCCAAATAATCAGCTTGAAGTACAGTTCTGTAATCTGATGATAGGTCACAAAAATCATCTCATCCTTCAGGTCGGTCTTTGGGCGCTGTAGGCTGAGCAGAGTTTCCAAATGTACGTAGTCCCAGTACGAAAGGTACTGCGAATGCATCATTCCATCCAGATAGTCGGATAGCTTCTGCCCACTTTTCTCGAATTTAGCAGAAAGTTTTTCTAGTTTCTTGAGTAGTTCGGCGGATATAAACTGATCTTCCATAATGACTTGAATAGGCTAACAGTTCAACGATGCACCTCTTCTCAATGTTGCAAAGGTGCAGGATGCAGGGTGGCTTCAAACTATTGATCGGGCGCCGAGCGCTATGAACTGTGGACTAATAAGCTATAACCCCTGATCAACCAGATATACCAAATACCACTTACGCTTAATAGGTTCGAACACCATTTTGAAGTAAAAGCCCGCACCGGGAGTATAGATTTCGTCAGTTGCCAAGGTATCAGTCACTTGGAGGTTGCGTTCAAACTGGGTGGGATCAAGCTCAAACTCCTTTAGCATAATCCAGTCATCCTCTGCCCACTGGTAGGCCGTGTCCTGTACTTCAGCCGTGATTTTCTGACCCGGCAGCGGAAACTGTACCCGTTGCATCTGAAAGCTGCTATCGGTCAGGAACTGCTGATAAAAGTTTGAAAAATCCTCTTTGGCGGTTCCCACTTTCGCAGAACGGCAGCTTGCTCCTAACAAAAGAATTACCACCAAACCCCGGCAAATGATAGAAGATTTATTCATTAATCTGGGGGGTGGCTACGCGGATTCTTTCTGACGAATTACTTCAACCACCGACTCGATTCGTTGCTGTGTAGCCTGGCTAGGCTCGCAGAGCGGCAAACGTACGTGCGGAGAGCAAAAACCCAGACGATGCATGATTGCCTTGATTGGTATAGGATTGGACTCTATCATCGTCAGCCGCATAAGCGGAAGCAGAGCGTAGAACTGCTGCCGCCCGGCGTCAAGATTTCCATCCAGACAGTTTTGTACGCAGGTACGGAATCCGCTGGGAACACAGTTAGAAACCACCGCAATCACCCCGTCGCCCCCGCAGGCAATAATGGGTAAAGTCAGCGAATCATCACCTGATAGCACGCTGAAGTCTTCCGGTGTTCGCTCAATCACATCCATAATTTGAGACAGATCGCCGCTGGCCTCCTTCACTCCCAAAATCGTTTTATGCTTATCTAGTAAGTGCAGTAGCGTATCGGTCTCCAGATTGACTGCGGTACGTCCCTTAATATTGTAGATAATGATGGGTAAGTTAGTAGCGTGAGCTATTGCCGAAAAGTGACGATACAACCCTTCCTGCGTAGGTCGGTTGTAGTAAGGGTTAATCACCAACTGGCCATCGGCCCCGGATTCATCAGCTACCTCGGCAAACTCAATAGTTTCGCGGGTATTGTTCGAACCCGTTCCGTGAATTACCTGACAGCGTTTATTCACTACTTTTACCGACCAGCGCAGAATCTCGCGGTGCTCATCGTGGGTAAGTGTGGGACTCTCGCCGGTAGTTCCTACAAACACCAGCCCCGTGATGCCGCTGGCAATCTGCTGTTCAATGATTTTCTCGAAAGCCTCCCAGTCAATCTCATTAGATGGGGTAAAAGGAGTGATAACCGCTGTATAAGTTCCTCGAAAAAGCTTTGACATGGACAAAAAATTTCGAGCAATTACCGACGACTAAACGTAAAATCCAAATAGCGAGAGAGGTTAGTCAATGACTAGTAGTTAACAGTCCACAGACAATAGTTTGCAGTTCAGTCAGTGGCTCACGATCATTTCGCATTTAAAGCAGTTCACTGTAAATATCTATATCATTTACCCTTAACCACCTACCATCCACTCTATCAAGTCATTTGGATGATGAACATGTAGATCGGCATACCGAGAGTGATATTGAGGGGGAAGGTGATCGCTAGGGCCATAGGAATATATAACCCAGGATTAGCCTTAGGGGCAGCTAGCTTCATGGCGGCGGGAACGGCAATGTACGACGCACTAGCGGCTAGAATGGCAAACAAAAAGCGATTACCCATTGAGTCGGTTACCGTATCGCTCATAAAGGCTACTACACAGCCGTTGATTAGGGGGATAACAATAGCAAAAATCAGGGAGAACCAGCCATTCTCCAGAAAAGAAGCCAGTTTTTTCCCGCTGGTGATGCCCATATCCAGCATAAACACGTCCAATTAGCCCTTGAATATATCAGTAGTGAAGGGGGCAATTCCTTCGGCCTGCTTGTCGCTGGCTATAAACCCGATAATCAGGCTACCCAGAATCAACATCACACTACCATTGGTCACCGAGTGCTTTACCACTTCACCGAACGGCATTTGATGCTCTTTTTCTTTATTAAAAATCGCAATCAATAATACCCCCACAATAATGGACGGAGCCTCCATCAAGGCCATCACCGCCACCATATGTCCGCCAAAACTCACTTGTTGCAGCTCCAAAAAGGATACTGCCGTAACAAAGGTAACTGCACTCACCGAGCCGTAGGCCGCGGCAATAGCGCCCGCATTAGACACTCCCAAACGTCGGTTCAGAATAAAGAATGTATAGAAGGATACCCCTACGGCCAAAAAGATTCCAAACAGCAATGACCATACAATCTCCATATCCAAGGCCGAATGCGCCAATTCCTGACCGCCCTTGAACCCAATGGAAAAAAGCAGATAGAGTGAAATAAATTTGGAAGAATTAGGAGGAATCTCCAAGTCACTCTTGACCTGAACCGCAAAAATACCCAGAAAGAAAAACAGTAGCGCCGGATTTGTCAGATTATCAATCAGTAGATCCAGATTCATAGACAGACATTAAGGTGATAATTTCGCGGCGCAATATAGTAGTGGAACTACCCGCAGACAACTTTCTGCTACTTTCTTCGGCTTTATCATCTGCCACTAATCCTTAACTCAGGATAAATCCAGATGATTTTGCATTGATTCAAGAAAATAGCACTATACGGTAACCTCAAACTGTTAAATAAGGTTGGCATTATTAGTAATAAAATACCTTTACACTGAACCCTTTACCCTATACCATTATCATATGAGGACTAACCCAAGCCAGATTCGCTTACTGGTACTAGATGTAGATGGCACTCTCACCGACGGGGGGATTTACATTACCGAACAGGGCGATGAGTTTAAGAAGTACAACGCCAAGGATGGTATGGCCATCAAGCGACTAATTCGCAAGGGGCTACCGGTAGCTTTTATCAGTGCCAGCCACAGCATCGAGACCGTACGGAAGCGAGCCCGAATGCTGGGAGTAGAATATTGCTACGTAGGGCAGGAACCTAAAACCCAGATACTAGAAGGATGGATGGAAACGTTGGGCATTCATTACGGAGAAATATTATTTATGGGTGATGATATAAACGATCTGGAAGTGATGCAGAAATCAGGACTCTCGGCTTGTCCGTCAGATGCCTCTCCGCCTATACGGGAGGTAGCCGATAATGTATTGGAACGCAAGGGCGGAGATGCATGTTTTCGAGAGCTAGTGGACCGTTTTTTTACAATTAGCTACGAAAGAGCTTTGTCTATCCACAATTTTTATGGGGCTTACTGGCACTGGCTATCCCGATTATTATACACTTATTTAATTTTCGGCGTACCAAGAAAATTTACTTCAGTAACAACCAATTCCTGAAGAATGTAAAGGAGGCTACTACCTCTAAACTCAAGGTAAAGCATCTGCTGATTCTGCTGGCTCGGCTGGCCTTTATCACCTTTCTGGTACTCACCTTTGCTCAGCCCTACCTACCGGGTGAGAACACTGAAGAAAACGGAGCCGGAGAAAGTCCACTGGTATATCTCTATCTAGATAATTCCCTTAGCATGTCGTCCGAACTGGCCAACGGGGTACGAGGCATTGATCAGGGGGTGAGTTTTGTGGATGAGATTGCCTCCTACTATCCTCGTAGTACTCAGTATAAGTTACTAACCAACGGTTTTGGAAGTTTCTCGCGAGTAGCCAAAAGCAGTGAAGAAATCATTGACGCTGTGGCTGATGTATCGCTTACTGGGGTAGCGCGTAGCACCGATGAAGTGCTCCAAAAGATTCAGAGCGATATTCAGGTGGGTAGCCTGCAGGGCAACGAAGTGAGCCAGGCTGATGTATACCTGATCTCTGATTTTCAGAAATCTACTACTGGCGAGATGAGTGAGTTAGGAACGGATACTACCTTACAGGTAAATCTAGTACCGGTACAATCTTCTTTTCGGCAGAACGTATTTGTGGATTCAGTCTATCTGGCTAACCCCTTTATTATGGCGGGGCAGACCAACGAGTTAGCAGTAAACCTACGTAACGAAGGTGGTGAAGCCGCCGAGGATCTAATTGTACGTTTACTGATCAACGAGCAGCAGGTAGCGAGTGCCAGCGCCAGTATTAACTCTTTTTCTAGCGGCACCATTACCTTCCCGCTGAACTTTCCGCTGGAGCAGCAGAACCAGTGTCAACTGGTGTTTGAGGACTACCCAGTCACCTTTGATAACGAGTTTTTCTTTACCCTAAATTTGGGTAATAAGATTAACATTCTGGAGATTACTCCTAACCTGACCGGCAATCGTTTGAACAGTAGCACCAACGTAGGTAAGGTGTATGCTAATGAAGATATCTTTAACTTTCAGTCGTACAGCATCAATAATCTGGATTATAGTCTGCTGGATAATACCGACTTGCTTATTCTCAACGAGATAGAGGGTGCTAATCAGAATGCATCGGTATTGCTGCCCTACATTCGGGAGTTTCTAGAAGACGAAGGACACATGGTATTTATTCTTCCTTCCAGTGGCGACGTTTCTTTTTTGAGTGAGATTACCCGTAATACCTCACTGGCTGCTCAACGCCAAACCTATACCGATTCTACCGGAGTGCGAACTATTACGCTAGCCAATCCCGATCTAGCCAATCCATTCTTCGATAACATGTTTGAAGGGCAAGCCGGAAACTTTGATATGCCCTTTGCTGTACCGCTGGTGAATCATAATTTACCGGGAAGCTCCCTACTAAGTTACCGTACTGGTGATCCGTACTTACTCTCACTACGCACCCCCTATACCAGCAGCGATCAAGTTTTTGTGTTTAGTACGCCGTTACGGCAGGAGTTTACCAGCTTGTACCGCCACGCTATCTTTGTGCCGGTAATGTACCGGTTGGCTTCTATGAGCAAGTCACTGGATGTGCCGTTGTACTACGCTATGGATGAGAATACGCTGACGCTGGAAACATCCCGATTATTAGATTCAGCCAGTAGAGAAGCAGGTGGACAGCGCTATTTATACAAGCTTCGGCATAACGAGCAAGAGCTGATTCCTATGCAGCGCGTGGTAAATGGCCGGTTATTAATGGAAGTGCCCCAGAATATTATTGAAGCCGGCTTCTACGATCTGATCCGCACCGAAGAAACTGCCGAAGCGGCGAATAACGCCGTGGACTTACTCTCACTATCATTCAATAATACCGAAGCTGAGTCTTTAGTGGCACAATATTCTATTGATGAGCTAACCCAGCGGATTGAAGGACTAGAGAGAGTATCATTGTACGAAGCGGAAGACATAGAAGAGTTTACCTCCCTAATACAGTCCAAAAACGATCAGGTAGCCCTGTGGAAGTATGCTTTGCTGATTGCGTTGTTGTGTTTGTTAATCGAGATTTTATTGATTCGGTTTCTTTAGTTGATAGCGCTCGGCGCCCGATCCACAGTCCACAGTTTTCGTGGATCAGTAGTGTTTATCGCTAATATAGGTCGCTTGTAGCTAAAGTTCTATATTGGTGACCGGGTCTAAGAGTTTATAGCAGTAGACTATGACCTATTGACTTGAAATAATAAACTGTGGACTGTAGACCGTCGACTGTGGACTATTAAGAAGATTCCACTATTTTTGCCCGCAGCTATTGATCTTCCTATGAACGTCTGGTTAAAGTCTGTCACCTTACTTGAGTCTTCTTCCCCTCTTCATCAGCAGCGTGTCCATTTAGTTATTCAGGACGGAGTTATTAGCCGGTTAGAAGCCGCCGGCGATAGCGATCCGGATATTCAGGCTGACCGCATTATTGAAGGCAAAGAAGTGCGGGTATCGATGGGCTGGCTGGACATGCAGGCCCACTTTGGCGATCCGGGACTGGAGCATAAAGAAGATTTACACTCCGGTAGCCGGGCGGCCGCGGCCGGAGGCTTTACCGAAGTGGCGCTGGTACCCAATACCGAACCGGTGCTGGATACTAAAAATGATCTTCACTACCTACGGAGCCGCTCTTCCGATCTGGTTAAGATTCATCCGCTGGCAGCGGTAACCCGCAACACCGAAGGGCTGGAGCTCACGGAGATGATTGATCTACACGAAGCTGGGGCAGAGGCCTTCTCTGATGGACTGCAAGCACTTACTCACCGGCAGGTACTGCTAAAAGCCCTACAATATACCCAGAAATTTGATGGACTGCTGATTAACCGGCCGGAAGATACCCAACTTACGCAGTTTGGAACCATGCACGAAGGGGTGCAAAGCACCCGGTTAGGAATGAAAGGCATGCCTAGCCTATCGGAAACGCTGGCGGTAGAGCAACATATTCGCCTGTTGCAGTACGCCTCGGAGTTTGCTTATCAGAATCCGCCCCGGTTGCACCTCAGCAATATTTCGGCAGCTAAAGCAGTAGCTTTAATTAAGGAGGCTAAGCAACAAGACTTGGCAATTACCTGTGATGTGGCGGCTCATCAGTTGGTGATGACTGATGATCTATTGGCCGATTTTGATACTCACTATAAAGTAAACCCGCCGCTGCGCACCGAAGTCGACCGACAGGCGTTGCTAGAGGGGTTGAAAGACGGGACGATTGATGTAATCGTCTCCAGCCACCAGCCCCAGGATTTGGAAAGCAAACGTTGCGAGTTTGATCTGGCCGAATTTGGGATGTTGGGGTTACCTACGTTTCTACCCATGCTGGCGCAGGTGGTTTCGGAATCATTACCCTGGTGGTCGTTACTAGATCGTTGCACTCATCTGCCCCGCGAGTTGCTGAAGCTGCCGTTGCCCAAACTTGCCGAAGGTGAGGTGGCTAATTTGACTGTATTTGATCCTACCCAAAACTGGGAGTTGAACGAATCAAGCAGCCCGTCTAAATCTGCCAATCATCCCTGGTGGGGGAAAACACTGACCGGACAGGTACTGGCCGTATTCAATGCTCATCAACATTATCTGGTCAATGGCTAATTTGGGGCATTCCGGGCGCGCTCTGCTACAAACCGGCCTGAAGTTTGGGTTAGTGGGTAGCGTAATTGCCATCGGTTTATTCTTCGCGATGCAAGCTCTGGGTGAAAATCCGCTGATCTGGACGGGGCCTAAGCTGGTTGCCTATATTGTTTTGTTTCTTTTTTTTCCGCTGCTGGCCACGGTGGAGTTTCGCCGTTATCATCTGGTGGGGAAATGGAAGTTCTGGCAGGGCCTAGTGCTGGGCATCCTCGTATACGGCACTATCTGCATTCTTACTTTGGTAGTAGCACTGATCGTGATGCAGGTAGATATGAGTCTGGTTGAGTCGTACCGCGAAATGTCACTGCAAACGCTGGAAGGAAACCGGGAAGGGTTTATCGAGCAGTTTAGCGAAGAACGCTATCGGCAAACCAAAGAAATGGTACTAGCTACTTCCGCCGAGGAGATTGCACTGGATGATTTTCTGAAGAAGCTGTTGCTCGGGTTTTTTCTTACGGTTACTATCGCCTTAGCGCTTAGTATCATTTCATCTTTACGCGCTCGAAGCACCCCGAACCCGTAAGTTATCGTATCTTTGTACACTAATACAATACTAACTTTTTCTTCCTATGAGCCATAACCTAAAATACGGCCTGTTTCTGGGATTCATCAGTATAGCCCTCACCCTGTCTATTGTTATGATTGACCCTACCTTGATGGTGGCCACCTGGTTTCAGATACTGAGCCTGCTAATCAATATTGCCATAATGGTGATAGCTGGGATTGAACTACGTAAACAACAGGGTGGGTATCTGAGCTTTAAAAATGCTTTTGTCTCTACCCTGATTATTATCGCTATTGGCTCGGCAATATCTACGGTATACAGTATTATTCAATTCAACGTTATTGACCCAAGCTTAAAAGAAACGATTTCTGAAAGTGTCATTAATCGAACCGTAGGTATGCTGGAGAATTTTGGGGCAGATGACCAAGTGATTGATGAAGCGGTAGCCAATCTTGAGGGTCAGGATACTTTTGGAACTCAAACCCTACTGATGGGTTATCTTTATAGTCTTGTTGGTGGTGCAATCATTGCACTAATTATTGCGGCTATCGTTAAGAAGAAAGAACCGGAATTTGATTAATGAAGAAAGACCTATCCGTAGTTGTTCCGCTGTATAATGAAGAGGAGTCACTGGTAGAGTTATGTGACTGGATTGCTCAGGTGATGGATAATCACGGCTTTCGCTACGAAGTGCTGCTGGTAGACGACGGTAGCCGGGATCACTCCTGGGAGGTAATTCTGGAGCTTGCCGAAGCTAACCCTAATGTGCAGGGCCTACGTTTGAATCGTAACTATGGAAAGTCGGCGGCGCTGCAAACTGGATTTACCCACGCCCAAGGCGAGGTGGTAATTACCATGGATGCTGATTTACAAGATAGCCCCGACGAAATACCAGAACTATACGCCATGATTCAGGAGCAAGACTACGATCTGGTTTCGGGCTGGAAAAAAAAGCGACACGACCCCATTAGTAAAACGATTCCCTCTAAGGTGTATAACTACTTTGCCCGGGTTTTTTCGGGTATTAAACTGCATGATTTTAACTGCGGGCTGAAGGCTTACAAGAATAAAGTTATAAAAAGTGTGGAGGTATACGGCGAAATGCACCGCTACATACCCTTCATTGCCAAGGGCAACGGCTACTCAAAAATAGGCGAAAAAGTGGTTGAACATCGCGCCCGAAAATACGGTACCACTAAGTTTGGCCTGGAGCGCTTTATCTTCGGCTTTCTTGATCTGCTATCCATCAACTTTGTGTCCCGCTTCAAAAAGCGCCCCATGCACTTTTTTGGCACTCTGGGTTCACTCTCGTTTCTGTTTGGCTTGGTGGTGACGGTCTGGCTGATTTTCGATAAGATATACCGGATACATAATCAGTTGCGGGTGCGAGAAGTTACTGATCAGCCGCTATTCTATCTGGCGTTAATTGCGCTGGTAATCGGCGTACAATTGTTTCTGGCGGGTTTCTTAGGCGAAATGGTTACCATCTATTCGGATAAGAAAAATGATTACCTGATTGCTGAAACCACCACTCGTCAGGCGGAAAGCAAAATGGTGTAACCATGTTCTATTCGCTGATTATTCCGGTATATAACCGCCCCGAAGACATCCGGGAAGTACTGGAAGGTTTAGTCCAACAGACCTACACCCAGTTTGAAGTAATTGTAGTAGAAAGCGGGTCTACTGTGAAGTCAGACGAAGTAGTAGCCGAATTTCAGGATCAACTGGATATTCGCTACGCTCCCACCGGAAATCACGGCCAGGGTTTTTCCCGCAACCACGGTATGAGGCAGGCCAAGGGCGATTACTTCATCATTCTGGATTCGGATATCATTATTCCAGCTGACTATCTACTCCACGTACACCAGGGTATTCAGCAGCAGCAACTGGATGCGTTTGGCGGTCCGGATCGGGCGCACTCGTCCTTCACTCTGGTACAAAAGGCGGTAGACTTTGCGCTGACTTCCTTACTGACTACGGGCGGAACCAGAGGGAAGAAACGCTCGGCGGGTAAGTACTTTCCGCGTAGCTTTAATATGGGTTTTTCGCGGCAGGTATACGAGGCTACGGGCGGCTACCGCTTGCCCAACTGCGGGGAAGATATTGATCTGAGCATTCGGATGCTGGAGCAGGGCTTTAGAGTGGGGCTTATTCCGGAGGCTTATGTCTACCATAAACGTAAGCGAAGTCTTTCGGGCTTCTGGCAGCAGATGGTGTGGTTTGGCAAATCCCGCATTAACCTAGCGCGCTTATTCCCAGGTAGTCTGAAGTTAATTCACCTGTTTCCGCTGGCTTTTTATGCTTATCTACTACTGATGCTGGTGCTGCTAGTGATTGCTCCACCGCTGGGCAAATTGACGGCGTTAGCCTTAGCGGTTTACGCCTTTGCTGTATTTCTGGAAGGAAGTATCCGCTACCGTTCAGTAGGGGTAGGGGTGCTAAGCATCTTCACGGCTTTTACCGTTTTTTTGGGCTACGGCTATGGCCTGGTAAAGTACCAGCTACAGCAGCGGGAACCCTACACCCAGCCGGTTCAGGCGCATCAGTAGAGAAAAAAGTTTGGAGTAGGGAAAGTTGTGTCACTGAAACCGCTTTTTTTAGGGCTGAAAGTCAGGATGGTTGGCATCCTTCTCCGATACAATAGGTTGCTGGGTCGGCCAGTTCACGTTAAACCTAGGGTCGTTCCAGCGGATACCGCGCTCTTTGCCCGGAGCATAGAATTCAGACACTTGATAAAATACCTCGCAGTCGTCTTCCAGCGTGATGAACGAGTGGGCAAAATGTTCGGGTACGTACAGCGCTCGGTGATTTTCGGCCGATAACTCTACCGCCACGTGCTGACAGTAAGTGGGCGAATCTTTCCGCAAGTCAATAATCACATCCAAAATACTACCCCGAATGCAGCGAACAGTCTTGGCCTCCTCAGCCCCTTCCACTTGATAGTGAAAGCCTCGTAACGTGTGCTTCTGTTTGGATAATGATAGGTTACACTGAGCCACCGTCGGATTTAGACCGTGCTCACGGAATTCATTCGCGCAAAATGCTCGGGAAAAGAAGCCGCGCTCGTCCTCAATTTTCTTTAAATCAATAATATAAGCTCCGGATAATTTAGTTTCGGTAAAGATCATATGCTCGATGGCTCTATTGTTCGATTGCTCAATTGTTAAATATAGTCACTGGTCATTAGTCATTGATTGCACATTGTTAATTGTGTTCCATTCTTCTTCTAAAATAGCATATTCGTAGTTGTCTACCCACTGGCCCCGGATGGGTAACACCTTTCGTTTGCTGCCTTCCCGCTGCATACCGACTTTTTCTAACACACGCATAGAAGCTAGGTTTTCGGTTGCGCAGCCCGCCCCTACCCGGTGTAAATGTAATTCTTCAAAGCTAAATTTTAGAATCGCGTTGAGGGCTTCAGTGGCTAAACCTTGCCCCCAGCGTGCCAGAATCAGCTTATACCAAACTTCCCCCGACTTAAATCGCTCTTCTCCCAGATGTAGGGCAATTAACCCAATAAACTGCTGAGTGGCTTTATCAGCAATTCGCCAGGTAAAGTGCTGGTTAGGTTCAGCTTGTTGTTGACGGAGCCACTGCTGTACAATAGCCTCGGTAACCGTTTTGTTTTCGGGAATTCCCAGCGTATTGTACCGATCAGTTTCCGGCAAAGAGTGCAGATGATGAATATCATCCAGGTCATCCCGGGTGATGATTTTTAGCTGAAGCCGGTTGGTAGTTAATCTGAGTTGCTGATTCTTGGATGAAGACATATCACTGAATCAAATCCAGACGATGCCTGAGCGTACGGAGGCGGACGCACTGGTCGCCGTCAAAATCCTGCTCGCTGAACTGGTGTTCGGTGAGTTTTTGGTGTAGCTCCTGCATACCTTTTTGTAGGGTGTATTCCAGTTGAAAGTTCGGCAAGACGGAGTTGAGTAAATCAAAGTTGACTTTATAGTTGCGGGGGTCTTCACCTACCTCACCGGTGTAAACGATCTCGGCTTCGGGTAGCAGTTTCTGCACTTCATCGGCCACGTCTTTCACCTGAAAGTTCTCCTCGTTGCCACCCACATTCACAATCAGGTTATGCACTTTGTCGCGTGCAGCTTCGGCCAGGGCCACGAAGGCATGGGCGATGTCTTTGCAGTGAATGAGCGGGCGCCAGGGCGAACCGTCACTTTTGATGGCGATATTGCCTTTTGCCACTGCGCAGGCCAGTAGGTTGTTTACCACCAAGTCGATACGGAACATGGGCGAGTGACCGTAGGCAGTAGCGTTGCGCAGAAAGGTAGGCGAGAAAGTATCGTCAGCTAGCGCAGAGATGCGCTTCTCAGATTCAATCTTGGATTTAGCGTAAGCCGTTAGTGGATTCACCGGATCGCTTTCGTCCATATCCAATTTGGCTCCCTTGCCGTAGATAGAGCAGCTACTAGCAAACAGGAAGCGGAGCACTCCGGCCTCTTTTGCCAGTTCGGCCAATCGCACTGAACCTTCCAGGTTAATCTGATAAGTAAGTTCTTCATTTACGTCACCCATCGGGTCGTTAGAGAGTGCGGCCAGGTGCATTACCGCATCATGGCCGCGTAAGTCTTCTACCGTCAGATTGCGCACATCGCGTATCCACTCCTGTTGGGGCTTCACCACATCTTCCCAACCCGTGCCTTCGTAGAGGTTAATATCGCAGCCGGTGACGGTATGTCCCTTTTCAATTAACAGGGGTACTAAATGTGCGCCGATATATCCTTTATGGCCAGTGACCAGTACGTTCATGGTTTATTCTTTAGCATGTAAAAAATAGTGGTAGCCTCTTCCTGAAAACGCTGCGTCAGCGAATAGTTCACCACCGATTTGAGTTTTTCGGCACTCACCCGCAAGTCATCGGGATACTGTGTCGTGTCCTGCTCATTCGTTATAATGGACAGTTGCTTTCCGTATTCCTTCTGGTAAGCAGTTTGCACCTCCTGAGCTACGTCTAGCATAGAAAATGTCTGCTCCCCGCAAATATTAAACGTATCATTGGGGGCTTGGGGTAGCTTTAACACCTGATCTACGATGCGGCAAACGTCGCCCATCCAGATAAAATCGCGAGTGGCTTTACCGTTAGATTTTAGTACAATCTTCTCTTCCGTAGCTGCCATGCGAGCCAGATCGTTTAGCACCAGATACCACTTGGAAGAATCGTAGTCTTTGGGACAACCGTAGCTGTTAGTGAGCCGAAAGGTGGTATACGGTAGCTGTTGGTTGGCGTGAAACTGCTTCACGTAGTACTCAGCAAACAGATGCGTGCTGCCATAGTCGTTTTTTGGTTCGGGGAGTAGGTCTTCGGTAATCAATCCGCTACGGCGACCATAAATTTGAAAAGTTGAAAAATATATGAAATGCGGCTTAGTTTCGGAGTAGCCAGAAAAATGCTCCAGCAGGTTGCGAGTTCCTAGCGCGTTTACCAGTAAGGCATCCTGGACAAAGTTGGGTTTAAAATAATCGTTTACACTGGCGGTATGGATGACTGCATCGAACTGCTGTGATGATAGCACATTTTCTACCTGCTCAGCACTTGAAATGTCGCAGGTAATCAACTGAAACTTAGCCTCAGTCAAAATAGACCGTTGGCGGCTAGTGAGTACATAAACTTCGTAATCGGACTGCTGAGCGAAGTAGTCGGTTAACCAACTTCCTAGGTTTCCTAATCCGCCAGTGATTAATAGTTTTTTCATGAATTACCAGATTTTCCAGCGGGGTTGCCCTTCACTCCACATCGTTTCCAGCATACGCTTGTCGCGCAGCGTATCCATACACTGCCAGAACTGATGGTGTTTGTAAGCTACCAATTGCCCATCGTTTACTATCTGATGCATAGGCTCCCGCTCAAACATAATATGGTCACCTTCAATGTAATTCAAGGCTTCAGGCTGGCAGACGAAGAAGCCGCCGTTAATCCAACCGCCTTCGCCTTCGGGTTTTTCTTCAAAGCTCTGTACTAATTGGTTTTCGCCGAATTTCATGGCTCCAAACCGACCTTCGGGCTGCACTGCCGTCATAGTAACTAACTTGCCGTGATTTTGGTGGAAGCTGGCTAATTCTTTGATATTTACATTCGATACTCCGTCGCCGTAAGTAAACATAAAGGGTTCGTCGTTCAGGTAGGGCTTGGCTCGTTTGAGCCGTCCACCCGTCATGGTGTTGAGTCCGGTATTAATTAGGGTAACCTTCCAGGGTTCAGCATCGTGCTGGCTGTGCGATTCTACCCGATTGTGGGCAATATCGATAGTGACATCGTTTTGGTGCAAAAAATAATTAGCGAAGTATTCTTTAATCACGTAGCCCTTGTAGCCCAGTAGAATGATGAAGTCGTTGAAACCGAAACTGGAGTAGATTTTCATGATATGCCACAGAATGGGACGCCCACCAATCTCCACCATCGGTTTGGGAATGGTGTGGGTTTCTTCGCTCAGTCGAGTACCGAATCCTCCGGCTAAAATGAGTACTTTCATGGGTCAATAGTTCGATTGTTCAATGGCTCTATTGCTGACTGTTAAATTGTCATCACTTCAGACTTCCGTTTTCTAGCTTCCAACTTCTTTCTTTCGGCAAAAGTAAATAATCTCATCGTCTAACAAGGCGTAGCGTTGGATTTGTTCGGGAGAAAAACGCTCTACGTAGTCGTCTTCGGTTACGTCAAATCCGGCTTGCTGTAGTCGGGAACCGTAATCGTGGCCGTAGCGGCGTACGTGGTCATCTTGTCCGTAGAGCCGCTCCCGCTCTTTAGGGTCAGTTACCGAAGGGTCTTCCTGAGTGACCGGAATATCGTAGGTAGGAGACTGATTAATCGCCCAACCAACCGGCTTCAGCACCCGATAAATCTCACTCATACAGCGAATATCGTCGGTTACGTGCTCCATCACGTGGTTGCAGATCACCACATCAAACGAATTATCGCCAAACGGTACGTCGTGCAAATCCATTTTAATATCCGCCCAGGGTGAATCCAGATCAGCCGTTGTGTAGTCTAGCGATTTCATGGCTGAGAACTTCGGAATGTAGCAGATTTCGGGAGCTACGTGCAGTAGTTTTTTAGGTTTATTGAAGAAATCGGTCCTGTCTTGTAAATACAGCCATAGCAGTCGGTGACGCTCCAGTGTCAATGAACCGGGACAAAGAGCATTTTGGCGGGTTTCAATCCGGCCGTAGGGTAAAAATTTTCGGTAGCCCCGCTCATCTACTGGGCAGAATAAGCGATTTCCGCGATAAAAAAAAGCCGCTACCCCGAGCAGCGGCTGGCTAATTGACTGCAAATACTTACGTGGTATATATCGGATCGCCCAACGGATCAACCATTTCATAGCGCAAAGATAGTAGATAGCGAGAGATCCCCCTAATTAGATTATTTCAAGAAAAATTATACTATAATAATACTAATAGGATGTTAGAGCGAACAGGTATTTGAATTAAATAAAGTCTTTCTATTGTACAATTATTAGAACAGTACACCAGGGAATAATACTCAATTTTACTTAGGAACTTTCTTTGCACCGGAGAAATTAATATGATTGTTGTCTAATATTCGCTTATTAGTATGAGAACACTGAAGTTTAAAACCAATATCCAGGAGATGAGTTGTGTTGATCGCATTGCCTCTTACCTGGATAATGTTAAAGATATTATTTCCTGGTCGGTTGATACGAATGCTGAAGATCATCTACTGGTTGTACAAGGATACGAAAAGCTTCAGCCTCGTGACGTTGTAGCAATTATTAATCTCGCTGGCTTCTATGCGAAGCCAATAAAAAATAACCTATTAAAACGACTGCTGCTTATTTAGCCTCATTCGGCTTAAAATAGTTTCTTCCGATTTGGTATTTATGTTCCGACTTGAGTAAGTCTTCTGTTTTAGGTTGCTCATCAGTTCGGCACAGCTCCTTGAGTAGATCCCTATTGGTATTCCAGTCGGCACCATCAAAGAACTCAGTTCCTTTGTGATCACGCACTTTGTACAGCGATTTTTCGCGGTAGCAAGTACCAATGTACACGTAATCTAGCGCTTGGGTCTGTGCCCAGTCAATCACTTTCCACATCATCCACTTACCTAGCGAGTGCGACCGCATGTACTCAGTATCGTAGAAAGAATACCAGTAGTGCAAAGTACTGTCAGTAATGACCGCAAATACGTAGCCTAACACCTGCTCAGTATTGCGGAAGGTAAAAATGTGGCTGATCAACCCCCGGCTAAGTACGTACTGTAAACGATCAGCTTCCATGCTCCCACTTGAGAAACGCTCCTCGGCATAGTCGGTGCAGAACGCTAGAAATTCGGGATCGGTAATATCAAACTCTGACTTGGGCTGCACCAGCATCCCGGCTTCTAGAGGCTCCATCTTACGATCTACCCGCCGGTTCTCGGAAAGGGTTTTAAATTCGGATAAATCTACGCGCAGGCTGCGAGCCAGATAAAATACGTCTTCGTTCCACTCTACATCACCAGTGTAAGGTAAAAATCCTTTATCGTATATCTCGGGAAGCTCCTTCTCGGTTTCTTTTACGCAGTATACCGCGTAGGAGAAGGTATAGGAAGAATAGTCGGATTGGTACTCGGAGAAAAGTATTTTCATAGAAAGCTGAAAAAGTACTTAACGAAAAGGTCTCTTCGGGTAAGCTAGTGGATTAAGGTTATAATTCTTCTCGGACATAAAAATATAGTCAATCGGGTTGGGAACTAATTCCTGTTGCCGGATAATAGTACTGATTTGACCACGGTGGTGGGTAGCGTGATTTAGTATGTGCCATAGTACATCGTCGATCTGATTCTGAAACCATTCACCCTTACTGTTCTTATAGGTGACAATCTGCGTTAGATCTTCGGTATCGTCCAAAAATTGCTTGGTAACTTCCCAGGCTTGTTGATTCATATTTAGCCATTCTGAACAGTCGTGCTCCTGCCACACCGGATAAGGAGATGGTTCGCCCTTAAGTCGGGCTAGCCAAGTATAATGAGCATTCAGCAGATGGCTCATCCAGGAGTTAATCTGCGAATGGTCTAATGAATTCTTATCCAGATAATGAATAAGGGCTTGATTAGTATCGTGGTGGTATTGGTACAGACGTTTGAACATGGTAGGCTTACTTATCGGGTCAAGTTATCACTCTTTTTTCCTACCTCCAAAGATAGCATGTCCAGAAAACATCCAATAGACATCTACCGAAAGGAATCCTGCCTCTTGTAACCAAAGAAGTTGGTCGGGTAACGTAGAGGGTTGGTCAATTGGATCTTCATCGGGATAGGCAAAATAATTCCAATGATCTTTGATAAATACCTGATAGGAATCAGGATGATGCTGTTCCCGAACGTATTTATCCCACTGCTGGGCCGCTATCTCGAATCCGGCCGAACTGGCTGGTTGCACAATATCCGCAATGTAGAGTGATCCACCCGGAGCCAGTGCCTGGTAAATATCTCGGTATAGCTGCTGCTTTCCGGCATCATCCAGATGATGAATGAGTAATGACGAAACTACCGCGTGTACCGGAAACGAGAATTGCCGCCAGCCGGTAGCGGCTAAGTCGAACTGCTGAGTGCGAAATCTATTTTGGTATGCACCAGCTTGCTCGGTAGACTGAGTGAGCATAGTAGGCGAACCATCGTAGCCATATACAATAGCCTGAGAATACTTTTCCAGCAAGTGGTAGCTCAGTAAACCGGCTCCGCAACCCAAATCTATTATATTAGCCAAAGACGGTAAAGGAGCAATTAGTTCACCGATAATACGCTGCTGCTCCGGTCGGAAGGGGACAAAGTCGTTGCCGTACTGGATAAAATCTTTGGAATTTTCTTCGGTCCAGGCGTTTTCCATATTGATAGTAGTTTTTTCTATGTAATCTACTGAGCCTATGTGGTTAGTGCTTTTTGCCACAGTAGGAACATATAGCACATAGATTAATTTTCAATAATAAAGACATACGAAGCCAGAGGCGGAAGATTTATCGGAATTCCGGAGTCGCCTTCACTAATAATTACTTCTCCAGTATTCATGGTAGTGGTAGTTTCTGTTTGGAAAATATCGCGTAGGGTATACGACTGATCTTCGGATAAGCCTATCGCCTGTATCGCCGTGCTCGGAATTTTTAGGTTAAACTCCTGCGTTTGATTAGCATTAAAGTTAGATACAATCAACAGCTGCTGATTAGCAGCAAACCGGAGAAAAGCGTATATCTGATCACTGTAGCCATCGGTGAAGTGCTTATTGTGACTATGTAAGTCATAGAAGTACCCTGCCTTGATAGCTTCCTCCTGCGCCAGATTGAGTAATGTCTTATAGAAATTGCGTAGTTTTCGTTGTTCTTCGCTGAGTTGCCCGCCGTCGTAGGCACCGCCGTTTACCCATTTCTGGTGTTCGGGCACTCCCCAGTAATCAAAGATTGTAGTGCGACCATCGTCAACGCTGAAGCCGGATTCTCCTTCGGCTGGCTCGCCTACCTCCTGCCCAAAGTACACCATCACCGGGCCGGTATGCCAAAGAGTGCTCACTACCATCGCCGGTTTGGCTCGCTGCGGATCATTCCCGAAGAAGCGGGAAGCAATGCGCTGTTCGTCGTGGTTTTCCAGAAAACGTAGCATATTACGGTTCTTGTCCCGCAAAAACTGCCAGATATCGGGCAGATGAGTCACTGAGCCTCGTTCTTCAATGACTGCCCGTAGGGTGTCGTACAATTGCACTTTGTCATAGAGGTAGTCGAAGCGACCGGTATCGATATAGTTGCGGTACTGCTCGGGATTGTAGATTTCAGCGATGAATACGATATCAGAATGTTGCTCTTTGACTTTGGGGATAACCCACTTCCAGAATTCTACCGGAACCATCTCGGCCATGTCGCAACGAAAGCCGTCTACATTTTTTCCTGCCCAGTACAGCAGAATGTTCAGCATTTTATGCCAGGTATTTGGAATAGGATCAAAGTGGGTTTGACGGTCGTTAAGATAATCCACTCCGTAATTGAGCTTCACCGTTTCAAACCAATCGTTTACTCTAGGTTGAGCGGTAAACTGGTCGTTGCCGGTCGCTTTAGCTGGACTTTCTTCAAAATTACCATCTTTGGTAGGAAACGTATGATCGCCTAGCGACTGATATTCCGCCGGAACCCTAAACGATTCTCCTACTATATAGTAGAAATTATTATTGGGCGAAAAAGTCTGCTGAGTATCGTCGCTCGTACCAAAGTCCTCTACACCATTGGGCTTGGCATCCGATTGATAGACACGGGCCACGTGGTTGGGTACAAAATCAATAATTACCTTTAAACCCTGATCGTGAGTGCGTTGCACTAAGGTTTCAAACTCAGTCATACGGTTATTCACCTCTTCGGCCAGATCGGGATTTACGTCGTAGTAGTCTTTAATGGCGTAAGGCGAACCGGCCCGGCCTTTCACCACGTCGGCATCGTCCAGCGGAATTCCGGCATCGCGGTAGTCGTTGAGCACGGCATGCTCGATCACTCCGGTGTACCAGACATGAGTAACCCCTAGCCCCTTTAGACTGCTCAGTGCAGCTTTGTTAATATCGTTGAATTTACCCAGACCGTTCTCTTCGGCCGTGCCCCAGACTACGTTATTGGTTTGGGTGTTACCAAACAAGCGAGTGAAGACTTGGTAGACCACCATTTTCTGCGCCTCATTGATAGGCTCTTCAATAAGCAGATTGGGGTCTTGAGCGGCAATTGATTGAAGTTGTTCAGTGTTCACGGCGGTTTCGGTAACGGTAGACGATAGATTACAGCTGCTTAGCCAAAGTAACAGAGCTAAAACAAGAGTCGGGTGGTTCATGTTGATTATTTTACCGCAAATTTATTAGAATAAAGTTGATCATAATAAAAGCAGCTCTTCGCTGTTAAGTATAGGAAAAGCTTAGTATTTTTCAGAGAACCTAACCTAACCCGTCATGCGCGGACTATCAACACTCACCCTTTTTCTGCTCGGCAGTCTTATTTCAGCCTCCACTGTTTATGCCCAGGACTGGAGCTTTGCCGTTGGGCCGGGTGTAACCCAGTACTTTGGGGATGTAAATGACCAACAATTTGGCGGAAATCGCTTCGCCTTGAATGCTGAAGCCTGGTATCGACTCACCGATAATATCCAAATAAAATCGGGGCTAAGCTTTTATCAACTGTCGGCTCAGGATGCGGATACTACCCGTATGCGTAGCTTTCAGGCGAATAACTTTGAATTTTATTCCAGTGCGATGTACTCTTTCAAACGGGGATTCTTTACCCCTTTTGCTTACATCGGGATCGGCGCCACCACATCAAATCCCCAGGGGGATACCCGTTTAGGATATTTTAATCTGAGAGATGTAGAACCCGAAGCCGATCCCGTGCCCGGACTAATAGGTATTGTTCCCTTTGGGGTAGGATTAGACTACGAGATTACCCCCGTGCTTTCCGTAGTATTTGACTTAGCGTTACGCTACGCTTTTAGCGACCGGTTGGATGCTATGAGTCGGGAAATTATTGTAGTAAATGATTTAAGTCCGTTGGCTATCGATTATTATTCTGCTATTTCGGATGAAATGGACCGCGCAGTGCAGGAGGATCAAACCCTGCGAGGCGGCAATTCGGCCAATGATGACCTGTACGGTATGTTTACGGTAAAGCTAAGGTTTACTCCTACCGCTTCGCTATTTGGCTGCGTTGAGCCTTATAAATACGCTCGCCCCGACCGTCGTCGTAAACCAAGGAATTACAAACCCCTTTAAGCCTTACTTGATTCTTTCAAGACCGTTTCTAGCTCCTTAATCTTCTTCAGATAGCCTTTCTCTTTACGGTGCATCTCTTCTTGGGTAGCTGATAGCTCTTCCATATTCTGACGCATCTCTTCTTCCTGGGCTTGAAGTGCCTCTGCCTGCTGTTGGGATTCCAATAGAAGCTGATGGGTTTGCGAATTAATTCGTGCACTGCGAAGTGCTGATGCGATAGATTCGGCTATTTTCTCTACAAAAGCAACCTGATGATCCTCTAAAACCGAGAATGAAGCAAGTTCAAGAACACCTTCAACTTTACCATCAATCAACAGTGGGACTACCAAAATAGTTGACGGAACTGCCCCGCCCAACCCGGAACGGATATCGGCATAGTTATGAGGTATCTCAGTTAAATGGATGCTTTCTCTTTCCAGGTAAGCTTGCCCAAGGATCCCATCGCCAGCCGGCATCTTCAGATCCATATGCTTTTGCCGTTCATAAGCGTAGCAGGCTTTCATAGAAAGGAACGTATCTTTACCCTCTCCCTCAACGATAAACAGCGCTCCCTGATTGATCTTAAGATATTTCACCAATTGCATGAGAATGCTGTTGCCTAATTCTTCAATATCCTGAGCGGTACGTAGTGTATCGGTCATCAGCGCCAGCCCCTGCGTTGACCAGTTTCTCGATTGAGATTCCTGATGGTTTTGCTGTAGTTGATCCCGCATTTTTAGCAACTCCTGACCTAAGGTATCTTCTTCACTAAGTGCCTGATATTGCTGCTCTAACTTCCCTTCTCCAATAGCCGTAGCAAAATCAGCAGTACGTTTAAGCCCCTTAATTACCTTGGTTAACGCATCAGTCATTTCGCCTAGCTCATCCTTTCGGGTGGTAATTTGTTCATCAATCGCAAGATTACCTTGAGATAGGCTATTTAAATTAGCTTGTATTTGTTTGATCGGGCGAGTGAAGCGTTGAGCGATAAAATAGGCCGCAATAGCGATAATTATGCTAATAAAGATGGTGATAGCGATAATAATATTACGTAAGAGAGTTATCGGCTGAAGAACCTCTTCTTCATCCATTTCACTCAAAATAGCGAATGTTATGTTCCCAATCTGCATCGCCGAGTAAGAGCTTAGCACAGGAATACCACGATAATCGTCAATAATTTGTGTGCCTGACTTTCCCCGAAGTGCCTCTTTAGCCCCATCTGTTTCTACTTTCAATTTTAGTACCGTAGACTCTTCCGAAAAACGAGAGTCAGAACGCATAAGAAAATCTTGTCCTACTAAATAGGTTTCACCTGACTCTCCCAAACCTGTCCGCTCCTGGGTGATAACATCTATTTCATCGAGTGGAATTTGTCCGATCAGTACTCCAATAGTTTCGCCTGCGGAGGTACGCACCGGAGACGATACAAAAGCTGCTGGATCTCCGTTACTGGGGGCATAGTGATCAAAATCAACAATAGTGGTAGACTTTCTACCCAGTTCATAAGCAGTGGCAATATTTTGATCGCTATAGGGGCCATCTACCAAATTAGTGGCAAAATCTGGCTCGTGCACTACAGTATAGATTATATCTCCCTCAGGATTTACCAAAAATAGATCGTACAGCCCGTAGGTTTCTTTAATTTTTGCTAAGTAGGGATGATAAACTTGATTAACCGAGTCGTATAAACTAGACGAGACCCCTGCTGAATATACGCTGTCATAAGCCTGCATAGAAGCAGTAATGACCGGTAAGGAAGCCATAATATCGACAGTAGCAATTTGGTCATCAAAGAAGTCAGAAAGTTGTACTCGTTTTATCTCCCGGATAGAAGTGAGTTGATCAAAGGTTCGCTCCAGAATGGCTGATTTTGCGAAGAAGTAGACAACAATACTCAACAATGATAGTGTAATCAAGCTGAGCGAAGTGAATCGAATTATTAATTGGTTGGCAATACCATTTTTGAGGACCATTTCAACTGCATGTTTGGCTTTTACAATTCATTGTAAAGTAAGGTAAAGCGCTACCTATTCTTTAAGTATTCTCGGCTTTGGTCTTACCAATGTATTGTTTAGAACCAAAAAACTAATATTCTTGCCCTCACAGCCGAAAGGGACTTTATATCTGATTCTTTCACAAATCAATCACCACGCTTTTACCGGCGTAAACGCCTTGAGGTAAGTCTACGATGAGTATGGTGGTGTTTTGGTCGAGGTTGGGATAGGCTACGAAGTTATCTCCTTGGGTTTCGTAAATGCCAGAAACGGTGAGCAGTGCTTTCCGTAGTTTTCGGGATGGGTCGGCTACACTTAGTTGGGTAATGCGGTTTTCCTGTAGTTGAAGCATTACCATTCCCTGACTTTCCAGGCTCACTTTCAGATCAGGGGTTATTTCAACCTCTCCAGCTTGGTAAAAAGCGGCCTGACAGATGTCTAGTTTGTTACTTTTCACCGCTTGCAATTCGCTAGTGTTAGCGAGGATTTCAATATCCCGATTGGTATTACTGCTCTCTTCCAGTTCGACTACCTCCACATCCGGCACTACCATGTAGGCGTAGGATGCGTTATCCGGCTCATTTCCGTGATCAATCCACAATGTGAATACCTCTTTGCTAACAACCTCTTCTGAAATATTTTTCTGATCGGTAATATCCGACCATCGTCCTTGCTCGGTTTGATTGGATAAGTGCACGCTGGTAGGCTCCGGAAAAATATAACCAACCCTATCCTGATGTACCCATCTCACATGATCTAACTCTCGATCTCCTTGAGGAAGTTGATGCACTTCGCTCTCCTGCATAACGGTTACGTCGCTTCTCAATAGTGCCTGATTGAGGGTGGTAGCTACCGGTAAATCAGAGTTGGAACGAATAGCGGTGCCCAGGCATACGTATTCTTCGTCAAAAAAGAACCACGCCTTTTTGGCCTCTAGCATATCGTGAGCACTTTTAAAATCGAAGGCTACGGCTCCGTATAGACCATCGGTGACGGCTCCTACAAAATCCCGTAAGCCCTCCTTTTGTATATCCTCCGGGCCGTAGAGTTCGGGCTTCTGCATAATGGTGGTGCCGGATATTTTCTGCCAATCGTACACCGGCCAAATATCGTGGTATTCATCTCCCTGGAGCATTAAGTAATTAGTACCATCGGCCCGGTGGTGAGTGGGTTTTCCGGGTCCGTTGTACGGCACTTCCATGTTCTGATTGCGGGTAGAGTACATTCTTACGGTAGTGTAGAAGTTGGGCCGTTGGAACACAAAGTGCTCGGTTTGCCAGAAGAATTTACTGAACGACTGCGAAGGTTTCACCTCCCCTTTCCGCAATTCCATAATCTCTTCCAGTTCGTCTCTACGATAATCGGTGCTGAGTAATAAGCGTTCTATTTCCAGGGTACTGGCGGGTTTAAAATCGTACTGAATAGTAATGCTGCGGTTCTTGACGCTCACGTCGGTATAGATGCCGTAGACCATTTGTTTGTAGATACCATCCAGGTAATAATCTACCAGATGATCAATCTTCTCCTGCGAAAAAGCGTACTTGGTACCTGCCACATAATACGACCATTCGCCGAAGGCATTGGCGTACTTACCGTACCCGTAAGAGATAGTATTGTTCACTCGATCTACTCGGTGGTGAAAGCTATAATCGTGTTGCATGCCGCGACTACCAGTAGAAAACTTTACTTCCCCCTCAATTAGCCGAATGATTTCGTCAAACCGTTCCTTCTCCCCCAGAAAAAGTAAGTTCTTGGCCAGAATACCGGCGATCACAATCCGATCGCCACTGGGCCGGGCTCCGGAAGCATTCATATGGGCGCGGCCAATAATGGGTTGGGCTTTATCTACCA
>ERZ1740058.142-NODE-142-length-61069-cov-12.685744_pt1 | contig 61069 bp, 52 predicted proteins | sample MGYA00581745_ERZ1740058 | MGnify/ENA primary metagenome ERZ1740058 (study PRJEB43018, sample SAMN04849742) | marine metagenome | isolation source: floating plastic debris | place: Pacific Ocean | collected 2008-08-30 | study: EMG produced TPA metagenomics... | reverse complement strand
AATCACCTGGAGTCAGAAATCGAAAAACTACGGGTCTCAACGTAGACGGGGTTTATGTGCTGGCATTGGCCAAAGAAATTGAGGTATTCTGCCGCATTTCCTTGTCTAAAAAAACGCCATACTTTGCTCCAAAAAGCTTTACGGTAATTTTTCTCTCTCTACTTAACGGCAAGAATGCAGTAGGCCTGCATAAACTGCAAATCAGCTATTGGAAAAATCATTCTGATAGAAAGTTGATGAGCCGTTGTCGAGCTGCCGTTTGAGCTTGACGGTGTAGTAACGGCAGGCTAAGAAGCCAACTCCATAGATAATTGCAGCGTCGGAGGAGATGCCAATGACGGTGCCGGCTCCCGGCAGCAACTCCAAAAAGCTGAAGCTGGATTTGAGCGTGCCCGAGCTGCCAGTAAAGACGGCCCAAATTGCCAGCACCTCGCCGCGCCGCTCGGCATCATCCGTGGAGAAGCCATAAATGGCAGCGATTTTATAAATCATTTCTGCTTGTAGCGCTGCGATCGCTCCCAAATCGACGGCAAACAAAAACAGTGCGACGGGAGGAACAATATTGGTTAATAGCCCGATCTGAGCCGCGCGCAGAGAAGTTGCGGCAATCACCCGATATACGAGCTGCTCATCCGTTTCGAGGGGATGATTAATCCGCAGATTTGCCACTTCACGGCTTACTTTGTCAGCACTCACCTGTCCTAGGGCAGCCAGCAACCAGCTCAAGCCCGGGATTCCAGTCGCCAGCTTAATAAACGGCAAATCAGCAATGGGGGCCACCGTACGACCGATTAGCTGAGTCGCCTGAGCGATCGCCGGATAAAGCCAATCGATAATGCTGTCGCCAATGGTATTGAACTGATTTTGCAAGGTTTCACTAAATACCTGGAACGCTTGCGCGACTTGATTAATGCCAGCATCGGAGCGAGCAGAAGCAGAATTTGAGCTCATCGGTTATGCCTCACTGGTCGGAAGTTAGATTATCTGACAGCATCTTAAAGGGCCATTTACGTTCTAGTGGGCAAAACCTTCCTAGAGATAGACGCTGTCCGCTTGGCGCTCAAAATGGCTGAGGCGCAATTAATCGAGACAAAAAACTTTTCAGGAATAAAGCGGACCGTACTCGTTGCTGACAACGCATTGGTGCGATCAGATGACAGTCCTTAACCTTCTTCAAGCACTGCAACGATGATAAAGTCCCTACCTCAGGCAAAATTGTGACTCGAAAGAGGCTGATGGAAGATAGCTCAGGCCCTCCATGCGGGCATTCTGAAATCAGTAGAATCATTTTGCCGATTGGGATATAACTTTGATGTTCCAGCAGGTAAGCTGATAGGCAGCGGTAATGGCAGTTGCATAACCAAAGCAACACCGTGCCGGCCAATTTGTGGCACAAGTGTCAACTTTTCATGGAATCAAGAGGCGGCGAGATGTCTCCAGAATCTCAACTCAGCAATATCTTTATCGTTGAAGACAGCAAGGGACGTCGTGAAATCAATTTAGAAAGTTCTGTCTACTCGATTGGGCGCGATCCAAAGTGTGATATCCGACTCTCATCGCAGTTTGTTTCGCGGCACCATGCCACCTTGGTCCAGTTGCCCAAGGATGACAATACTTTTTATTATCGAATTGTCGATGGCAATCTTAAGGGCAAACCCAGCGCCAACGGAATGCTGATCAATGGTCGTAAGGTACCTGCCCACGACCTTAAAAACGAAGATGAGATTGTGTTCGGGCCGCAGGCCAGAGCCATCTATTATCAGTTGCGTCGCGAGGCCACCTCTCCGCTACCGCCAGATGAGTTTGATATCACCTTAATTAGTCCCAACATGGTAGATGAGATGGATGAGGGTGATGAATTTGATGCCACGGCTGACAGCATCAGCTCCGATGATTGATTTTGATGAATTGAAGGTGCGTTTGTCCACAGCCCCGGGGAAGCATTAGTGGTGGCGTCATTAATTGACTTCAGCACGCTGGGTCTGCGACGGCTCTGAAAACGGCGATCGCCGCTTGCGGAGTATCTGGGTCCAGGTCTGGAAGCCAGCATCGTACTTCACCGTAGTCGGCTGCTTGGCTATGCCGGTTGGTCGTAGATGAAATCCAAGCTGTTTCTAAAGCTTCTCGATAGAGTCATCCCAAAACCACTGCTTGCCGTCCACACTAGATAGCAGGACTTACGCAGTTGAATCCGACTTTGGCCCGATTCCCAATTGTGGGGAAATCGGATTCAACATTCTCCGAATCTGGGGAATCGATGGGGCGTTTGGGTAAGGCCTGCATAAAAACTAATTCTCATTTTGGGAGTTAGCGCTATTTTCCATTTCGGGAATTTCATGAACCGTCAGATTCGTCCTTTTAAGTTCCTCGTCCTTTGTTTAATCGGTATTAGCCTGGCCGGATTGCTGGCTCTAGGGGGGCCCTGGGTTTGGCAAGCAGTCGCCCAAGCGCCGACTGCACCTCCGGCTGAAGCGGCAGCCGAGGAGATCAAAATCGAAGAGCCAATGATATTGCGGCCGTTTGCAGAAGTTACTCAGGACCTTGATCGGCAAGAGGGACTGCTGACGATTTATAGCAGTGTGGAGAAAGGCACCGCTTATTTAGCTTTGCTGCCGCAGCAGCTTAACCAAAATTTCTTGCTGTCCGCAACGCTAGAGTCTGGCGTCGGTGAGGCCGGCTTGTTTCGGGGGTGGCCCATTAACGATTTGCTGATTCAGTTTCGGGAACTGCCGGGCGATCGCATTCAGGTTGTAGTGCCCAACACCTATGTGCGCAATCCCGGCGGCGAAGGCTGGCAACAGCGTCTGCAAGACAGCTCATTTAGCGACTCAGTTATTTTTGCCGTTAATGTCATCAGTATTGATCCCAATTCCCAAGCCAAGCTAATCGACCTGGCCAGTTTGTTGATGGAGCGCGACCTCGCCAATTTGACTGAGGGGTTGGGTTGGGTATTGAGCGGCTACAGCCGCAATCCGGAGCTATCGCGATTAAAGTCGCTCAACATGTTTCCGGAGAATCTAGAGATTGGCACCGTGCTGGCATTTTCAGGTGGTATTAGCACCGTTGATCCGTTTGCCGGCCTCTTTGGACCGTCGCTGCGGGGCCTTCCCGACAGCCGTGGATTCTCCCTAGACGTCCGCTACAGCCTCTCGGCTTTGCCCGTAAATAACGGCTATAAACCGCGAGCTGCTGATGAGCGAGTCGGTTATTTCGCCACCGCGTTTCGCTCGCCCATTCAATCTCGTCGCAGCGAGACCTTTGTCCGCTACATCAACCGCTGGCAGTTTGAAAAACAAAATCCGCAGGCCGCCCTGTCACCGCCCAAAGAGCCGCTGGTGTTCTGGGTGGAAAACACGGCTCCGCCAGAATATCGCGAAGCCATCCGCGAGGGCATTTTGATGTGGAATGAAGCCTTTGAGGCAGCAGGGTTCGAAAACGCGATTGAAGCGCGTCAGATGCCTGATAACGCTACCTGGGACCCTTCTGATGTGCGCTACAACGTCGTGCGCTGGTCAGATTCGCTGAGTGCTTGGGCAATTGGTTATGGGCCCTCGCGGGTCAATCCGCTCACCGGTCAAATTCTTGATGCCGATGTCATCTTGGATGCCAATGTGGTGCGCTATCTGCGACAGCAGTATCAATCACTGGGACTGGAAAGCGTTCCTGAGACGGAATTTTATCTGCAATTGTGTGGTCGGCGATCGCAAAACTGGTATGTGCAGTGGCTGGCCATGCAGCAGGCCGGGGAAGCCGGGCTGGAGATGGCCCGCAACCTGACTGGAGGGCTGACTGAAGGCAGCACCCACCGGCTGCCGGAGGATCACTGTGCCGGCTATCTCAGCAGTCAAAGTAATGCCTTTGGCTCCTTGGCTTTAGCAACATTGTCCGGGGCCAACTTCTCTAGCGCTCAGCTAGAAGCTTACATTCAGCAGTACATTACAGCGCTAACGGCCCATGAAGTGGGCCATACCCTAGGACTGCGCCATAACTTTGCCGGCAGCCTGCTGCTGTCCCCGGCGGAGCTCAACGACCCAGCCATTACCCAAAGCCGAGGGCTGGTCAGCTCAGTGATGGACTATTTCCCGCCCAACGTGGCTCCACCAGGGACTGAGCAGGGAGAATTTTTTCCCTCACGATTGGGGCCATATGATTTGTGGGCGGTTGAGTATGGCTATCGCCAGGCCCCCGCTTCTCCCTTAGGTCGGGCCGAACAGCAAATGCTCAACCGCATTCTTCGCCGCAGCACCGAACCAGAGCTCGCTTACGCCACCGACGAAGACATCTTTGATTTTATTGATCCCAAATCTCGGGCTTGGGATCTCAGCAGCGATCCGATGCAATATGCCGAGTGGCAGTTGGAGAATGCCCAGGCCGTTTGGGACAGCTTAAATCGCCTTTCGGTTAATCGAGGTGAGGGTTATGGTAGCCTGCGGCGGCGGGTTGACCTAGTTTTCAACTACTTTTCACGCAATGCTTTAATCCTGACTGATTATGTGGGCGGTCAGCGATTCCGGCGGCTAAATCCCTGGGAAACTCAGGAATTAACGCCGTTTGAACCAATTCCAGCCGCAACTCAGCGTCAGGCGTTGGCGTCCCTTAGCGATCGCGTGTTTGCTCCCGACGCCTTCCAATTTTCCTCGCAGCTGATCAATCAGCTAGCCCCAGATCGCTGGCGACATTGGGGGGTGCCACTGACTCGCTATCCGCTAGACTATCCGATTTATGAGCAAATCCTCGAAGTTCAAAGCATTGCCCTGACCGAACTCTTTTGGGCCGATCGGCTCGCGCGCGTTCGCGATCTGGAGTTCAAAACCAATGCTAGCGATGTATTAACGCTGTCCGAACTTTACGACTCGCTCTACCAAAGCGTTTGGTCAGAAATTGCGGTAACTCAGGATGAAACTCCCGACATCTCCAGCCTGCGGCGAGGATTGCAGCGCCACCATCTTAATATTTTGTCCAATATGGTGCTCCGTCGCAGCTTTTGGGATGCCTTATCAGCCCAGAGCTTCAACGAGTTTATTGCGACTCTCGGCACGTTAGGCGCACCAGAAGATGCCCGAGCGCTAGCCCGCTATCAACTGCGCCAAATTCAGCAGGACATTAGCGACACCTTGGGTCGTCATGATGGTCGCTTGGCCGTGACCACCCAAGCGCATCTGGAAGCAGTGCGCGATCGCATTGCCCGCGTTTTGGAGGCACCGTTGTTGGGACTGTAGCAGCAAGGCCTGGACTGCTGCTTTCATCCTTGATCCTGGTGCTATCGCTCTGAAAAGACACTGGTGTTACCACAGGCGAATTTCGCTCACGCTGATATTGCCCAACAGACAAACGTCGACATCGCCGCCCGGATCGCGGGCGCGATCGCCATACTTGCCAACATATCGAAACTGGTTATTTTCCACTTTGAACTCTGTCGGCAGCGGTTGCGTGCAAGTGGCGCAAAAGATCAGTTCTGGCTGTGGATCGTTAGCCTGCAGGTAGGGCAAATTCACGTTCCAAAAGCGGCCCGGCGCCAGCGGCGACGACATCAGCTTATCTAACACTTGGGTGGCCAGTCGGGTGGCCGTTGCCCAGTCAATCGGCTGCTGGTTGCGAATATATTGCGACAGGGCAATCCCCGGCACCCGAAGTAATGCCGCTTCCCGCACTGCAGCTACGGTGCCCGAAACGTAAATATCAGACCCCATGTTGCCGCCCGCATTGATTCCCGACAGTACCCAACGCACGTCGGGATAAAGATAGCTCGCTGCAATGCGGGTGCAGTCCGCTGGCGTACCGGCGATCGCATAGGCGCGCTCTGCCCGCTGCTCAATCGAGATAGCACCCCCGCGATTCAGCTGGTGACTGCAGCCGGAGAGGGGCCGATCCGGCGCTACGATCGCGGTCGACTGTCCCGGCAAAGCTGCCTGCAGAGCCCGAATGCCGGGGGCGTCGATGCCATCATCGTTGGTGAGAACTAAGGTCATGGAAAGGGTTGGAGCGAACGGCCGTTCGCCTATACAAGTTGAGTATGGCCGCAGCGGCGAGCCATTTTGTCCGTAGCGGATCGGTTATCTGATTAGCTTCGGAAAAAGTGCCTTGTCTCCAAAAGTAAAGATGAAGCCAGTAATCGCCGCGGGCAAAGTCAGCTATCAAGGGGCGAAAACCTTACTAAGGCTTCACGGCACTAAACTGATCATAAATGGGAGCACCACTTGCGGGAAATTTAGTAGAGATAGAAAATCTACCACTGCGGCGTTTGTCTTACCCTGATTATCCAAAAGGCGACTACAGATTTCACTTCCCTAATCTCTTGCTCCTCTGATCCTCTACTTCTCTACATGTGTAGCTGCACGACACAGAGTTAGCGTAAATCTCACGTCGGAAAGTAGCGCGCTGGATCATAGCCGTGCCGTTATGGTTGAAGGACGCCCCAATCACATCGAGCCAAAGAACTGGATTTATTCTCACGATGGCTATGTAATGAGGCTGGAGTCTTGATTTAGCGAGTGATGTAGCTATTTAGTAGACTCTTTCTCAAGACTACGATGTTGATGGGGGTAGCGTCGATGCGTCGCTGGAGGCAGCCTGATGGTGAATACGATCGCGGTTGACCGAGACACTACGTTGGCGGCAATCCGGAATGGTTTGCGGGCCGGACAGCGATCGCTAGCGGACTGGAACGGCGGGCCATTGGCGGTATCAGCGGTACCCGGCGCGGGCAAGTCTACCGGCATGGCCGCGGGGGCTGCACTCGCCATCGTGCGTCATCAGCTGAATGCTCGCCGGCAGTTGGTGTTGGTAACGTTTACGCGATCGGCAGCAGCGAATCTAAAAGCCAAAGTGCAGCGGCATTTGCGATCGCTGCAGTATCCGCTCAACAGCTTTGTGGTGTACACCCTGCATGGTCTAGCGCTGACCATCGCCACGCGCAATCCTGATTTATCGGGAATTAGCCTGGATACCTTGACGCTGCTGACGCCCACCCAAAACAGTCGCCTGATTCGCACCTGTGTCGAACGCTGGATTGCGGAAAATCCCGTCCTTTATCAGCAGCTAATTGAAGGACGCCAGTTTGACGGCGAGGAAACCGAGCGGCTGCGGCGACAGTCTACCCTGCGCACCGAAATTTTGCCCAATCTCGCGACCACGGTAATTCACGAGGCCAAAAGCTCGGGCCTGACGCCGCCGGTTTTAACCCAAGTAGCCCAAACTGTAACGCGCTCGATTGATGAAAATGCGATCGATTACGATGTCTTGACTGTAGCGGCAGGGCTTTACGAGCAGTATCAACAGCTGCTAGCGCAGCGCCACGTAATTGACTATGACGACATGATTTTGGCGGCGCTGCAAGTGTTGGCCGATGAGGAGACGCGACGCTTTTGGCAAAACCGCGTCTTTGCCGTCTTCGAAGATGAGGCCCAGGATTCATCGCCGCTGCAAACGCAACTGCTGCAAACTCTGGCCCAAGAGGCAGACGCTGACACGGCACCGCTGAATCTCGTGCGAGTCGGCGATCCAAATCAGGCGATCAACTCCACCTTCACGCCGGCTGATCCGGTTTTCTTTAATCAATTTTGCGATCGCGCCCAGCGCCAAAATCGACTGGTGCTAATGAATCAAGCTGGTCGCAGCAGTGCCCTGATCATGACCGCCGCCAACGCCATGCTGCGCTGGGTCAACCAGTCAGGCTTGGCCGGCACCCTCGCACCCTTTCGTGAGCAGGATATTCACGGCGTGCCGCCGGATGATCCCCAGCCTGATGCCAATCCTAGCCCCATCGGGGGTGGCGTGGAATTTTATCGACCGGCCACAATTACCGAAACGGTACGGCTGTTGGCCCAGCGATCGCTGGCGTTACACAACGCGAATCCCCAGGTGAGCCAGGCGATTTTGGTACGAGAACATCGCCAAGGCCGCTTTATCAGTCAACTGCTGCAGGACCCCGATACTTTGGGAGTAGACCTGTTGAGTACCGGCCTGCGCATTTATGACGTGGGCGAGCAAGTGCGGCAGACCCACGTGCCGTCGGAAATGCTGACGATTTTGCAGTTTATTGAGCGACCCCACTCTCCTGATCGCCTCAAGTCTTTGCTGCGCATTCTGGTAGATCGTCAGCGCATTGCCACCCAAGATCTGAATCTGCTGGCCAAGCAGCCGGAGCAGTTTATGTATCCGGGGCCGTTGGATACGGAACCGTTGACGGCAGCGGCAGAGCAGGCAAAGCGGCTGTGTACAGGCCTGTTGCGATCGCGTTTTGAACTACCGCCTTATCATCTGATTCCTTTTGCGGGGTTGACCTTGGGCTATAACCAAAGCGAACTGGCCACTGCCGACAAGCTGGCTGCCCGCCTGTCCCAGCAAAATCGAGAGGACAATACCCTACGCGCTATGATTCAAGCGCTGCAGGAAATTGTCGGTTCCGAGCGCTTTGAAGCCGTCGATACCGAAGACCGCGATGATCGCTACACCCGCCAAGGACAGCTCACCATTCTCACCATGCACAAAGCCAAGGGCTTGGATTGGGATGTGGTGTTTCTGCCGTTTTTGCACGAACGCACTATTCCCGGCAATCTTTGGGTGCCACAGCAGCAGACTTTTCTGGGTGACTTTAGCCTGCCCGAAGTAGCTCGCGCCCAGATTCGCGCCCATACCCACGTGGAGCATAGCCACGCAGCCATTCCCGACTTGCTGACCGCCTGGCAGCAGGCTAAAAACTTGAAGACAGCCGAAGAATTTCGCTTGCTCTACGTAGCGATAACCCGAGCCAAGCGTCTGCTGTGGATGTCTGCCGCTCACCAAGCTCCCTTTGCCTGGAGCAATCCGGAGAATTTGACGGATCTCGCTCCCTGTCCGGTATTGCCGGTGGTGATGGCCGAGTTGGCAGAACTAAGGTGACAGGGTGGCTGAGTGGCTGGGTAGCTAGGTGCAATGAATGAGGTGGGGTAGGGTGCCGTCAGCGCAGCGACGCACCCATATTTTTTGCAGCGCTAAAAGCGAAGAACCGAGAACCGAAAGTCAAAATTCTCTTGCTCATATTCCACATCCTGCATTCTGCACTCTAAACTCTGCCATATCAAAGTTGGCGCTGACGCAAACTTAATGCACAATTAGCTCAACTTACGGTGTGGGTAAAGGAGTGAGGCCATGTTGAGTTGGGATAAAACGCCGGCCCTGGCAACGATGCGGCAGTGTCGGGCTTGGGTGGAAATTGATTTGAATGCGCTGCAGCACAATGTTGAACAATTAACCCGACATATTGGACCGCAGACGGCTTTGATGGCGGTGGTGAAAGCGGATGCCTATGGCCATGGCGCGATCGCGATCGCCCAGGCGGCCCTGCTAGCGGGAGCCAAATGGTTGGGGGTGGCCACCGTGCCCGAGGGGGTAGAACTGCGGGAGGCCGGCATAACGGTGCCGATTCTGATTATGGGAGCGGTCAACAGTCCGGAAGAAGTGGCCGCGATCGCCCGCTGGCAGCTGCAGCCAACCCTGGTTTCCCCCAAACAGGCCCTCGTTTTTTCGGAAGCTTTGGGCAAGCAGTCAACTGCATTGCTGCCGGTTCATCTCAAAATCGACACCGGCATGTCTCGTCTGGGCTTTGACTGGCAGCAGGCAGCAGAATTTGTGCAGTTTGTGCGGCGCTTGCCGCAGCTGCAGATTCACAGCGTTTATTCCCACTTAGCCACCGCTGATGACCCTGACGTCACCGTCATGCGACAGCAGCAGCAGCGCTATGAGGCAGTGCTGGCGCAGGTGGCGGCCCAAGGCATTCCTTTGCCTAAGCGGCACCTGGCAAACTCGGCGGCCACCCTAGCGGATCCAAATCTGCACTATGACTTGGTGCGGGTTGGGCTGGGCCTTTATGGTCTGTATCCAGCGGCGCATTTGCGCCCTCAACTGCCGCTGCGTCCGGTGATGCAGGTCAAAGCTCGCATCACTCATCTCAAAGACATTCCACCGGAAACCGGGGTGAGTTATGGCCATACCTTCGTGGCGGAGCGGCCCATGCGCATTGCAGTGGTGGGCATTGGCTATGCCGATGGCGTGCCTCGGGCGTTGTCAAATCGCATTGCGGTGATTGTGAATGGCCAACTGGCGCCGCAAATTGGCAACATCACGATGGATCAGCTGATGATCGACGTTACGGAAGTGCCGAATCTGCATGAGGGTAGCGTGGTGACCCTGCTGGGACAAGCTGGCACTCATGCTATTTCGGCGGATCACTGGGCCACACTGACCAACACTATTTCCTGGGAAATTTTGTGCAGCTTTAAGCATCGGCTGCCCCGGATTATCACTCCGGCAACTACTGGGCGGTGGCTATCGTCAGAATCGCTAGAGCGGCGCGATCGCTCATGACATAATAATTGGGCATTTAATCGGGATAGCGCCCGTTAATTTGACATCAGCTGACGAAAATCGCCAGTAATCGTCAAATTTGACGCCTTGCCTATCCCCCATGCTCGACTTGGTGAATCTGCCATGCTTCCAGTCAGCTCTCGGCAAATTGCGCACGATTTGGTTGCCAGCTATGGGCAAGCCCACACATCGCTGCAGTTTGCCACCCATATTGGGGCTTATCAATATCTCAAGCTTTATCGCCTTGTGACGAGCTATGCGCCCCCTGGCGGCCAGGTTTTGGACTGGGGGGCGGGATCAGGGCATTTTTCCTCCTTTTTAGTGCGGGCTGGCTATCAGGCTAGCGGGTTTGGCTTTAGCGAATGGCCAGAGTTTTGCCACGATTTTGGCGATCTCGACTACATATATCGCCGGGGCAGTCCCGACAGTCCAGTGGCCATTCCCTTTAGTGACGGTCAGTTCGATGCCGTGGTCTCGGTTGGCGTGCTGGAGCATGTCCGAGAAACGGGGGGTGATGAGGTCGCCAGTCTAAAGGAAATTTATCGCCTGCTGAAACCGGGCGGTCACTTTATTTGCTACCACTTTCCTAATCGCTACAGTTGGATTGAGTTTTTAGCTCGCCGGACGCAGCGATTTTCCCACCAATATTTGTTTTCTACCCGCGATATTCGCGTGATCGTCGCTGCAACACCCTTTCAGCTCTTGGAACTAGGTCGCTATGCGCTGCTGCCGCGCAATATTTGGCAGTCGACGATGGGCCGACACGCCCGCTGGGGACCGCTGGCCGGCACAGTCTATAACCAAATTGACCATTTGCTAGGTCGGCTGCTGCCGCTGCTCTGCCAAAACTATTATTTCGTGCTGCGCAAACCCAGCCCATAGCTGCTCAATCAGGAGGGCGAGCCCTAAGCCTAAGCGCTAGTTTCTCGACTCAATCCACTCAGACATGCCTTTGCGCTTTATGATAGCCCGATCAGATTTTGGCGCTATCCAGCCATAGATTGGCCGCTCACTATAGCCGCGCTTTGCCTCACCAAAAGCCCAGCGCATGGAAGCATAGGTTGCTGGATCGCGGCCATCAAGAGAGAGGCGATCGTTGAGATCGCAGGCGGTTTGCCAGGCGGCTTGCGGGCTGGCGGTGAAGCGCAGAATCTGTTTGGCCCAGTACATTCTCAGATTGTTGTGCAGCCAGCCCGTATGCAGCCACTCTTTTTGGGCGGCGTTCCAAGTCAGGTCAGCCGTATTGCCGCTGAGAATATCTTCAAAGGAAGCCTGTTCCGGGCGGGGGTCGGCGGCATGGTTGAGCAGCGTTTGCCGAGCGGCGTCGGGCAGCGACTCGAACTCGTGAAGATTAGGGCTCTGAAACGCTCGGTAGTGGGACCACTCCCGCCAGGTTAGAAATTCGTCTCTAAACTTCCAGGTGTAGTTTTTAGGGACATCGACCGATGCAATCTCGGCATACAGCTGGTGGGGACTCAGCATGCCAAAGTGCAGGTAAGGCGAGAGCTGGGAGGTGGAATACTCCAGCGCTGGATTGTTGCGAATCCATTTATAGCGAGTCAGAATTTCGGTCTTCAGCGTGGCAATGCGGGTGGCGATCGCTCCTTGAGTCGGCGGATGGGCTGTCGAGATGCCGATGCCGTGATCAATTTTGCACTGTGAAATGAGTTTCACCAGAGCGTCATCGGCATAGTCGGCGAAGTTGTGGTGACTCTGTGGGGAAATTGGCGACCTTTCAATCTTGGGGAGCAGTTCAGCAATTTCTTCAGCTGTTTGCCTTCTCCACTCGGCGTAGCGATCGCGGAGTGGACTATGCGTTTTCCTAAAGGCGGGCGTAGTCTCCAGTCCCTCCGGCAGTTGGCGAACGGGAACCAGGCGAGACGCATCGACAAAAAAGACGGCCTGCTTAGCTATTTCAAGGATGCCTTGTAATCTGGCGCGATCCCAATGCGTGTGGTCTTCGTCGATGTACACAGCGGCGGCACGAGAAATTGGGGCACCCGGGACATCAGAATCATCATCAAGCTCGTCGTACTTTCGGCGAATGAATTGTAGGCAATTGATGTTGTGATGAGCGAGGTCTATGGCCAGCGATCGCCAAGCGCCTAGGGTGAAATAAAACAAGCGATCGCTGGCGTGAGGATGGTTTTCGTCAAGTTCGCAGTAGACCAGAATCCGCATATTAAGGGCATGGGCATGGGCGATCGCCGCTTCCAGAACGGGGTTGTCTGCCCAGCGTAGCGCCCGATGCAGCACCACCAGAATATAGTCCCCGTCAGCTATTACCGGTTTTTCGTTAGCCCGCACGACTCGCTCACTCAAGTCGCCTCTCTGAAGTAAATCTGACATCTCTATGGAGATTAACTCTCTGACCGTTCAATACCCAACAGGCTAAATTAAACAGACTAAAAGCACCAGCCAGCTTCAGCATCGCTACCGAAATTGGAAATGCATTAGATTGACAGAGTTTGCGATCGATCAGCGGGCTTCTTGAGCCAGCTAGACTCGTCGAAAATCTCTTCTAGGCCCTGACAGTCTGATAACAACCTTTCTAGCAGTCACTTACCGAAACTGGATTGCGGTGTTGATCAAGTTTCAGTCGCATTCACCAAGCTGCAGCATCTTTCGTAGTAGCTGTGAGCCACTTTGTCCGTAGGACAAATTTCCAAACAGCGTTGGAATCGAGCTTGGGCGTCCACAAACCGCTCTTGATAGAACATCGCTAAACCAGTCTCAAAGTCAGTGCGGCTAGCGATTTTACCCTGCCGCTGCTCTGGCGGATCGGGGTCAAACACTTCGTAAACGCTGACGAAGGCGACTTTACCTTTAACCTGGACGCGATCAATGACTCGCATCGAGTAAGCATTTGAATCGCTCAATTCTAAAAAGGTGTGGTGAGAAATTAGCAGGTTGGCGCTGTAAATGCGGGTCATGCGCTCAATTCGAGAAGCCACATTGACCGTGTCGCTAATTGCAGTGCTATCCATGCGGTTGCGGCCACCCACCGTTCCCAGCATGACGGCGCCAGAATTGATGCCAATACCAAATTCGATAATTCCTTTACCGTAGTTCAGTCGCTCCTGATTGTATTTATCTAGCCGATGTAGCATCTCGATGCTGGCTCGCAGCGCATCGTCAGCACCGCCACTGAACAACGCCATAATGGCATCACCGATGTATTTATCCACAAAGCCTTGATGCTCAGCGATCGCCGGCTCCATGCGCGATAGGAAGGCATTCAAAAACTTGAAATTTTCCTGCGGCGTCATCTGTTCTGACAGGCTAGTGAAGTCCCGAATATCGGCAAACACAACTGACATTTGTCGCTGTACTTGGTTGCCCAGTTCGACTTCAACAATGCTTTCCTTATTCAAAAACTGAAGAAACTGACGGGGTACGAAGCGGCCATAGGCTTGATTAATCTTAGAAAGATAAAGATGCGTCTTCAAGCGAGCCAATAGTTCACTTTTAGAAATCGGCTTGGTGAGATAGTCATTAGCGCCGGCTGATAGTCCCGCCACCAGGTCCCCCACCTGATTTTTGGCCGTCAGCATCATTACTGGCAGGCTGTGGGCTGGATAAATCTCGCGCAGCTTGCGACAAACTTCAAACCCCGTCATCTGCGGCATCATCACATCCAGCAGCACGGCATCCGGTTTCAGGCCTTGGTTCAGCATAGCCAGAGCTTCGGCGCCGCTGCTAGCTTGGGCCACTTGATAGTTTTTAACTGCCAAATGATTGCGAATCACTTGGCGATTGATCGGCTCATCGTCGACGACTAAAATTAAAAACGTTTGCCGGGTCAACACCGCATCGACTTCTTCATAGGCTGACACGCTGCTGTCCGCTGCCGTCTCTGGTAAAGATTCTGGTAGCGTCGTTTGCACAGGCCAGGTCCAATCTGCCGCCGGTCCCCGTAGCTCTTGCAGAGCCCTCGATTCCTGGTCAAGGGAAGAATGAGCCAGTAAGTGAGCCTGGGTCGTAATCGGCAGTGTAAAAGTAAACTGCGATCCTACGCCCACTGCAGAGAGCACTTGAAAGGTGCCGCCCTGAAGTTCAACTAATTTTTGCGAAACCGCCAGGCCAATCCCCATCCCGCCATAAATACGGCTGGTGGAGCCATCAGCTTGTTCAAACGGCTCAAAAATGCGATCCAACTTATCTTCAGGAATGCCAACACCGGTGTCTGAAACAGTGATGGCCATGTAATAAGCAGTGGGGTCGGCGGCGATCGCCTTATCCTCCGCAGGCTCATTGAGTGTGGCCAATTGCGATGCCGTCTGCGGAGTCGCGGTGGCGATGGCGGTGCGGTCAGGGTCTGAGTAACCATTACTGGTGGTAGGAGAAGAGGGCTGCTCCACGCGGTCAGGCTGATAAACCGAGAGAATGTCATCGAGATGGGACGGACGCGGACAAAGGCAGGGCAGTTGAGATGGCCCCACCGGCGCACCAGGGCAGCGCATAATTTGCGCAGAAATGCCAATCATGCCGTATTCCGTGAATTTCACGGCGTTGCCCACCAAATTATGGAGAATTTGCTGCAGACGATTTTCATCAGCCAGCACGGGCGGCAGTTTAGGCGAAACTGCATTAATCAGCTGCACCTTTTTCTCACGAGCTAGAGAACGGCTGAGGGTCAGCACCACGTCCGCAGCCTCGCGCACCCCAACCGGTCGGGGATGAATTTCTACTCGGTTTTGCTGCAGCTGCGAAAAGTCGAGAATATCGTCTACCAGCCTTGATAAACGCCGACCGCTGGCGACAATCATGGCTAAATTGCCCTTAGTCTGTCGAGTTTGCGGTCCGCTGGCGCCGTCGATCAGCGATTCCGCCAAACCGATAATGCCGTTCAGGGGGGTCCGCAATTCGTGGGAGGTGTTGGCCAGAAATTCATCTTTGAGTTTGTCCAGGCGCTGCAGCTCTTGATTGTGCTCTTCAAGTTGGCCAAAGGACTGCTGCAGTTGTTTAGCCATACTCTCAAAAGAATGAGACAGTTCAGCTAACTCTTCAAATCGACCGTCAGGTAGAGGATGCTCCCAAGTACCCACTGCCAGCTTTTTAGAAGCTACGCTTAACCGATGAATCGGCTGTGCCACCCAGCGTGCGGTAATGCCAGCGATGACGCTGGCCACTATTAGCGATAACAGACAGAGTAAAAGCGTGTAGCGCGTATTCTCGGCAATTTGCCCTTTAAAGTCTGACTCTGGAATAGCCGTGACGATTAACCAATCGAGCCCGCGCCCATCCCGAAAAGGCACAACCTGCACCAGTTGAGCTTGCCCTTCCAGATCATAAGTAAACTGCTGGGCAGTATTAATCTGCCTCAGACTGCCATATTTTTCGACTAGATACTGGGTGGTTTCACGAATCAGTGGCTTTTGGCTCTCGACGGCTTGGAGTCGCGCCTGCTCTTGTGATTCCAGCGTCATAAATGGCTGTTCATCAGCAGAGGTGGCGACAATATCGCCGGAGCGCTCGATAATGAACGCTTCTCCATTGGGACTAATATTGAGCATGCGCAGATAGCTGCTAATTTGCTCAAGGGTGATATCAAGAGCGAGGACGCCGCGCAGCTTGCCGCGATCGCCATAAATCGGTGCCGCCAGCGTAATGCCTAAGACTGAGTAGTCGTCGGAAGCAAATTCATAAATCGGGCTCCAGCTAGCATGGCGATTATTCAAAACAGTTTGATACCATGGTCGCCCGCGTGGATCATAGAACTGAGAGCTAATGGCTTCGCGGCGCTCGCCGGCTTCATTAAGGCGATAAGTAATGCGTTCAGGAGCTGTCTCAGCCGTAGTTTCCCATAATATAGTCTGGCCATTTTCCCGCTCTTGAACGCCCAGAAAAGTTCCGTCAGGATAGCCCAAATAAATGCTGGTGATGCCATCTGAGGCCCGCAACTGGTGCCAAAAGTGCCGAATCACGGTCTGAGGGTTCGACAGAGGCACATCGCCATAAAATAGGTTGCTGCGGCTGTCGCGCTGCAGCAGATTAGATTGCAGCAGATAGGTTTGTAAATGCTCGCGAATTCGCGTCGCCGCTTCTTCACTCAGCTGAGCGGCTAATTCATCGACTGCTTGCTGACTGTTGCGCCATGAAAGGACATTAGTTAATCCAACGGCAGCCGCAATTTGCAGCATAAACGACACGACCAAAACTGTACGTAATGGTAGCTTGCGGGCTGAGGACAGCACTGAGCGAGGGCTGAATCGAGTAGACATCCTGGGCGCTGTAGTCGCGTGTGGGCGGAAGCTGGTGGTCAAGCAAGCTACCGTAAATGAACTTTAAGCAATAAGGTTTTCCTGCTTGCCAAGAACTAAACAGAGTTCAGGCGCCAGGCTGGTAAGACTGCCGGTTCACGATCAATGGTTAAGCCATTGAGATAAACAGAAAGGCGTCGCTCCCAAACCTTTAAAGCGTTACGGCTGACCAATTAGCGATATTAGAAAGTGGCAGTCCCCTAAAAGCAATTTTAAATCAGTCAATTGCTGCCCTTGGCAACCCAGTCGCAAAATTTCAGTTAACGCGATTTTACAGGCACTGCTATCCGCCAAGCAGCTGCAGACCTGAAAAGCCATAGCAATTGACTTATCTACTTTGACGATACTGCCGGTCGTGGTTGTTTATTCTGAGATTCGTTGAATTTTCACTGAAGCCTCAATTAAGTTTCTGTAGATCCCCGGCCATAAGTCTGAGCTTCTATACTGAATTAGAAGTCATCCCCCTGAGCCACATGCGGTTTTCCCTGATGACTGTTGTTTCTATAGTTATTCCCTGATCCGGTTATTTTGATTCAATCTGAAGCGTTTTCTCTTCTAGAGTGGTCTCGCCTTTGTCAACATTTATCGACTTTTGCCGCCACCAAATTGGGGGCGATCGCCGCGCGCCATTTGTCGCTTCCCACCACACAGCTTGAGAGTGAGCAACTATTAGCTGCCACCACCGAAGCGCTCCTAGTGGATCAACATCCCCCCGGGCTTAAATTTGCCGGCATTCAGGACATTGGCGATGCGCTTGAGCGAGCGGCACGTCAGGGACTGTTGCAGCCCGAAGAACTGCTTAATATTGCCACTACGCTGGCTGGAGCTCGCCAACTGCGCCGCGCGATTGATGGCTTTGAAGCTGACGAATTGCCGACTTTATTACAATTGATTGCGCCGCTACGCACCTATCCTGAGCTTGAACAAGAGATTCACTATTGTATCGACGATCGCGGCAAAGTCACCGACCGAGCCACACCTAAACTTGGTGGCATTCGCGAACGGTTGAAAGAGCAGCGCAGCACCATTTATCAAAAGCTCAATAATATTCTGCAGCAGCACAGCAGCGCCATTCAAGAAGCCGTCATCACGCAGCGGGGCGATCGCTTTGTGATTCCAGTTAAAGCACCCCAAAAAGACGCCATTTCGGGCATCGTCCACGATGCCTCCACCAGTGGAGCAACCTTATATATCGAACCCAATAGCATTGTGCCGATGGGCAATCGGCTACGGCAGCTACAGCGCCAAGAACAGGTGGAAGAAGAGGCCATCTGTCGAGCGCTGACAGCCAAAGTTGCTGACGTCCATGACGATCTAGAGAAGCTCCTGCACATTGTGACGGTGTTGGATTTAGCCGCAGCCCGAGCCCGCTACAGTCAATGGCTGGGGGCCAATGTGCCTCGCTTTGTCCATCCCACCGAGCAGACGACTCTGCGCAAGCTGCGTCATCCGCTGCTGGTGTGGCAGCAGCGCCACGAACAGGGCAGTGAAGTGGTGCCCATCGACGTAATTGTCAATCCCCAGACCCGCGTGGTCGCGATCACCGGCCCCAATACTGGCGGCAAAACCGTCACCCTCAAAACTATTGGGCTCGCAGCGCTGATGGCCAAAGCCGGTTTATACATTCCCGCCCGCGAACCCGTGGAAATTCCCTGGTTTGACCAGGTTTTAGCTGACATTGGCGATGAACAATCCATTGAGCAAAGCTTGTCCACCTTTTCTGGCCACATTAAACGCATCAGCCGCATTCTAGCGGCCATTCAGCCACCGCCCACCGCCCCAGAAGTCGCCCAAACTGCGGAGACAGAAGAAATTTTTACTGATGTCGATCTCCCCACCTCCTCGGCAAACCGCCCCTCTGACCATCCCTCATTTTCTGCCCTACCCTCCGAGCCGGCTCCACCAGCGCTTCCTTCATCTATTTCCCCAGCTTCTCAATCCACCAATGCCCTCGTCCTGTTAGATGAAGTGGGAGCCGGCACCGATCCTTCTGAAGGTAGCGCCCTGGCGATCGCCCTGCTCCGCTATCTGGCTATTCATGCTCGCTTTACCGTCGCGACGACCCACTATGGCGAACTCAAAGCTTTGAAGTATGAAGACGATCGCTTCGAAAATGCCTCCGTCGAGTTTGATGATGTCAGCCTATCTCCCACCTATCGCTTACTCTGGGGCATTCCCGGACGGTCAAATGCGTTGACTATTGCTCGTCGTCTTGGCCTGGATGAAACGGTTGTTACTGCCGCCCAAACTCATGTTGGCCTCGATAGTCAGCAGGATGTCAACCAGGTTATTGCGGGGTTAGAAGCCCAGCGTAAGCAGCAAGAGGAGAAGGCTGAAGAAGCCGCTCAGCTATTGGCCGAAACGGAAAAGCTGCACCGCGAAGTTTCGCGCAAAGCGAGCTTCTTGGAAGCGCGGGAGCGGGATCTCAAGCAGCAGCAAGAACAGGCCGTGCAGGCGGCGATCGCGGATGCCCGCAAAGAAATTGCCAGCGTTATTCGACGACTGCAGCAGGGCGACGCCACTGCTCAAGAAGCCCAAAAAGCGACGGATACCGTTAATCGGATTGCCGCTCAACACCAGCCGTCGCCGGTGGCTAAACCCAAGCCAGGGTTCAAGCCCCAAGCTGGCGATCGCGTGCGCATTCCCAGCCTGGGACAAACTGCTGAAGTCCTTGCCGACCCTGATGCGGACGGCAAACTGATGGTGCGCTTTGGGCTCATGAAAATGACCGTTAGCCTCGAAGAGATCGAATCGCTTCATGGCGAAAAAGCCGAATTACCCAAACCCAAAGCGGTGTCGCCGCCCGTATCGTCGCCACCGCCAACGGCACCGGCGGTCAAGACCTCTAAAAATACGTTTGATTTAAGAGGAATGCGAGTCGTTGAAGCTGAAGGTAAATTAGAAGACGCGATTGCTCGGGCCCAGGGCCCCATTTGGATTATTCATGGTCACGGCACGGGCAAACTCCGGCGCGGGGTCCATGAATTTCTCAAACGCCATCCTCAAGTGCAAAAATTTGTAGCAGCTGAACAGGCTGACGGCGGTACGGGTGTGACCGTAGCATATGTATAACGCTAATGCTGTAACGATCCATCTGGTTCAACTGCCACAGCACTCTACTGGGTTATTTAGGCGCACACAACAGGTTTCGCATGAGTTTATCCCCTCAGCCAAAACGCTTCAAAGTGGCTCCTGATGCGGTCATGATGACGCGCAACCTTAGCCTTAAAACCAAGATCACTGGAGTGATGCTATTGACCGTCAGCGCAATCGCGGCGATCGTCCATTTTCCTTGGGTCTACACCTCACGCCAAAACATCAACGATATGGTGGGCCAAATTAACCAAGAGGTGATGAACAACACCCAAAATGAGGTAAATAATCTGTTTGAAAATATCCTGTCATCCCAAGAGCTGATCAAAAGCAGTTTGGATGATGGCCTATTTCAGCTTGAAGATCCCGACGACCAAGGCCGCTTTTACCTCAATTTGCTGCAGGCCAACACTAACTTCACCTGGGTGCAGTTTGCCTTTGCTAACGGCGATTATTTAGGGGTGCAGCGACGACCCGACGGGCTTTACAACCTAATTCAGCGCCAGTGGGACGAGACGCTAGGCATACTCGGTGAACCCGAGTCGGACCTAGCTCAGAAGCAGGCTCAGCGCGCTGAGGTCGCAGAGCAATACCTGCAGAACCAGCAGTGGCAGGAAGATTTTGAAACTGCTGTAAAAACCGTTCAAACTTATGAACTAGCGGCGAATGGTGAATGGGAAAAGGTCGAAGAAACCGTCGGCACAGAATTTTATTACTCGCCGATTCGACCCTTCTATCAGGCCGCTTTTGACGACCCTGGCAACAACGTCTGGACTGATTTCTACGTATTTCGCACCGGTAATGCAGTCGGGTTGGACGCCACCAGAACTTACCAGGCAGCGGCAAATACCCCGGTTCGCGGGGTGATCAGCATTTCTTTTGAGCTGCAGCAAATTTCTCAGTACCTTGATGATCTTAAAGATGACGGGGAAGGAGCCGTTTTCATTGTTGATCCCCAGGGCTTTTTGGTGGCTTCCAGCAATCCCCAAGCCCTAGCAGAAACCTTTGTTGGTGAATCGGCTAATACGGATGCGGAACTGATGCCGATTTCCCAGGTCGAAGATTCACTGCTGCAAATTGCGGATCAGTCTCTGCAGGACAACAATGTTGATTTAGAAACGCTGATTGGGCTCCAGGAAATCTCGTTTTATGATGACGCCACTGATCAACGCTACTACGTTGCCCTGAAACCTCTGGGAAGACTGGACTTGGTAGTCGGCACAATTACGCCAGAATCGGTTTTTCTCACTCGCATCAATCGCAACAATAACCGCTTATTGATTGCCATCGTTCTATTTTTGGGCATCGGGACCCTAGCCGTGGTTTGGCTCAGCGATCGCGCTATTACTCGACCGATTATGAACATCAGCGACGCGGCGGAAGCCATTGAGTCTGGCACGTTTGTCGGCGTCGACCTCGACCAAACTATTGGCCGTCGCGACGAACTCGGCAAGCTAGCCCGCATGTTTGAAAAGATGGCCAAAGAAGTTTACAGTCGCGAACAAAGTCTCAAGCGTCAGCTCCAGGCTCTCAAGATCGAAATTGACGAGTCACGTAAGAGCCGCGAAGTTCGCGAAATCGTCGAAACTGATTTCTTTAAAGATTTGAAGGTGAAAGCGCAAAACCTCCGCGATCGCCGCAATCAAAGCGGCCCTGCCAACGCATCGGCTGAAGCTCCTTTGCCCAAAAAGTCCGCTGATTAGCTCGGGAGTAAATCTCCTTTCATTCCCGCAATCAGCAGGACACCAAATCACTCTCTAACCTCAGGGAAAACTGGTTGGTTGGCTGCCAAGCTATTCTGACCAGATTCTTCCAGCATTGGCTTCGTCTGCCGTCTGCTGGCCGAGAAGCTAAGCAGTAGCAGCCTGGTAGCAGCCTTGCTGAATGCAGCGAACACAAAGGCGAACCGGCTGCGGCAAAATTTTTTCTCCGACCACAGGATGTCCGAACTGATTTGCTCAATGCTGTTAATGTACTTAAATTAACTTGCACACTGCGGCAAAAAACCTTCGTCTGCACACCACCTTTTAATTCATCACCATGGCTTACACTTGTGACCTCGGCTCTGGACAAAGGCTTTATCTGGAGAATATTGGCGAGCAAACTGCAGTCACGATGGCTGTCAGCCGGACCGGACAGCAACAGCAATCAAGCAGCCGGTTTACCTCTGGAAGCTGGACGCAGGCTCCAGAGGTGTTCCAAACACAGCAGGGAATTGTTATCAGGCTTCACACTACCCAAGGAACGCACCATGCACAATTGCAAGGCAGCCAGTTGAGCGTGATGTCCCCCAGTCCATCGCTGGGCTCTGCTCAGCAAATGTCGATGCAGTCAGGGGTGGCGATGCCAGGCACCTCGCCAGCGATGGACAATACATCACCGATGTCACCGCTCGCACCAATGGAGCCCCTGCCGCCCCTGCCGCCACTCCCCTCTATGCAACCGCTGCAAATGGACAACATGGAAATGAACATCCAACCGATGCACATGCGGATGGGCAATATGGAAATGCAAATTGGGAATTCTAAAAGCAGTGCGACCGACCAACCACAGGCAACGAGTCAAAGAAACTTCTGTACTCAGTGTGGAACCGCAGTACAGTCTGGCGATCGCTTTTGTGCCCATTGTGGCCATCAGTTACAGCGTTAACAATTAAGGTGATTACACCAGTTCATCATTGCCGCTGTTGTATCTGCTGTAAAGATTACTTTGGTGAGGTTCTCTCCCCATTTTGTCTAAAGCGGAAAGGCTTTTCAAAGAGCCCGAAAAACGACAAAAGTCTCTTTGGCCTAAGCGCTAAGATAATTGAATATGGCAGCAATCAAAGTAATAGCTTTATGACTTCAGCGATCGCCGATCAATCTTTACCGCTTGCCTTGACACCCCCCACAGTACGGCGATGCGACAACGGACTAACAATTATTGCGCAACAGATGCCCGTAGATGCGGTGAATCTCAGTCTGTGGTTACGGGTGGGCTCAGCAGTTGAGTCAAGCGCCATCAATGGTATGGCCCATTTTCTAGAGCATATGGTTTTCAAAGGCACTGAGCAGCTTTCTGCGGGTGAATTTGAGCGCCGGATCGAAGCCCGTGGCGGCATTGCCAACGCCGTAACGAGTCAAGACTATACTCAGTTCTATTTGACCTGCGCCCCACCAGATTTTATGGCGTTGGCACCCTTACAGATCGAGCTAGTGATGAATCCGCTAATCGCACCAGCGGAATTTGAGCGGGAGCGCTCCGTAATCTTGGAGGAAATTCTTAGGGCTGACGATAATCACAGCCGTCGCACTTTTTATCGCTCTATGGCCATGGCCTTTGACCGACTGCCCTATCGTCGCTCGGTGCTAGGAACAACGGCCATCATTGAAGCGTTGTCAGCTGAACAAATGCAAAGCTTTCATCGCTATTGGTATCGGCCTGAACGAATTACGGCGGTGGCAGTCGGCAATCTACCGGTTGAAACGCTGATTGAAACAGTAGTCAACAGCTTTGATCAAGCGTTAAATCAGTCTCCCGCAAATGACTCAGAACGCTATGCCGAAGCCAACGTTTATCGGTCGGCACCAGAAACCCCCTATTCAGAGATTACTCAGCAAACTTACGTTGATCCGGCGCTGCATGAGGCGCGACTAATCTTAAACTGGCGAGTCCCAGGGTTAGCCGACGTTGAAAAGACTGATGCTTTGGACGTATTAGCTTCAATCTTAGCGCGGGGCCGCTTATCACGCCTTGTCAAAGACTTGCGAGAGTCGCGTCAATTAGTCAGCGGGATCGCCGCCAGTAACCTGTCGTATTGGCAGCAGGGTAGCTTCAGCATTGCTGCGCAATTGCCCGTCGAGAACCTGGGTGTGGTGCAGGCTGCGATTATTGAGCATTTAACCCAGCTACATGTAACACCGGTCAAGCCTGAAGAGCTACAGCGAGTGCAAACTCAAGTAGCTAACCAGTACGTTTTTGGCAGCGAAAGCCCGAGTGATTTAGCTGGCCTGTATGGCTATTATCAAACGCTGACAGGGCAACTGAGCCATGCGCTGACTTATCCGGCCAAAGTGCAACAGTTGACGCCGCAGGCAATCCAAACTGCGGCTCAAATTTACTTGTCTCCTCAGGCATATGGCAAAGTCCAAATTCTCCCGCAAGCCGCCTGAGACCACAACTACGTATCGCTTCAGCTTTTAAGGGGCCACGGGTTAGCAGAATATCGATTTGTTGAGCCCTACCAATTGTCAGACCCACTAAAAAACTTAGCTGATGTGCTGTCTAGAAGCCTGCCAGCTGAACACCTCGCCTCTGTTCTAGAGACAGCGAAAGTGACTCAAACAAGATTGGTCATCCCGCTCAAGCGAACCACAAGATTACGAGAGTTTGCTGCGTCTATGATGTCTGTCAGTTGGGTGACATTGTGGGCAATCGCCGACTACCCGCGCGCTCAAAAAACTGGAGTTTCAAAATCACTATCGCTGCAGTTAAAACGACTATTCCGTAGGCGTTTTAGTTAACCAGCGCCAACATCTTCCGGACTACAGTGGTCAATAACTGACAGGGTTTAACAGCAGCAAATTAGGAGATCGAAGCAAATTATGCAGCTTTAGCTGAAAACTCGTCCACAAACTCAAATACTTGATCCAATTGAGTTAACTCAAACACGATTCGAATTGAAGGCGGCACAGAGCATAGGCAGAACCGCTTGCTGAGATTACGAGCCATTCTTAGCGCCGCAATCAAAGATACTAGGCCGGCACTATCAAGCGACTCAACCCGACTCATATCGACCATCAGACCGGCAGAGGTATCTGTAGCAATATGCTCAGAAAGCCGAGATTGCAAATCATATGCGTTAGCCGCATTGAGTGCGCCACTTGGCTGAACAATAGTTAATGCAGATTGAACACTTTGCATTGCTGATAACTCCCGTCGTTTGCGTATATGAGCTGGAAGATGTGTAAACCGATGCTCTGAAAGTAAGGCAGCCGATCAGTTATGCCTACTGCATGAAGACCGATTTGTTAAAATCTTGATAACGCCTCTTCCCTATTTAAAGTTTCAATTAAGTAATTTCACGCAAAGTATCGCTGAATACCAAATCGATAAGTGATCAATATCACTTATTAAAATAAGCCTAATCACATCGATAAAAATGTGAGATCACGGATTCCATCCAATACTTAGCCGAATATAAAGTTGGCCCTATGGCATTATTCCTCCCGCCAGCTGAGATAATGAATCCTCAAAGTAGCATCCGTATATTAGTCAGTAAGGTTTTGGCGATTCATCAACTCACGCCTGACCTAGAGCAGGCGATTAATACAGAATTAACTCGATTGGGCTATTTACCTGATGGAGATGTTGAGGTTTTGGAACTGCTGATGGAGGCTTTGGATTCAGGCAGAGTACGGCTGGTTCCCAGCAATTGAAAAATATTTTAGCCATTAGAGCTTCAGTCCCGTCACTTGCGAAACTGAAAAGAACAAGAAGCTGTTGACACCGCGAAGTTTCTAACGCAAATTGACGACGTGTCTTGAATGCCAAATAAAAGTAAAGCCGTCCCATGAACTTATGGAACGGCTTCATCAATTGGTGGCGTAATTCACAACAGCGGCCAATTCCCACTGTCAAAGCTTGCCAAGGATCTATTCTTCAATCAAATGAGCTTCCAGAAACCACAGTCGCTTGTCGATGGTGCGAGAAATTTCAGTGTACAGGTCAGCTGTATCAGCATCGCCTAACTCATCGGTTTGGTCAATTGCCTCACGCACGTGCTTACCGTAAGCGGCGTAGCGATCGGCCAATGCAGCAACATGCTCATTGCCGTTAACAATTCCGATAGGATATTCTGGCAAAATTGACTGCTTAGCGGCAATTCTGGCGGTTCCCAGAGCCGTACCCCCCAATGCGGTAACTCGCTCGGCCAACATGTCAACATATTCTTCAATTTCTCCAGCCATTTCATCAAACAGCTCGTGCAGCTGGAAAAAGTCTTTTCCCTTAACATTCCAATGAGCCTGCTTGGTCTGGGTTTTGAGATCCAAGCTGACGGCAAGACTTTGATTCAAAATTTCAACAATCTGCTCCCGGATGCTTGTCAGCAAATCGTTACGAGTTGGGTAGAGCCGAGCTGTGGCTTTAACGGACGTCGCAATCATAAGAAATGCTCCTAATTACTCTCAGTGCGCTATCGACAATACCGGCGCAATGGAAAACGCCAATCAATTGTATATGAGACTTACGAGTAGCCTCCTATGCCCGGCAACTTTGGGGAAATGCAGCATTCGCATTTCCTGGACTTGGGCAGTGAGAGGCCGAAGCCAGATACAACTGGGTAAGTTTGGGTGTAGCCCCTCTTAAATCATACTCGTTATGAGTACGACTTACAACAAAGCTAGGATTGTTTGCCGTATTGGAAGTAAGCAATCCTAAGCAAATATTGGAGCCTGTTCTAACTTTAGGACAGGCCCAAAAAACTGAGGCAAATCTTTTGATAGATGTTGAAGCGCTCATGTCAGCTTTAGGGGACTTTGGGGATGGGTATCGCTAATTTTGAGGGATAATTGTCGCTGAGCCCAGCCCAAAAATCAGCACACCCTGCAGTCATCTCGGCGATCGCTAGGATAGGATGGCAGTCCGTGGTTATGGATGCGCTAATGGGCTATCAGCGTCGCTATCTGTTGAAATTTGCTGCTGTCACCCTGGCTATGGCAGGAGCGATCGCTAGCGGTTGCAGCCTGCCTGCCAGCGAGTCGCCAGAAGCGGCCATCGCAGTGCCAGTGCAGCGCGATCCATCCACATTAAGGCTTCTTTATAGTCGGGTGCCAGTGACCCTCAATCCGCATTTGGCAACGGGCGTTCAAGATTTTGAAGCGGGTCGCATTGTGTTGGAGCCACTGGCGGCGGCCAATGAGCAGGGGGTGCTAGTGCCTATCTTGGCTGCCACCATTCCTACGCTCGACAATGGTGGCGTGGCGGCTGACGGTAAGTCAGTTACCTGGCAGCTGCGGCCCGACCTGCAGTGGTCGGATGGAGAGCCCGTGACGGCTGCCGATGTGGCGTTCACGTTTGAGTTTGTCAGCAATCCTGCAGTCGGGGCAGCTACCGCTCAATATTACGAAGCAGTAGAAGCGGTGGAGGCCATTGACGAGCAAACCGTCAAGATCACATTCAAAGAAGTGACTTCGGCTTGGCAAATTCCCTTTACAGGACAAACCGGCGTGATTTTGCCTAAGCATATTTTTGAGTCCGTAAATGGCTCTGAAGCCAGAACTGCAGAAGCTAACCTGGCCCCCATTGGGACGGGACCTTATCAGGTCGAGACTATCCAAACCGGCAGCGTTATCTACCTGCCTAATCCCAATTATCGCGGTGAACCCCCTGATTTTGCCCTGGTTGAACTCGTGGGCGGACTAGCGCCCTATGCAGCGGCGCGAGAAGTGCTGAGCACAGGAGAAGCCGACTTTGCCCACAATTTACAAGTTGAAGTTGACTTACTCAAAGACTTGCAGGAGGAAGGAGAAGGGCTCGTCGATACAGTATTTGGGGGGCTGGTTGAACGGGTGATGTTGAATCCGACCGATCCCTTTGCCGAGACGGAATCCGGCGAACGCTCTAGTTTGCAAGCTGCCCACCCATTTTTGAGTGATCCCAAAGTTCGCCAGGCGATCGCCTATGCCATTGACCGCGACACCATCACGGAAGAACTGTACGGCTTTACGGGACGGCCCACGGCTCAGCTGCTTGTGGCGCCCCGGCCCTATGCCAATCCTGGCACGATTGCCTACGAATATGACCTAGAGAAAGCACAGGAACTGCTGGAAGAAGCTGGCTGGACGGATAGCGATGGGGACGGCATTCGCGATCGCGATGGCCAAGACATGGCCGTGGTCTTTCAAACGTCGGTTAATCCAGTCCGTCAAAAGACTCAGACTCTGGTGGAAGCCAATCTGGAAGCGTTGGGCATCAAAGTCGATATCAAGCGCATTCGCATCGATGATTTTTTTTCTGGCGATCCGGAGCAAACGAATAGCATTAACCATTTCTACGCGGATATGCAGGCCTACACCACCGGGAATGACCACCCCGATCCCACGATTTATTTAGGCTGGTGGACCTGCGACCAAATTGCGACTCAGGCTAATCAGTGGCAAACGCCGAATAATGCCCGCTATTGCAACCCCGAATATGACGGTCTGTTGACCGCTGCTAAACAAGAGTTTAATCCCGAAAAACGAGCCGCCCTCTTTCAAGAAATGGATGCGCTGCTGGCCAATGACGTTGCGGTGATTCCCATCGTGCATCGGGCGATCGCCAACGGCGTCAGCAAAGACCTTGTGGGGATTGACTCGACCCCCTGGGATACCAGCACGTGGGATATTGCGAACTGGCAGCGGCAGCCACCAGAGTAAAGCACGACCAATAAGCCTCCGGAATTCCAGACCGCCGCCGTCGATACCGATTATTACTGTCGCTATCACAAAGCTCTCAAGTTTACGGTCTACTTATCGTCCATCCAGATTTCAATAAATTTCTTCCTGAGCCTAACTGCTTGATAAAAAGCCTCAAGAGAACTGGGAAACCTGAAAGAGGAGGTATGCCACGACACAGTTTTAGTGCTGACCTCCACTTTTTGCAAACGTAAGGCTGCACCATTTACTCAGAGCACTCATGTTCTCGATTTATATTCTGACTTATAACGAAGAGCGGGATATTGCCGCCTGCATCGAGTCTGCAATGGTGTCTGACGACATCATCGTGGTGGATTCTTGTAGCCGCGATCGCACGGTTGAAATCGCCTCCCAATATCCCGTACGGGTAATCGATCATCCTTTTGAAAGTCATGGCAAGCAGCGGACTTGGATGTTAGAAAACATTCCCGCTAAACATGAGTGGGCCTACATCCTCGAAGCGGACGAGCGGATGACGCCAGAACTTTTTCAGGAATGTTGCCAGGTCATTAAAACCGCCGAGCATGTAGGCTATTATGCCGCCGAGCGCGTCATGTTCATGGATCGGTGGATTAAACACAGCACCCAATTTCCCCGGTATCAGCTGCGGCTGCTGCAGCGAGGTAAAGTTTGGTTTACTGATTATGGCCACACTGAACGCGAAGTCTGCAGCGGCACGACTGGATTTTTACAGGCCACATATCCCCATTACACCTGCGGTAAAGGGATGAGTCGCTGGATTGAAAAGCACAATCGCTATTCCACCGATGAAGCCAAGGAAACCTTACGGCAGCTACAGTCCGGACGAGTAGATTGGAAGCGGCTCTTCTTCGGAAAAACGGAAGTGGAGCGTCGTCACGCGCTTAAAAACCTGTCCCTACGGCTGCCGCTGCGTCCTATTGTGCGCTGGTTTTACATGTATTTTATGCTGGGAGGATGGCGTGACGGCGAAGCTGGATTCGCCTGGTGCACGCTCCAGGGGTTCTATGAATATTTGATTGTCCTCAAAGTTAAAGAACTGAAGCGACAGCAGGCGGCTGTCACAACCTCGCCAATCAGCCCTACGACGGCCCCGGCGACTGCTGATCAGACCCTGGCCAACCAACGTTAGAAGCCGTCCTTGTTCAACGACAAAATCCAGGGGTTGAAAGCCGACCAGTTCCTAGCCAGTTTTGGGGAGTGAGTGCAATGATGCGTATTCTAAAAGCCTTCTGGTTCCAGTTGAGGACGCAACCCAAGCCCGTGCGGCGCCATTAACGCTACACTCAATGGCGGCGTTCCAGTGAGCAGTTAGAGCAGCCATGGCGGTTGATTACGACTTGGTGATTTTGGGGGGCACTGCCGAAAGCTATGCTGCCGCTACCCAAGCAGTTCGATATGGCGCGCGGGTTGCTCTGGTTTTACAAAACATAGATGCGGCGCGATCAGCGCTGATTTGCCAAGGCCTATTTGAATCGTCTCCACATCGCTTTTCGAACGGGCTGCCAGCTGATAGCCGGCTAACTTTATGGCAGTGGGCAAAGCAGCGAGCAATTTTAATTGCCGATACTCTGACAAAGGATGACGCTCAGCGGTTGCTGGTGCAAGGCTGTGATGTCATTGCGGAGGCCGGCCAAATTGTCAGCTATCGCCCGCTCACCCTAGCAACGGCTGCTCGTCGCCTTTCGACCCGAGCCATTCTGGTGGCGACCGGTAATCGCTTTGACGCTCCTTCAGGGCTGGGGTTAGAATCCGCTTCTTACCAAACACCCAAAACCTTCTGGCAGTGGGAAGAGCTGCCATCCTCGGTGATAATTTTGGGCAGCAGTTCTGGTGGGCTGACGCTGGCTCAATGGTTAAGACAGTGGCAAATTCCAGTGACAGTTGTGACTACCGATGCAGAGATACTGACGGCAGCAGATCCCGATATGTCGCGCTGGATGGCGGCTCATCTGCGGGCTCAGGGGGTCAATTTATGCGGCAGTGCCAAGATTGAAAATGTGTCTGTAGAGACTGACAACATCACTGTTAAGTTGACGGATCAGGTTGTCACAGCGACTGCACTAGTCGTCGCGGAGCGTCCCGTTCCCCATACGGAAAGCTTGGGACTAGACATCGGGTGGGCTGATCGCCCGTCAGTGAATGCTTACCTGCAAACTGAGCACCCGCAAATTTACGTTTGTGGGGCCGCGATGGGGGGCGATGACTTTCCAGCGATCGCTCGACAGGAAGCTCAATGGGCCGTTCAAAATGCCCTCTTTTGGCCGCGTCGACGGGTGAATTATGCGGCAGTTCCTTATGCTCTGCCGACCCAGCCGCCGATGGCGCGGGTTGGGTGGACAGAACCGCAGGCGCTCGAACGCTTTGGCCGCGATCGTATTTTAGTGGCCAACCAATCTTTATATGACAATCCGTCAGCCCAGTGGCGTGAATCGACGGTGGGCTTTTGTAAGCTCATTGCCCACCGTGACGGTCGTCTGTTGGGCTGCCATGGCGTTGGGCCAGCCGCGCCAGAATGGGTGCAGACAATGGCGCTGTTGATGGCTGAAAGCGTTCCCTGGTGGCGCTTAGCTAACTTTCCTGCCGCGCCCTCTAGTCTGACAGAACTGCTGCGACAGGCCGCTCAGCAGTGGGAGAGCGATCGCTGGCAGCCAGGGCGCTGGCGACGGGACTGGGCCGACAATTGGTGCAACTGGCGACGCAGCCGCTAAAGGTGGGCAATTCGGGTCGCCAGCTCAAAATCGAGTTCAGTCAGTCCTCCGGCATCGTGGGTGGTGATGGCGAGGGTGACTTGGTTGTAGCGAATCGTAATGTCTGGATGATGGTCCAGGGCTTCAGCGGGTTCGACTAAGGAGTTGACGAAGGCGATCGCTGCGACAAAATCCTCAAAAGTTGCTTCATAAAACAGCGTGGTGCCGTCCGTCGTCCAGGCTGGGGGCAACATTGCCAACCGCTGCTGAATGGCCGCCTCCTCCAGCAAGACGGGTACATTTTCCGCTAATTTATTGGGCTGATGAAGGGACGGCGTTGCCGCCAACCCGCCGACCGGCAGAGAAATTGCCAGGATGAGCGGCATCAGCCCAGCCAGCATCCCAAACATGTTCATAAGGCCACTTGTGTCTGATTAACAGCAGTTTAGCAACAGCGCGATCGCGACTAGACATCTTTTCAGCCAGATTAATTTGCTGCTCAGCCAGCCTTTAACCTCTGTTTCATCAACGCTGGGCCTCGTCTCAGTTACCTCGCCCATGATGAAATCAATACGCTGAACCGATGATTTTCATTGGCTTTAGCCCTCCACTGAATTGAGGTTTTGATGATGAAACGCTTTTTACTTTCTACATTGACGATTTTGTTGACCATGGGTGCGTTGACTGCTGCAGCGGGCGCTGAACAAGTGGGCCTGACTGACAGTAGAGCTGACCTGAATGGCGATGGCAAAGTCACGCTGCATGAGGTCAAGTCTTATAACCGGGATCAGCGCCAAGCTTGATACGGATTGTCTATGGTGCATCAGCTACCTTCGCAATCCCAAAACCCACCTATCCCAATTCTATGAATACTGACGACAGCTTGATCAATTGTCAGCCGCTTAGTCATTGATTATTCGAGCCAAATCGTCAATCGAAAATTCAGCATCGGTGACCGATGGAAGCAGCGAGCAACCGGCTTCCCTGAAGTGTCCAGCGCACTAAAGACTAATCAAAGGACCGGGTGCTTGCTGCGGCAAGGCGGCAAATTAGCCATAAAACTAATAAGCTTCAATTTCTAGATTGAGCATCGTCATCCAGTCGTAGTTACTGACGCTAGTCAAGTCATTGACCAAAACTGGCTGCTGTGGTTTTGCCGCAATGCTAAAGCCATTGGGATTTTCGATAAACGCAACGGCTTCTTGCAAAGCAGTCGTGGCCACCGGATTATCCATTGGCATAAAGAACTGCGCATTCTGCGATAGTCCCGAAGTCAACTGAGTTTTGAATTGCGTCACGTCTTGATTGCTCTGTTCCGCCATCGCGGTCAGCAAGTTTTCGACAAAAGAGTCGTCCTCATAAACGATTTCTAGAGCATGTAGGGTAAGCTCGTCATTCGCGGTTGCTTCTGGATCAAAGTTGCCCAGCTTAAAGGTGACTTCGAAGTAGCCTAGCTTATCGGCTCCCAGGCGAAATTCTTCCAGGGTCATTTCGCCAGAAGTTTCGTCGTACTCATAGCGGGTGTCAAGATTTAGTACAGGCGCATCGTCATAGCCAGCCTGAGCTAAAAAGGGAGTCAGCATGGCGGTGTTCTGACTATCACCAACTTGAATGCCCTTGACCGAGGCATCAAAAACAGTGGGAAAATCAGACTGGTCATCAAATTCATTGACGATGATTTTATCAATCAGGATTGGCTCATCGGGCGTTTCCTTTGAAGCCACACTAACGTCATTTACCGTCAGACTAGAACCGAGTAGGTTGACTTTGGCGTTGCGATACTCAACATTAAGCTCGTCGTCCACTTCGGCGATCAGCTTATCTAGTTTGGCTTCAGCGGCTTTGCTGGTATAGATTCCGACGCCGGCATAAAGCCCGATCGCGACGGCCCCGACGCCGATACCAATGACTGCTAGCTTATTCATTTATAAAATTCCTTGAGAGAATATTGACGCTGTGTAATTAGCTTCAATGGGTCATCCCAGTATTCCCAAGGGCAACGTTAAAACGCCGCCAATATTATTGAGAAAAGTCGATATTTTCGTGACCAGACCGCTATGACCACCAGCACTTCAAGGGTGAGACAGTGAAAGTGATAGTGATTTTACCGCCGGTTTACAGTTGCGGCGGCTGATCGCTGTATTTACTGATCGTTTCTTCGGGACGCTGGAGCCAAATTGCTCGTAGGCCGGCTGCTTGCGCTCCCTCATAGTCGTCGCTGTAACTGTCGCCCACGTGCCAGGCTTCAGCCGGCTCACAGCCATGTTTTTGCAGAGCGGTGGCAAAAATGTGACGATCCGGTTTGGCGGCTCCGGCTTCGGTGGCAATTGTGACTGTGGTAAAGAAGTCCGCCAAGGCTAAAGCATCCAGTACGGTAAACAGGCGGGCATCAAAGTTAGAAATCACGCCGAGTTCAATGCCCTTGGCTCGCCATCGTTCCAGTGAATGGTAGGCGTCGGGGTAGACCACCCAAGGTTCGGCGCCAGCAAAATAGGCGTAAAGGTCAGCAAAAAAGGCTTCAAAATCTTCGAAAGCAGTTAGCTTATCGATTTCGATAAAGGTTTTTTCGGCAATCACCTGCCACCATTTATACTCTTTGGCGGGTATTTGAGTCGGCTCCACCCCCGGAAAGGCCATTGGTTCCGCCTCGCCGAAATGCCGAAGAAAGGCGTCGTTCAGGGCAGCAGCGTCGGCTTCAACACCGAAACGCTGAGCAACTTTGGCATAGGCCTGCCCAACGCTGCCATCAACGCCGAACAGCGTGCCGACGGCATCCAAAAAAATGACTTTAGGAGTTTCCATCGCGATCGCTAGGCCGACAATAAGTCGCGCAGGGGCTGCTGAATCCAGTTCAGCCCGACGCGAACTTGGTGATTGATCGTGGGCATCCGGTACAGATACGTCAGCCGGCGCGCCACGTGAGCCAGCGGTCCTTCCAACTTGAGGCCAAGACCAGACAAGGTGGCATTGTCAATGCCGAGAGTCATCATTTCGCCTAAATGCTGATAGCGGAAGGGCAGCTGCGGGCGATCGCCAAGCGAGGCCCACAAATTCCACCCGACATAGTCGGCAGCCTGCAGGGCTGACTGGGCCGTATTGGGCACCTGCTGTCCGGAAGCATCTTTGCAGTCAACGATATCGCCCAGCGCGAAGATATCGGCATGATCAACCACCTGCAGGGTCGGCTCCACCTGAATCTGCTGCCGCTCATTGCGCGGCAGGTCCATGGTTTCGAGTAGTGGGACGACCCGAGTGCCCACCGTCCACAGTACGATATCGACCGGCAATTCATCAGTCTGGTCGCGATAGGTCAGGGTCGCCGTGTCAGCGCCAATCCGTTCTACACTGGTCTCCAAATCAAGCCAGATGCCCCGCTCAGAAAGGGCTTCTCGTGCCGTTTTGCGATTAAATTCAGCGGAGGTTTGCAGAATATCGTCCGCTCGCTCAACCAGCCGCACTCGACCGCGATCGCCCAGACGATCAGCGATTTTGCAGGCCAGTTCAACACCGCTGTAACCGCCTCCGACCACCATCACCCGAATTTTGTCGGCGTCTGTGGTCTCCAGCTCACGCAAACGCCCCTGCAACCGATGGGCATCTTCGACGGTGCGAAACGGCAGCGCATGGTCCGCGGCCCCAAGCACCATATCTAAAGGAGTTTCACCGCCAACAGCCAGCACTAGGCGGTCATAGGTCAGGGTTTCGCCAGTGCCCAGCTGCACCTGCTTTTCTGCCTGGTTTACGGCCTCAACATTGGCTTGAATAAAGCGAATTTTGGTGCCCGCCAGCAGTTCAGCGTAGGGGGGCGCAATTTCCCAAGTGGCCAGTTCACCGGTTACCAGCTCATACAGCAGCGGCGAAAACAGAAAGCGATCGCGGGGGTCGACTAGCACAATTTCGACTGGGTTATCGGCACTCCAGGGCAAAGAATTTAATCGCAGCGCGGTATACAGGCCGCCAAAGCCGCCTCCAAGAATGCAGATCCGTTTTGCTGACTCAGTCATAAATATTTTGAAAACTCTTGCGTTCTTTCTTTAAGATAATCGCCTTGAGAGATTAAAGGACAGCAGATATGGGCGAAAATACCGTCAACCTAAATCCTTCGTTAAGAGTCGGGCCCACCAAATCGTCGGTTTGCCAAGCTAGAAAAGGGCGATCGCTCTTGTTCATAGCGCCAGACGGCAGTTGGGAGCCTGGGGAGAGCTTAGTAAGCCAATCCTTAACTAGCTTCTGGCGCCGCCCATTTGGCCTGCCGTTCTCCACGCGATGCCTGGCGTCTTTTTCTCTGCCGTATGTCGATTATTGCCTATGCCTGTGTGCCGCCCTACAGTCCCGACGTGGTTGATCAGGACAACTTTCAAGCCAGCATCGATGGCCTTTACGTCGACCATTGCCAACTGACGGAGCCGCGTCCAGAATTGCAGCGCTTACTTGCCGATTGTGACGTCACGGCCCCCGAGGTGGTGGTTGTCAGGCAGTTGGGCGAACTGGGAACATCACCCACCACCGTTTTTCAGACCTTACAGGCGCTAGAAAGTCAGGGCATTCGAGTGATTGCCCAAGATCAGAGCTATGCCAGCGCGTCTTTGCCGGCGGCCCAGCTATCGCCCCACAATCTGCTGCAGCTAGCAGAAACGATACAAACACAACACCGCAGTCAGCAACTGCAGGCTGGACACGCTCGCAATCGGATTAATCTGCTGCCACCGCCGGGGCGACCTCCCTATGGCTATCGGCGCGGTCGCTATCGATATGCCCTGGATCGCTCAACGGCTCCAGCCGTCAAGGAATTTTTTGAGCACTTTATTCTCTACGGTTCAATTCGGGGCGCGGCCCGTTTCCTAGAAAAAAACTACGGCAAAAAAGTGGCGCCTTCTACGGCTCAGCGATGGCTGCAGCATCCGGTGTATCGGGGCGACTCAGAATATAAGGACGGCAACATCATTCGGAATACCCATACGCCGATTATTTCGCGAGAAGAGGCCGCTCAAGTTGATCGCCTACTGCGGCGCAACCGCAAGCTGCCGCCCAAAACCGTCAGCGCTGAGCGATCGCTGGCGGGCCTGGTAAATTGCGCTGAGTGCCAGAGCAAACTACGGGTTTCGCGGGTGACCCGACCGCACCAATCCCAGGAATATCTGTACTTACGCCCGCTGCACTGTGGTCGCGCCAAAACTTGTCGGGCGATCGCCTATGAAACTGTTTTGTCGCAGACCATTGACCTCATTTGCACGGAATTTCCCCAAGCGGTTGAAAATTTACAGGCGCCTCCGGTGGCCGGCATCAAAGCGGCTTTATCTCAGCAGGTTGAAGCCAAAGTGGCGCTCCAGGATCAGGTTACGCAGCTACAGCAGCAAGGTATTTTGGATGCCGCTAGCGCGAATCTGCGCCTCTATGCCCTCAAAAGTGAGCAGGCGACCTTGGAGCAGCAGCTTTCCCAATTGCCGCCGGAAAATTTGCGGATGATTGCTCAAACCCTCAGCAACTCAGAGTTTTGGCAAGACCTATCGGAATCAGAGCGGCGTGTTTATCTGCGGGAGTTTATCCGCACTATTTGGCTCGATCGCGATCAAACTGACTGGCGCGTGCGAATCCAGTTCGTTTTCTAGAGGCTGGGTAAGGAGCGGTTATTAGGAGTAAAAGACCTGATTGGTAGCAGGGTGGCTGGGTAGCAGGGTGGCAGGGTGGTTGGGTAGCAGGGTGGCAGGGTGAGTGGCCGGATAAGAGAGTGTGATTGGGAGGCCTTAATTTGCAGGTCCCTGAGCGGCGATCGCCAGAGCTGAGTTGCACAAATCTGACTGCCAGTCATAGCGACGGAATCGACAGCGTCATTTCCATAGCAAAGCGCAACTGGTTCGGTTATCGCTTGTCGCTACAATCCTGGCGCAGCCATGCTTTTACTTCTGCCTTCTGCCATATCAATCAGCACTAATAACTGACCGTCACCCCGTGCAGCAGCAGAATGGTGATGAAAAAATCCACGACAAACAGCCCCACCCAAGTGGTCACGACGGCTGACGTAGTGGCCCGCCCCAGGCCTTTACTGCAGGTTGTTGTGAGACCCCAAGTGCAGCCTGCCAAAGCAATCATCGCGCCAAAAATCACTGCTTTTAGCAACACTGCCATCAAATCCATTGGTTCCAGCAGCGACTGCACAGAATCCAGAAAAATGCTGCTTTGCACGCCATAAAACACATTGGCCGCAAACCAGCCGCCCCATACCCCAAGCACCAACCCCATCATGGTCAGCACCGGCAGCATCACACAGCAGGCCACCACCCGGGGCACGACCAAATACTCAATCGGATCAGTACGCAGCACCTTCAGCGCATCAATTTGCTCAGTAATTTTCATACTGCCAATTTCCGCCGCAAAAGCCGACCCCACCTGCCCCGCCAAAATTGCGGCGGTCAAAATTGGCGCCAACTCGCGACAAAATCCCAGAGCAAAGGCGCCACCCAAAGCATGAACCGCGCCAAATCGGGCCATTTCTCGCGCCGTTTGAATTGAAAAAATCATGCCGGCAAAGAGGTTGGTCATCAAGACCGGCATCAATGCCCCCGGCCCGGCGGACACCATATGCTCCATAACGGCATGACGCTGAACCCGTCCCCGCAGAATGCGCATCAGCACCTGCCCGCCCAGAATCGTCCCCATCATGATGTGAAATAGGCACGATCGCGTCGCTGGACGCTCACCAGGCGGCGGCGTGGTGCGCAGCGGCCGCCGCCGCATCGCTAAACCAGGAACCGAATTTGACCGAAAGGGATTCAACATAAACGCACCAAGATAAGCAGTCTGTGCCCGTATGGATAAAAAGCTCCGTGCCTCAAAATGAGCGCCAAGATGCCGCCCGCGGAGGTAGTGATGTTATCAGCCCCTCTACCCGCCTCTACCCAGCGATTTTGCCAATAATTTCTGAGAGAGGCCAATGGGTTATTTAAGAACCAGCTCAGAGATTAAGAATGGACTAGCTGCGCTACACGCAGAATGCCGCCGTAGCTAATTATCCAGAAAGCTCACGGTTTTTCACGGGATGAAAAAGTGAAGATTTTAGAATCTCTCTCTCATCTAGCGACTCAAAGCATGGGCAGCTAGAGAACTAACTCCCTTAAGCAAGAGAAATCAGCATGGTCGTTTGAAGGCTGATGCAACCGGATTACTGGCATTAATAGCCAGCGCGGGTTAAAGCTGAGCAATTCAGCGCTAACCATACAGACAGTCAAAATATGCCCGCAAGTTCCTGAAAAGCGATGCTGTCTGTCAACGGTGAAGATTGATTGAGCAGTGATTTACAGCGGCAGCCGGATCAGGGCGTGCCATCAATATTTATTTATGCTTATTTAGGCATTCGTCTTATCTACGGGTATTCACCTCATCCACGGGACCAAAATCGCTTATTTCAGCAAATCGGCCTCTAGTTGGGTTACGAGTGGCGCGTCTGGTTGAATAGTTAGCGCTGGTTTCAGAGCCGTTTGCGCCGTGTCGTTTACTCGCCAGTTCACCCATAAACTCCCTTGGGGCAGTGCCGGAGGGGCGATCGCGCCTGAGCCCAACCAAATTAACGGTTGCGTGGGCAGCCGCTGGGGCGAACCCGATGACCGGGGCATCACCTCTGCTAACGCCGATAGAATGGCGTGCTGATTTTGCAACAGCCCCGTTTGAGGCAACCACAGGGCGACTGAAAGCTGCCGCTGCAGACTGTAGCGATAGAGACTGGCCGCAGCGACTACGGCGGATTCAAAGGCGGCGGCGGTCCAGAGATCGCGGGTATCTAGTCCGATAATTACTTGATTGTCAGCCGTTTGTTCTTCCAACTCTCGCACCCGTAGTTCGCCATAGCGAGCACTGGTGCGCCAGTGAATCAGTCGAGTTGGATCGCCCCAGCGATAGGGCCGCATTGCCCGCGTTAAGCCTTGAGTTGCCTGCTGGGCCTGCCGCGACGATTGCCACCGGAGGCCAGTGGCAATGCCCATGTGATCAATTAGGGGACAGCGTGAGAGGGACAAAATTTGCGGATAGATGGTGGCATGGGTGGCGACCTGCCGCGATCGCTGACTCCAGAACAGGCCAAATGGAGCCGCCGTCCGCAAAGAAACGGTTTCCCAGCGATAAATGCCGCGCTGAGTGGGGGTGCAGGTGTAGGTCCAGGTGTACTGCTCGCGGGCTGCCAGGGTGGCGATTGCGGTTTCCGGCACCTCGCCCAAGGCCGCTGGCATTTGATCCCGCAGCTGCAAGAGCACTTTGGCCCGCTGGGTCGAATTTTCCAAGACGATTTCGGCAGCCAACGTTTCGCCTACACTGACGGGGCGAATCGGCTGCCGATAAATCTGTAATCCCCTCAGACTGCGCGGGGAGGCCCAAATGTTAATGAGGGCGATCGCCATCATGATGCCACTCATGGCATACAGCCAACCAGACATGCTGTTGATGGCGGCCCCTAACAGCGAGAGCGCCAATCCCGACAAAACGCCGCCAGCGTAGGCCGGAGCCACCCAGCGCTGCTCTAACCAAGTCAAAAATCGCTGCCATAACCGAGACATGAATTGCTCTCAAAACTGTTCTTAAGATGGTGGAAGGGTTTGAAATGCGGCAATAGCTCTCACACCTTCTCATTCTCTAACTCTAGTAGGTGCGTCGCGGCGCTGACCGCACTACCGCTCCTGTCTTTATGTCTCATCATTCTCTAACTCTATTCGTTTGCCGTCTGCATTAAGCGATTGCGACAGCGCCACCAAAACTCGAACCAAATCAGTGCCGACCTGTCCTGAAGAAATTGGGGAGTCTTGCTGTTGGACAATGCAGTCAACAAAGTGCTGACAGACCTGCTTCAAGGGTTCGCCAGCCGGAATTGCGAGCACTTTGTGGTTGAGGTTAGCGGGTACAAAATAGCGGCCTTGGGGAGTAAAGGTTCCTTGCTGCCAAACTAACGGAGCTTCAGACTGCATTTCGTCAAAAATCAGCGTACCGCGATCGCCGACCATGCCCAACCGCCGCTGCTTATCAGGATTCGCCCAGCTTACGTGAATAGTGGCCTGAAAGCCACTGGGATAGACCAGTTGCAGCCAAGCGACATCCGCTAACCCCTGGAGAAAGTGGGGCGCGGAGGTGCGATCGCCCTGGAGCCAGGTTTGTCCTTGAGCCGAGACAGCGGTTGGGGTGGCTCCCAACCAGTGATTAAACACAGCAATATCGTGAATCGCCAGATCCCACAGGGCATCCACATCAGGGCGCACAGGCCCCAGATTGGTGCGAGTAGCATAGCCATAGCGCAGCGTGCCCAGCGGCTGGTCTGCCAAGAAGCGCTGTCCCGTTTGCACTGCTGGATGAAACAGGTAAGTGTGGTCAATGACTAACTGCAGTCCCTGATCGGTAGCCAGCTCACACAGTTCCTCGCATTCGCTCACGTCCAGCGTTAAAGGCTTTTCCGCCAGGACGTGTTTGCCGTTCTTTAAAGCCGTTTTAATCAGGTCGTAGTGGGTGGCCGCTGGAGTGGCAATTACGACTGCCTCCACTTGCTCATCCGCCAGCACCCTTTCCGGATCTGTCGTTAACAAAACCCTGGCAGGCAAATCAAATTTGTCACGAATCAGGTCGTGCTGTTCGCCTTGCGGCTCTACTACCGCCGCGATCTCAACTGCAGGCAGCGCCAGGAAATTGCGCAGCAGATGGTGGCCCCAGCGTCCGACCCCAAACTGGGCTAACCGTATGCGATCGCTGTTCATCGTGACTCCTTCCCAGGCTCAATTCACCGTCGTCATCGTTCAATAGCTGGTAGCCAGGCCCATCATTCCAGCCGATAGCGCTGTCATGCCAGCATCTTGACAGTGATGCCAGGCTCCCTGTTCTCAACATGCCCGCTTAGGGCAAGAACTTCCACGTGTGCCCAGGCTGCTGCACGTCATCCAAGCAAATATTGATGGGACACTCAGTGGAAAAATTTACCCACCGACCAGAGCAGATAGGTTGTATCATTCACATCCATACGGAACTCACTCCCATTCATGGCGTTGACCCAGGTGCCGCGATCGCGGCCTGTCAAATTCGTTCCAGTGTTCTTGAACATGGTGACCTTTAAGGAGCAGCTTCTATGTGCGGCATTGTTGGTTATATCGGCACGCGCCCGGCAAGCGATATTTTGATGGAGGGGCTGCAAAAGCTGGAGTATCGCGGCTACGATTCGGCTGGGGTCGCCACAGTACTGGAAGGGGAACTGGCCTGTGTGCGCGCCAAGGGCAAACTGCAAAACTTGGCGGATAAGCTAGCCGGCATGGAAAATCCATCTCGCCTCGGCATTGGTCACACCCGCTGGGCCACCCACGGGAAGCCGGAAGAGCATAATGCCCATCCCCACACCGATACCTATCGCCGCATTGCCGTGGTACAAAACGGCATTATTGAAAACTATCGCGAACTGCGAGAAACCCTGAAGGCAAAGGGACATGAATTTCGCTCGGATACCGACACCGAAGTGATTCCCCACCTGGTGGCAGAAAACCTGAAGCATCTAACTGCCGCTGAATCTATTGAGAAAGATCCGTTCTTCGAAGCCGTGCGCCAAAGCGTATCGCAGTTGGAAGGCGCCTTTGCCCTCGCCGTCATCAATGCCGACTATCCGGACGATTTGATTGTGGTGCGTCAGCAGGCGCCTTTGGTGATTGGCTTTGGCCAAGGAGAATTTTTCTGCGCGTCGGATACGCCAGCGATCGTGCCCCATACGCGGGCGGTGTTGCCGCTAGAAAATGGTGAGTTGGCCAAACTAACTCCCATGGGGGTGGAAGTCTATACCTTCGACGGCGATCGCCTCAAGAAACGGCCCTTTTCCCTTAATTGGAATCCCATCATGGTGGAAAAGCAGGGCTTCAAGCACTTCATGCTCAAGGAAATCTACGAGCAGCCCGGGGTGGTGCGCACCGGTTTAGAGCATTACTTGGACAACGGCTGGAGTCGCGATCGCGGCACCTCGCCCGTCACCTTGGGACTGAGTGATGATTTAGTAGACGGCGTGGAATCGGTGCAGCTTGTAGCTTGCGGGACTAGTTGGCACGCTAGCTTAGTGGGCAAATACCTAATTGAGCAGTTGGCAGGTATTCCCACCCAAGTGCAATATGCCTCAGAATTCCGCTACTCGCCGGCACCCATGACCCGCCACACCTTGACCATCGGGGTGACGCAATCCGGCGAAACGGCGGATACCTTAGCGGCTCTCGAAATGGAGCAGCAGCGACGCCAAGATGCCCAACATCCGGCTTTGGCGCCCCGCATGTTGGGCATCACAAATCGCCCCGAAAGCTCCCTCGCCCGGCTAGTGCCGCATATCATCGATACCCACGCCGGCATTGAAATTGGCGTCGCCGCCACTAAAACCTTTGTGGCTCAGGTTATGGCTTTCTATTTCCTGGCCCTGGATTTAGCCTATCGCCGTCAGACCCTATCACCAGAACGCATTGAAACCATCATCGAAGGGTTACGCCAACTGCCGGCCAATATTGAATTAGTGCTGGAAAGCCAAGAGCGCTACATCGAAGAGTTGGCCCATGAATTCGGCGAAACCCAAGACTTTATCTTCCTGGGACGGGGCATCAACTTCCCGATCGCCTTGGAGGGAGCACTCAAACTGAAGGAAATCAGCTACATCCATGCTGAAGGCTATCCCGCTGGCGAAATGAAACACGGCCCGATCGCGCTGCTCGATGCCAAAGTACCGGTGGTGGCGATCGCCATGCCCGGTGCCGTTTACGACAAGGTATTGTCCAATGCCCAGGAGGCCAAGGCTCGGGACGCCCAGCTAATTGGCGTGGTGCCACTGGATGATGAAGAAGCGGAGTTTACGTTTGATTCCCTATTGCCCGTCCCCATTGTGGATGAGCTGATTTCCCCGATTCTGACGGTGATTCCGCTGCAGTTGCTGGCCTATCACATCGCCGCTCGCCGTGGTCTGGACGTCGATCAGCCCCGTAACCTGGCGAAAAGCGTGACGGTAGAATAGTCGTTAAATGGCTACGCACCCGTCGTATAGCCGTCATCAGTTTCACAGGGACAAAACGGTCATAGCACACGAAATCCAGCGAGAACCATCGCGGCTCATTGAAGCAGCTTCGCTCTCTTCAGCATTAGTTTATGAATATGAAGATTTGCTGAAGTGAGCTGTTCAAGGCTTTTTGAAAGAGGTTTGATCCTCTAATCTACTTGCCAATGGCACATATTCATGAAGTCTTCAGGAAGATAATCTTGCTGTGAAGTTACAGTCTCGTGGAACAGCGACTTTTGTTTAAGGCTTTTTGACCAATAAGTTTTAGCCCGGTTTAATACACCGGTTGATTTGAGATAGGATTCCTAAGCTTTCTCAAATTAAAGTTCATGTTTGATAACTTCAACTTTTATAAAGTGAAAGACGATGACCAAGTCCACCAAGAATCTTGGTTCAATCAGCATTGATTTGGAAGTGTTGAGCCTATTTGCTTTTAGGCTTTCGAGCATATTTGTGATTTTTTGCTGCGGATTTATCGTGCGGGAAATGGAGATTTTTCCTTATCAATTTTTTACTGCAGCAAAAGCCGGATTCAACCAAGTCCGTGATTCTCTGACTGGCCGTCTTCCCTGGTATTACACCCGCTTAGAAACGCCCTTTCCCCAAGTTGAAAGTTCTGCCAATCAGCCTTATCCAGGTTTGAATCTGGTCACAAAATTGGCTGCTGACCACAACCTCGCAGCAGAGATTGTTGATTCAGACGGCAATAGTTTGCATTCCTGGGACGTTAATTGGTTTGAAATGTGGCCTGATCCGCAGCACCTGCCAGAGGAGTCGATTCCTAGGAAAAAGCCGGGCACCCATATTCATGGCGCCGTGGTAATGGAAAATGGCGATTTAATTTTCAATTTTGAGAACCTAGGGCTTATTCGTATAGACCCTGATGGGGAAGTCGTCTGGCGATTAGATTACATCACTCATCATTCCATCCACCGCCATGATGACGGTAATCTATGGGTCTCAGGTCGCCAATACCATACCGAGAAAATTTCTCGTTTGCCACATCTTGAACCGCCATTTTTTGAAGAGACCATTTTAGAAGTCACTCCAGACGGCGAGATTTTAAGAGAGTGGTATGTGGCTGAGATTTTGCGTGAGAATGGCTACGACGGGCTGCTTTATTTAGGCACCCTTGACAACACATCCACCTACGTAACCGAAAACACCGATATATTTCATTTAAACGACGTTGAGCCGTTTCCCCTAACGATGGAAGAAGATTTCTTTCAGCAAGGCGACGTCATGGTTTCACTTCGCAATATCAATGCCGTTTTTGTGTTTAACTCAGAAAATAATGAAATTAAATTTATGAGTTCTGGTCAATTCGTCAGGCAGCACGATCCAGACTTTATAGATGGCAATACAATTTCTGTTTTTGACAACAACAATAACAGCGCCCTAACGCCTGAAGAATTACAGAGTCGTATTCTAATCATCTCGGCTAGGGAAAACTCTAGCGAAGTTTTTTTTGAAGGCACGCCAGAGAATCCCTTCTTCACCCACATCATGGGCAAACATCAGTGGCAGGCCAATGGCAATTTATTGATTACAGATTCAGTTTCTGGAAGAGGTTTCGAAGTTGATCAGCAAGGCAACATAGTTTGGCAGTATGTCAACTACGTGGATGACGGCGTTGTCGGTATTGTTGAAGAGGTGCAGCGTCTTCCATTGGAGTACAACCAGCTTTATTTAGAACAAGAATAAATTCTTAATTTAATGTGGCTGATGAGATTGTTCGAGATAAAGCACTTTTGAAAAGCTCATGCAGATTTTTTTTGGGAGGTTAGCTGACAATGCTTTTATCTTTTTTGACTGTAGCTATAATTTCTTTTTTGCTAACGATTCTGCTGCAGATGCCCGCGATGGCATATGTTGGTCCTGGCGCAGGAATCGCTGCAATTGGCGCCCTCATTGCTATTGTCATCGCCGTTATTGCGGCGATATTTGGTTTTGCCTGGTATCCCATAAAACGACGCTTGCGCAAGCATAAAGAGTCGCAAAAACAGCCGCAGAGCACTGACGATCGCGTCAAGCAAGGAAAAAGTCAATGAGCTCATGGGTCGGTGCAGTACTGCTAGTCATCATTTTCATTTTTTTGATTCAGGCTTTGGGCCTAATCAAACGAGGTGAGAAAGTTGTCTCCATTGCCATCGAGTCGCTGGATATTATTGGTTCCCCTAGATTAAGCGATGAGGAAAAAGAGTCCAGGCTGCAGCGTAATTCCAAAAGGCTGTTCGGCTTATTTTTTATGCTGGCCTGTGGTGGTGCGATCGCGATTCTAGTACCCGTAGGAATCATATGGCTGGGTGAACGAGTCGGCTGGCTCTCGCTCAAATCCACTTTGGATACCACAGTTTCACCCGTTTTTATAATCGCCAGCACGCTTTGCTTTTTCTTGGGGATTTACTTAAAGCCCCGCTTCATTTCTAACTCTGAATCTTCGACAAGTAGCTACTCAAAGCTCGATCAAACCCTCCATCAAATTGCGTTCAAAACTTACGATGCGCAAAGTGCCTTAGCTGATTTTGAAGATAGGCGTTTTTCTGAACAACTGAATCATTTTCGGGCAGCTAGACCCGTTTTTATCACCGCTCTGCCGCGAGCGGGAACAACTCTGCTGCTTGAATGTTTGGCTAAATCACCCGAGTTTGCCTCTCACTGCTATCGAGACATGCCGTTTGTGCTTATTCCCTGTCTTTGGAATAGCTATTCTCAGATTTTTCAGCGCGATGTGAAGGCTCAGGAGCGCGCCCATGGCGATGGTATGGAAATTAGCCCAGATAGTCCTGAAGCGCTAGAAGAAATCTTATGGAAAACATTTTGGCAGAGACATTATCATCCAGAGCGAATTATTCCCTGGAGTTATGAGAGAAATGAGGAGTTTGAAAATTTCTTTCGCTCTCATATGCGCAAGATTTGCTTACTACGCTGCATCAAATCGCCAGACTTTACTCGCTATGTGTCGAAGAATAATGCCAATATTGCCCGCATCGCGTTGCTGAGTTCCCTCTTTCCAGACGCCACGATTATGGTTCCATTCCGCCATCCTCTGAATCATGCCGCCTCGCTTTTACAGCAGCATCTCAATTTTCTGTCAATTCATCGAACCGATGCATTTGCATCGGAATATATGAGCGCTATTGGACATTACGATTTTGGGCAAAATTTGCGTCCCATTGATTTTGCTGGCTGGCTTGATCAGCGCCAATCCCCGAATGCTGAGTCAATCGTGTTTTGGCTGGAATATTGGGCGGCTAGCTATACTCATTTACTTGAGGAAAAGCAGGGACCTGTGAATTTCTTGAACTATAATTCTCTCTGCGAAGACCCTCAAGCAGGGCTTAAAATTATCGCCGATGTGGTTAATGCGAGTGATGCAGAAGCACTTATAGAAAATGCCAACCGCATAGGAAACCCAAGACCCAAGCAAATTGATACTGGCGTTTTTCCAAAGTCTTTACTTAAAAAAGTAGACGATATCTATGGTGCTCTCAAGCAGATGTCGATCAATGGTTAAATACCCGCGAATCCGTCAAATTTTCGAGTGCCCGTGGTGAAAATATCAGGGTTATAGTGGTTGAGTCTGAATCGCTAATTGCTGATTTTGTCGTGAACTTTACTAAGTTGTATCCGTAGCTCTGCTTGTTAGCTTTGTCACCTTAAAAAACGCAATCTTGCCTGAACCGCACCTGCAAATATGGCTGCTTCATTGTTGATGACGATTGAGATCCACTAAAGTTTGACTCAGAACGCGAATTGGATCGCGGGACTCGGCTGAAAAGAGAGAGAAGTCGATGGGTCCCCAATTAGTATGGATGCTTTCAGCCAATTGCAGCAGGAGTGGATGACGCAGCCGCACCCGTTCTGGAGTTCGCAGGACGAAGAGAGGAACTTGGGATTGCCCGGCTCCAGCAATGAGCGTCCACTCACAATCCTGTAGCCAAGTTTTGACGGCAGGTGACAGGTGTGCTTTGAAGCCCTTCAGGCGATCGCGCTGAGCCAGCACATCACCCCAGCGAAAGCTAAAGTCGGCAGGAATTGCCATGAATGTAAAGCCTAGATTTCCACTTTCCGAGTGTAACTTTTCTAGCTTTAGCGATCTCTGAAAACTCTATGTATGCTTAACAAGCTTAAAAATATGTTTGACTCAGCAAAACAACTCATCATTTCGTCGTCATTTTTTGACAGTCGCCCTTTCCTGGCCAAGCGAAGTCTGGTCGAAGCGCGCGAGCGTCACTCATTGGCTCAACGTCTTTTCCAAAATTTCAGTGGCGGGTTCAACAATGGCCCAGGTGCCATCGGGCTGGCGACGCATGGCGGCAAACTGCAACACATCGCTACGGGCGATTACCTGACCAGCTTCGACGGCGCCTAGCCGAGGCCGAGTCACCCCACAAAGCCGAAAGAGATAAGCCGGCACTTCGGGACTGGTATAAGCAACACAGCTTTCGCCATCGGTGGGCTGTAGCTCGCCGTCAAACGGCGCCTTGACGGTGCTACCGTTCAAATCAATGGAAATATCACCTAAGCTGCCGATGACTTGAAACCCTCCAATTTCGCTACCGGGCTTTAGCTGCCAGTCTTGCTGCAGGGGAATTTGCCGTGGCGGCACCTCCGGCGATGACAAGCTGCAAGCTCCCAAGCTAAGCAGCCCCAGGCAGGAAATTATTTTGAAGGCAATAAACTGAATTCGTAGACGCGATCGCATAGCTTTCTCGAATCGACTGTAGACCAGTGCATCTTATGAATGGATGCTAGAAACCTTGTAGAACAGGCATTGTTGCACCGTCATGCTCCATCAGCCACGGAGCTGCCTCCCTGCTGTTGAAGCACCCAATAGTTAAATAACGACCACCATTCATTAAGTGCCAGATTGCCTCTTCAGCAACTCATCTTCTTATATCTTTAAACCAGGGTATTGGGCCGAGACATCTTTTTGAAAAAGCATTTGGGCCGGATTTACGCCGTTGAATCCGCATTTGCCCCTTGATCGCCAAATTCAGGAAAATCGAATTCAACATCCCCCAAATTTGAAAGATGCCAGGGAGCTTTTGCGTGAGTCCCAGTAAGAAAATTTGCGTGTGACCATTTTATGGATTTGGCGGCTTTATAAGCTGATTGGCTGGGGGCCGAAATACCTTGCTTTTCATCTTCTTATGCCTTTCTAGCTTTCGTATCCTGCGTAGCGTTTTCCCCGCATCAAACTCGCTTACGATACCTAAAGTTTTAGTCGCTGCTAATGCAAACCTCTTTTCAGCGAATTGTTACCGGCATTTTCATTTTTTTGCTGACAGTTACTGTCGCAGTTATGGGCTACGTTAGCGCCGGCTGGACGCTGCTGGACGCCATTTATATGGTGGTCATCACAATTTTCGGGGTGGGCTATGGCGAGGTGCAGCCTCTGACGTCTGCCCCACTCAAAGTTTTCACTATTTTGGTCATCATTGCCGGGGTCTTATCGGTGGCGTACACCGTGTCTGGCTTTGTGCAACTCATCACCGAAGGCGAAATTCGCAAGCTACTCAATACCAAACGCATGAACAAAGACATTGAGCAGTTAGAACAGCACGTTATCATTTGTGGCTTTGGCCGTATTGGTCAAATGCTGGCCCGCCAACTCAAGGCTGCCCACCAGCCGTTTGTGGTGATTGACAACAATTCCGATCGCATTGAACTGGCTCGCGAACAAGGCTATCTGCTGTTTTTAGGCAACGCCACTGATGAAACCAATCTGGAGACGGTGCAGCTTAGAAAAGCGACCACTCTCGCGACGGTGCTGCCAAATGATGCGGCCAATGTATTTATTACCCTCACAGCCCGGGAAATGAATCCTCAGCTAGTGATTTTGGCTAGAGGCGAAATTCCCTCGACGGAGAAAAAGCTGCGGCTGGCCGGTGCTGATCATGTTGTGCTGCCAGCCACGATTAGCGCTGCCCGCATGGCCCACCTGATCACGAATCCATCAGCGGTGGATTTTCTGGCTCAAACTGACGGGCAAGCCAGCTTAAACGAGCTATTGGCAGAACTAGACATCCAAATTCAAGAGATGCCCATCCAAGCTGCCCTCGTGGGCGGCACGGTTGGAGATGTGGAAGTGCGCGGCAAGGGCACCTTCATCATTGTGGCGCTGCGTCGCGCTGAGGGCGAAGTGATTGTCCATCCTCAACGAAATTTGTATCTCTTAAAAGGCGACACCTTGATGCTGATGGGCCACCAGGGCGACATGCCAAATTTTGCTCAGCAAGCCGCTCTCAAGCGAGAAATGCGCTATCGAGGCGCCCGCATTCGGCGCTGAGCGATCGCCTGCCGAGCTTCAGCACTGCTGTGTAAAAGTATGAATTCGCAAGCTACCAACCAAAGGGAGATGTTCAACCTCCCACCTCAACGGAGCGCCTGAGCCGGGCAAGCATCCTACTGATAGTGCTATTCATATTCAAGTTCGACAATGCCGGGAAGACCTTTAATGCATTGGGGCGGACGCGTCGTCATCGGACTGTTTCGGGGCTTCCATCAGCGACGCCGGCATCATCATTGATCCGCCAGATTGGCCGTCATCGTCATCGTCTGGTTTCGCCACTTGCGTCACGTAGACTTCAACGTCTCGCTGGATGACTTCTTCAACCTGATTAGAGAAATCGGGAAAAGCCGCGGTGTGGGTAGGATATTTTGAGTAGCGGCCACTCAGTTGCGAAAACTGCCAGCCGTAGGTTTTCAAGGATTCCACCGTGCGCCGGTAGTGGTACCAGCGCTCGCCATAGTGAAAAAATTCTTCAACCGCGGCGCTAACTGCAACGGTGGCACTCAAGCCAATGGTAAGTACATCGACGGCTATACGTAATCGGCGATTTTGGTCACTGACGTTGAGCCCAATCAAAATTGGTACAATAACGCCCAGAACAATGGCTGAGAGGCGCAGACGATAGTGACGATCGCGACAGGTGTTGGCCTTTTTTTCCATCCACAACACCTGATCAAGCCAGCGTGAGCTGAGAAACTTGCGCTGAATTGGCGTCAACTCTAGCTGCCCAAACAGTTCTTTAAAGTCTTCCTTGAGAAACTCGATATACGGATCTTTTTTGGCCATTTGAGGTCACCCTTAATTCCGTTGGTCTGCTGGCGATCGCCACTCTCTTTTGTAACCGCGATTCCCCGCCACAATGCCGTTTATGGCAAATAATTTATGTTTGATGTCGGTTCACAGCCTTTAGTGTCGGATATATCTACTCAGAATCGGGCGCGGCCATGGCCTGACCCGCCAGCCAGCCGGTTGTCCAGGCACTTTGAAAGTTGAAGCCCCCGGTCACGCCGTCGATGTCCAACACTTCGCCCGCCAAATAGAGCCCTGGACAGCGACGACTCGCCATCGTTTTGAAATTCACCTCCGACAGCTTGATGCCCCCGCAGGTGACAAATTCATCTTTAAAGACTCCCTTACCCTGAATCGTAAACGTGCCGCGAGCGATCGCTTCTACCAGTTGATTCAGCGCTTTTTTGGATAGGTTGGCCCAGGTCGCCGTGTCTGCTAATCCCCCCTGCTGCACCCAATAACGCCACAGTCGCTTGGGCAAATCAAACGGACAGTAATTAGCGATCGCCCGCTTTGCAACTGTTTGCTTGGTCAGCAGCAGCGTCTCACGCACTGCATCGGCCGTGAGAGCGGGCAGCCAATTCACCGTCAAAGTTGCCCGATAGTCAGCCTCGTGCAGCGAGCGCGCCCCCCAAGCTGAAAGCTTCAGCACGGCGGGACCGCTCAACCCCCAATGGGTAATTAACAGCGGTCCCGATTGGGTGAGGGGTTTGGCCTGGGGCACCGTCAGTTTTGCGGTTACCGGGTCGACGGCAACACCCGCCAACTCATGCAGCGATCGCTGGGGAATGTTGAACGTAAACAAAGAGGGCACAGTCGGCGCAACGGTGTGTCCCAGCTTTTGTGCAATGCGATGACCGTGGGGGCTACTCCCGGTGGCGAGCAGCAGGCGATCGCCGCTTAACCGCTCGCCTGACTTTAGCGTTACAACAAATTCGCCAGCGGTTTTCTCAACCGCTGCCACCATCGCCTTTGTCCTCAGGGTGACGCCGACGCGCCGCGTCTCGCTTAGTAGGCAATCGACAATCGTGCCGGAATCATCCGTCGTCGGAAACATGCGGCCATCAGCCTCAGTTTTGAGCCGCACGCCGCGTCGCCGATACCAGTTCACCGTATCCTGCGGCTGAAATCGCGAAAAGGCTCCCCGCAGCGCCTTGCCCCCGCGAGGATAGTGCTGCACCAGCAGCGCTGGATCAAAACAGTGATGGGTAACGTTACAGCGGCCACCCCCAGAAATTCGCACTTTGCCCAGCGGTTTAGCGGCAGCTTCGAGCAGCGTAACCTGAGCGTCGGGAGCCGCTGCCGCACAGGCGATCGCACCAAAAAAGCCGGCTGCTCCTCCACCAATTACAATGACTCGCGGCTGTTTTGCCATACCCCATCCCCATGCGCAGCTTTCATTATGGCCGGGCCGCGAGGTTTTTATGCCGCCAACATCCTGAAGCTGGCGTTCAGCTAATCTGGCTAGCAAAAAAAGCCAGCCGCTATTGTCAGATGCAGACCTTGGTCACCCCGCAGATCTTCAGCCCTACGCAGACCGGCTGTTCCCTTGCCAAAATACAGCCAGAATTAGCTCGTTACCAGGCTTACAGCGATTTTCGATGTTGCATGTGAAACCGCTGTTATCTCAATACCCTTAGTTTCACCATCCGGAGCTCAAGAAAAGAGATCCGGTATTGTGTAAAGTGCTCTCTGCTAATCAACAGGATTTTCCCTCATTCGCTGCGCCAGGATTCCGAAGGGTAATGAGAATACGCAGAGGCAGAGCCAATTGTCTCAAGCTCAAAGAGACAGAGGCAAGGTAAACCAGAATCTGGTGCCTTGATTGAGTTCACTTTCAACGCCGATTTGGCCACCGTGGGCTTCGATAATTTGTCGGCAGATGTAGAGTCCCAGGCCTAGATGTAGCGGTTGACGATGGTTGATGCCGCTGCTGTAACGTTCAAAAATGCGATGATTGAAAGCCCTGGAAGCGGCTTTTTCGGTTTCTGGGCTGCCAATGCCTTGGCCATTATCGCTGATCGTACAGTAGACATAGTTGCCGTGGCGGATGGCGTCAAGCGTAATTTGCAGCCCAGGACGGTTGTGCTGCAAGGCGTTGGTAATGATATTGTCGTAAACCCGCCGAACTTGCAGGGGATCGGCGATCGCCGGAGGCAGGTCAGCCGTAATCAATATTTGAGCCGTGCTCTGCGTTTGTTGCAACATCGATTGCCAATCAGGCATCGCCGTACAAATCAATTGCCGCAAGGAAATTGCCTCTTGATACAGCACGACTCCGGCCATATCTCGGCTATGGACCTCAAGTAGCGAATTGATCAGCTTCAGCTGCCGTTCGTGGCCCGCAATCATTTGGTGGACGGTGGCCGGTTCCAGCCAAAATTTACCATCGTGAGCCGGCAGGCTTTTAAGCAACATCAAGGTTCCTGTAACCGGATTCCGCAAGTCGTGAGACACCGCGTGGAGGAAAAGCTGTAGCTGTTGCCTTAATTCGAATTCGCGCAGTAGCAGGCGTTCATACAAATAGATGCCCATATCAGCTACGGCGAACACACAGAGCATGACTACCAAAAGAAAAATATGAATCGGCTGTTGCATTTCGGCAGGGATACCAGGAGAGTCAAATCGAAATACCAGCACGGATAGCCCAACGACGATCAGTAGGTTGACCTGGGAGATGAGATGCCACCGCCACTGCACCGGAATCAGCACGGCCTGAAACATAAACAATAGAATCCAGCCTGCCAAATCCAAAATAGTTTCGCCCATTAGCATGTATAAAATTTGAGGACTTAGTATCACCGCTGCTGAATAGCCGAGAAAACTCCACTGCAGCTTTTTCAAAGAGTCTGTGCGATGAAGCAAGATCAGGTTGAGCAGTAGGCCAAGCTGTTGGGCTGTAAAGAAGTAGGGATAAAACCGATATTGCTCCAGACTGGCTCCCAACAGTTCGCTGTCGCCACTAGTGAGCGCAGGCACAATCACCATTCCATTGACAATTGCCAAAATCGTCAGCAGCAGCATCGTAATCAACAGCGTCAGGCGGATGCGATCGCGAACAAACCGCTCTTGCCATCGCCGGTATTCTTTAGAGGACGGTGGCAGAACGAGCGACTGGGCGAGCTGGTGTCGTGCTCGTCGAAAGAATCGGACAATGCAGGACATAACTAAGCGATCGCGACTCCCAAAAAAGTAGGCAGTGTTTTCTTATCCTGGCGTAAATAACGTCTGCACACACCCCGCCGTCGGATCACCCAAACGGGTAAACAGGTGAGTAAAATAAGAGCCAGTTTCCGGTACAGGGATCATGAGCACGACGGATCTACCCCTGACACTGCTAGTTGTGGACGACGACCCAATGATGCGACTAGGGTTGACGGCAGCGCTTAGTCAACAGGCCAATTTTACGATTGTTGGCGAGGCCCTTGATGGTCGCCAGGGAGTGGAGCAAGCCCGCGGTCTGAATCCCGATGTTGTGCTGATGGATGTTGGCATGCCGGGAATGGATGGGATTGCCGCAACTCAAACCATTAAGGCCCAGTTTCCCGATATGCGGGTGGTGATGCTGACTTCTCATACGGATGAAACCGAAATTATTGCCGCGCTCTCCAGCGGCGCGGATGCTTATTGCATCAAGGGGACAGATGTGGAGGCACTGGCAAATGCAATTCGAGTCGCCGCTTCTGGCGCCGCCTATCTCGATCCCCAAATTGCTCAACGGGTGATGCAAAATCTGACCCCCGCTCGCCCTAAGGCTGAAGGCAATGAAGGTTTACTTAGCGATCGCGAGAGTGAAGTGCTGCAGCTTATTGTAGAAGGCTTGAGCAATACGGAAATTGGCCAACAGCTTTACCTTAGCCCCAACACGGTCAAAACCTATGTGAAGGGCATTATGAACAAGCTGGTGGTGAGTGATCGCGTTCAAGCTGCTGTCGCCGCCGTCCGTCGTGGCTTAGTAGAATAATTTTTACCCATCCTAAAGCTCATCCGGGTTGATACCTAGTGCACGCAGCCGGTCAGGAGGAAAGCCTTTGAGGCCATCTATCCCCAGACTCAGGTACAGCTTTGTATCGCTCATCTGATGCATAACTCGCTGCATTATGTCCCTTGAAAAGACAGCAAAGCAGTGGCGGCAGACCTAAACCCATTTGCTGAGCCGCCGCCTTGGCGGAAGCAGAAACAACATTAGAAGAGTTTGCCGCCAAGTGTGACAAACACTGTTCTGCGGTGAGCTAAATCTTGGCTGCATCACTGGGAATACATCATCCCCATTTTTGACTACTCCATGGAAATGCGCCGCGTCATCTACACCACCAATGCCACAGTTCATCAGCAAACACTTCGTTCACGAACACATTCTAGGTTTTTCCTGAAGAGTTGCGATCGCATTCATCAAACCGCGAAACCAGCGATCGACGAAGTCTGGGTTGCGCTGTCGGTAAAAGAGATAAGACTGTTCAATCTGCTGCTCAGCAATGGGCGTAATTTCAACTCGAAATGCCATACTGGCGCTGCATCCCTTGAGCAAAGTTTTCCACTGGGCAGGTTTGTCCCGCGTTGACCTCATTTAGCCCTTGCTGAATATCAGCCAGTGTTTGGAGTTGATCGATGAGCTGCCTTAATTTCTCTGGGTCGAGATTGCCCGGTTCCAAGAAGGTAACGAGTACCTGAGCCTGTTCACTCACGTTCTCTGGCAGCGCCGACAACTGGATTTGCCCATCTCAATAAATGCCTTCGATGATTTTTAGCATAGGAATCTTACAGAGCAATCTTTCTCACAGTTTAATCTGGTCGAGCAGGAAGGCGGCGATCGCATCCTCAAAGAGAGGAATATACTGGTGACTATGAAACGTCAAGCTACTATCGACCTTCTCCAACAACACCGCTCAGCTTTAGACGGCTTTGGAGTCAAGTCTTTGGCGGTGTTTGGGTCTGTAGCGCGAGATGAAGCCCAGGACAGCAGTGACTTAGATGTTCTCGTAGAATTTGAAGGAAAAGTGACCTTTGACCGCTACATGGATCTCAAGCTCTATCTGGAAGACTTACTCGGCGTCTCGGTCGATGTTGTGACGAAGAAAATGCTTCGCGATGAAATTCAAGCAACGGTAGAGCAAGAGGCGATTCGTGTCGCGTAGCGTGCAGCTTTATGTGAATGACATTTTGGTAAGCTGCGACAAAATTCTACGCTACACGGCTGACCTGACTTTTGATAGCTTTATCGACGACGATCGCACCTTTGACGCTGTCATCCGCAATCTTCAACTGATCGGAGAAGCAGTTAAGAATCTGCCTGACGATTTATGCGATCGCTATTCTGAGATTGAATGGCGCAAAATCGCCGGGCTACGAAACATCCTGGTTCACGCTTATTTCACTATCGAAGATGAAATCATTTGGGATGTCGTACAAACAAAAATCCCAGGCTCAAGAGCAGCGATCGCCAAAATTCAACATAGCCTGGATGATGCTTAATCAGGAAGGCGATCGCCCTATTCCCTCAAAATTTTCCATTCTCAAAAATGCTTCCAATTTCTGCAAGTATCAGAAGATTGACAGAAGGCTCAACTCAAGTCCTATAGACCTTTAGCGAAGTTCAGAATAGGGTCAAGAATGCCAAGGTTGAGATATCGATCAATGCCTATCATTAACCAGGAAATGAAGAAAATCCAGACCAAACTACGGTCTAAATCTGGATTAACAGTTGGGTTCAATAAGAAGAACCCCATCACCGCCAGAGGTACTACAAAGCCCAAAGTTTGTAATATTCTAAAAAACCTACTAACACCAGTTCGTTTCTCTGGTACAGGCAAATCTTCTGGCTGAAATTCACCGTACAAACCAGTACAAAAGATTCTGGCAAGTTCGGAGAAATCATGACGTAAGTCTTCTAGAGTATGCGATTGTGGCGCGTAAAGCCAACTTTTCCTCACTTTTAGATAATAGGAAATACCTCTAAAATGTTGCTTTATTCAACGCTGATCGGCAATCCCTTGTTGATATCCATTGGGCAACAGAAGACATATTTTCGACAAGTATTCTATTCGCCTTGAGATATCTCTCTTCATGTCTAGAAGCAGTAAGTCTTCGCTTTCATTTAGCAGCACAGATATTCTTAAGGCTTCCAAGGCACAAATAGAATCAATAAATTTGTAAGTGAAGAATCTAGCTAGCAGTTTAATAACAGTTGCGGGAAGCAAATATAATGAGATTAAATATGAAATAATTCCTATAATTGCACCCCAAAAAAAATCTAAATAAGGTAACTGATCGGCACTTATAGCTGATGATAGATCATTTAAAATATCTTCGTAAATAGAGTTATCGGCAGCAATATAATTCCAGTCTCCAAAAAGCAATAAGAGCAAAGCATATAGAATAAAGAAAGATGAAATAGACAACATTTCTTGGATATTATTCATTCTCTTCAATCGAAAATCCTGGTAATCCAAGTTGAGGTTCTGCTTGAGGTTGCTGATTCTGCTGACAAGCTTTATCTCACTAATTTCACTTGAAGTGTGAAATTTCCTGATGCCTGCATCATCCAAACCTTTCAAAGAGCATAATAGCCAATTATTAATATCTACTGGAGCAATTACGCTTATCCATAAAAATCTAATAAAGTTGGCAGGCCATACTAATAGATCAGTGATTATCTGAAATGTAGATATTTCGTGTAGCCAGCCAGAATAATGATATTTGTGGAAAAGAGGACACGGGAGAACTGTTTCTAGAAAGTAGTTTATGCTGAATCGCAGTTTGTATCCCGTATGCAAAAGTGGCCTTCCTACTTTAAACAAAGAATTGCTAAAGAAGTAATAGTATTCTGTGTCGATCTGTATTGGTTCGTTTTTCCAGATATCTCTAGGCATATCTAAATTCATTTGGTCTGGATCTTACTACTGGCAGTCTAAGCGATCGCATAACCATTAAACTGCCGCTTAAAGGGAGAATGGAAGCCAATAACAATGTCAGACTTGGGTATGCCTCTTTCAGTCAAAATTTGAGCAACGGGGAGCTCTGTACCGTTGTACTGAATCCAAATTTTTTCATCTTTGATATCGAAATGTAAGACCACCCCAAAGATACGCTGTTGTCCTTCCCAACCGATGTAGCACAACTGGTAGTGATCGCTTTTAACATCACAAATAACCTGAGCTTCAACGTCATCCGAGTGGGTATATGGATGGGCTTGCTCTGTCAAAATCTCCTGAATTATTTGTCGATACCGCTGAAGTTTATCCATCATTCAATTTGCTCTTGCCGATAACCAACGTTCAAAGGAGCGTGAACTCTCACCACTTTGTTTTCCTGCTAAAAGCCCTTCAATGCCAATATGCTCATCCAGAGAAGGCCATTCAATAGCATATCCATCGCCTAAGAGCTGACAATTTTGCCGCTCCTCAATGCTGGCATGTTGCAGACGGGGATACCAGGACAAAGGCACTGACAAACTGCGCCCGTCTACTAAATCGACAATCAGCCTTTCGTGAGTGACTTGGATCTGGGCTGCGAGGGGTTCGGTTTCAAGCGTCAAAGTAGTCATGCCAAGCCTCCATCAAAGTTTTTTCATGTTTCTCTACTAAGCGAGTAATACCGTTTAATTCTGGAGCTTTAAAGCCTCGATTCTTAGCTATGGAAATCGGATTGAGCCAAAATTTCACCAGTTGACGATCTCGCTTAACGTGAATGTGAACTGGTTCGCCCCCATCGGAACTGAAAAAGATGAAACTGTACGGACCATCTAGTAGAACCGTAGGCATTGTCAAACATGCTTTCTAATTGCTTGCAGTTTAACCTGTCTGGACGTTTCTGGGCTGACGCCCGATTTTGATAAGGATGTCATACTAAGGGATGTTTGCCCCTCACTCATTCCTTGCCCATGACGGCTTCCACCGACTTTCTTGCCAAGCTCAACCCCTCTCAGCGTGCTGCGGTCGAGCACTTTTGCGGCCCCCTGCTCGTCGTGGCCGGAGCTGGGTCGGGCAAGACTCGCGCCCTGACTTTCCGCATCGCCAATCTGGTGCTCAACCATCGCGTTGACCCCGAGAACATTCTCGCGGTGACGTTTACCAACAAAGCCGCCAAAGAGATGAAGGAGCGGATCGAGGTGCTGTTTGCGGAGCAGGAAGCTCAGGCGAAGCATGGCAAATCGCTGTCGGCGCTGCCGGAATATGAGCAGACTAAGCTGAAATCCCACGTTTACAAGAGCGTTACCAAGTATTTGTGGATTGGCACCTTTCACGCCCTGTGCTCTCGCATTTTGCGATTCGACATCGAGAAGTACCAGCATCCCGACGGCTACACCTGGAAGAAGACGTTCTCGATTTTTGACGAGTCGGATGCTCAAGGTCTGGTAAAAGCGATTGTTACTAAGGAGATGAACCTGGACGACAAGAAGTTCAATCCCCGCTCTGTCCGCTACGCCATCAGCAATGCCAAAAACCAGAACCTGACGCCGGATGAGTTTGAGCGCGAGCAGCCGAATTATCGCGGTCGCACGATCGCCGATGTCTATCGCCGCTATGAAAAGGCCCTGGCCGAAAACAATAGCCTCGACTTTGACGATTTAATTTTGATTCCCGTCAAGCTGTTCCAGCAAAATGAGTCCGTGTTGGGCTATTGGCACAACCGCTTTCGCCACATTTTGGTGGATGAGTATCAAGACACTAACCGCACCCAGTACGATCTGATTCGCCTACTGACCACCAACGGCGAGGACATCCAAAAATTCAATGACTGGCGCAACCGCTCCACCTTTGTCGTGGGCGATGCCGACCAGAGCATCTATTCCTTCAGAGCAGCCGATTTCACCATCTTGATGAACTTTCAGGATGACTTTGGCGATCGCCTACCGGACGACGATACCCGCACGATGGTCAAGCTGGAGGAAAACTATCGCTCAACGTCCAATATTCTCCACGTCGCCAACCATATTATTGAAAACAACACCGAGCGCATCGACAAGATTTTGCGGGCAACGCGGGGCGAGGGCGAATCCATCCTCTGCTACAAAGCTGATGATGAAATCCACGAAGCCGATTTTGTGGTCGGTCAGGTTCGCAGTTTGGAATACCAAAATCCTGAGCTGAAGTGGGGCGACTTTGCCATTCTCTATCGCACCAACGCTCAGTCCCGCTCGTTTGAGGAAATCCTGACTCGCTACAGCGTGCCTTACCAAGTGGTGGGCGGACTACGATTCTACGATCGCCGCGAAATTAAAGATGTCCTCGCTTACCTCCGCGCCATTGCCAATCCTGCAGATACCGTCAGCATCAAGCGCGTCATCAACGTACCGCGACGCGGCGTCGGTAAGGGCACTTTGGACAAACTCGACCAGGCCACTCAAACCCTGGGCGGCATTCCCCTGTGGGAAATTCTCAGCGACGAAACGTCGGTGAAAACGCTGGCGGGGCGATCGGCGAAGGGCGTGCTGGAGTTTGCCAGGTTAATCAAGAAGTATCGCGATCGCCTCGACAACGCCAAAGGCTCCGAAATCATCCAAGAACTGCTGGAGGACTCCGGCTACATCGACGCCCTGAAAGCCGAAGGCACTGAAGAAGCTGACGATCGCCTGGGCAACGTGCAGGAACTTTACAACGCCGTGCTGCAATTCGAGGAAGAAAACGAAGACACTTCCCTTCTCGCTTTCCTCGCTAATGCGTCTCTCGCCTCCGACCTGGATGACGTCAACGAAGGCAATAACCGCGTTTCCCTGATGACGCTGCACTCTTCCAAGGGCCTGGAATTTCCTGTCGTGTTCCTCGTGGGCCTCGAACAGGGACTGTTCCCCAATTTCCGCTCCCTTGAAGATCCGGCGGCGACAGAAGAAGAACGGCGTCTTTGTTACGTCGGTATCACCCGCGCCAAGGAGCGCTTATTTATCTCTTACGCTCGCGAACGCCGCCTCTACGGCAACCGCGAACCCGCCAGCCCTTCCCTCTTTCTGGGCGAACTGCCAACCGATTACATCACCACCAACGCTGGACTCGGCCTGCCTCAGCGCCTGACCACCCCCATCCGCGATGCCCGCAAGCAGAAAGAGCTAGCGGCAAAACCCGGCAGTGGGGCTCACGAGTTCGACTGGAGCGCCGGTGACGTGGTCGTGCATCCTTCTTTTGGTGCGGGCGAAGTCACCCACATCTTCGGCGCGGGCAACAAGATTTGTCTGGCGGTGAAATTTCCTGGTCAGGGCCGCAAGATTATCGATCCCAAGCTGACTAGACTGCAAAGGGCAGAGTAATTAAAATTGTGCCCGCTATGATTGAATAAGCGTTTTTCGTCGGAGAGGCTGAACCAAAACGATGACTGCCCTCACGCTGAATTTGCATCCTGTCGCTCAATTAACCGAGACTGCTTTTAAGACTCTCTGTGCTTCTAACCCAGAAGCGAAATTAGAACGCACCGCTACGGGAGAGCTAGTCATTATGTCACCGACGGGCGGGGAAACCGGACGCCGCAATCTCAACATATCCATGCAATTAGGGATGTGGAATGAGCAAGCCGGTTTAGGCGTGGCTTTTGACTCCAGCACCATGTTTCAGTTACCCAATGGAGCGTTTCGGTCGCCGGATGCGGCCTGGGTTGAACTATCTCGCTGGCAAGCTCTAACCGATGAAGAACGAGAAGGGTTTTGTCCGCTATGTCCTGATTTTGTGATCGAACTCCGCTCTCCCAGTGACTCCCTCAAGACTCTGCGCGAGAAGATGACGGAGTACATCGATAACGGCACTCAACTCGGCTGGCTCATCGATCCCAAAACTAAACAAGTCGAGATTTATTGCCCGGACACCGCTCCTGAAGTTCTAAGTAACCCTCAAGAGCTGGTAGGCGATCCTACCCTTCTGAGCTTTAATCTCAGCCTCAACACCATTCTTGGTTAGATATACTTAACCCTATCGATCAGAAATTAATTTCAACTGATTCGAGTTGGATAATGTCTTTAACTCTCTCTCCAAAACTATTCAAAGAAGCAAACAATAGTTTTTATGAAATCTTAGAGTCAGGTGACTTTAGTTACCCAACTTAATTAATACCTTTCGAATTTAAAGTTAATTCCAATGCATTTATATGGGCTTTATGCGAAGAGTCATATAGAGCCCATTTGAAATCTTTTGTAATTCGCGTCACCCTAGTATGAGATGTCA
>ERZ1740058.141-NODE-141-length-61990-cov-7.141665_pt1 | contig 61990 bp, 58 predicted proteins | sample MGYA00581745_ERZ1740058 | MGnify/ENA primary metagenome ERZ1740058 (study PRJEB43018, sample SAMN04849742) | marine metagenome | isolation source: floating plastic debris | place: Pacific Ocean | collected 2008-08-30 | study: EMG produced TPA metagenomics assembly... | reverse complement strand
TTTGGGTGCAGCACTGCTGACGCTCTTCCAAATGATGACCCTCGAAGGGTGGCCCGATATGATGTATACTTCTAGCGGTTATTATGAAGATTCTTGGTTCATCAAAGGGTATTTTATTAGTTTTATTTTACTTACGGTCATTGTAAGCTTCAATGTATTTGTAGCTGTACTTACCTCACAAGTGCAAGAAAAATTGGCAGCAGAGAAACAAAAGCAAGAAAGCGAGGCGATGAAGCATATCGAGGAAGAGCTTACCCAAACCGAACAAGAACTACGAGAAGGTGTACGTACCATCTTAGCTGAAATGCAGTCACTCAGGCAAGAGTTAGAAAGTATTAAACAGCGCTTAAACTCAAAGTAAGGTAGTCCATACAGTTAAAATACTGTTATCAAAAAAATGATTATTAAAAATAAACTCTCTCAGTTTTCGGGTAGCCCTGAGGCGATTGAAGTACTACATCTTACCCACGCCCGAGAGATTCAGTACTTTATAGATACTTTTGACCAACAATTACCCAATCTGAATGTACTCCTTATCCATTGTAGCCGCTATATTCCCCGTTGGAATGAACGCTTGAAAGCGCCTAAGTCATTGAAAAAAATAGACATTAGAGGGGTGTCACTACCACAGGCTTTCTATACTGACTTCTTAGCGAAGTGCGATCGTCTAGAAGACGTATGTGTGGATGTAAATACCAATCGGTTTCCTCATAGCCTCTTAGGTTTGAAGTCACTGCGGCGTTTGGATCTTCAAAAGAGTATGATTGAGCAATATCCAGCGGAGCTTTTTAAACTGCCTCATTTAGAAGCATTAAGCTTCGACTATCCAGCTTATTTCAAAGAAGAGCTTTGGAAAAACTTCGTTACGCAAGCAAAGCAAAGTCGTTTAAAAGCCCTTACCATCTACCATAGCCGCCCGCTCGCTTACCTCGATCAATTGACAAACATCACTGCCCTCCACTTAGTCGATAACAAAGGTGCCGATTACCGTACCCATCCCGAAAAACACCAAGTGGAGGTAGGTGAAGCAGCTTGGCAACAAAGCTTAAAAGGAATACAAGCCTTAAAAAAGCTTCATACACTCCATATCGACTCGCTTAAGAGCTTACTGAGCAAGTCACGTTTTTTAGCAGGAGCTTACCATTTCCAACTAGATCAACTACATTTTTTGGCGGGTATCCCTCACCTTCAAACGCTTCATCTCACTTTCAAAGTCGCGGTAGAGCAGTTGCTCCTACCTGGCTTATCACAACTCAAAGCCTTACACCTAACTGTAGGAAGATGGCCATACCTCGATTTACCTGCTCATTTACCTCAATTACGCGTGTTACACCTTACAGGAACCCACTTAGGAGAAGAAGGTGTCTCAGACCAGTTCCTGAAGTATTTGCTTCAACTGGAAGTACTGACGATCAACACCACAAAGACCAATAAGCACGCCTCGCGTTTAAAGAAGCTTTTTGCACTTTTAAAACAACATAAAGCGCAAGCACCGTTGATATTAGACCTCTTTTTGGCTCATCAAAGAGATACGCCTAGCCTGGCAGCGTATATTTCCTTGCTTACACACACTACCTTAAATATCCACCTGTTGGCCTGGGAGAAAATCAAGCCCTTGTTGGTAAGGACTTCTACAGAAAACAAAAAGAAATTACTCGAGGGAACAGTGAAACAAGTGGCACTTATAGGACAATCGCCCTTGCTTAATAAGCAAGCGGTTGCCAATGACTTAGCTGCACAAGGTTTGCAGCTAAAAAGAGAGATTGCTACGGCTGATGTAGTAGTGCTATGTCGTGACCTAAGCAAGCAAAAACAAACTTTCGAGGTTGGGCAGTTGCAAACTCGACTGTTACTAGAAGAAGACTTTCTAGAAGTTTTGAATACATCAAAAGGGATTGTAAAAGGAGAAGTACAAAAAGAAGAAAGCCTACTCGATCTTTTAAAGAATAGCGAGCCAGCCAATAATATATTGGCGCTAGAGATGCTCTCCAACAGTTATGTACCAGACCCTACCTTACACGCTTTTATCTTTGCCATAGGGATATATACCAACGATCAACCTCTTAAAAAATACATCAAGGCATTTATTAAAAAGCACTTATCTCCAGCGCTCATCGACTTGTTTCGACAGTACAGCAGGAAAGCCCAACTTCGTAAGGCCTTTGAGTTTATAAAAGTGCATCCTGAAATCGATAAAATCAATTTTATTGCACGATTGTATAGCCTGAGACGTGAAAGAGGGCTAAGTATCTATGTAGATTTTTCGGAACTGTTATCCGCTGATAGCTATATGTTGAAAACCTACATAGACGAAGTGGTACATCATTCCAAAGGTTGTCTTGATATTCGAAGCAATGTTACCAATCTAGTGCCAGCCGTACTGAACGATGAACGCTGGAAAAAAGTAACGATAGCAAGAGATGTAAAAGCCTCTATACAGCAACTCGTTTCGACCATGCGACAAGTCACCTCACTTGTCATCGAGGAAGCTGTAATTGATCCAAGTATCGGGCGTATGACGCAGCTAGAACAGCTTCAATTGACGCTCTCAAACCAGTCTATTCCTGCTACACTGCGTAAACTCACCCAACTGAAGCGTTTAGATATAAAAGTGCCAAAGGGTAACCAAAAAGCTGCGCAAGTTTCTTTTGGGAAAACCTTTGAAAACTGTAAACAGCTAGCATTACTTCGTATAGAAGGTGAGGTAGATCCTGTTAGTTTGCAGGCGGTATTTCGTTTGCCCAAGCTTAGAGTAGTATCTCTACAAAGGTGCGAGATCGAAGCTGCTTGGCTAGAAGCGATGGAATCTGTTGAGGAAGCCTACTTCTATCGGGTAAAGTTCAAACGGAAAGGCATACAACAAGCTATAAAAGGCTCCCCACTGACCTCTTTGAAAAAGATATATCTTAGTAAACACGCCATTAACTTTGCTAAGCATCCCCTCTTTCAATTAAATTTGCCTGCGGTAGAGCTGCTTCAGATGGATGGAAAAATCAAAAAGTTTGATGAGCAGCTTTATCGGCTTTCTTCGTTAAGAGCATTTTACTTTAAAAAATACCATCTATTGGCGGTACCTATGCCTGATTTTTCTAAGCTTCCCAACTTACAAGTACTAGAAATCAAAATAGATCATAAACGGTACGCTAACTTGGACTTTTTTTGTGAAATACTTCCTAAAATGAAGCAATTGATTCACCTAGACATTGTTTTACACATTAATACGAAAGACTTTCAAAATTTCTTAACTGCTTTGTCAAAACAAACGCAATTACAACAACTTCATCTCACTTTTAATGATTTTGATTCGTATGGTAAGGGAAAAGATGAACTGGTGGCTAATTTTTTAATGCAACTTCCAATACTCTCAACTCTTGTACAACTTGAGCATCTATCTCTTTACAATCATGTAAATAATGATGATCTAAAGCAGGAAGAAGAAACCATAAGAAAGCACTTTCCAAAGCTCAAAACACTTAAAATATGATCTGGCTTCATCTTTGACGTTGGATTTTAATTGCTAAATGTTATAAAATGTTTATGATGAAGTACCTACTCTTCCTTTTATGCTATACTACTATTCATATTGCTTACTCGCAGACCCGTCTTAATCGGCCTGAAGTAAAAGTAAGCAATACGACCTATCTATGCGACTTTAGTCTTCCTAATAAAATAATTGTCAGTAACACTACTAACCAAGGGTTTAATTGGAGTGAAGTAAGTGATGGTTGTAAAATTCATTATGATTACACTACCGTAGCACCTTTAGCAAAAGATGTTTTTTCACAAAGGCGTATCAGCGAGATTGGTAGAGAAAGCCTTTCCCGTTTCTATATTCTCGTCAATGAAAAAAGTAAAGTGGAAGAAATACAGTTTGTTGTACCTCGCAGTACTAAAATTTATGCAGAAGAAATCTTAGCGCTAGAAAATGAACTCAAAAAGTTAACTTTCCCCGATTACGATGAGCAAGTAGTATCGCTTGAAGAATTAGGGTGTGAGGTGAATAGCTATCTGCTAGTAACTTTTACTTTGATAGTTAATAAGTTGAATGAGTAATATCAATACGGTAATAGTAATCATTTACTCCTGCGATAACTGCACTATACTTCGTACATTTCCTTGAACAGGCACAACGGTAACATGTTGATCTCCCTTCTGCGCGTAAAAGAGATACTGATTGTTATGCCCAATTAGCGTCACCTTCACAGCAGTTTTATCTACAAAAACAATGGTATGATCTAGGGGAATCGTTTTTGATTGTAGTTTTTCTTTCATCGTAGCACCGCCCCCTACACCTAGCCCTATATAAAATACGAAAATAAAACTGGCAGCCATCCACAAGAATCGTTCGGGGGGAATCGGCTTGGCGTAGCGCTCATCTAGTTCGGCTATGGGTCGCTTTGTGTATTTGATGTACCAACGCTTATCTCTAAAACGCTTGTAAAGAAAAGGATTGAGGTGGACAGTGACATAAGCAAGAAGGATGGTACCAATAATAAAAAGGGGCAACATAATATGCCTTGTGAGGTAAATAACAGGACTCAACAGCACATCGAGTACATTAGAGTAGCTTAAAATGTTGATTCCTAAGAAGCTGTAATAGATGGAATCTTTGATGATACCCAAAGACAGCAAAAACAAGTAGCCAAAAGAAAGGTAGTCTTGTAAACTGCGCGTAGTGGTTTTACTCATAGAAGAGGGAATAGCAGAGACGAAAGCGCTCAGTAAAATACCAAGCGCTTCTCAGTGTGTGATCAATCTATTTGAAAGCAGAAATACCAGTAATATCAGCGCCTAAAATAAGCAGATGAATATCGTGGGTTCCTTCATAGGTAACCACCGACTCTAGATTCATCATATGGCGCATAATAGAGTACTCGTTGGTAATACCCATCCCACCGTGAATCTGGCGTGCTTCGCGGGCAATCTCTAGTGCCATTTGTACATTATTGCGCTTTCCTAGGGAAATCTGCGCAGTGGTAGCTTTGCCCTCATCCATCAATTTACCCAATCGCCAGCAGAGTAGCTGTGCTTTGGTAATTTCAGAGAGCATCTCAGCCAGTTTCTTTTGGATCAACTGGAAAGAGGCAATCGGTTTCCCAAACTGTTGGCGCTCCAATGCATAGCGCTTGGCAGAGTCGTAGCAGTCCATCGCTGCCCCCAACGCTCCCCAAGAAATACCGTAGCGCGCTTTATCCAAGCAGCTCAAAGGGCCTTTGAGTCCATCTATGTGTGGGAGAATGTTTTCTTCTGGTATTTTTACATCGTCAAACACCAACTCGCCGGTAGCTGAGGCACGTAACGACCACTTTCCGTGAATTTCTGGAGCAGAGAAGCCTTCCATCCCTTTCTCCACGATTATCCCCTTGATGCGCCCCTCCTCATTTTTAGCCCATACGATAGCCACGTCGGCGAGGGGCGAATTAGAAATCCACATTTTAGCACCATTCAATACATAATGATCCCCTTCTTTCTTTAAAGTGGTGACCATCCCACTTGGGTTAGAACCGTGGTCGGGCTCAGTCAAGCCAAAGCAACCTAGCCATTCTCCAGAAGCAAGTTTAGGAAGGTACTTTTGCTTCTGTGCCTCGGAGCCATAGGCCTGTATGGGGTACATCACCAGAGAGCCTTGTACCGAAGCGGTAGAGCGCATCCCTGAATCACCACGCTCTATTTCTTGCATCATCAAACCGTAAGAGGTGTAATCCAGCCCGCCTCCACCATAGGCTTGTGGCACAGTAGGACCAAATACGCCGAGCGTACCGAACTTTTTTACAATCTCGTAAGGAAAATGATTCTTTTCGTACCAATCTTCTATGTATGGGGAGATCTCCCGTTTGACAAAGTCACGAACGCTGCTTCTAATCAACTTTTGCTCTTCTGTGAGCAGATCGTCTAGCTGGTAAAAGTCAGGTGACTCAAAAATATCTTGTTTTTGTTTTTTCTGAAAAGTAGGGGTATGGTTGAGCAAATCTATTGACATACGAAACAAATTTTAGAGTAAGTAGCTTACTGTTTGTAAAACCTCAATGTTTTTTGATGAGGTTTAATTAAAGTTACAAAAGATTTTTTATCTTTTCTAGCCCGAAAAATATTTTACATCTGAAGCCATTTGGACTTTTGTTATTCTTTAGGAACCGAAACGAAGTGTAGCTCAGCGTAGCTAAAATAGAAAAAGCCTAAACGACTTTACTCTTAAAAAGAACAATCTATTATGACCCAGCCCACGAAAAAAATATTAATCACCGGTGCTACAGCAGGTATTGGCGAAGCTACTGCACTATTACTGGCAGAAAGGAAGCATCACCTCATTTTGCCTGTGCGTAACCTAGAAAAAGCCGAAAAAGTAAAAGCACGTCTTGTAGAGAAAACAGGCAACCAAGCGATTGATTTACTGAGCTGTGACCTCGCTTCCTTTGCCTCTATTCAGGAGTTTACCAAAGTATTTAACCAGCAATACACCCAACTAGATGTTCTGATCAATAATGCAGGGGTTTGGCAAGAGCGCTTTGAAACCTCCGAAGACGGCATTGAAAAAACATTGGCGGTCAATCACCTGGCGCCTTTTTTACTCACTCACTTATTATTAGAAAAAGTAAAGCAAGCGCCTCAAGGAAGGATTGTCAATGTGGCGTCCGACCTCCACCAAGGGCGCGTATACTTTGAGGATATCGAGTTTAAAGAGCGCTTTAGTGGCTTTAAAGCCTATCGTCAGTCTAAGCTTTGTAATATTTTATTTACCAGGTTGCTAGCCGAAAAACTTAAAGAAACACCTGTGACAGTCAATGCGCTGATGCCCGGTTTCATTGCCTCCAGTCTTTTTAGAAATATGAATTTCATATTAAAAGGAATCGTCCAGTTAGTAGCCAAGTCGCCGAAGCAGGGTGCAGCTACTACCGTCCACCTAGCTACCTCGCCAGAAGTGAAGACGCAATCAGGCGCTTACTTTAAAGATAAGAAAGTAGCCAATGCCTCTGAGGCTTCTAAAAATATGAAAACAGCACAGCGTTTGTGGGAGGTAAGCGAGGCATATGTGAAAGACTATCTATCTTAGTATTAGCCTGTGCTTTTCCAATTTTGTCCTAAAAAATGTTTATAAAACCAAACATTTATTAACTTTACCGAAATATTTCAAATAAACCTGGTCCTCTTAAATAGCATGCAAGAATTAGGAAAAAAATCAACCACAAGCGGATTAGAAGCACTCGGTATCCAAAAAGTTGCGGAAGCTTACTGGAACCTAGCGCCTGCTGCCCTTGTAGAGCACGCCCTCGCCAACAAAGAAGGAGTATTAGCAGAAAACGGTGCGCTCATGTGCGATACAGGTGCTTTTACAGGGCGCTCTCCTAAAGATAAGTTTACTGTAAAAGACGAAAAAACAGCCGAATCTGTATGGTGGGGTGAAATCAATCTTCCCTTTGAACCTACACAATTTGATGCATTGCATCAAAAAATGGTAAAATTTTTAGAAGATAAGAAAGTTTATGTACGAGATGCGTATGCTGGTGCTGACCCGCAACATCGTCTCGACTTACGTGTAGTCAATACTCAAGCGTGGCACAATCTCTTTTGCTACAATATGTTCTTACGCCCCGCAGAAGACGAACTGACGCACTTTACTCCTACCTTCACCATCATCAACATCCCAGAGTTCAAAGCAGATCCAGCAGTAGATGGCACCCGACAAGAAAATTTTGCGATCATCAGTTTTACCAAAAGAATGATCCTCATTGGTGGTACAGGCTACGCGGGTGAGATGAAAAAAGGTATCTTTACGGTGCTGAATTATACCTTGCCACATGAAAAAGATACCCTTTCTATGCACTGTTCTGCCAACATTGGGGAGGCAGGAGATACCGCCATTTTCTTTGGTCTTTCGGGAACAGGTAAAACTACCCTCTCTGCTGATCCTAAACGTCATCTAATTGGTGATGATGAACATGGATGGACAGACGAAGGCGTTTTCAATTTTGAGGGAGGTTGCTACGCCAAAGTCATCAATATTACCCGCCAAAAAGAACCACAAATTTGGGATGCTATCAAGTTTGGAGCTATTTTGGAAAATACTCGCTTTCATGACGGGACGCGTGTACCTGATTATGAAAATACAACCGTTACGCAAAATACCCGTACTGCTTATCCCATTCATCATATCGACAATGCCGTAGAGCCTTCTGTAGGAGGAATTCCTAAGAATATCTTCTTTTTAACTGCCGATGCTTTTGGTGTATTGCCTCCAATTGCTAAGCTCAATCCTGCGCAAGCCATGTATCATTTTATTTCTGGCTATACAGCAAAGGTAGCGGGTACAGAAATGGGCATTGTAGACCCACAGACAACCTTTTCGGCTTGCTTTGGCGCTGCTTTCCTACCGCTTCATCCTACTAAATACGCCGAGTTGCTAGGCGAGAAAATGAGAAAGCATCAAGTAAACGTCTGGTTGATCAATACAGGTTGGACAGGTGGTCCTTATGGGGTTGGTCATCGTATGAAATTAGCTTATACCCGCGCTATGCTTACTGCCGCGATGGAAGGTAAACTACAGGATGTGAGGTATGAAAACCATCCTATTTTTGGGGTGGCGATTCCACAAGATTGCCCACAAGTACCCAATGAAGTACTCAATCCACGCGAAACGTGGGAAGACAAAGAGGCCTACGATGCAAAAGCAAATCATTTGGCAAGAGAATTTGTCAAGAATTTCGAGAAATACGCAGACTTTGCCAATGAAGAAATTCTGAGCGGTGCGCCAGAGGTAGCCTCAGAAGCAAAATAAAAAATACTTGAATTATAGTATAAAAGCGACTTTCTACCCTTAGAAAGTCGCTTTTAGTGTGTTGTTCTTATTGGGCTAGTTCATCAGGTGTTCTATCTTGAAGCGTTGGATCATATTTAATGTTACCAAAGCCATATAGCATCAAGGTACGAGAATAGCGAAAGGTAAAACGAAATAAGAGTACAACCGCTGAGAAAATAACAGTTAAATACACCCAAGTATCAGGATCGTATTGGTAAAAAATATTACTAATTTGATAAGTACCAATGCCAAAAACAACAACAATCGCCACCGAAAAAGCATAACTGATATACATGGCACCATCAAAAAAACCAGGCTCACGCTCAAAGCGCAGGCCACAATGAGGACAATGTTGGTTGGTTTTGGCAAATTTGGTAAGGTGAAGTGCAGAATGTGTAAAGATATTACCTTTCCTACATCTTGGGCATTTAGAAGCAAGAATAGCTTGAGGTTTTGTCATAAAAAAGGAAATAATAAAAGGGTCAGTCTGAATAAGCAAATATATTTTATAACCCTTCGTCAAAAAATGATGTTTATCATTTTTTAAGTGGCGATCCCTTTATATAGCGCTATAAGCTGCTCTACGGTATAGTCAATTTCACTAAGGGTGTTGAACTTACTAAAAGAAAAACGTACCGCCCCTTTCTCTTTAGGATGTTGGAGAGCCGCCAATACATGAGAACCTACCGCTGCGCCACTTGAGCAGGCACTCCCTCCAGAAGCTGAAATACCCTGTAAGTCGAGGTTGAACAAGAGCATGTCATTTTCTTCAGAAGCAGGTAAGCATACATTTAATACAGTGTAGAGACTTTTATCTAAATGGGCAGAAGTGCCATTAAAACTTACCCCCTCAATGTTTTTCTGAAGTTGTTCAATCAGATGTTTTTTGAGTTGTGATATTTGTTGACGATGGTCTGACATATGTTCATAGGCTATTTCTAAGGCCTTTGCCAAGCCCACAATACCGTAAACATTTTCAGTACCGCCTCGCATGTTGCGCTCCTGCGCGCCGCCTGTAATCAATGGGTGTATTTTTGCCTTACGGTTTACATACAGAAAACCAATCCCTTTGGGACCGTGGAATTTATGGGCAGAGGCCACCAAATAATCAATGGGTAGTTGCGATAAGTTATGGGTAAAATGACCGATCGTTTGTACCGTATCTGAATGGAAAAAAGCTTTATAGGTACGACAGATGTTACCAATCTCTTCTATTGGATTGAGATTCCCAATTTCATTGTTGGCGTGCATCAGAGATACCAAAGCATTAGGATATTTTTGAAGCAGCAGGGTTAAATGTTGAAGGTCGATTTGTCCTTGCTCATCCAAATCAACGAAGTGTAATTGAATTTTTTCTTCTCCTGCTAAATGTTGTAAAGTCTGCAGTACAGCACTATGTTCTATAGAAGAAGAGATCACGTGTTGAATCGAAAAAGTTGCTATAGCTCCTCTCAACGCACAATTGTCGGCTTCTGTACCTCCTGAAGTGAAAAAAATCTCGGAAGTACTACATTGTAGAAGCTCAGCAATTGTTTTACGCGCCTTTTCTATGGCCGAGCGTACATTTCTACCGTGCCAGTGGGTAGAAGAAGGGTTCCCAAAGGCGGTGGTCATATAAGGAAGCATCGCCTCTACTACGGTAGGGTCGATGGCAGTAGTTGCCGCATTATCAAGGTATACACGCATACAAATAAAAAATATTTCTCTGGCTACAAAAATAGCAATAATCTTAGGAAAAGTAGTACGAAAATGGTCAAAAGCTACACAGGATACTTACGAAACGCTGATCGCTTTAACATCCGTCATCAACTGTTCTGCTAACTGGTTGGCCTCCTCTGGTGTGGGTGCTTCTGCATAAATCCTAATGATAGGTTCTGTATTCGATTTACGAAGATGTACCCAAGCGTGTGCTTGCTCAAAAATGACCTTTACTCCATCAACTGTATCGATGGGGTGATCTTGATACTTGTGCTGCAAGCTTGCCAACACACTGTCTACTTCGATGGAGGGGGTGAGGGTGATCTTATTCTTAGAGATATGATAATCGGGATACTGCTTTCTAAGAGCAGAGATCGGTTTCCCAACTTTTGCCAAATGGCTTAAAAACAAGGCAATACCTACCAGAGCATCTCTACCGTAGTGTAAGGCAGGATAAATAATACCGCCATTTCCTTCGCCACCAATAACCGCTTGGTGCGCTTTCATGGCCTTTACTACATTGACCTCTCCTACGGCAGAGGCAAAGTAGTGTTGTCCAGCTTTTTCGGTAATGTCTTTGAGCGCTTGGGTAGAAGATAAATTAGAGACAGTATTGCCGGGCTGATGCTGTAAAACATAGTCGGCGACTGCCACCAACGTATATTCTTCACCGAAAGGTGTACCATCTTCGCAGATAAACGCCAAGCGGTCTACATCGGGGTCTACCACAATCCCTAGGTCGAAATCACCCTTTGTCACTTCCTGTGAGAAAGCCACTAGGTTTTCTGGTAAAGGCTCAGGGTTTCTAGGGAATTGGCCTGTTGGTTCACAGTGAAAAGTGCCTATCTGTGCTACACCCAAGGCTTTTAAAAGAGGCGGTAAAGCAAGCCCTCCTGTTGAGTTGACGCAATCAATAGCGATGCGCCATTGCCTTGATTGGATGGCTGCTGTATCTATAATTGGCAAAGCCAAAATCTGTGTAATGTGTTGTTGAATATAAGTATCATCAGTATGATAAGTACCCAAAGCTTGGGCCTCAGCAAAATGAAAATCCTCTTGATTGGCAAGCGTAAGTACTTGTTGTCCTTCTTCACTAGAGATAAACTCCCCTTTTTGATTCAGCAATTTGAGGGCATTCCACTCAATAGGGTTATGGCTAGCCGTAATGATAATCCCCCCACTAGCAGCTTCTTGTACCACAGCTAGCTCAACAGTAGGCGTAGTAGAAAGCCCTAAATCAACGACGTGGAGTCCTAAGCCTTGTAAGGTAGCACTTACCAGTTGGCTTACCATTTCACCTGAAATTCTAGCATCTCTGCCTATTACTACGCTAGAGGAGGAAGTAGATTGTTTAAGCCACGTACCAAAAGCGGCTGTATACTTTACGATATCAAGCGGGGTGAGGTTATCACGAGGTATACCACCGATCGTACCTCTTATACCAGATATAGACTTTATTAAGGTCACAATAAAAGCAAGTTTTGTACTGGCTACAAAGCTAGCAATAAATCGCTATTTTCTCACAGCACGCGGTGTATAATTCGTATGTATGTAAGAGTAGTAATTTACTTGTCCTCTCCGATCATAGTTTTATTACTTATCACAGCTTAATTTCAGAGAAGTACGATAAAGAGGTGAAACAGATAGTGGTACATCTAGGAAAGAAGCCTTCAAAGATGAAAACTAAACTTAACCCTTAAAATGATTGAGAATATGCCTATTGACTATAACATCGAAGATTCTACCGTTTTTAAAAAAGGGGAAGAGAAGGGAGTACAGAAAGGAATAAAACAAGCACTAATAGACATCGCCAAAAGGTGTTTAGCACAGGGCAAGAGTTATGAAGAGACTGCCCTTATACAGGCTTAACCATTAAGCAAATAGAAGCCTTAAACTCAAAAAAAAGTAAACACCATCTACTTGGATTAATGTTGAAAAAGTATCACGTTTGTAGATTAGCGTTGCATCATTTGATGCTCGCTCAATTGAAACTAAAAGGGTATTAACTCTTTTGAATTTGAGGAAGGGCGGTAGGAGTACGCTCGGAGGGTTCATTAGGACACTCATCGACTACTTTACCGCAGTAACCACAAGTTTCTCCCTCTTTGTTCAAAAAAGGGCTTTGTGAAGCACAAGTACCTCTAAACTCACCCCCCTTGATAAGGAGTAAACGAAGACTCAAGGCTACAAAAAAGAAAGCTAAAATACCTAATGTTAGGAAAAGCGTAATCATATGAAGTACTAATTTTAATACCTGTGTTAAAGTATTTTTTTAACGAAACATCATGTGTAATGGTTCAAAGATAGTACTTCTAAGTTAGAAAATATAAACCAAGCTTACCTATCAGGAGTAATAGTAATATAGTAAAAAGGTTCGCTATTTATTTTACTTGGTGATTCTCCTAAATCATGATATATTTACGAATATAAACTACTTACAATTATTGTTATACAACGCGCTCTGTTTCTATGAAAAAAACCTTACTTATTATCTACCTCGTAGCCTTTATTGTTACGATAGGATACACGCAAAATCAACCGATACGCTGCTATACAACTGAATATATGCAGCATTTACATCAAGAACATCCACATCTCCATTCTGATGAGCAATTTGAAACTTGGATAGCAGCAAGGATGAAAGCGCTAAAAGCGCGGGGAATGCGTCGAGATGCTACCTATGAAATACCTGTGGTAGTACATGTGATTCATGAAGGAGAGGCAGTAGGGGTTGGTAATAATATTTCTGAAGCACAAATACTTTCTCAGATTCGGGTGCTCAATGAGGATTTTAATAGAGAGAATATTGATGCTGACAATACACCTGGTATCTTCGTTTCGGTAGCGAGTAGTATCAGTGTTGAGTTCAAAATGGCCATACGTGATCCTGATGGTGCACAAATGGCAGAACCAGGCATCAACCGTGTAAATGCAAGTGCAGAAGGCTGGGGTGAGTTCCCTTACTCGGTTGACCTTATGCAGTTGGTGGTGAAACCAAATACCATTTGGAATCCAGAGGAATATCTTAATATCTGGGTAGTACCCATAGAAGATGGTATTCTAGGTTATGCCCAGTTCCCAGAGGGTTCGACTTTGAATGGCGTTCCCTCACCTAACTTTAATGAAACGGCTGATACAGATGGTGTAGTAGTGCTAACAGAGTCTTTTGGAAGTAACTACGATGCGGCTGGTGAACTTATCGCTGACCCTTATGACTTAAATGTTTACGATAGAGGACGAACACTGACCCACGAGATAGGACATTTCTTTGGTCTAAGACACGTATGGGGAGATAGTAACTGTGGTAACGATTTCGTGAGTGATACTCCCACACAGCTAACTTCTAATGGAGGCTGTCCTAGCTTTCCGCAGTCTTCTTGTGGTAACACCTCCGATATGTTCATGAACTATATGGATTTTACTTTGGATGTTTGTATGAATCTCTTTACACAGGGCCAAGTAGACAGAATGATCACTGTGCTTGATAACTCGCCGAGAAGAACAGAGCTGCTCTCGTCAAATGTTGCAGAGGATATACAACCTAATGGTATATACGCAGCTTTTAGAGCAGATCGCTTTACCATAGAAATAGGAGAGTCCATCAATATCACTGAGCTATCTTTCACAGGAGGGAATACTAGCATCACTTCATGGAGCTGGAACTTTGACCTAGATGGAGAAGGAGGTGTAAGTCCCTCCAGTTTCAATGGCCAGAACCCGCCCACCATCACTTACAACCAAGTAGGTGTTTATCGTGTACGACTCACCATCAGTAATGGGAGTACTACAGACGAACGTATCGCAGAGATTAATGTGCTTCCTCAACCACCGCTCGACCTTGCTATTGTAAACAGTGATTTAATAATAGTAGATGACATTGAGCGTGTGGCCAAACGGGTAGAATTCAGGTGGATAGATCAGTCAGAAGAAGATGCTTTTCAGGTGATCAGACAGCCTATTTCTTTTGAAGCGCCTGCCGTATTGGTAGAGACATTACCTGCTAATACCACTACCTATACAGATGATAACTTTACAGAAGAAGAAACTAGCCAAGGAATCGTTCGGTTTGCTTATGTAGTGACTTCTGTTAAAGAAGGGTTACAGTCTGCTTCGGAAGTGAAAATCGTTGATGTCCGGTTTGATCAAGCAGTAACAAACATAGAAGAAGAACTTTCTGAGGAATTCCAGATATATCCTAATCCCTCTGATGGCATATTTACTATAGATTTAGAAAATATACCCGCTCGATCAGTCGAAGCAAAAGTATATAATTCGCTTGGTCAATGTGTAAGTACACAAACACTTACTCCCTCTACAAAAAATTATCTCAACTTAGAAAGCTTAGAGGGTGGTATTTACTTTCTACAAGTCACAACAGAAGAGCGTACTTGGAAAACCAAAATAGTAATACAATAAGTACTATTTCCAGTTAAATAACTCAATCTAGAAGCTATTAAGTTGATGATTTAGCTCTCTATTAGGAAAAGGAACGTTTTAAGCTCTTATAGCCTTTATAAGGATAAATCAGTAGCTACATCACCAAAGGGTACGGCAACCATCTTCTTTTTGCCACCATATTGGATTTCTGTAAAGACCCTTCCAAGACGAGTATCTATTTTTTTGACTTTCCCTTTTACGTAAATGCCTATGTAAGGTACTTGTACTGCCTCGCCCACTTTGACGTTGGGAACAATAGGTAGCGCCCTACAACGAGAAGTATCATATACTTGCATATGTCCAGCAAAGCCTATCGCTAAGATTTTTTCTTGGTGTTGTGTGACAACCGTCGCTTTTTTAAACCTATTTCCCTCTCTGACCGCTAGGGTACTTCCTGGTACACCTGTGGCCAGTAGTTTTGTAAAACTTTTGGGAGCAAGTGCCTCCTCCATCCGTCCAACTGGCCTGCCTTGCCTATCTCTGCTAGGATCGTTGTAGCGAATGTCTAGGTACCTTACTTTTGGGCGTTGCGGATCGCTAGCATCTGTAACAAGGCAGCGCTGCATCTCTTTTCTTGATGACCACCAACCTAAAAGAATATCACCTTCTTGGATGTCAGGTACTTCAGTTAGTGGAATAATCATATAGTTTGGAATACTCTTCTTTTGGCCTTTTTCAAAAATAAGAACAGAGCGTGCTTTACCGGGAAGATGCATTCTGGCTTGTTGAAAAGTAAAAGTCACCTGATCTGCGCCCATACGTGTAGCTTCTTGTTGCCCTTTTAGTGAGAAAGTAAGTACATAATCGCCCACTTGTGCTTGGGTAGGTGCTAGGGGAAAATCAGCAAAAGGGGCCACCTGCTTTACTTCTACCTCTGCACTCGAGGCTTTTTGAGAGGTGTCAGTAAGCGATTTTTTCCGTACAGCAGACTGTTGTGGGTCATCTTCTTGATAATCTTCATTAGTATCACCACCGCAGCCATATAAGAGCCCTATGGTAAAGCTTAGGAAGAGGAGTCGGGTATAAATTTGCATATTTTTATAAGGCTTTTTAAGATTCTTATTTGGTAGTAATTGTTTATTACTGAGCAAAAAATGCTCAATTTCATTTTCTATATCAAGATTTTACTACTAATTTTGATCCAAACTACTTCATTACTACTCATTGAAGGGACTTGCTTACATATTTTTACTACTATTTAGTTGGCAATTGGGCGGGAAGCTTTTCATCCTTACAAGCTTTCAATTAAACAGGGCCTACATTGCTAGTAACTTATGTGAAAAAAAAGCCGAACTAAACGCTACCTGTAAAGGTGCTTGCTACTTAAAAAAGCAACTTCAACAACAGGAACAGCAAGAAAACCAACTCCCTGTTTCGCTAAAAGATAAGTTTGAAGTGAGTGTGTTCATCGAAAACGAAGCATTAAGGGCTTCCACTACCTTCACATCACTAGTGACACCATGGTGTGAGCATTACCGTTGGAGTATACTAAATGATCTCAGAAAAGAGATTTTTCATCCGCCCCGTATATAATTACCATTTATAGCTTGTTTTTAAGATAACTTTCATCCTTAGCATACTTACAAAAGTGGGTAACAAAAGGATGTATGGTTAATAAATTTGTCTGTTGGATGCCTCTAACACATTATCTCTTGGTGTAAAGGCGAATCCCATTTGTTTTCATTAAAAATAAAACGCCATGAACTTAATACAATGTATTTGTGGGCTATTGCTTGTTTTTATTGCAGTTGCTTGCCAAACGAAAGAGCAAAATCATAATGCTGATTCTCAAGCAGTAGGTGAACTGCTCATTGATTTCAATCACGTGGTAGGTACACAAGAATTAGTGTTAGATACCGCCACCTATGCCAACGCACAAGGTGAATCTTATCAAGTAAATATTCTTAAGTATTATATTAGTAATATTCAACTAACCAATACAAAAGGGGAAATCTTTACTTACCCTAAGAGCGAAAGCTATTTTCTGATAAGTGAAGCTGAGCCAGCTACAAAAAAAATAAAATTGGTGGATATTCCTGAGGGAGACTACGATCACTTTACTTTTACTATTGGTGTAGATAGTACTAAGAGTGTTGCTGGTGTAGAAGAGCGTGTAGGGGTGCTGGATGTGGCTAATCCGAAAACCATGTACTGGAGTTGGAACACAGGGTATATTTTCTTCATGCTAGAAGGTACTTCTCCTGCTGCACCCGATTCCACTGGTAATCAAATGAAATATCATATTGGTTTCTTTGGCGGGTACGATGCTAGCATGCCTCCAGATGCCGCGCCACGCATCAATAATGTTAAGAAACGTACCCTCGACTTAGAAGATACCCCTTTAAGAATACGCTCAGCGCAACCTTCTAACGTACAGGTGAAGGTAGATGTAAATCGACTGTTTACAGGAGAAGAAGAGGTGAGTATTGCCACCCATCCAGTAGTGATGACCACCCCATATTCTAAAGTAATTGCCAACAATTATGTGGAAGCTTTTCAAGTAGATTTTGTTAAGAATAGTATAGAAGAATAGTTGGTATGACTGTAAGAAAAAGATTAGTAACGATATGGATGAGTTGGTTGGGATTAATGGTGGCTTGCCAGTCAGTACAAGAAGAAGCCACAGATGCACAAGCGATTGCTTTTGAGCAACCTGCTTCCTTTCCTGCGCCTACCTATAATCTACGTGAAAATCCAGTATCGTCAGAAGTATTTGCCTTGGGGCGGCTGCTTTTTTACGATGGCATTCTTTCGCGTGACTACACCATTGCTTGTGGAAGTTGCCATATTCAAGGCACTGCTTTTACGCACCACTTTCATGATGTAAGCCATGGTATTGAAGATCGCCTGGGCACGCGCAACGCCCCTTCGCTGGCGAATATGGCGTGGCAGAAGGAGTTTTTTTGGGATGGCGGCGTAAATAACTTAGACATGTTCCATATTGTACCTATTGAAGATCCTGTAGAGATGGACGAGTCAATGGAAAATGTGCTAAAAAGGCTAAGGGCACATCCCGATTACCCTGCCCGCTTTGAGGCAGCTTTTGGTACAAAAGAAATCAATTACGAACGTTTTTCGAAAGCGCTATCACAGTTTGTGGTGTTGATGGTTTCTGCCAACGCTCGCTACGATCAGTACAAGCGAGGAGAAGTAGAATTAAATGAAAAAGAAATGGCAGGTTTACGTTTGTTTGAACAGAAATGTGCCAGTTGTCATAGTGGAGAACTATTCTCAGATATGACCTATCGTAATAATGGCCTGGCGATTAGTCACCATAACGATGTAGGACGTTACAGAATCACACAGCTAGAAAGTGATAAGTACAAGTTTAAAGTACCTAGTTTGCGTAACGTAGCCAATACTTTCCCCTATATGCATGATGGGCGCTTTTACACGCTAGAGCAAGTGCTCAACCATTACCAAGGCGGGGTGCAAGACACGCCTAACCTAGATAGCTTACTGATTCGTGGTGATCAACGGGGTATTCCGCTTACGCAAGAAGAAAAACTCCAACTGATTGCCTTTTTAAAAACCCTTACTGACGAGGAATTTCTACGAGATAAACGATTTGCAGAGACAGGTACCGATATTATCCGCTAAACTAAATGATATGACATCACTTTGAAAAAGCTTATTACTATAGGGTTACTAGGCTTGTTAGTCGTACAAATCACGAGTCGAACTTGGATACTTATTTCCTTCAAGTTCAATCAAGATTTTATCGCTACCTATTACTGTATAGAGAAAGAGGTCGAAAATAATACCTGTAAAGGGGTTTGCCAACTCAAAGAACGGCTGCAAAAGACTACACCACAAGAGCAAGAGCAGCCTGCAGAGGGCGCAAAAAGACCCATAGAGTTAAATTATTTTTCATCGTCGAGGCTTGCAATTGGGGTGGAAAGAAGTGTTCAACTACTAGATGATCAGGTGACGCGCTTCGCTACCATTCATTGTAAAGAACCGCACCTTACCCCGCTCTTTCGCCCGCCTATTGGGTAACCCAATGCTTACTTTTCGCTACTCGTCCAGTTACTTATAGGTGACGGATAGGAGTAGCCCATATTATTATTTTATCAATGATCATTTAGTTATTTATTTCCATGAAAAAGTACATTTTCATCATATCTATCCTATGCTTAGGCTACTATACTGCCTTTGCACAAAAAACTATCAAGGGGAGGGTAGTAGACAGCCAAACCCAAGAACCACTCATAGGCGCTACTGTAAAAATAGCAGGCACTACCGAGGGGGTAGTAACAAACACCAAGGGAAACTTTACCTTAGAAGTACCCCAAGCAGAAGTAACCTTAGAGGTAGGCTATATCAGCTACGAGTCAGTAACTGTCCCCATAAGGAATAATACCTCGCTGAACATCAGTCTTAAACCCAACAACCTTTACCTTAATGAGGTGGTGGTGACTGGATTTGCCAATGAAAAGCGCCTACAAGAAGTAGCAGGCTCGGTAGGACTGATTACAGAAAAAGAGCTACAACGTGCCAATACCATTTCTTTACAACCTGTTCTCAATACTATTCCAGGCGTACGCGTAGACCAAAGTAATCTTTCTGATACCCGTATTTCGATTAGGGGCGTAGGCGTACGTTCGGCTTTTGGTAATAGAAATTTAAAATTTTACGTAAATGATATTCCACTCACCGAAGCAGATGGTTTTACAAGAATAGAAGGACTCGACGTGGCTACGCTGGGCAGGGTAGAAGTAATCAAAGGGCCTGCCTCAAGCATTTATGGCTTTGGGACAGGCGGTGTGCTTAATTTCCAAGTGCAGAAGTCAGCCTATGGCGAGCAGAGCCTCTCTACAGATGCGCTGGTAGGTGACTATGGGCTTGCTCGCTTATCTTCTACCTACAAGGTAGGAAACGATAAAATGAACATAGCGGCTACTTACGGTTGGCAACAACTCGACGGTTACAGAGATTACAGCAGCGATGTGCGTCGTTTTCTCACCACGAGTCTACAGTTTTACCCCTCTGACCAGCAAACGGTTTCAGTGTTTATCAATAGAACGACCCAACTTTCTGAGATCCCAGGATTCATCAACCAGCAACAAGTAGAAGAAGACCGCAGACAGGCGGACCCTAGGAACTTGGAACAACAGGCTGCCCGCGACCAGACTTGGACACGCATTGGGGTTTCACACGATTATCAGTTTACAGAAAGTTTTAGAAATGTCAGTAGCTTGTTCACTTCTTTCTACGAATTAGACCATCCACTGGCTTTTGCCTACTTGCGCACGGGTTACCAAAGCTACGGTGGCCGCACTCGCTTTGTATTTGAGCCGAATATGAGTCGTTTTAAAACACGTTTTACGGTAGGTGGAGAATACTTGAATGGTATTAGTCGACAGTTGCGTTACGTTAATAATGAAGGAGAAGAAGGCGACATCATTCTAAATGCCGACCAGAATAATACCCAGTATAGCCTTTTTTACCAGTCAGAGACTTCACTAACAGACCAATGGCTACTGACACTAGGCATCAGTTATAACCGTATTGAGTATGATGTGCTCGATTACTTACAGCCTGAGCGTACAGATGTGAGGACATTCGATCCCGAGTGGACGCCACGAGCGGCCTTGTCGTACCTAGTCAGCGAAAACCACGCCCTGCATGCCAGTGTGAGTTATGGTTTTGCTCCCCCTACGGTTACAGAAGCCAGAAATGTTGATGGTTCCCTCAATACGGCTCTTAGACCCGAAACGGGCGTGAACTACGAGCTAAATGCCAAAGGTACTTTCTTAAACAAACGTTTGAATTATCAGGCGGCTATTTTTCGCTTTGATGTGTCAGACGAGCTCATTCCCCAGTCAGTAGAGCAAAATGTAACCGTCTACAACAATGCTGGGCGTACCAGCCGTAATGGGGTAGAGCTAGGTCTTTCTTATGATTGGGTGGTAGAAGAGAGCGGCTTCATTGAGACGATCAAACCTTTTGCAACGGTGGCTTACTCCGATTTCCAGTTTGAGGAATACCAAATTCTGAACGCAGATGATGAAGTAACTGCCGATTTCGCAGGCAATGCCTTGACGGGTGTCATGCCTTGGGTGGTTAATGTAGGATTAGACATTTATACCCGCTCAGGCTTCTACTTCAACACTACCTACTTCTATAATGATGAAATGCCTATGAATGATGCCAATACAGATTTCAATCCTGCCTATCGCCTATTGAATGTAAAGCTTGGGTATGAAAAAGTACTGGCAAAACGGGTAGGGCTGAATGCCTATGTAGGAGTAGATAACTTACTGAATGAAAAATACAGTTCTCGTATCGCCCTCAATGCGCGTTCTTTTGTGCCTGATGCGCCTCCTCCTTATTTCCAACCCTCTCCTGAAACCATGTGGTATGGTGGGGTAGGTGTAAAATATTTCCTTAATCAAATGTAAGATGGAAAAGACATTAGTAAAATCATCCAATAAGACGACAGGGCTCCGCCGTCGTTTGTATCGCTGGCATCGTATCATAGGGATCATCACTGTTATCCCTGTTATTTTCTGGACACTTTCTGGGCTGATGCACCCTTTTATGGCCAATTGGTTTAAACCGACCATTCCTAATACCTTTTTGGTACCGAAGCCTATCAACAAAGACCAGATGAGTCTTTCCCTTCGGGAAGTATTGGAAAAGAATCGTATTGAGGCACTGAAAGCCTTTCAACTAGTAGCGTTTGAGGGGAAAACTTACTATCAAGTAAAAAGTGCTAAAGACCAACTGCTTTATTTGGATGCCACTACGGGTAAACTATTAGAGAATGGCGACAAAGCCTACGCCATCTGGCTAGCAAGGTACTTTTTAGAAGACCAGACAAGTGCTATCAAGGCGATTACGTTGCAAACTGATTTCGATGCAACCTACAAGTCCATCAACCGTTTACTACCTGTTTGGAAAGTAGATTTCGCTCGATCAGACGGGATGACTATATACGTAGAGACCGCTTCTAGTCGTCTGGGTACGTATAATCCTACCTCCAGAAAAGCCTTTTTGTGGATTTTTGATATTTTCCATAATTGGTCTTTTTTAGGCGCCATCACGAACAATACCATACGGGTTACCTTTATGATTGTACTCTTAGGGATTATCATCTTGTCAGCGCTAAGTGGTTTGGTTATTTACGGGATGCTTTGGAAAAAATTTAGAAAGCCAAAAGCTGGTAATCGTATAGGTATTTTGAGAAAATACCATCGACAGATAGGATTGGCAACGGCATTGGTAACTTTTACCTTCGCTTTTAGTGGTGCTTTTCACGCTACTCGTAAATACGAACCCAATCATTTACCAAGCTATGTATACGAACCTATTACTGAAACCAATACACTTCCAAAACAGCTTCCTGCCATACAAGGAGCCCCCTTGCTAAATATGGGACTTGCTACCATCGCAGGAACACCCTACTTTCGCCTTGTGCAGGCGAAAGCTGAAGGGAAAGGAAGTGAGGTAAATTACCTACATCTCCAAACAGGCGAAGTATTGCCAGAGGGTGACTTACGGTATGCCGTATATCTAGCGGAACAGTTTAACCAGCAAATACAAGAGAAGACAGGAGAAATTACAGTCATCTCTTCTCAAAATCTGGTAGAAAAAGCTGTATTAACCAGATTTGATGAAGAGTACGGCTTTGTTTTTAAACGCTTGCCTGTTGTAAAGCTGCATTATAATACCCCACAACAGACTGCGTATTACGTAGAAACCAGCACCGCAAGATTAGCCGCTAAAATCGAAAATATAGATCGGGCAGAGGGCTTCTCTTTTGGGGTGTTCCATAAATTTTCTTTTATGGCCTGGGCAGGTAAAGATGTGAGAGACCTCACCACGATGCTTTCGGCGTTGGGGGTATTGGTGGTAAGTCTTTTTGGGCTAGCCCTTTTTATAAAAATAAAGTAACATTGTTGTAAATAAATATTAACGAGAGATAAGATGAAATATAGATTCACTAGTTTATTGATTATCAGTAGCCTTTGGGCTTGTCAGCCAACCAGCGAAGAGCATCAGCACGATCATACACAAGCAACTGCTCAAGAGGGTACGCAAAAAAGCCCTTCACGTACTGCTATGGACAACATCGGCGATACCCATGTACATATTACTTACAACGCCCCTAGTGTAAGAGGGCGTACTATCTGGGGTGGTCTAGTGGCCTACGACGAAGTATGGGTGACAGGTGCCCATAATGCTACCACTATTGCCTTTTACGAGGATGTAGTGATCAATGGGCAAACACTTCCTAAAGGTAAGTATGCTTTCTTTACCATTCCTTCTGAAGAAGAGTGGTCGGTCATTTTTAATAAAAACTGGGAGCAACACCTCACCGACGAGTATGATGCCAAAGAAGATGTACTACGTTTTCAGGTAAAACCCCAAGAAAGTGATCATACAGAGCAGCTTCTATACAAGGTGGTACCAGGCGAGAAAGGTGAAGGGAAAATTGTAATGCAGTGGGAAAAGATAAAGATTGAGGTGGAGGTAAAGGCTTAACTATTTTGAAGAAACCCTAGTAATGCCTCAAAATATTTTGTTTGCTTGCTCGTTATAATCAATATGGTTCTTCGGTATTTGATGCATAGACATAAGTTAGCTACATTATTTTTGGGGCTTTTTTGGCTGGGCCTTCTGCAACCACTGAGTGGTCAAAATATTACCTACGAAGATTTTTTTGTAGAAAGTACTGACAAGGTCAAGCTGTTTGTAAGAGCATTCACAAACACACAAGCAGTACCTAAGTACAAATATCCGTTGTTATTATTGCATGGAGGTGGGCCAGGCGTATTGGCCTCTTTTGATAATGAGGTTCCTGAAGGTTCTTTTGTCAAAGATTTAATAAGGGCAGGTTTCAAAGTGTACATGATGAATGCTAGAGGGTGGGAACAGTCTACTTTACCTACTTATGATGCACAAGACACCACGCTTCTTATTGGAAACTACAAAGAAGTTGCCACGGACATCGACCATGTAATAGAAGCTATTCGGAAGAGAGAAAAGGTAAAGCAGGTTTCGCTCTTTGGCTGGGCTACAGGAGGACATTGGGGTGGTTATTATGCTACAAAGCACAGTAAAAAGCTGGCTCATTTTATTTCTTTAAACTCGCTCTATGGCGTAAAGGCGCCTTGGGAGCTCAGAAAGTTCTTTTGGAAGGAAGAAGATACTACTCAGTTTCAACGAACGCAGCCTTATCGTGTCTCTGGTAGGGAAGGGTTAGTACGAAAATGGCACGCTACCATTCCCGTAGCAAACAAACAACTTTGGCGCGATTCCTTGGTGATGGAACACTACAGGAATACAGCCGTAAGCTTCGGGGAAGATACTACCCAAATGAAAGTGCCGGGCGGATACCGAGAGGAAAGCTTTTACATGTCGTTAGGAAAGCAATACTGGAGCGCTCGTCAAATTACTACTCCAACGCTTGTCATTAGGACTGAATTAGATTTTTGGTCGCGACCAGAAGATATAAAAGCCATAAACGATGACTTACCTAGCACCGCCCGAAAACGTGTAATCACCTTACCTGGTACGCACTACGTATTTCTTGATAAACCTGAGCGTGGAAGAAAACAACTAGTGGAGGCAATAGTAAACTTTATAGAAGAAAAATAGACGATTGGGTTGAGGGACTGAATGGGTGATTGTGTGAATGAGCGAGTGAAAGAAGGATGTATTATCTTTTAATCACTCATTAAAGAAGCGTTTTCCTTCTTTTACCTAAAAAATAGGTGGTGACCAAATGCATAAAAAATAGACTGATGACTAAACATTTATAAAGGCAATTAACCATTATGATGATGTAGGAAAGCGTCTTTGTACGTGTTTTTGCAAATGCCCGTCTATCCTTACGTGCATTCAGCAGACAACTATAAGTAGACCATTCTTTTACCTAACTATCTCTTCGTTTTCACTAGAAAAATAAATTCGGTTGGCAGTGATAGCGCGACTGAGAAATAATTAAAAAGATTACAAATTTTACAAAAGAAGAATGACATTTCTTTAAACTATTGTACCTTAGAAAGCGTAGTCAAAATAACCACCATTGATTCCTAAGAATATGTTAAAATCACTCTATATCATATTGTTGTTTTTTCTTTTACCTAGTATAGGCTGCACCCAAGAAAATGAGCCTGCCATTGCCACACCTACTGAAATGACCTATACCACCGAACTGGTGGTACCAGAGTTGGAGATTCCTTGGGGAATGGCTTTCCTCCCTGATGGAAGTATCTTAGTTTCTGAAAAAACAGGGGCTTTACTATTGTATAAGGAAGGTAAAAAACAAAGCATCGAAAATCCACCTGCCGTGTACACAAGAGGGCAAGGAGGGTTGCTTGATCTGGAGCTACATCCTAATTACGAAGAAAATGGCTGGATTTACATCTCCTACTCATCGCCTGAAGGTGGAAATGGAGGACACACGGCTGTGATGCGTGCAAAGCTAAGTGGCAATCGCCTTACCGACCAAGAGATACTTTATAAAGGAACCCCTAATACTTCTAGCGGAACGCATTTTGGATCAAGAATGGAGTTTGGGTCAGATGGGCTGCTCTATTTTTCTATTGGTGATCGCTACAGTCGTGATCAAAATCCACAAGACATTACCCGTGATGGAGGAAAAATTTATCGTATCCACGATGATGGGCGCATTCCTACCGATAATCCCTTTGTAGATGAGCCCAACGCCAAAAAAGCCGTTTACAGCTATGGGCATAGAAACCCGCAGGGGATGGTAAAGCATCCTGAAACAGGTGTGATCTGGGTACACGAGCATGGCCCAAAAGGAGGTGATGAGATCAACCTTATACAACCTAGTAAAAACTACGGTTGGCCTAAAATTACTTATGGCATTAACTACAACGGTACAACGATTACGGAAGATACCGCACTCCCAGGTATGGAGCAACCTTTCTACTATTGGGTTCCCTCTATTGCCCCTTGTGGTATGACCTTCGTTACTTCTGATAAGTATCCCGATTGGAAGGGAAGCTTACTAGTAGGTTCTTTGGTATTTCAGTATTTAGAAAGGTGTGTCATTGAGAATAATCAGGTAACTAAGCGAGAAAAGCTCTTTGAAAACATCGGTCGTGTAAGAAACGTACGGCAAGCACCTGATGGCTACATTTACGTAGCAGTAGAAGGAGAGGGCATTTTTAAAGTAGTACCTAAGTCATAACGCGCGGCGCTTATTATGATGACCAAACTTATTTCGATAGCCACTACAGGCTTGTTCTTAACAATTACTTGGGGAGGGCTTTCTTCTGTGAAGGAGCCAACCAAGCTACCCATAATATCGCCTCAACCTGATCCGAAGGCAGAAAGTATTAAACGAGGAAAGCTTATCTACGACGAACTCTGTATGACTTGCCATTTACCTTCAGGAGAAGGGGTAGCGCCTACTTTTCCGCCTTTGGCAGGGTCTGATTATCTAATGAAAAACCTTACTGAAAGTATTCGAGGCATCAAGTACGGGCAGAAAGGGAAAATTACCGTGAACGGTAAGACCTATGACGGTAACATGCCTTCGATGGGGCTCAATGATAAAGAAGTAGCCGACGTAACCAACTACATCCTTAATACGTGGGGCAATACCTACAAGGGAATAATCACAGCGCAACAGGTAGCAAACATTAAAAAGCAATAACCCTCTTTCCTTTGCCAATGAATAAAGTGATAATTGTTGGAAGTGCGCGAAAAGATGGTAATACGGCGGCAGTCGTCAACGAACTGAAATTACTTCTAGGTTGTGAGGTAATCGACTTGAATGATTACAACATAGGATATTACGACTATGAAAATGCTAATCGTACAGATGACTACCTGCCACTGATGGAAAGAATTATTGAAAACTACGACCTGCTGATTTTAGCAACTCCTGTATACTGGTATGCGATGAGTGGCATTATGAAGGTATTTTTCGATAGATTGACCGATCTGGTAACCATTGAAAAGGCATTAGGAAGGAAACTGAAAGGTAAAAAAATGGCAGTAGTGAGTTGTTCGGCTGGTGGTAACCTAGGCGAGTTCTTCTGGCTGCCCTTTAAAGAATCAGCCCAATACTTAGCTATGGAGTACGTATGTGATGCACACACTGTAGTAGGTGAGGATAATACGGCTCGTATAGCAGCTTTTGCTAAAGCCATAGATAATGCTACCTCTGTGTAAATAAACGTAAAGGTAACTTTTATAGCTTAGATAAATACTCAGGAAGCCATCAAATGGCTTCCTGAGTTACCTCTATCATTTGGCTATTTGCTTGTACCAAGCGACTGCTTGGTCGGTTGTTCTGTCTAGTACCTCTGCATCATCATAATACTGGAAGTGCCCTGTTTCACCTTCCCACTGTAGTTTCTTCTCTTTAGCAGGTACGGCTTCAAATTGCCTTTTAGCCGCATCGGGTAAGAAACAATTATCGCTATGAATCATCAAGTAGGGCTTGTTAAGCTTCTTCGCCGCAGTGAAAGACTCGTACTCAAGTAAATTAGCATCGCTCATCTTCGCATAATTATTTTTCCATATACCTTTATTGGCCCATTCAATGTACCAGTTGTACACAAATTCGCCTGGCATGCCTACATCTGTACGCGTTTTATCCACCGCAGGTACGTTGATCACCTCACCTGTTTCTTCAAAAGTTTTCCTAGCCGATTGTCCTTCAGCCAAACGTTGGTTCAAGGCTTCTTCTGAGCCCATCCACTGAACATCAGCTTCGTGGTCTCGATAATGACCTGCTACCGTCACAACACCTTGAAAGAGGTCGTCTTCGGCCACTGCTCGAAGCATCTCAGAGCTACCTTGACACACCGCAAAGCCGTAAATCTCACTTTTCTCTACCATGGGTAAAGAAGACAGAAAACGCGCCGCTGCTTGTGTATCTTCTACCTTGGCAATGGGATCTTCAAATTCACGTGGCTTTCCTGAGCTTTCTCCTCTGTAACGTGGATCAAAAGCCAAGGCGATAAAGCCTCTTTTAGCAAATCTTTTGGCATATTCGGTAGGTGCTTGCTCTTTAGCAAAGGTCATAGGGCCTAGTAGCGGAATAGCGGGATATTTCTTTCCTTTTGTGTAGTCATCTGGAAGGTAAAGGTCACCTACCAACGTTTCACCTCCACTTTTGAAGGTTACTTTGTTTTTACCGGGCTTTAGATCAGCGATTGCTTTTATTTCTTCTACTTTCATGTTCTGATGATTTTGGGTTTTTGTGGGGTAGTTTATGAGCAGTATAAGTGCTATGGATAAAGTTATCTTGACAATTCTCATATGCTTAAAATTTTATTTGTGATGGTATTGAACTTATCAGTGAGTATAAGGGCGATTAATAACCTTACTCGCCTCGTGTGGATATGTATTAAAAAACTTTGCTGTTCTATTGACAGAGATGCCTATTAGTACAGGTTTACAGTAAAAGTTGCCTTGTTTACTTTAGCTTGTCAAAAATCACGTGCAACCTAATCGAGCGATATACCGAATGCATTCGCCATTACAATGGGATTGAAGTACTCTGTATATTCATATATTTTGCTTTCTCGAAGCTTGAAAATGCCCACATAATCGTTTTCATACATTCCTCCTTTTATGATGTCAATTTTACCTTTAAAGTGGACAAAAAAGACCGACGGGTCTTCGGTTGCGTATATTTCACGCGGAAATTGCATACGACTGAATTGTTGGGGTAAACTACTATATTGTTTATAGATAGCTTCTCTACCGTCTAATACACTCGGAAAGCCATTGGGTATATACGGGTTGATTTGCTTTGCGTCTACTGTAAAGATGCGTTTCAAATCTTCAAAATTTTGTTTCTCTAGGGCTATAAAGAAAGCCTCTACCGTCTTTTTGTTACTTTCTACTTGCTGCTTTTGCTGAGCGAAAGCCACATTGATCAAGAAAATAAGGAGGCAAAAAACTATGAATCGTTTCATGAAAAAATGGGTTAGCGTGTACAGAGATTTCATTGAGGTATTGATGAGAAGCATCCACCTCTATGCACATTGGATGCTTCTCACTCTTAGATTATAGATACTTTTCAAAATGACTAGCGACTTGATCCATAGAAGGATTTACGAGGGAGTCTTTATGGTAAAAATCTAGCTGACCACCTTCCATCCATTGCAAATCTTTGGGGCCTTTCAGTAACTCATAGAAGGCTTCTCCAGCAGCGGGCGTGGCAGCCTCTTTGGAGGTGATAATAAGAGTAGGCGTATCAATTTTCTCTGCGAAAGCAACGGGTCGGTAGTTCAGCCATTCGGTCCAGTTGACCAAAGCAAACTTATCAGCCGACCAGTTGGGAACTTTACCCAGTTTCGGATCAAGATAATAATCAAAAGGGCCGTACATGGCCGCATTAGGGTCAGTTTCGCTAATAGAAGCAATGTAGGTCATCTCTCCAGTTTCCTCATAAGTTTTTTGGGCAGCAGCGGCTTTAGCCAAACGCTCTTTAATGCCTTCTTCTCCGCCATAAAAGGCGTTGACTACCTCATCAGTATTGAACCAAGGAACTACCATGGCAAACGCTTTGAAGCGTTTGTCTTCAGCTACGGAAGCGGCCATATAACCACCACTGGCACAAACGCTTAAGCCGGCTGTTTTTTCAGTATTTACTAAAGAAAGTCCCGTCAGATAATCCATCGCGTGAATAAAGTCTTCGGATTTATCCGCCGGGATTTCCACAAAGCGAGGCTCCCCTTCACTTTCTCCATAGTAGCGGTGATCGAAAGCCAAGGCTACAAAGCCACGTTCTGCCAATTCTTGGGCGTATAAACCGGCCATTTGTTCTTTGACGGTGGTCCAAGAGCCTCCTACTACAACAGCAGGGTAGGTTTTACCCTCTTGGTAATCTGCAGGTAAGTACAAGTCACCTACCAGTTGCTGGTCTTCGCTTTCGAATGTTACACGATTTTTCCCAGGCACAAAAGCTTCTTTCTCTTGTGTATCTCCTACGTTTTCTGATTTTTGCGAAGATTGTCGATTGTCTTCGGGTGACTGACAGCTAAAGACGACAATCAAGAGGGCAAATAAATGGAGGTGGCGCATAAAGTTTTTATGGTTTAATTGTTGAAAGATTTCACAAAAAACAGGTTGAAAAAAGAAGTAGTTAGAAAGAAAAAAGACAAATAGTTATCAAAAAGTGACTTTTTTGACCTTGTCTTAAGAAGCTTTCCGATAAGCGGAAGGTGTTTTCCCTGTAAAGGCTTTAAAGTGTCTGTTAAATTGAGGGGTATTTTTGAAGCCTAGCTGGTAGGCAATCTGAGAAATACTCATCTCAGTATTGTTAAGCTGTGCCTTTGCAACCTCTACTATCTTGCTTATTATCATTTCTTTGGCAGTCTTCCCAGTAGCCTTCTTGATAAGACGCGTGAAATGCCTAGGAGAAAGGTTGAGGGCATCTGCGTAAAAAGTTACGGAATGCTGCTTTTCTATGTGAAAGCTGAGAAGCTCCTGAAATCTGTATTTGATACTCATCTCGTAAGGTACTTCTTCCTGCTTAAACGTATAAAAATAGCGTTGGCAGTAAGATAAGAACAATGAAAACCAGTCTTGTAATATGACTCTAGTATCTGTCAAACTAGCCGCTTGTTCCGTTAGCATCTGTTCACAAAAAGTACTGAGTTGTAGCAGAGAGGTTACGTTTAGCGAAAATAAACTGGGCTGGCCATTTCGAAAAAAACTACTTCTGAATTTTGAAATGTTGGCTCCTAAGAATTCTGATCTAAAAAAAATAGTGTAGCCGCTCCATAGAGCATCGTGTTCGGAGGTCCAAGTAATGATAGTTCCTTTTGGAACAAAGTACAGGCTATTATTGGAAATACTATAGGCATTGGCATCGAAGGAAGCTTCATAATCTGAGTCTACATCCAAGCAAACCTGATGAAAACTGCACCGGTGGGCATACATACACTTCAGGGAATGTTCAGAAATAGATTGGTTTCTGAAGATATAAAAGTCGTCAAACGGTGCACTTAGTCCCGTAACAGCGGCCTTATGAAGATCATTAAATTTTTGGAAAGTAGGAATCATAGTGGATGCTCCTTCTATGTAGTAAACTGATATTTACGGTGCCATTCTTTGAAGCCTTTCCAAGTAAAGTAAAAAAGAATCACGTAAAGCACTAAGCTTACCCATAGTTTTTGATAGAAAAAGAGAGGAAGATAACCTATGTTAACAAAAATCCACAGGTACCAACAGCTTAGATACTTCTTTACCATAAGTGCTTGCGCGACGATAGCCGAAGATACTAAGAGGGCATCGTATAGTATCAGGTCACCACTTTCTATTGAACTATTGATCCAAAAGAGAAGAAGACTTAGCAAGCTAATCGCCAAAAAGGTGTACATCCATAACAGTGGCGTACCTTTCTTAATAATTTCTTTGGGCTGTTGTACCGCAGGAGACTTCCGCCAGCGTGCTAGTCCTACTACGGCTATACCGAAGTAAAGAAGTTGAATCTCCGCACTTACTATTAAACCAGCCGACCAATAGATGACAGCATAAAACAACGCACTTAAAATCGCCCAAATCCAAGTGATCCACCGTTCTTTTACAGCGTATATCACGCTTAGAAAGGTCATGGAAGCGCCCGCAAGTTCAATAATTAAATTCTTTGTAAGCATCTACCTCAAACTAGTTCTTGAATAGGCACGTGCATAGAAGGAGGTATAGTTTTTTAACTTTTGTAGCAGTCTTAAAAATGATGGTTTTCTTAGTTCGCTAACTCAGATAAGAACTTGATACGCATAAGGCGAATTTCCTCTTCTGAAAAATCTTCCTCTTCTAATTCTCGGAGCGCAGTTTGTATATTATCTGTCTCAGCACTCATAAAGTAATCGTAGAGGTCATCTTGGCGGTCGCCTTCAATGACTTGGTCAATATAGTAGTCTAGGTTGAGTTTAGTGCCTGAGTAGCAAATATGCTCCACTTCGTCGAGCAACTCATCGAAAGAGAGCGATTTACTATCTGCAATTTCTTCTAAATCTATTTTACGATCAATCTGCTGAATGATAAATATCTTCGTCTTTGATTTATTAACGGTCGATTTTACTACCACATCGGAGGCAGTTTCAATCTCGTTTTCTTCTACGTATTTATTAATTAAGTCAATGAAGGGCTTTCCAAACTTCACTACCTTACCCATTCCTACCCCATTAATTTGCGCAAGCTCGTCGCGTGTAGTAGGGTAGACGGTCGCCATCTCTTCCATAGAAGGGTCTTGGAAAATAACGTAAGGAGGCAAATTCTTCTCTTTCGCTATTTTTTTACGTAGTTTTTTGAGCAAATCAAAAAGTACTTCGTCATGTGCCTTAGTATTATCTTGTAGATGGGTCTCTTGCTCTTCTAGGTCGTCTTCTACCGTACTTTCAAGATCGATGCTCTTGGGGAAGCTCACCTCAAAAGGGTTACCCAAAAACTTATGCCCCTTCTCGCCAATACGCATAACACCATAGTTTTCTATATCTTTTTCTAGAAAGGCGTGCATAAAGGCTTGTCGAATGAGGGTATACCAATAATGACGGTCTAAGTCTTCTCCTTTCCCTTTTCCAAACATCTCCAGCTTATCTTGGTCGTAGCTTTTGATGTAGTCGTTGTATTCTCCTAAAATGACATCTACTAAATGGTTGATACGAAAGCGCTCGCCAGTAGCTTGTACAGTTTTGAGCGCAAGTAAAAGGTGTTCGGTGGCTTTGTATTTTTCTAAGTTAGTACCGCATTTGTCACCACAATTGGTACAGTCTTTTTGTGAAAAAGACTCTCCAAAATAGCGTAAGAGTTGCTTACGACGACAAATAAATGATTCAGCATAATCGGCTACCTCTTGTAGAAGATAGCGAGCATTATCGCGTTCCGTAACGGGTTTATCTTTGTTGAATTTTTCTAGTTTCTGGATGTCATTATGGTCGTACAACATAAAGCAATAGGCATCCAGCCCATCCCGTCCTGCTCGACCCGTCTCTTGGTAGTAACCCTCTAGCGACTTAGGGGCATCATAATGAATGACAAAACGAACGTCAGGCTTATCAATACCCATCCCAAAGGCGATGGTCGCCACAATTACATCTGCGTCTTCATTCAAGAAGGCATCTTGATTGGCTACGCGAGCGGATGCATCTAGCCCAGCGTGGTAGGGGAGTGCTCTGATATCATTGACACGTAGCAATTCTGCCACTTCCTCTACTGTTTTACGGCTTAGGCAATAAACAATACCACACTTGCCCTTGTGCTTTTTTACAAATCGTATTAATTGCTTTTGAGGGTTTTTCTTAGGCCTTACTTCGTAATATAAATTCGTTCGGTTAAAGGATGATTGGAAAACTTGTGCGTTTTCCATTTGCAAATTCTTTACAATGTCCTGTTGTACTTTTGGGGTAGCGGTAGCCGTCAGCGCAATAACAGGCAGGTTGCCTAAGCTATCAATAATACTTTTAATCTTACGATACTCAGGTCGGAAGTCGTGCCCCCATTCAGAAATACAATGTGCCTCGTCAATGGCTACAAAAGAGATGTTGGCTTTCTTTAAGAAAGCTAGGTTATCTTCCTTGTTCAAAGATTCTGGGGCTACATACAACATTCGTACTTGCCCACTAAGAATGTCTTGTTTGACACGATTTGTCTCAGATTTGGTGAGGGTAGAGTTTAAAAAGCGGGCGTCTACACTTACTGTTGTCATCTGGTCGACCTGATTCTTCATAAGTGCAATCAGCGGCGAGATAACAATAGCAGTACCTTCCATAATGACGGCAGGTAGTTGATAGCAAAGTGACTTCCCTGCACCAGTAGGCATAATCACGAAAGTATTCTTGCGGGCAAGTACACTACGGATAATTTCCTCTTGGTTGCCCCTGAATTGGTGATAGCCAAATACTTCGTGGAGCTTATCTTTTAGAAAATTCGTATCCTGACCTGTAATCATGTCTTTCAGCGAATAATTTTATATAAGTGATAATAATAGTGACTTTTCGATATTGATTGATTGATTCTTCTCCCACACCCTTAACCAAAGATAACTAAAAAACCTTGGTTTTGAAATTTCTCTTTAGCTACTTACTCAGCTTCTTTACTTGAAGCAACAAGGCTACTTTACAGGGTAGTGAATTTAGCTATAAATCCAATTTTTTTTGCAAAAAAGTAATAAAAAGTTGTTTTTTGTAGTGAAAAATAAAGACAAGCTATGGTAAGTATTGAGAACAATTTTGTCGTGATTATGGCGGGTGGGGTAGGTACGCGTTTTTGGCCTTTTAGTAGAACCCATTTCCCAAAGCAATTTCACGATGTACTAGGTGTAGGAAAAACACTTATTCAACAAACCGTAGAACGATTCGAAGGTGTATGCCCTAAAGAGCATATCTATATTGTTACCAGCAAAGATTATGAAGAGATTACACGACAGCAGTTACCTTTCTTAAAGGAGGAGCAAGTCATCCTAGAACCTCTCAGAAGAAATACAGCACCTTGTATAGCTTACGCTTGTTATAGAATTGCCCAACGCAACCCTAATGCTAATATTTTAGTGGCTCCCGCAGACCACGTAATTCTCAAAGAAGAAGAATTTAAAAAAATAGCTAGAAATACCCTGCACAGTGCTTCTAAAAAAGAGGTGTTGGTGACGCTAGGCATCAAACCCACCCGACCTGACACAGGCTATGGATATATCCAGTACCATCAACGTAGAAATTTACTGAGTATCTTTAAGAATTTTTCGTTAAAAAAAGTAAAAACCTTTGTAGAAAAGCCTGTAGAAGAATTGGCACAACAGTTTCTAGAGAGTGGTGACTACGTTTGGAATGCAGGTATTTTTGTATGGAATGTACAAACCATTATCAAAGCTTTTGAAAAATACCTCCCAGAAATGGCAGAAGCCTTTTCAGATATACAAGCTACTTTTTATACACCCGATGAAGCAGCAGCGATAGCAAAAGCCTATAGCTTGTGTAAGAATATTTCGATTGATATAGGGCTTATGGAGAAAGCAGCAAAAGATGAGCAAGACAATGTATATGTAGTGCTCTGTGATTTGGGCTGGTCTGACTTGGGTACTTGGAAGTCGCTTTATGAAATACAAGCGAAAGATCGTAATGATAATGTAATGGTAGGGAAAATTATGCACTATAATACTACTAATTGTATCATTAAGATGCCTTCAGAGAAGTTAGTGGTTGTGAATGGGCTCGATAATTTTATTGTGGCAGAATACGAAGACGTGTTGCTTATTTGCGATAAGAATGATGAACAGCGGGTGAAGGATTTTGTCAATGATGCTAAAAAACAATATCCCGATTTTACTTAGTAGTTGGCTCTACTTTATATACAAAGTACTTGGTATCACCACGCCAAGGGAAAGCAACGAACTTCTCTTTGTAGTAAATTGTCACGGACTGTCCCATATGTGTTGAGATTTGCTCAACGGTTTCTTTATCGTTCGCATTAACCGAAAAGTAGAATTTATCTATTTTAAGAGCGGGTGTATCACCAGTATTTTCATAGCCAAGGTTAAGCTCCCCTTCGTAAGTCTTAAATAAAACGCCTTTCTTGCTAAATTTATAAAGTACGCCTGCTCTCTCTCCACTGCTATAAGTACCAAAAATAGTATATACCCCAATGAGTATTACCACTATTAAAGATAAGATTCCAGCAATTCTTAGGGACTTCATAAAAAAGTATAGTTTAGGTTTCTGCTTTTTCTACTAACTCTTTCTTTACAGGAAATACCAATGAGGCTACTACGCTGATAGTCAATATACCTAATATGACAAAAATAGAATACACATTCTTAAAGCCTATTTCTTTAAGTTGCTCAGCAAAAATCATCTTAATCCCAATGTAGGTGAGTAAGAAGCTTAACCCGATCTTCAAATAATGGAAGATGTGCATAATATTAGATAGGAAGAAGAACATAGAGCGTAAGCCCATGATCGCAAAAATATTGGCGAAGTAAATCACCATTCGGTCACGAGAGACAGAAAAGGCTGCTGGGATGGAGTCTACTGCGAAAATAAGGTCAGTAAACTCTATAATAAGTAGTACTAAAAAGAGAGGCGTGATCATTAGTGTTCCTTGGCGGCGTATAAAAAACCGATCGCGTACGTAGCGCGGGTACACAGAAAAGTACTTCGAAGCAAACTTTACCACTGGATGCTTTTGAGGCTCTATTTGTTCGTCGTCTTCTTTTTCAAAGAAAGATTTAACCCCTGTGTAGATGAGAAAACCTCCGAAAATCCAGAGAATCCAATGGAACCTAGCTACTAATTCAGAGCCTACCCAAATGAAGATAAAACGCATGATCAAAGCGCCTAAAATACCCCAAAACAATACTTTCTTATAGTACTTCTCTTTTACGCCAAAGGCTGAAAAAACCATAATAATCACAAAGATATTATCGGCAGAAAGGGTGTACTCTAATAAGTACATGGTGATGTACTCCAAAGACATATTGTAGCGGTATGCTTCCAAACCTGCCTGAAAGTTGTCTTCATTAAGTTTAATGGGCAACTCATAACGCTCTACAATGTCTTTCAGCTCCGCAAAGTTGTCTATACCGTGAATCCAATCACCATGAGTTCTTAGAATAAAATAAAAACCTACTGCAAGCGCTACCCAAACCCCACTCCATATGGCGGCCTCTTTGAAGCTAATTACATGGTTTTTACGTGAAAAAACGCCCAAATCTAACATGAGCATGCCACAGATGAATACTGCAAAACACGCAAAAAATATGAACTCGCTACTTATCATAGATGATATTCAAAAGTACTTATAGTGACTGAAGACTCCTATAGTGTTCAAGTACTCCATAATTGATCCTTACCCAAGATATAAATATTTTGGAGGTAGAACAACTTAGTACTTGAAACATTTCGTAAATGTAATATTTAAAAACAATTTTGTAGTAAAAAAAGGTTTTTTTTTTACGTCTATCGCTGACGTATCTACGAAAAATCCTAATTTTGTTAACTCGCTATAATGTAGAAATTGATGACAACACACTTCGACTGGTACAGGGTTTTTGCGTCGCTGGTGGTAGCTGAACAACAAATGTCTGTAAAGAGCATGCGTGCTGTGCAAGTAGGAGCCCGTAGGGTATGCCTTATTCGTACAGCAGCGGGCTTTTTTGCGTTACAAGACTTCTGCCCCCACAACAAAGCGTATCTCAGTAAAGGGGCGATCAACGATTTCGGAGAGGTCATTTGTCCTTGGCACGGCTACCGTTTCCGCATCCAAGATGGACAAAAAGCCGCTGCTTATGCTTGTCCCGATGCCCAGACATTTCCTATACGAATTGACGAGAAAGGCTTTTGTATTGGTGTGCCTAAAACGTAAAGTGAGGGATTAAAAAATAAGGTAATAAGGGGTGAGCAAATCTCGAAAAGTAGGGGTATAGTTGCCCTTCTGGTCACGTATGTAGAGTGTTTGCGCACTAAAAGAGGTAGCAGAAGAATAAGAGAAGACGGCAATCTCTCTCAGCACAGGGTGCTGCTCAGAATGATGAATAAAGAGAAGATGTTCTTTATGAAGCTTTATAGTTTTTGCCAAGTCAGTAAAGCGCTGCATAGGATAGGGGGGAAGTAGAATCCATAGCTTCCCTAACGGACTAAGGTGCTTTTTAATAGCTTTGAGTAAATCTTCAAAAGAAAGGGTGTCTGTATGGAGTGCTTGGTTTTTACGTGTATCACGCGCCTTCACGTGACGATCGAAAAAAGGGGGATTGGTAACGATTATATCAAATTTACTTTGGTAAGTAAAGTTTTGTATAGTACTAGAAAAAAGCGTAATGGAAGACCAAGGGCTAGCGGTAATGTTCTCTTGGGCTTGTTGGCTGGCCATCTCATCCATTTCTACCGCTACGATGTCTGCTTGGCTTCTTTGTGCTAACATTAACGAAAGCAGCGCCGTACCTGCTCCAATATCTAAAATACTTTTGGCCTTACCAGTTTTCACGTAAGCACCCAGAATACAGGCTTCGGTACTTACCTTCAGGCCACAACGCTCTTGGTAGACGGTAAATTGCTTAAACTGAAAGTAGTTTTTGGCCATCTGGGAGAATCGAAAAATATTTAAACTGAAAAATTATTTTCTTTGTTAATTATACGTAAGTTACATGAAAACATTTTTTACTGGCGATTTTGATTGCGTACAAACTTAAAACTTGCAGGATCAAAAATGAGGTCAGTGTACAGACCTAAAAAGTGCTAAGGTACCTAAAAGAAATCTTTAAAAGCACTTTTGGACAAGATACATACATAAATACACTTGAGTCACCTTAAGATATTACTTAGCCAAACCATTAAAACGCAGTTTCATGGCAGAAGAAAAAAATATATTAGAAGAGGTAAAAAAGATATTTACCGCTTACCTAGAAAATAAATCCTTACGTAAGACACCCGAGCGCTTTGCTATCTTGGAAGAAATCTACACAAGAGGAGGGCACTTTGATGTAGACTCACTCTACATCAGTATGAAAAATAAAAACTATCGGGTCAGTAGAGCGACGGTTTACAATACCTTAGATATTCTAGTAGATTGTGACCTAGTGACCAAGCACCAGTTTGGACAGAACATCGCACAGTATGAACGCTCTTATGGTTACAAGCAACACGATCACATGATTTGCATAGAGTGCCACAAGGTAATGGAATTCTGTGATCCACGGGTACAAGGCATTCAGGACATGGTCGGTAATTTAATGAACTTTAAGATTCTCCATCACTCCTTGATTTTTTATGGAGAGTGCCAACGAGAGAATTGCCCCGATCGAAAAACTATAGATGCTTCTATGTCGGTAGAAAAAAAGGCCGAAAAGTAGGTAAAACGACTGGGTGAAATGTTACCTAATTGAGTCGACTATTCAGAGGTTTTTTTGCTTTTCATTCGCCTTTTCACGATAGGATAAGTATATTTGTAGAAAACAGCCGCTTCCGAAGTAGCCACTTCGGAAGTGTTGTTTTTAAGACTTCAATAAAAGTATATTCAGTAATTAATGATAAGTGTATGAGTGTTCATCTTTTGCTAGGCTTACAATGGGGCGATGAAGGAAAAGGAAAAATCGTAGATTATATTGCACCACAATACGAAGTAGTAGCTCGTTTTCAAGGAGGCCCTAATGCAGGGCACACGCTAGAGTTTGACGGGATTAAACATGTGCTTCATCAAATCCCTTCGGGTATTTTCAGGAACGATATTACCAACATCATTGGAAATGGCGTAGTACTAGATCCAGTTGTTTTTAAGGAAGAGATCGAAAAATTAAAAGACTTTAAGATAGATTTCTCTAAAAACCTATTCATTTCCAAAAAAACACAATTGATTCTCCCAACACATCGGCTCCTTGATGCTGCCTCTGAAGCCGCCAAAGGGAAAGAAAAGATAGGGTCTACACTTAAAGGAATTGGCCCTACTTACATGGATAAAACTGGTAGAAATGGCCTACGCATTGGTGACATTCTCTCTGCACATTTTAAAGAAAAATACCAACTACTGGTCGCCAAACACAAGCGACTACTGCAGCACTATCAATTCGAATACGACTTGGCAGCGTTAGAACCTGCCTTCTTTGAGGCGATTGACTTTCTGAAAACCTTCAATCTGGTAGAAAGTGAATACCTTATCAATGATGCCTTACAAGCAGGGAAGTCGATTCTCTGCGAAGGCGCACAAGGCTCTCTACTCGATATCGACTTTGGTTCTTATCCTTTTGTAACCAGCTCTAACACAACTGCCGCGGGTGCTTGTACAGGCTTAGGAATTGCGCCCAATCGTATCGAGAAAGTAATGGGTATTTTTAAAGCCTACTGTACACGGGTAGGGAGTGGGCCTTTTCCTACGGAGCTGTTTGATGACATAGGTGAGCAAATCCGAAAAGAGGGCAATGAATTTGGCGCTACTACGGGAAGACCCCGACGCTGCGGTTGGCTCGATCTCCCTGCTTTGCGCTATGCAGTGATGCTCAATGGGGTTACAGAACTTTTTATGATGAAGGCTGACGTACTCAATAGCTTTGAGGAGATTAAGGTTTGTACCCATTATCGCCTTCCTAATGGAGAAGTGACCGACCAAATGCCTTACTGCCTCATTCACGAACCCATCGAACCAATCTACGAAACACTTCCAGGCTGGCAACAATCCCTCGATCAGGTCAATAGCTTTGAAGAAATACCTGCGGCGCTCTCTGCTTATATCCAATTCATCGAAGAGAAAGTGGGTGTTCCTATTCACTTGGTTTCAGTAGGGCCCGATCGTACCCAAACCCTTCATAAAACATCAGTAGCAGCCTCTAGTTGAGGCGTATAATCCTAGTTACTTTAAAATCAATATACACTTGGCTTTCACCAAGTGTATATTGTAGAAAGTTTTATTGCTTCAATATTTTATACACATAGCTATCTATTTCGCCCGTTAGTCTCAAAATGTAAATACCAGCGGGTAAGCTTTCTAGCTGAAGTTGTGTCTCTTCACCTACTTGTTGTAAAGCACTTACTTTGTTACCGGTATGATCATGTAAGGTGATTTGGTAGGTTTCTGCTGTAGTATTGGCAATTTTCAAAATATCTTGTGTGGGATTTGGATAGACCTGTACACCTTTAGGAAGCTCATTGATTACAGGTGCAATAGGGGAGGTACTGGCAACTGATTCATCTGTACCAGCAGCCATCAATCTACTGTTACCTTTGCTAAATTTTACCCCCGTCACGAAATTATTAGTGTTTAATTTGGCTTGACTAGCGCTTGTCCATACAGTTCCTTTGTCGTTTACGTTAATAAAGCTTACATCACGCACGTAGCTGCTGGAGACCCCGTGGAGCCGTCCAGCGTTTACATTGGCATCGGCTATGATTTTAATATTTTTAAAGACAAACTTATTCAGGTCTTTGTTAAGAATCGAATGAGAGTAGATCGTTATCAAATCGCCTGAGCTTCCTTCTATGCGTTGATTTTCTAGGGTGATTTCTCGAATGACAGCCACCTTTTCTGAGCCAGTAATAGCATTGGTGGGCTTTACCATCATAACTCCCCCACAACCGTTATTATATACAATGTCTACGTATTGGGATTTAATTCTGCGCATATACGGCGCTTTTGATTCTCCACCAAAACGGTACGGATGTCCTTGCCCCAACTTACCTAACACGCAGTTATAAATTTCAACATCTTCTATGGCTCTGCCATCTCCCCATTTCGTACCTTTAAAAGCCAAACAATCATCAAAAGATAACACAGCGCAGTCCTGTATTCTGAGGTCGTTACTGTTGATAATATCTATGCCGTCCCGTACTTCTGAGAGTACTTTTACATTTTTTACCAGCGCATCGCTGGCATTGATTAACCAAAAGCCCCAGTCGTCTTGCTCATTTACAATAGTAATTCCCGCTACCTCTACACCTTTACCATCGCCTATTTTAAGTGCTGGTCCTCTGGAAATATCATTGCTATTAAAGAGAATACCTCTACCATATACTTTGATGTTATTGGCTCTTCTATAGTTAATATGCCCCTCTACAATAGCGCCGCCTGCAATATAAATAGCCCCAGAATTCTCTTTAGTAAGGTCGCCGCTTAATTTGTGATAACCTGGACCAAAATAACGTATAGAACTGGTTCCTTTTGTAGGTGGGTTTACCTCGGGCGGGTTACTGAATATCGCTAAAGGTCTTGTGCGATTTCCATTAACTTCGAGGATCAGTTGCCGCGCCTTGTCACGCATCGTAAAGGTGATTTTATTGCCATTGCGCGTACCCTTTATATTATCGTTAGTAGGCCGAATACGGTAGTTGTTTACTGTGGTTCCAATTACTCTGATTTCCACTTTAATGTCACCAGAAGACTCGAAACTACCAAAATGGGTATCAGTCGTTTTCTTCATACCACAAGCAGTAGAATACTCTTTTCGATTGAAGAAGTCGTATACGGGTACCTTTTTCCAAGTACCTGAACCTTGCTTGACGCGAATTTCGTAAAACTTACTGATAGGGCTTCCTTTTGGAGCAGGCCATATTTTGATGGCAGCAGAGAGTGTAGAGTAGTTACACAACTGGAAACCTATCAATAAAAAGCTAACGAGAATGAATGTGTAAGAAAGTTTTAGTGGTCGCCAATTTAACTTGGCAGAATAGTAAAATGTGGGTGTCATAAAACTAACAGGTTTAACAATAGTGAATTAAGTATAAAATACAATAAGAGGTTAGTAATTAGTAGTAAGTGGTAAAGTAACTTTTCTATCGTTGTATACGATTTTACACCAGTGAGGTTGTAACTACTAGCAGGGTTTGTGAAAGTGAATAGTAAAATAGCTTTTTCGAAAGCCTGAGCCCAATAAATTTTTTCCCGTACTTCCTCGGTATACACCCCCTTATTTAGAAGATGTATCCTAAACGAAAATCAAGTATATCAGCGATATGGCGATGAGCTTTGAGTGTACCAGCTATCTTGAGACGCTCACTGAGTCGATAGGAGAGGCCATAACGTTGATAAAGGAGGTCTGTTTCTCTGAAATCCTTATGTAAGTAGATACCTAGCTGCTGAGAAAAACCGATTCTTCCTACCACTAGCTCGTGTCCTGCTAGAGCGGCAATCTCCCAGTAGTTACCACTTTCTCCACGCCGTTCTGCCATAGTTTGCGTATGACCATTAAAAAGTGCTTCTGTTCCTAGTTTGAGGTGGCTCAAAGCTCCTAGCTGATAACGCCACTGTACAGCCGCCCCATAAATAGGACGCAACTCACTGTCAAAACCATTTTCCTCAGGGGTATTTTTACCACTCAGTACGGCCAAGACAGTGAGTTGTGTTTTTCGTTGGCTTTTGTCAAAGGCTTTCTTAGGATAATTTGGGAAAGAAAAAGGCGTAAAAGACCTTGTGACCCCCACAGAAAAAGTAGGGAAGTTCATGCCTTTATTAGGCTCTTGAAGCCCTCCATTAGAAATATGGTTGTAATTGGCAGAAGCCATTAGCTGCCAGTAAGGGTCGAGCTTATAGTATAGATTTCCTTCTACACCCAAAAAGAAACTAATCGGAAAGCTAAAAAATAAGTTGCTAGGATTTTCTTCTGCATCGTACAACTGCGATAGGTAAGCCAACCCTAGTTGTGCTTTAATTGAGCCATAGAAACGATTGCGTGCACCAATAAGCGGTTCTATGTAAGGTACAACTGCTATAGTACTACCCAGCACGTCTTTATTAGCAAAATTGAAGTACTTGATACTAATCCCTTTTTGAGAAAAACACTGGCAACTGTTCCAAGCTTCTTGCCCATTTTGTACCCAGCCTATGGCTATCTCGCCTCCCCAAGGCGACGAGCCAGAGACATCTATCAATTCTTCGCTGTGTGGAATAATGAATCCATAATGAGACCTAAAGCTCAATAATAGTGGTTTTTTTGAAGTACTATCTTGTGCGATGCTTTGTAAATGACTCAGTAAGCTAGCTACAAGAAATACCTTGATTAGCTTTTTCATAAAAAGGTATTACTTTTTAGGATAATAGTTTTGCTATTAAGTACTGTCGCATGAACAGAAAAGTTTTACTAGGAAGAAAGAATTGTTTGTTGCTCTTTCTTAAAAACTGATAAATATCATATAGTTCCCTGAGCCAGTTCATTCAAAAATCGTACTGCCTTCTGCATCTTTACAGTACTTACACATAGAAAGGCCTGTATGAACGCTACTTCCTCTTTTGTAGAACCTACCGTAAAATGCCATCACTGTGGTGATGACTGCCCAGCACAACCTCTTACCATAGAAGATAAACATTTTTGTTGTATAGGTTGCCAAACGGTTTATGAAATTTTACAAGCCAATGATCTTTGTACCTATTATAACTTAGACGAAAAGCCTGGTATTAGCCTATAAGGAAAGAAGTTGGGTGATCAGTATGCTTACTTGGTAGAGGAAGCTGTGTTGCAACAACTGTTACTATACCAAGATGAAAACTACGCCAAGGTAAGTCTCTATATCCCAGCAGTACACTGTTCTTCTTGCGTATGGCTACTGGAGAACTTCGCTCACTTAGTAGAGGGGGTGCAGGAAGCCCGCCTTAACTTTGTAAAGAAAGAGCTAACACTTGCTTATGACCCTAGTGAGACCAACCTACGGGCTATCGTAGAGCTACTCGCTACACTTGGGTATGAACCACTGATCAACTTGGCAGTTACCGAAAAAAAAGAGAAAAAAAGTACTTACAACCGTAGAGTACTGTTGCAGATAGGCGTTACAGGCTTCTGTATGGGAAATATTATGCTGCTAAGCTTTCCTGAATATTTCCATTTGGATGTACAACACCTCGTCGATCGGCAGTATCAACAATTTTTCTTGTGGCTCAACGCCTTGTTAGCGCTGCCTATTTATTTCTTCGGTGCAGCCGACTACCTGAAGGGGGCTTATCGTTCCATTAGAGAAAACTGGAAGAAACACACCCGCGAACTAAGCGTAGATATTCCCATTGCCTTGGGTATTACGGCTCTTTTTGTGAGAAGCTGGGTAGATACCCTACAAGGACAAGCAGGCTACTGGGACAGCTTAGCTGGATTGGTTTTCTTCTTACTACTAGGGAAGTGGATGCAAACCCTCACCTTCAATTACCTTTCTTTTGAGCGTAGTTATAAATCCTACTTTCCTCTGGCCATAAAAATACAAGAGAAAGACGAAGAGCGCTACATTCCTATCAATGATTTACAACCTTCACAACAGGTAATTGTACATCATCAGGAGCTGATTCCTGCTGATGCGCTGCTTATGAGTGAGAAAGCCTACATCGATTACAGTTTTGTAACCGGTGAGGCAACGCCCGTTACGAAGAAAAAGGGTGATTACATTTACGCAGGGGGTAGGCAAGTAGGAGAGCGCATTACGTTGTTGGTACAAAAGCCCACCTCACAGAGCTATCTTACCCAGCTTTGGAATCACCAAGCCTTTGGGAAAGATATGAGCACCGTCCCTACCTATATAGCTGCGCAATTTAGTAAGTACTTTACCTATATCACCTTATTGATTGCCTTTACAGTGGCAGCTTACTGGGCTTTTGCAGATCCTTCTTTGATGTGGATCGCTACGACAGCAGTACTGATGGTAGCTTGCCCTTGTGCACTTACGCTTTCAATGCCGTTTACCATGAGCGCCGTAATGGCGGTTTTTGGTAAGCAAAAGCTGTACGTAAAAAATCAAAACGTCATCCAGCATCTCAATGAGATTGATACCATCGTATTCGATAAAACTGGTACGCTCACGGAGACAAGTGCAAGCGCTGTAACTTACGAGGGCATTCCACTCAGTGAGGAAGAATATCAACTAGTAAAATCACTCACCATACAATCTACCCATCCACTTAGTAAAAAAATTGCTACAGCACTGGCAAGTAAAGTAGTGGAGGTAAATACTTTCAAAGTATATCCTGGGCAGGGGATAGAAGGTAAAGTAAAAGGTCGATGGCTTCGAATAGGAAAAGCCTCTTTTGTAGGGCAAGAAGCGTATACGCCTTCGAAAATGACGGCCGAAGTACATGTAAGTATCAACCGTGAATACAAAGGCTATTTTAAAATAGAGGCGCGTTACCGTCCAGCTATCGCCCAGTCGCTCAATCAGTTAAAAAGTACTTATGATTTGTACTTACTATCGGGCGATAATGAAGCAGCACAGCCCGCGCTAGAAAGCTACTTCACAGAAATGCATTTCCACCAACAACCACTTGACAAATTACAGTTTATCGAGCAACTACAAAAAGAAGGAAAAAAAGTCCTGATGGTAGGCGATGGTTTGAATGATGCGGGGGCACTACAGCAAGCCAACGTGGGGCTGGCCATTGCAGAAGATGCCCACACGTTTTCTCCTGCCTGTGATGCCATTATCGAGGCCAATCATTTCCAGCAGTTAACGGCTTTTTTGAAGTTTAGTAAGACGAGTACGCAGATTGTCAAACTAAGTTTCTTACTTTCTCTAGTATACAATGCTTTTGGAATAGGTTGGGCTGCTACAGGGCAGCTTTCACCTGTATTGGCAGCGATCTTCATGCCGTTCAGTTCAATGTCGGTGGTAGTAGTAGCAGTGGCTGCTACGCTTTTTCTTGCGCAATACTACTTTAAACACAAACCAAATGGAAATTATCCAACTCAACGAAAATAACATTGCCGATGAGCATATCTGCTGTGCGATCTCTGATAAGAAATGTCAAACAGGCTACCAAGCTAAAAAAGATTGGCTAAAGCAGCAATTCCAAGAAGGGTATGTCTTTAAGCGGTACGATGTGAGAGGTAAAGTATTTATTGAGTATGTACCTGCTGAGAAGGGGTGGGTGCCGATTACCGCCCCTAACTATCTACTCATTAACTGCTTTTGGGTATCAGGAAAATACAAAAAGCAAGGGTATGGTAAACAGTTGTTACAAGAAGCCCTCAACGACGCCCAAGCACAAAATAAGGCGGGTCTGGTAACCGTGGTAGGCACCAAGAAATTTCACTTTATGAGCGATACGAAATGGTTACTAAAACAAGGCTTTGAAACTTGCGCTACCACCCCAGCGGGCTTTAGCTTGTTAGTAAAAAAACTGGATCCCTCTGCACCCGATCCTACCTTCAATACAGCGGCGCTTGAAGGGACTTGTCCCGACAAAGAAGGTTTAGTTGCTTATTATTCTAATCGTTGTCCTTTTACGGAGTACCATATGCATGTTTCTTTGAAAGAAGCGGCTGAGAAAAGAAATCTCCCCTTGACTATCCATAAGATTGAGACACTAGAACAGGCAAAACAGTCACCGACGCCTGCTACTATTTTCAGCTTATTCTACAAGGGACAGTTTATTACTACCGATCTAAGCGTTTGTATGGATAGTCGCTTCGACAAGGTAGCAGGGAAATATATTATGTCAACCCATTAACCTCATTGCCTTATGTCAGTCATCATCATTTTAGTAATTATTGCTTTGCTGATTGCTGGTGGTTTTTTATTGCTCTTCTTTTGGGCAGTAAAAGACGGTCAGTTTGACGATACACAATCGCCCGCGGTACGCATCCTCATTGATAAAAATAGAAAAGTAGACCCTTAACACACAATCATACAATAATATGATAAATATCAGGAAGGTGTTAGATACTCATCATTTTTATCCTTCTGTTCGGTATCTACTTTTACAAAAAGAATTATAAGAAAATACCCTCATGATCTCCCAATTGATATGATAACCCAAGAGAAAACTACAGAAAATGCACATACGAAACCTGTTTTAGAACAGTTTGCCTACGATAACAAGATTGTACGTGCCTTTATGATTGCTACCACTGTGTTTGGTATTGTAGGCATGTCAGTAGGTTTATTAGCGGCTATTCAGCTCTTTTATCCTTTATTCAACTTTGAGACCTCCTTCCTTTCCTTTGGCCGTATTCGTCCTTTACATACCAACGCGGTAATTTTTGCTTTCGTTGGAAATGCCATTTTTGCAGGGGTGTATCATTCGATGCCTCGCCTGCTCAAAGCACCTATGTTTAGTAAAACACTAAGCTGGATACATTTCTGGGGTTGGCAACTCATCATTTTGGCCGCGGCGATTACATTACCGCTTGGTTTTACCAGTGGTAAAGAGTATGCAGAGCTAGAGTGGCCTATCGATATTGCGATTACAGTGATCTGGGTGGTATTTGGCTGGAATATGATTGGAACGGTACTGAAGCGTCGTGAAAGACATATGTACGTAGCCATCTGGTTTTACTTGGCCTCTTTCGTAACAGTAGCTGTCCTACACGTTGTCAATTCATTCGAGTTACCCATCGCTTTATTTAAGAGTTACTCCGCTTACGCAGGGGTACAAGATGCCTTGGTGCAATGGTGGTATGGACACAATGCCGTAGCCTTTTTCTTGACCACTCCTTTCTTGGGGCTGATGTACTACTACTTACCCAAAGCAGCTAATCGTCCTGTATACTCATATCGTTTATCGATCATTCACTTTTGGTCATTGATCTTCATTTATATTTGGGCAGGGCCTCATCACTTATTATACACTTCTTTACCTGACTGGGCACAAAGCTTAGGAACCGTATTTTCAATCATGTTGATTGCGCCTTCTTGGGGAGGGATGCTCAATGGACTACTTACGCTAAGAGGTGCTTGGGACAAGGTGAGAGAAGACCCTGTATTGAAATTTATGGTAGTAGCTGTAACGGCCTACGGCATGGCTACTTTTGAGGGACCTATGCTTTCCCTTAAAAATGTGAATGCTATTTCTCACTTCACCGACTGGACAATCGCCCACGTACACGTAGGCGGGTTAGGCTGGAATGGCTTCTTGACCTTTGGTATGTTGTACTGGTTAGTACCTAAAATGTGGGGTACAAAGCTATTTTCGGTAAAACTAGCCAATACTCACTTTTGGATGGGCACCTTAGGAATTATTTTCTATGCATTACCTCTTTACTGGGCCGGTTTTACCCAAAGCTTGATGTGGAAAGAGTTTACGGGTGATGGTTTCTTACAGTACCCTAACTTCTTACAGACGGTTACGCAGATTATCCCTATGTACGTGATGCGTGCTATTGGCGGAGCCATCTACTTAGGCGGTGTATTTGTAATGGTGTATAACCTCTGGAAAACAGCCGCGCAAGGTAAATTCATTGCAGAAGAAAAAGCAGAAGCACCTGCCCTCAAGAAAAATGTTCGGGTTACAGGCGGGCACTGGCATAGTGTATTAGAGCGTAAGCCAGTACTTTTCACAGTATTATCTTTCGTAGCCATTTTGATTGGAGGCTTGATTGAAATGGTGCCTACTTTCCTGATACAATCCAACGTACCGACTATTGCGGCAGTAAAACCCTATACACCACTAGAGCTAGAAGGGCGAGACCTTTACATTCGAGAAGGCTGTGTAAACTGTCATTCGCAAATGGTACGTCCTTTCCGTTCAGAAGTAGAGCGTTATGGTGAGTACTCTAAGGCAGGCGAGTTTGTATATGATCACCCTTTCCTATGGGGCTCTAAGCGCACTGGCCCTGACCTGCACCGTGTAGGTGGCGGTGAGTACGGCAATAGCTGGCATTACAAGCATATGTACGATCCCACTACCATGTCACCAGGGTCTATTATGCCTCCGTATCCTTGGTTACTAAAGAATGATTACGACAAGGAAGGCATCAAGAAGAAAATAACCGCGATGCGTACGTTAGGGGTTCCTTATCCAGCAGGCTATGAGGAGCAGGCAGTGAAAGATATGGAGCAACAAGCGCAAGCGATTGTGGCTGATCTGAAGAAAGATAAGATTGAGACACAACCTGATCGAGAGATCGTTGCCTTGATTGCGTACCTACAGCGCTTAGGAACAGACATTAAAGAAAAAGAAACTCCCTCAGAAGCTGAAGCAACAGTGACGGAGTAAATAAAAAATTAAAATAGTAAAGTCTTATGTTTAAACATTATTTTGAATTAGTAGACAACGTGGCGATTTATCCAATTATTTCGCTTACTATCTTCTTCCTCTTCTTTATAGGCTTAGGTATTCACGTAATGCGTATGAAAACCAAACATATCGAAGAGCTAGAACAACTGCCACTCGGCGATGACGATATACAACCCTCTAATCCTAGCATGCCATGACTTCCATCACCGAATTAACCGCCAACGACCTATTATTACTCACGCTTTTAGGTATCATTAGTATCATCATTATAATGATACTGGTTTTGGGCTGGTCGATTATTCAAGTAATGAATAAGATGCTGATGAAAGAGCAGCTTAAAAAAGGAAAGCAGCCTGAGTCAATCTACCAAAGTATTATGAAAGGCTGGACGAATGCTGTCCCTGTTGAACAAGAAGAAGCCATCCTATTAAATCATGATTATGATGGTATTCAAGAGTTAGATAATCACTTACCTCCTTGGTGGAAATGGATGTTCTATGCCTCTATCGTGTTCGGGGTAGGCTATTTCTTAAACTATCACGTATTGGGCTACGCGCCACTAATGGAAGAAGAGTTGGCTATAGAAATGGAACAAGCAGCCATTTCAGTAGCGGCCTACAAAGAAACGATGGCTAACAGCATTGATGAGAGTAATGTAGAAGCGCTTACCGACGAAAACGAAATTGCAGAAGGGAAAAAAGTCTTTGATACCCACTGTGCGAGCTGCCACGGTACAAAAGGAGAGGGTGGGATTGGTCCTAACCTTACTGATGCCTACTGGCTCCACGGAGGTGGTATTCAAGCTGTATTTACCTCTGTTAAGTACGGAATTCCTGAGAAAGGAATGCAAGCGTGGGAGAAAGACTTGCGCCCAGATGATATGCAGCGGGTGGCTAGTTACATTCTTACACTAGAAGGTACGAATCCTCCGGGCGCCAAAGACGCACAAGGGGAAATATACCAACCTGAGGAGTCAGAATAACAAGAGAAGTAGGGAGCATAAAAGAAGCTAAGTGCTATGAGTGTTTTATCAGAGGTAGAGTACGAAGAGATTTATCGCGATAGCATCGCTACAGTAGATGCGAGTGGTAAGCGGGTGTGGGTATTTCCTAAAAAGCCCAAGGGGAGAATGCACCATTACAGAATAGCCCTCACCATTGTGTTATTGGGGCTTTTCTTTGGTATACCATTTATTCAAGTGAATGGACATCCCTTCTTTATGCTCAATATCTTTGAGCGCACTTTCATCATCTTTGGGCAGATATTCTATCCACAAGATTTTGTGATGTTTGCGTTGGCTATGATCATCTTCTTTGTTTTCATTATTCTTTTTACAGTTGCTTTTGGGCGTATTTGGTGCGGATGGGCTTGCCCACAAACCGTTTTTATGGAGATGGTTTTTCGGAAAATAGAATATTGGATAGAAGGTAATCGCAACCAACAGCGCAAGCTGGCAGAACAGCCTTGGAATACCGAAAAAGTGCTTAAAAAAGGCGCTAAACATGCTATTTTCTTGCTAATCGCTATCCTCATTGCCCATACAGCGATGGCTTACCTGATAGGCTTAGACAACACAATAAGTATTGCTACACAACCACCAAGTGCCCACTGGGCAGGCTTTATAGGGCTTGTAGCGTTCACCGCTTTATTTTATGGTGTTTTTGCTTATTTAAGGGAGCAGGCTTGTATAGCAGTATGTCCTTATGGACGTTTGCAAGGCGTATTAGTGGGAAATAATACACTAGGTGTAATCTATGATTTCGTACGAGGAGAGCCGAGAGGAAAATTAAAAAAGAAAGCTGCACCGCCTGAAGATGACCTGATGGCAAAAATTACACAAGGTGACTGTATAGATTGTACCCTGTGTGTGCAAGTATGCCCTACGGGGATAGACATTCGTAACGGAATACAACTAGAATGTGTGAATTGTACGGCTTGTATAGATGCTTGTGATGAAGTAATGGAAAAAGTAGGAAAGCCCAAAGGATTGATACGCCACGCCTCACAAGATATGATCAGTAAGGGAAAGCCTTTTAAGTTCAATACGCGTTTGCTGGCTTATGCTGCGCTCTTATTGCTGCTTCTCGTCATAGAAGGCTTCTTGCTACTAGGCAGAAGTCCTGTAGAAGCAACTGTCTTACGTGTGCCAGGGCAGCTATACCATGAGCGTACAGAAGGCGTGCTAAGTAATCTCTACAATACGCAGTTAGTTAATAAGACTTTTGAGACCCTAACGCTCGATCTTAAAGTAAGAGATGATTTTGGGCGCATAGAACGTGTAAACGGGAAGCCTAATCAGCTTACCCTAGAGGCAGGAGAGAAGGTAGACCTCATTTTCTTTGTGGATATTCCAAAAAAGCAGCTTCAGGAAATGAAAACGCCTATTCAAATAGAAGTATACAAAGAAGGTAAATTGATAGAAACGGCCAAAACTAATTTTTTAGGGCCTTGAGCGTAGTTTATAGAATAAAACATAAAATAATAAGAAGCCATGAGTTGGGGATATAAAATAGCTTTATTGTACGGTAGCTTTGTAGCACTAATGGTGGGTTTGGTTACCCTATGCGTGATGCAAGACGATATTCACTTAGTAAGTAAAGATTACTATAAGCAAGAGATTGCCTACCAAGAAGTCATTGACCAAACCCGTAATGCCGCCCACCTAAAAGAAGCCATTGCTATTGAACAAACAACCAAAGAAATCATCGTTGACTTTCCAGCAACGCTAAAAGGAGCAAAAGGATCACTACTGTTCTTTCGCCCAGCAGATGCTCGTAAAGATGTGACCATCGATTTTCATTTACGCCGACAGCCGCAAGTAATTGTAGAAAAAAAGTTTGATAAAGGGCTGTGGCTGGTAAAAATGAGTTTTCAACAAGGAGAGAAGAAGTTCTACCGCGAACAAAAACTCGTTATCCACTAATCGAACCCCATGATCCCTGTAGCCTTTGTATTAGGACTCTTAGGAAGTTTACATTGCCTTGCTATGTGTGGACCACTTGCTATGGTAGTAGCAGCACAAACACCTCGTCACGCTTGGACGGGCCGCTTGCTGTACAATGCAGGGAGAATAACCACCTATCTGGGCTTGGGGGTATTATTTGGTGCTTTCGGTAAAACCTTACTCTTATTTATCTCCCAACAACAACTCTCTTTTTTGCTGGGTATTTTTTTACTTTTATCAGCATTGCCGTTTATTCATCAATACAGGATAAAAAGGCTTCGTCCCCTTTATCATTGTACCACTTGGGTAAAAAAGCACTGGATTGCGCTTCTGAAAAACAATCAGTATATTACGAAGTTTCTACTAGGTAGCCTTAATGGGCTACTGCCTTGCGGGTTGGTTTATACCGCCTTGGTAGGAGCTTTGGCACAAGGAGCTGTTTGGCAGGGAGCGTTGTTTATGTTGAGTTTTGGGATAGGTACGCTTCCTATGCTTTTAGGAGTGATGATGATGGCAGGTTTGCAGAAGATAAGACTTTCGGTAAATCGTTTTTTACCGTGGGTGAGTGTGATGGTAGCCCTGTTGTTTATCTTAAGAGGACTCAACCTAGGCATTCCTTATGTAAGTCCAACTGTGCCATCAAATACTACAAAAGTACCTGTCTGTCAGGTAAATGAATAAAGACAATCAACAAACAAGTTGATTTTTATCATTTAGCTTTTAGGAAAGACACCTTACTTTTGTTATAAGAGATACATACTTATTGACCTGATGATTGGAGATATCAATAACATCCTTGACTTCTTAAGAGAAGAAGCAAAGAAACACCCGCCCACTACACTGGAAAAAGATGAGTGGCTTTGTAAGGAAGGCGACCTTTGCGAAGGAGTCTTCTTAATTACAAAGGGAAGTGTAGTTGTAAATAAGCAAGGCCACTGGATTCGTTTTTTGGTAGCAGGAGATATTGCAGGCGTTACAGCCATCAACGATGGCTTTGCGAACGTGAATATCAAAGCCCTAGAGCCTACCACCATTATTGGCTTTAAAAAAGACTTTCTCCACGATAAAATGAGAGAAAATCATCTGCTTCGCTTCTCTTTGATACAACTTATGTGTCAAGAACTAGAGATCATCGACAAGCAGTTGCAACTCATCACCTTCAAAGATGCCTACAAAAAAGTAGCACTTATGCTGCTAGCCTTAGAAGAAGCCTTTGATACCCAAGCACAAGTAGAAAATGCCATAGACTTCGATTACAAGAAGATGGCGCAATGGAACAGTATCTCCATAAGGCTTTTCAAACAAACCATCAATTACTTTACAGAAAGAGAATGGCTCAAAAAGCAAGGAAAAAGGTTACAAATTATTAATAATCAGCAATTGAAAGCCTTTGTGGGCTAGTCATACTGGTGGGCAATTTCCTTGATCTTGTTGATGTTTAAAATCTTTATTTTTCTACTAGGAAGCGCAATGAGCTTTTCATTTTTGAATTCAGAAAGCATACGAATGACCGATTCGGTAGCCGTTCCGACGAGGTTGGCTAAGTCTTCTCTCGAAAGTATCGCCATAATAGTTTGACTGTCTTCTTCTAAACCGTAAAAGGTACTAAGCATGAGGATCGTATCTGCTACCCGCTCTCTTACGCTTTTTTGAGCGAGGGCTGCTACGTGATTTTCAGCGGTCTTTAGATCATCGGCGAGCAGTTGCGTCACTTGTAAGAAAAGGTTTTTGCTATCTTTTAAGAATTCTAAGAACATATCTTGCGGGATAAAGCATATACTACAGTCTTCTAGTGCCGTGGCGGTAGCATTATAAGACTCTCCTGAGATGAGCGAGCGATAGCCTAGAACGTCGCCTTCTTTGGCGAGTCGTATGATTTGCTCTTTACCATACTCATTGGTTTTAGAGAGCTTTGCCTTTCCGTTATAGATACAATAGATGCCTAGCGGGTGGTTATCTTCATAAAAGATGGTGTCCCCTTTTCTATATACATTACATTTCTTCTTATGAGGCGTGGTGTCTAGAAATCTTTGCTCTAGCTCACAGAAAATACTAGAAGCCCTTACCGCGCAGTTGCTACAATCTGGGTTTTTATGTTGTGTTTTATGTTTCATTGAGGAGAGACTTTGATGAATATTGGATAACCAAAGATAAAAAAAAGTACTTTTCTGCGAAAACATTTTTATACAAATTTTGTTACGAGATCATTTTTTATTTCAGAAAAAAATCGTATGCAGATTGTACTTAGAAAAAATATTGCAACATTGTTGCAATTAAGAAGACAACTGGTTACATTTGTTATGAATGGTGTTGCTCATGAGATGATAGAGCAATTAATTTTTAAGTAGATAAAAGGTAATATATTACCTACTCATAGTCTCTCTTAATGATAATAAGAGAGACTATTTTTCTTTTAAGAACGTTCTTAGCACAAAGAAGTCGTCTATACTTTCTCTATTTTAACTACGTTGAGCTACACTTCGTTTCGGTTAGCTTCGCTGAGCTACACTTCGTTTCGGTTCTAAAAAATGGATAAAATTCATCAAGTTTTGTTACTTTCTGAGCTGTGGCATTACTATAGCTTTCAAAAAGTACCTTATCTGATCAAGTTTTAACTCATTTTCGGTCAGAAACAAAAAGACTAAAAGAATGTTTAGAAAGTAAATTCTGTGTAATTAACATTTCACGAAATTTTCATCATTTATCCATCAATCTACCTTTCGTTCATTTTTCCTTGATGAAAAACGAACCAAAAAATCAAGAAAATCCAAAGCTTCTGCCCACAGTTCAGCCCGCCTCCCCGCTGGATTTTCAGGCCAATACGCCTATATTGCTCTTAAAAACAAATAGTTAAGAAAGACCTAAATATACTCTAAATGATTTCAAAATAACCACATAAAATAATAACCCTATGAAGCAGTTCTTTTATCATTTCCCACTCTCTCTATTAATCCTCTTTGTGGGTTGCGAACAAAAAAAGACCGACCACCAAGGAGAAGCCAATGCTTACATGCATCAAACCAAGTTTGAAGAATTGGTAGCACGCTTTGAATCGCCCAAACGAGCCAAATGGCAAAAACCTGACGAAGTGATGCGGCTACTTGGTCCACTTGAGGGCAAGAAGGTAATGGATTTGGGCTGTGGTTCAGGCTACTTTACCGTACGTTTGTTGGCTGCAGGTGCGTCTGTCATCGCGGCTGATGTGAACCAAGAATTTCTTGACTATATCAAGAAGCGGGTAGAAGAAGAAACAGAAAGTGCTCCTGAGATTAGTTACAGGAAGCTCCCTAATGACTCGCCAAAACTTGAAGCAGCAGAAGTAGATATGGTATTGACGGTCAATGTATACCATCATATCGAAAACCGGGCGGCTTACTTTACGCAGGTAAAGCAAGGGCTAGCTCCTGAGGGGAAATTGGTGATTGTTGATTTCTTTAAGAAAGAAACGCCTAAAGGACCTCCTTATAAAATGCGTATACCGGCCGAGCAAGTCGAAAAGGAACTGCTGGAAGCAGGCTTTAAGAAGTTTGAGGTAAGGAAAGATGTTTTACCTTATCAGTATATTTTGATAGCGCAGTAAAGGTATGTAACCAGCGGCCAGACACCTGTTAGAGCGTCTGGTTAGTATAACATTAATTATTGGTCTTTTCTTCAGAAGCAACCTCTTTTTTAGTTGTACTAGCAACGGTTTTAGGGGTAGACGTTTTAGTAGTAGTTGTGGCCGTCGTCTTGGGAGTAGTTGTTTTAGCGGTCGTTGTTTTGGTAGCCGTCGTTTTGGGAGTAGTTGTTTTAGCGGTCGTTGTTTTGGTAGCCGTCGTTTTGGGAGTAGTTGTTTTGGTAGCTGTCGTCTTGGTTGTAGTCGTCTTCGCTGTACTTGTTTTAGCGGTCGTCGTCTTAGGTTGTACCGTCTTATTAGCCGTCGTCTTGGTTGTAGTTGCCTTTGTAGTATTGGTTTTAGTAGTACTAGCGGTAGTTTTAGGCTGTACTGTTTTTTTAACGGTTGTGGTTGTCTTAGCAGGCGTTTTTGCTACAGGTACTTCTTTTGCCTGTGCTTTTATTACCTTCAAAAGTTTTTCTTCTGTTTTTTTGAGCGCTTTTTTATGCTCTTTCTCCATTTTTTTAATCACCTTCAAGAGGTCTTTATTTGATTTTTTGATCTCTTTGCTAAGTGACTGATTTACTGCCTTTAAAGCAGAAGATTTAGTATCTTTAGTATTTTTTTTATTGGCCATTGTATTATTGTGTTAATTAGTAAAGGCACAAATATAGTTAATATTAATTTAATGTTAACTAAAAGTTAACTTAATATTGTGTTGGCGTAAGTTTTTAAACCAAAAAGTGGTCTTAGCAGGCGATTTCTTCTTACGAGTTCAAAAATACCCCAGCTACCTAGTAGGGTTCCTGCTAACAATAAATGGAATTCGAGCCAGTCGGTAAGAAGTACTTTATAAAACACCCCAATTAGGATCAATAAAATGGTTTGATGTACCAAATAAAAAGGATAGACTGCTTCGTTGAGATAAGAAAGTAATGTGCTAGGCTTATTTAAATGGTGTTGTGTATAAGCCAAAATAAGCAAAAGCCAGCTACTGGTATTTAACCCTTTGGCGATACAAAAAAGTGTGTAATGAAAAGGGATAGTGTGAGCCGTCTTATCTAAGTACAAGTACAATGGTGTGACCAAGATGGTAAAGTAGAAAAGTATTTTTTTGTTAACGGCTATACTTTTCCAAAATACCTGACCTACTGAAACAAACAGATAGCCATAGAAGAAAAATAATAATAGGTAAATGAAGTTATACCAATCGTAAACAAGGTTGTGTGTGATAGGAAAGAGGCGTCTTAGAAAAAGATGGGTAAGGATGAGCGGGAGTGATAGAAGCAATAAACCTACTCTTGATTGAACCAGCTTACTAAAAAAAGTAAAAAACATACTATTAGGGTGCTTTTTGCAGTAAACAAAAAGAGGACAGAGTAACAAGGCATACATAAACAAATAAGGGAGAAACCAGAGATGATGCCAACTGAAATTACCAGTTGGATAAATACCCACAAAATAGTCTGGATAAAACGCCCAGAAGGAGCCCGTAAAGTCTCCTTCTAAGACACGCTCTACATATACCTGTGGCGGAACGATTACCAACATGCCAAAAGCAAGTGGTACAAGCAGCCGTACAAAACGCTCGCTAATGAATTGTTTGCCTGTACGCCTTCTCAATGAAAAATGAGCGCCCATACCAGCGATCAGAAAGAGCAAAGGCAGGCGCCATTGGTTAATAAACAACATAGGAATCTCTAGCCAAGTGTAGGTAGGCTCGTTCTTCACGTGGAAGTCCCAAGGTACATAGTACATGCCAATGTGGTAAAAGATGAGCAAGGCAAAAGCACCAATGCGCACCCAGTCGAGATCGTGTCGTCGCATAATTGTATACATTTAATGAGGGAGCAACTTACTGCTTAAAGTGCTGTAATGCTGCAAAGTGTGATGAATGACAAGCTTTTGTGATCGCTGACCTACGCAAGGCCAAGCTTTTTCATTTGCCTTTCAAATTGGTGTAAGTTATTTCTTGAAACAGGTATACTAGTATTGGTTTGCCTGAAAGATAACTGATAGCCGTGCGTGTTTCCTGTATACTGTTCTATGGCATGTAAATTCACTAAGTAGGAGCGGTGCGTTTGGATAATAAAAGGATAGGCTACCAAAAAGGTTTGTAAGGTTTTGAGTGACAATCGCTTGAGTAGTTTTACCGTCTGCTGCTGCTCTACAAGATAAATTTCTACATAATTGCCTGTTGCTTTGGCATATAGAAAGTGCTCGATGGATAGAGAGAATGCCTCATTTTTTAAAGGGGTAGCAATAAAAACAGTTTTTTTAAGAAGAGGCGGTGTTACAATTTGATCTTGTCTCTTTTGTAAGTAGCGTCGGTTGAAATTCAAAGAGATCATCAAAGCTATCAGTAAACTCCCCACTAAGTAAGCGTTGCGTATTTCTTCTGTAAGGTACCTAAGCGACCAGTTACGAGGATTGTCATAAATAATATCTCTGATAAGAAATTGTCCAATTCCTATAAAAAGAAGTAAAATTACTATGAAAAGTAGCTCGGAGCGTACTTTCCAGATAGCTGGTGGACGTTGCCTCATTAGCCATACGAGCAGCAGGAAAACAAATACACTAACACCCGCGTGAACGATAGAAATCCAAAAGAAAGACATTTTATGCTCAGCAACATTTACTTCAAAAGGCTCAAAGAAATAATTGAAGCTAAAGGAGCTTAGTAAAATGAATAAGGCAATTACCAAGGCTGGGAAACCTTTATAATAAAAAGGGTAGGGTTGATTGAGAAAGTGAGTAATTTTGTGCTGCTGACTTATTATATGCATACCTTTGCTGTATGGAAATCGTTTAAATTTTATCTACTGTTAGCTACGCTGCGTTATACTTCGTTTTGGTTAGCTCTGCTGAGCTACACTTCGTTTCGGTTAGCTCCGCTGAGCTACACTTCGTTTCGGTTAGCTCCGCTGAGCTACACTTCGTTTCGGTTCTTGAAAAATGGCCAAAATTCACCTCTACTATGTTACCTTTCTGAGCTGTAGCGCTACTATGCCTTTCAAAAAGCGCCTTGCTTGGTCAAAAACAAAAAATCTAAATGACACTAGGGTTAAACGTTAAGACGTAGTACAAAATATACTACTACGCTACCCTTATCGAAAATTAAATGCTTCTAAAATTATAAACAAATAACTTTGTGTATTAAAGCTATGACGTTTACTTTATCCTAGTTACTTTTCTCTATATTTGTCTGATTATTCATTTTAGTATTCATGTCTACAAAGCAATCCCTGAAACGTTTAGTCTTTGCCTTACTCATGTTTTTTGTCAGCATTTTGGTAGGTATCTCTGGTTACATGAGTTTGGAAGATTATACCTTTACCAATGCTTTCTACATGTCAGTCATCACCATCGCTACGGTAGGGTTTGCAGAAGTAGAACCGCTCTCTGTTTCGGGAAAAATATTTACGAGTATCTATATTATTGTTAATTTAGGACTGTTTGCCTTCATCATCTCTACCATCTCAACGTATGTATTTGAGGGCGAACTTCAGCGTGTATTTAGAAATTATATGAGTGTTAAAGAGGTACAAAAATTAAAAGACCATATCATTGTATGTGGATACGGCAGAAACGGTAAAAAAGTATGCGATGAATTGCTAGAAGAAAATAAGGCATTTGTATTGATAGAAAACGATCCTGATAATATCAACCACAATATCCCGAATGTCATACAAACTGTGCTGGGCGATGCTACCCAAGATGAAGTACTTAAAAAAGCAGGTATTGAGCGTGCTGAAGCTATTATTACCACCTTACCGAAAGACACTGACAATGTGTTTATCTCTCTCACAGCTAGGGAGTTAAATCCTTATGTGTACATCATTGCACGCGCCTCAGAAGAACAGTCTGAAAAAAAGTTAAAAAGAGCTGGCGCAGACAAGGTGGTGATGCCTGATGCCATTGGTGGGTTGCACATGGCGCAAATTATTACCAAACCTTATGTAATTGAGTTTTTGAATCTGTTGAATGGGGTTGGTGACCTTAAAATTCGCTTAGAAGACATCAAATACAGCGAGTTGAAACATGAGTTTCATCATAAATCTTTACGTGATCTCAACATTCGTAACATCACCGCAACCACCGTCATCGCTATTAAAGAACCTACAAGTGGGTTTACATTCAATCCTAATCCCAATAAGACGATTGATCCAGAAGACATTCTGATCATTATGGGAACAGAAGAGGCTATACAAGATTTTAAGAATTACTACCTAAAGTAGTAAGACTTGTCATAACAGGGCGACTTTCTGTAACTTTTGGCAAAGCAGTATATTTTTCTGTGTACCACTGAGCGATTTCTCTTTGCTGTTAAAGTCAATAGCCAAGTAATGCGTACAAGCCTCTATGGCCGCCCGATCTCTTTCTTCATCGTTTGTGTATCCGCCTGCAAGCTGCCATTGACTTACTTTTGTTTTGTACTTATCGGGCATGTAGCGAGGGCGTTCTCCCATATGGTATAGCGTTACTTTACCCGTATGCGTTTTGAGAAACTCCATCGTTAGGGTATCTGCTCCTCTAAAGTCACAAATGTGAAAGGAAGTAGTATTGTAGTCGATAGAAGTAAGCGTAGGAAGATAGTAAGCTTGAAAATGCGCCCAAGTAATATTACCGTTTCCAAAAATATAGAGTTGTTTCATATATAGATGGTTTAACTAAATTTAAAAGCAGTTTAGATGGCTATCTAGGTGCTTTTATATCTTTGTAACTGTTTTTTCAGCTTGCTGCCTATGGTATTCTTCCGTGAGAAATAAATCTGGCTTAGCCTTCTCATAAAGGCCATATTGTGTGCTGCTTTCATCTTCAAACCTTACACAAGTCCCATCTGGTATTTCAAACGTGCTTCCTGTGAACTTTAATCCGCGGCTTTTTAAGATTTCCATAGCTTCTATTAGGTTTTCAGCTCTATAGATAAGGATTTGTTTGTTAGGTGCCAAGTGATCTGCAATCAAAGTCAAGTGATTGGATGTACCAAGTTGGAAGGCCACTACTTTAGTCCCAAATCTTACAAATTCCCAAATGAGCGCCGCTCCCAGAACTTTTAGGTAAAATTCTCTATCCTTCTGGTAATCAGAAGTACCTTTATATAGGTATTTTAATTCTTTAAAGATCATGAATCTATAAAACAGATAAGGTTTGTGATGCGATCATTCAAATCGAACTCTCCGACAAATGTACCCTCAGACAGCACCTTCCCTTTATCGTCCATTTTCCAGCGAACTCTAAACACATGATGATGAAACTCGGCTTTCTTCAAAGCCACAAGGCGATGTGGAAGTCGTGACTGAAAAAGTTTTATGATGTCATCCATTTCGTCAATACTATTCGTCTGATTTGGTACGTGAGGGTCTAGGTATCTCCCATTTTGTGCGAAACAGGAGGCAAGTAACTTTCCGCGCGCTTCATCCTTTCGCTCATTCCAAGTGGTAAAATACAATTCTAAGGATTGCTGCTTTGACATGATTTATTTTTGAAAATAATGAATATGTTCCTCAAGAAATGTGTCTAATGTACGTGGTTCATTTCCAGTGATATGTTTAACGCCCTTGTGAATGGTAGCACCTACACCTCTTGCAACATTGGCTGTATCGTCCAACATTGCATCGAGCATCCAACCATCCAGTCCTGTTGCCATAAAGCTTTGCCTAGCTTCCTCTCCAACTGGGCTAACATGCTTGATGGAGTAGCCTACCAAGTTGGAAATTTTATCGGCAATTTCAGAAAAAGTGAAAGCTTCTGGTCCCGAAATGTCTACAATTCCTCTTACATCAGAAGATGCTGTAAGTACGGCAACGGCGCAGTCTGCAATATCTCTAGCATCTATAAAAGGAACGGCACCTTCGGCTGTAGGCGCTACAATAACCCCTTGCTTGATCATCGGTGCCATTGCGAGAAGATTTTGCATAAAACCTCCTGGTCGTAGAATGGTATGCGCTATACCACTGGCTATTAGGTGTTGATCTGCCGCTGCATGGCCTAGACCCAAAATCGCTTTTGCTTGAATAAATTCACTATCTATTGAAATTCTCGTAATGCTTTTCACTTGTGCCTTCCTGGCAGCATCTATTAGATTAATACTAATTCTTTGAAAGTGCTCACCAACGGGTGTAATTAACTCAAGTTGCTAGTAATAAAAAGGTGCTACCGAATCGAAAAGCGAGTA
>ERZ1740058.139-NODE-139-length-62314-cov-19.924766_pt1 | contig 62314 bp, 52 predicted proteins | sample MGYA00581745_ERZ1740058 | MGnify/ENA primary metagenome ERZ1740058 (study PRJEB43018, sample SAMN04849742) | marine metagenome | isolation source: floating plastic debris | place: Pacific Ocean | collected 2008-08-30 | study: EMG produced TPA metagenomics... | reverse complement strand
GTTGGGAGTCGTCTTCACACCAAGAAGTGCGCATTGGTCGCCGTCCTTGGAGTCTCGCTGAATATCAACAGTTGGGTGGCGCAACCGATGGCCCTGGTTCGACCTTTGGCTTGTTAATGCGACCACAAATGTCTGCTGATCAACAGCCTGAAGTGGAATGGGTTGACATGCAAGGCTCTCAGAGCTGGCAGATTAACGACCGGCAGGCAGTACGATTTTCAGTGCCCACTGACGGGCAGCCGGTCAAGGTCACAACTCAATACTTTCGGGCTCTCGATGGTAGAAATACCTTTGCTGTCATGCAATGGTACGCCTGGCCCACTGGCGGCCATTATGCCCCGGGCAGGTGGTTTTGGGCTGATCAAAAGCAGCAGTGGCAGCAACGAGAGCGGATGCCCTGGGTCGCAGTCAGCATTTTGCTCCCGATTGAACCGGTAGGTGATATCCGCGTCCATACCGAGCAGATGACGGCAATCGCCGAAACAGTCCAACAAAGTCTGCTTGAGTCCGCTTTGATCACCGAATAAACAAAACGGTCTGTTAGATTGCCCCCAGAGTATCCCGACCATTTGCGGTGACGCTGAAAATATAGAGAAGAAGTCACTGTGCTTAAATGGGGCGATGACGTTTGTTGTTTGACTTCACAGTGATTTTGATCCGTCAATCATGATTGATATGCCTGCGAAGGACTCTAAGTTTCATGTTCAATGGCTGAGGCTGGCTTACTACGCCAGTTCAGGGGCGGCTTCTGCTGCCTTGTTTTGCCTGGGCGCGACCGCCGCGATCGGAGCGATGACTGATGTCCCTGTCGAGGATAGTCTGCTCTCAACTGTGCCGGAGCCGATTGCCGAAGCCGATTCGCCCCTAGACCACCACTCAGCTTCAGACCAAAATCTAGCCGCTCCGACAGCACCATCTGACCTTGCGGAATCGGTACCGCTACAGCTCGCCGATGAACCGCCTGCTCCGGTCATAGAGCAATCAGCGCCCGCTGACATTGAGCCTCACCTAACGCCCACTGCTGAGCTGACACCTGATCCTGACTACACAGCGCCTTTACCGCGTGCCAATCCCACCCAAGTACCGACAGTACCACCGCAGTCACCCACCGCCAACCCGTTTTTAGACAGCCTCCTGGGCACACAACAACCGCCTGATTTTGATACCTACCGACTGGGACCAGGCGACTCATTTTTCGTCAATGTCCGTCAATTTCCTGACTTGAGCTTTCAGGCCACGCTGGATATCCAAGGCAATGTGATCGTGCCGCTGCAAGGAGTGACAACCTTTAACGGACTGACCATACAAGAAACCGAAAGTCTGATTAGCCAAATCTATAACCAGTACGTCGTCGATCCCGACGTGAGTGTGACGCTGGTGGCGCAGCGAGGCGTTGAGGTGACGATTTTAGGCGAAGTTGTGCGGCCAGGTTATTACCCCTTAGGGGCGCCACAAATTTCTGCGGCGCTGTTGACCGCCGGTGGCACGACCGGAACCGCTGACTTGCGCTCAGTTTTGGTGCAACGGCGCTTACCCAACGGGCAGCTCTTGGAACAAACTATTGACCTTTTCACTCCTCTAAAGGAAGGGCAGGAACTGCCGAACGTGGCGTTACAAGATGGTGATGTGATCTTGGTAGAACGGCTCGACCCAGCAGCTTTAGACGACTATGACCGAGAGTTGGTATCGCGCTCCACCCTGGCGACACCGATCATTACCGTTCGTTTTTTGAACTACGGCAGCGGCAATCTAGGCGGGTCAACTTCTGGTTCACTCACCGCGATCGACCTGCCTAACGGCAGTCGGTTTGCCGATGCGCTGGTTCGAGCCAGTTTGAATCCCGACACTTCCAACCTAGGTGAGGTGGCGTTGATTCGATTTGATGAAGAGGCGGGTCGCGCGGTCACAACTACGCTTGATGGCAACGAAGCTTTTCGTGGTATTCCCTCGGAAAACCCACCGCTGCAGGAGAATGATGTGATCATCGTTAACCGCACAGTGCTCGCTAAATTGACCTATGCTTTAAACACCTTTACTCAGCCATTCAGGGATGTTCTAGGGTTTCTACTCTTCTTTGACGAGTTAGCCAATTCCAGCGAGAGCTTATTTGGCCCCTAACGATGAGCCTTAGTCGAGTTCTGACGTTCGTCTAAAATTGTTGCCCCTTCTATCTTGCGGTCGTAGTCATGGTAATGCCTCTCCTCAAACGGTATGGTCTAGCTCTCAAAAGATATAAATGGGTAGGGCTAGCCGCTTTTCTAGGCACTGTGGGAGTTTCAAGTCTCTTTGCCTTACAGGAACCGACGATCGAAGAGAAATTCAAGTCAGAAGGGGTCTTGGTGCAAAATACCCCAGTGGTTTCGTTCACCACTACTGGGGTCGAGCTGCAGCAGCAAGGTCAAGGAATTATCACTAGAGATTTTTTGTTGGCCGATATTTTGCTGGAGCAAGTAGCGACCCAGTTAGCTGCCGGAGGGCTCGAAATAGCGCCGAACGAAATCCGTGAAAATACTAATATCAATATCAAAACGGCTGGGGAAGAAGGCGGTGCCCTACAGAGCGTGAACGTGGGATACACTGCTGGCGATCCGGAAGAAGCTGAAGCGGTCTTATCGGTTTTGTTTCAGGGCATGGTAGAGCTGAGTCGGGTAACCAACCGGGCTCGTTTAGGGACCATCGTATCGGCCTTAAATGAGCGATTGCCTGATATTGAGACTGAACTCAGAGAAGCAGAACAGGCGCTGGAAGCCTACGATCGCCTGGAAGGGCCAGCCATTCAAGCCGCATTGGATGGCAGTTTGCTGACCGCCATCTCAAGCAGCCAAAATCAACGGCGGCAAAATCTGATTACGCTAGCAGGCATTGATGCTCAAATGCAAAACCTGCAGGCACGATTGGGACTCTCTCCTGAGGCCGCTTACGCGTCATCAGCCTTAAGCGCCGATCCCATTCTGGCTCAACTGCGGGCCCAAATTTATGATGTCGAATCGCAGTTGCAAATCTTGTCCAAAGATTTGCGCCCGGCTCATCCCACCATGATTGAGCTGCAGAACAATTTAAGTGTCTTTAACCAACAGCTGAGCGAACGAGCCGCTGAACTCATCGGCGGCGGCGGCCGGTTGGCAGCCCTGCCCAGCGCTAATGCCGTCCGTCAAAACAGCAATTTAGATCCGGCTAGGGCAGCATTAGCTGACCAACTGGTGGGGCTGGATACTCAACGTGATGCTTTGATTACGCAGCAGCAAGTGCTGCAACAGTCAGAAGTGCAGCTGCGAGAGGCCTATGCTCGCTTACCGAACAAACAGCTAGAGCGCGATCGCTTAGCTCAGCAGGTGGCGTTAAAACGAGCCTTATATGACCAGGTACAGGCCAAGCGGATTGACGCTGAAGCTGCTGAAGCCGAAACGGTCAGCAGCCTATCTGTGGCTAGTCCACCGTCTACCTCACCATTGCCGGTTGAAACCCCAACGAATCCCATTGTGATTTTACTCATTGGTTCACTGGTGGGCTTAGGACTGGGCGGTGGCATTGTGTATCTGCTCGATATGCTTGATCCAACGATTCGGATTTTCGAGGATCTCGAAAATCTGTTCGACGATCAAGATATTCCTTTGCTGGGAATTGTGCCTGCCACCAACCCTCGGCGTAGCTATCCAGTGCTTATGACGGATGCGAACCATCCCTGTGCGGACATTTATGAACGCTTGCGCAGCAACATTCAAATTTCTGGTCTGACGATCAATGAAGGGCAGGTCCCCAAAACTGTTCTGGTAACCAGTAGTTCTGTCCAAGAAGGCAAAACCACCACAGCTTACAACTTGGGTATCGCCTCTGCGCGGGCTGGACGTCGCACATTGATTGTCGAAATGGACTTCAGAAGGGGCTCTCAGGCCGCTCGACTGGGAGTGCAGCCTGACCATGAATCGACGCTTGAACCGCTGCGCTATTACGGCGGGCGGCTTTCGGAGCCGCTCAAGATGGTGCCCTATGTGGCCAACCTCTACATCACACCCAGTCCTGGGCCTCAGAGCAATCCGGCGGCAATTCTTGATTCCAGCGAAATGTCCCGGTTTCTTCAGGATGCGAAAGCGAGATTCGACTTTGTGGTGTTCGATGCACCTCACTTTGTCGGTAGCAATGATGCCATTTTGCTGGAGCCCAAAACTGATGGCATGGTGATTGTGAGTCGCCCCAACTATACGAAAAAGCCAGTGTTAAAGGCCATGCTAGAAGAACTCGAAGAGAAAGAAGATGTTCGGATCTTGGGGGCCGTTATCAATGGTGCCGACGTCGCGCTGACGACCGCCCAACAGCGAGAAGACATTTTAGATGTAGAAGAGAATGGTCAGTATGATCCGGCCTCTGAAAAGGTGGAGCGGATTCCTGTGGTTACGCCAGTTGAGTTTTAGACACCGCTGGTTAATCAGCATTCTGATGATCCTTAACGACTAAGGCATACTGATGAGACGCTGGCAAAGTTGGTTACTGGTTTTGTTCGCGATCGCCCTGGTCTTTGGCAAGGTGCCGAGCGCTTGGGCCTTTCCCGGTCTTTATGTTGGGGGAGCCAATGCTGAGTTGTATAACCATACCGCTCAGGTAGCGATCGCCCGCGACGGTAAGCACACTACCCTGACGATGCGCAACGACTACGAAGGTAGCGTGGCCGACTTTGCTCTAGTCATTCCCGTTCCTGCCAATACTCAATCAGTACAGGTGCGCGTTGTCGACCCTAGACCGCTCAATGCCTTGATTGGTGCTGGGTCACCTGCTTTACGACACGATCCTCTCGGTTGCATCGGCTCGTCTTGCTTAGGATTTGATCCTTGTTTCAGAACGTTCAGAATAGTTGAACCTTCCTATATCACCTACTTTGATTTTGGGCCAGAGCACGTAGCGTATCCTATTTTTGAATCCCTACTTAGTCGAACGATGACAGGTGAATATGATGATATCGCTGTCTTGAATGCTCAAGAATCTCAAGATATCAGAGCTTGGTTGCAAGATCAGGGCTATCAAATTTCCTCTGACATACAAACAGCTCTAAAACCCTATATTCGCCAAGGAATGAGTTTTGTAGTAGCTCAAGTAAACATCCCGGCGTTTGAGCAAGGCCAGATCTATTATCTCCCTCCCCTGCAAATCACTTACAGCTCGCCTCAATTGACGCTGCCGATACGATTAGGCAGGTTCAATGCTAAAGCAGTGCAGGATCTACAACTATCTTTGCTGACTCCTGCTGGGCGAACAGAGGTGTCTAACTATCGCACAGTACCGATTCCTAATGAGGCGCTCCTCCCCGAATTCATTGAAGATAACTTTGATGCGGTCTACCAAGCCATCATTCAAAAGTCTTACGAAAGATCAGGTCGCAATACTGTATTCTTAGGGTTTTCGTCATTGGTAGTAGATAGCTGCCAAGAGTCTCCTTGTTGGCGGCGTGAGCTAGCCAACACACCTAACCTGCGAGCGGTAGGCGTATCTTGGCTACCGCCGATAGCTGACCAATTTGACCCAAGAGCCAACGTCTTTGTCACAGGGCTGCATGTGCATTCTGGTCTTGATGATTTTCCAGAAGATTTGTCTTTTGATGTCACTCAAAATCAGCAAAGATTTGAGGTTAAATACAACACAATGAACTACGAAGTGAGTGATTCTGGTGTATTAGAGAAAACTGCTGAACAATGTGCCAGTGATATTGTTAGTTACTTTCAAGAAAGACATGAATATTTGATTGAAAGGAGACGACGAGATCCAGACGTCAACGTATCCACAGATTTTTCAACTTATCTCAGTACAAAACTTGCTCCCTTAGCCGATCCAAGCTCAAGGAACTTCCGTCATCTTTTATCAACAGGCATTTTTACTGTTGAAGACTTGCCACTCTTCACTAACTTAGGCAATCCTTTTGCTTATACCTTTCAGTTGAGTCAGACAGTATTTACTCTGCACGAGATAGACGTTACACAGCGATTGAAGGAAGAGTCGCGAACGCTCTCTCAACGAACCGGCTGGCCTCTAAACGAGATTCGACAACAAATAACGGCAGAACAAGAAGTTCCAGAGAGTTGGCGGCAGCAATATCCAGCTTCCTGACAGAATCATTTCCCTCCCTTGTAGATTCTGCAAGCCGAAAAATAAAAAAAGCTAAGCTTCAGCGAAATGTTATTTCGCCGAAGCCACACAGATTGCCTTGACCCAAAGAATCAAATGGGACTGAAACTAAATTAGCGTCAGCAGATAGATGATCGAGAACAGTACGATCCAGACGACATCAACAAAGTGCCAATAGATTTCAGCCATTTCAACGCCTGTGTGCTTCTCTGCACCATAGTGGCCCTCACGGCGCGATCGCCACAACACGCCCAAAATCAGCAACAGCCCAATAAACACATGCAGGCCGTGAAAACCCGTCAGCAAATAAAAGCAATTGCTGAATAGGTTCGTCGTCAAGCCATAGCCCAGATTCATATACTCATAAATCTGGCCCGCCAGGAAGATTGCCCCCATCGCAGCGGTAACGGCATACCACCTACGCAGACCTTTGATGTTGTTCTGTTTGACTGCCGTATCGCCGTAGTGAATCACAAAGCTGCTGGCCACCAAAATGACTGTGTTAATCGCTGGCAGCAACAGCTCGATTTCCGTCTCTTCGGGGGGCCACTCAGCAGCAGCAGATCGGTAGACCAAAAAGATGACGAAGAAGCCCGCAAACATCAAAAATTCTGAACACAAAAACGTGATCAGGCCAATGACGCGGAAATCATGATGTTCTTCATGGTGGGCCTCAGCGACCGCTGCGGTATCAGAAGTGGGTTCGATTGCGCCTTGCATAAGGTTCCCAGGAATAGGTGAGTTTGGAAATCAGGGTAGACAGTGACAGACGGGTCAACCAGCCTGCCACTGTCGATGAAATAGCTACTATGAGGAGACCTCCGCTGGCTCCTCGCCGTAGGCATATGGCCCTTCGGTCATCACGGGTAGCACGTCCCAATTTTCGATAATGGGTGGCGAGTCCGTCGTCCACTCGAGGGTTTTGGCATTCCAGGGGTTACCGGAAGCCTTGGGGCCATTGCTCCAGCTCCAAATGGCATTGATCAAAAACGGCAAGATCGAGAGACCTAAAACGAAGGCTCCAATCGTGCAAATGATGTTGATGTACTGAAATTGCGGATCATACATGGCCACCCGTCGCGGCATGCCTTTGAGACCCAGCTCATGCATCGGCAGAAAGGTCAGGTTAGTGCCGATGAACGTCAAGATGAAATGCACCTTGCCCAGCGGTTCGTTGAGCATGCGTCCGGTGATTTTGGGGAACCAGTGATAGAGCCCCGCATAGATGCCGAACACGGAGCCACCAAACAGCACGTAATGAAAGTGGGCCACGACATAGTAGGTATCGTGCACGTGGATGTCTACAGGAGCGGTGCCCAGCGTTACCCCGCTCAGGCCGCCGAAGACAAACATCGCCAGCAGCCCGATCGCAAACAGCATGGCGCTGGTATAGCGAATCTTACCGCCCCACAACGTGGCGACCCAGCTGAAGATTTTGACCCCCGTCGGCACTGCCACAATTAGGGTTGAGACCGTAAAGAACATGCGCATCCACGGCGGGGTGCCGCTGGTAAACATGTGGTGCACCCAGACAAACAAACCGATGATGCAAATGGTGAGTGACGAGTAGGCGATCGCCTTATAGCCAAAAATCGGCTTGCGCGCATGCACCGGAATCACCTCCGACATAATGCCGAAGATGGGCAAAATCATCAGATATACCGCCGGGTGTGAATAGAACCAGAACAAATGCTGGTACATCACCACATCGCCCCCATTCTCAGGTCGAAAGAACGACGTGCCAAAGTTGATGTCAAACAATAGCAGCACCAACCCAGCCGCTAGCACGGGAGTTGAGAACAGCGCCAAGAGCGACGTGGCGAGAATCGCCCAGCAAAACAGGGGCATATCGTTCCAGCCCATGCTCGGCACGCGCATCTTCCAGATCGTGATGATGAAATTCAACGCGCCCAAAATTGAGGAGGTACCGGCACACACGATCGCCAAAATCCACATCGATTGAGCGGTATTTGCCGTGATTAAACTCAGTGGTGGATATGACGTCCAGCCAGATTGCGCACCGCCAAAAAAGAAGCTGCCCACAATCAACAGCCCCGCTGGCACCGTAATCCAAAACGCGAGGGCATTCAGCTTTGGGAAAGCCATATCTCGGGCGCCAATCATCAAAGGCACAAGATAATTGCCAAAGCCGCCGATCGCCCCCGGCACAATCCACAAAAAGATCATGATGGTGCCGTGGTTAGTCAGCAAGGCATTGTAAAAGTTGGGATCGACCAAGTCAGAACTGGGAGTCGCCAACTCGGCGCGCATGACCAAAGCCATCGCTCCGCCGACTAGATAAAAGAAGAAGGCCGACACCAAATATTGAATGCCGATAACCTTGTGATCAATGTTGAAAGTGAAGTAGTGATACCACTTCCATTTGTCAGGGTGGGGAAAAGAATTCCCGATCAGTTCACTCGTAATGTTCGCCTGTGCCATAGAGAATTTAAGAGAGCAGTGAGTTATGTATGGGTGGGAAGCGTAGAATGCTGCGAAACGATTTGAATGGCATCAACAAGGCAGTTTTAGGACGGTCTTGAAGAGATTGATTCAGCTATAGAAAACCGTCCTCCACCGCCAACAATGCTGGCTCAGCTGGAAATTTAGTCAGACAGGTGAGCCAGCAAATGAGACTCGACTCCAGCTGCTTTGCCATAGGGCGCTAAGTAGTCAGCATCGGTGAGATCAGCCGGATTAATCGCGATCGCCTGAGCAGCCCCGGTATCAGCCTGAGCGGTGCGCTGTTCTAACCAATTGTTGAACTCAGAGGGGGAATGGACGATGACCTGAGTGCGCATCGCTCCGTGATAGCCGCCGCACAACTCGGCGCAGACGACCGGATAGGTCCCTGGTTTAGTCGCCACAAAGCGCAGCTCAGTCTCTTTGCCGGGAATCGCATCTTGCTTCAGACGAAACTGCGGCACCCAAAAAGAATGAATGACATCATTGGCGGAAATATTGAGTTTCACGTCCGCATTCACCGGCACATGGAGTTCGCCATCCACAATGCCCGAGTTGGGATAGGTAAAGATCCAGGCGTACTGCATGCCCGCCACATTGACCTCAAGATCAGCCGCCTGACCTTCTTTATCTAGAGGTGCGCCAATGCCATAAACAGATTGGGCAAGCAGCGTCTCGTCTTCGGCAGCTGTCAAGTCACCCAAAGGAGCCGTGGAGGCTTGAGCGAGCCTTGTGCCGTGCTCATGCACTTGATCGCCGGGGGCAAACCCACCCATATCCTGAAAAATTTGCACGCTGTAGATGCCCAAGCCGATGACAATCACAGCCGGAATGGCCGTCCAAAAGGCTTCTAAAGGCAAGTTGCCGTCAATCGCTAGGCCGTCAGTGTCATCCCCTTTGCGGCGCCGAAACTGCACCATGCAGTAGACAATGGTGCCTTCTACGACTAAAAAGAGCGCCGTCCCGATCACCACCATCACATTGAAAAAGTTATCCACCAAAACGGACTGAGCCGATGCTTGCTCGGGTAGCCAGTCATTGTTGAAGCCCACCCAGAGACTCACCAGCGTGACGATTACACCAATCGTCAGGGTCCATAAGGGAGCGGGAATTTGTTTCATAGCGATCGCTCCCGTCGGGAGGTGTATTTATAAATGCGAATCATTAGTTCTCACAATGTCCGCTGGTGAATATCCTAAACAAGGGATCGGTGAGGCGGGCCAAACTTTTGATTTGTTTCACCTAAGGGAAAACCAGAACAAAAAAGCGTTACATTCCGCAACAAAACAAGCCCTTTATGCTAGATGGAGTACCCCGAATCTCTTTGTCTGAGGTGCGGAATGATGAATTATTCTGAAGTCTTGAAGAATTATTTGGACAATCAGGGCCGTTTGCAGGCATGGCCGTCGCGGCGGAATAAAGGTCAGTTCCAACAATGGGCGTTAGAGTACCTAGTCTCTCAGTTTGAGCCAGATTTGTATTACACCGAGCGAGAAGTCAACACACTGCTGATGCAGTATCACACCTTTGGCGATCCAGCACTGCTTCGCAGAGAACTGTTCGAAAGGGGATTGGTGGATCGCGTCAAAGATGGGTCTGCTTATTGGCTCAACCTTGAATGACGGCCCGCACCACCATTGAGCAGACGATACAACCTTGATGGCCTGAGGGCGCGTCATTAATTAAATCCAGAACGCTTTGACGATGGACATAACCGCGCCCGTACCCCATTGACTCGCGAGGGGCTAATCGCGTTGCGACCAAAGGGTTCAGCCGCTAAATGATGACAACCCCTAGTCCACAAAACCACTTTGACCATTAGCAGTTATCGTCTAGGCACCGTCTCAAAAGGCAGCTTAATCACTTGGTTTGAGATCGCCGTTCCCAACAAAATCAACGCACCGCCCGCCAGCATTGACAGCGTAATCGCCTCTTTAAGCAAAAGCGCCCCCCACAAAATGGCAAATAGCGGAATCAGGTAGGTCACGGTTAAGGCGCGAGTTGAACCCACGCTATGGATGAGCCGGAAATACAGGATATAGGCCAGGGATGTGGACAACAGAGCCAGTCCTAAAACGGCCAAAACCGCCCTTTGAGAGGGCAGGTCGTCAGGCCGCGTAAACGGCAGCAAGGGCAGCAGAAATACGGCCGCGCTGAGCTGGCTACCGGTGGCAAACACTAATGAGGGCACACCCTGCAGATTGAGCCGAATAAACGGCGCCGCGATCGCGTACATCAAGGCTGCGCAGAGGCCAGCCGCGATCGCCCACAAAATGTCAGGCGTGATTGCCGTCCCACGTAAGCCCACCAACACCACAACGCCGACAAACCCTAGCAGCAGCCCTAACAATCGGCTGAGGGTCAGCGGTTCCCGCAGCCAAACATAGGCCACCGCCACCCCAAAAAACGGCACCGTACCGTTCAAAATCGCCGTCATCCCCGCCGGCAAAAAGAGCGATGTAAAGGCCAACAGCGAAAACGGCAGGGCCGAGTTGAGCAATCCCACCACCATCAAGGCGCGGCGGTGCCGCTGCAGTTCATGCCAGAGTCCCTGTTTGAGTAAGAGGGGCAGCAGGGTGAGGGCCGCGAGTAACACCCTGATTTCGATCAACCAAATCGGGCCGAACTCAGGTACAGCGATCCGCATAAATAGAAAGGAGCCGCCCCACACGGCAGCGAGGCTGAGCAATTCAACGATTTGCAGGGGTTTCATCAGGGATCTCAAACAAGGGCAGTGAGGTTTGCAACAGCGCTGACTTGTCCGGGCTCACGAGCGCCTGCTCATGCTGCAATAGCCAGCGTTTGCGGTCGATGCCGCCCGCGTAGCCGGTGAGTTGGCGATCAGCCGCAATGACTCGATGACACGGCACAATGATCGAAATCGGATTGCGGCCATTGGCTGCCCCCACCGCCCGCGCTGCCCCCGGTTTACCCAACATTTCAGCTAGGGTGCCATAGGCGATCGTGCTGCCAAAGGGAATCTGCGGTAACCAGCACCAAACCTGTTTTTGAAAGTCAGTGCCGACAGGATTGAGCGGTAAATCAAAGGATTGACGCTGCCGCGCAAAGTATTGCTCCAACTGGTGCTGCACTTGGGGAAACGGCTCAGCTTGGGCAGCTTCCGTCCAAGCCTCGATCTGGGTGGGAAAATACTTTTGCCCCCGGAGATAAAGGCCGGTCAGCGATCGCCCATCGCCGGTCAGCAGCAGCGGCGCTAAGGGACTCTCGAGCCATCGGTAGTAGGTCATTTTACAGTCTCCAAAGACGTCCAAAGACACATGGCAGCATAGGCCCGCCAGGGCCGCCAAGCCTCAGCCATTTGCCAAACTTGTTGAGGGCGATCGACACCCAATCGCTGGCGTAGCACCAAATCACTGTGGGGAAAAGCATCCGGATAGGCTAACACGCGCATCGCAATGTACTGAGCCGTCCAGTCACCAATGCCGGGCAGGGCTTTGAGCCGTTCGATAGTGACTTCGACATCGGCGTAGGGCACCAGCGGCAGCTCACCTCGAGCGACGGCTTGGGCCAGCGCCACGATCGCCTGGGCTCGCCGGGACACAATCCCCAGGGCCTTCAAGCTGGTGACCTCGGCGGCGGCCAACTGCGCCGCTGTCGGGGTGAGGTGCGTCAGCCCCATGAACGGCGTCGGTAGCGGACTGCCAAATGTTTTTACGACTCGGCCCATGAGGGTCGTAGCCGCTTTGACACTTACCTGCTGGCCTAAAATCGCCCGCACAGCAACTTCAAACCCGTCGAAGGCACCGGGTACTCGGATCCCTTCACAGGGGAACAGCCGCTGACCTAAAGGCGCTTGACTCAAATGTGCGGCGATGGAAACCGGGTCAGCGGCCAGATCAAAGAGGGCTTTGACTCGCGTAAGGACGGGTAAAATCGCCGCCACGAGTGAGGCCGAAAGTTCGACTTGGAGCTTGTCTTGCTGAGGAATGGGCGATACACCAATCCAGCCGACATGAGGGCCAATCTGCACGGTGCGCTGATAGCGATCGCGCTCAATTTGTTCCACCCCAGCAATCGCTCGACCGGCCAAAAAATCGATCAGTTTGGCCCAGTGAAACGGGGGCCGATAGGCCAGTTCGCAATGCAGGATCTCAGGCACCGAACGGTTCGTCTGACGCCGCGCTTTCCGCAGGTCAGTCGGTCGCAGCCGATAGCGCTCTTTAAATAGAACATTCAGCCGTCTCACACTCGAAAAGCCGCTGGCAAACGCTACCTCCGCAATCGAGAGCTGACTGTCGGTCAACAGGCGTTTAGCCAACAATAATCGCTGGGTCTGCGCCAGTTGAATCGGTGACACGCCCAACTCTTGTCGCAACACCCGCCGCAAATGGCGATCGCTGACCCCCAGCAATTGGGCCAGCTCTCCCACCGATCGCTCCGTCAGCACGCCATTCTCAATTTGCCCGGCGGCGGCGGCGGCGAGTCGCCCGATCGCGTCAATCTTGGCCTGTCCGGGAGCCAATTCTGGCCGACAGCGTAAACAGGGTCGATAGCCCGCTTGCTCAGCAGCGGCAGCACTGGGATAAAACGTACAGTTTTTGCGCTGCGGCGGTTTCACCGTACATACCGGACGGCAATAGATACCCGTGCTTGCCACACCGACAAAGAAGACGCCATCAAACCGGCGATCGCGGCTCAGGATGGCTTGATAATGTTGATCATCAGTCAGCATACAATCCGTCTTTGAACAAGACAGCCCCAGCATAGGAGAAGTCCCCCTAGGCTGTCTCGCCATTTTCGGACCTGGCAGCAAATGCTCTGGAGCAAGCCCCTGAGAGGCTTTGTCAGCCCGCTCAGCGCCTGATCTGGCCAACAGCTGGCCAGATGCCTGGGTCAGAGTTCTCAGAGGTCGGGGCCGAACAAACTGGGGCAGCGCTTTTTAAATGAAATACGCTGGTTACATCAATACCGTCCAAACGATATTCACCCTGTCACTCTCCTTAAATTTCCAATTGCCCTGGGCGTCCTATTTCATGACTGATTGATTGCTGAGGATTGACCCACTCCTGAAACTTGATGGGAGCACCCCATTCATCACGGCACTGATCCAGCAGGCGCAGACTTGAAAATTGCGATCGATCATGCTGACAAACATCTGGATCACCCACAAATCAACTATCCGTAGCCTGCCGTCGAATGAGGTGAAATTAGGCACACCTGGTTAACTTTTTGCTTTTTGGGGCAGACCACCGTAGCGGCACTTGAGAGAAACAACACTCAACCGACTGAAAACTTAATTCCAATGCGCTGTCTGTAACATTCGCGGCTCTGGACGTTCTCAAAACCAAATCTCTTGCTATATTCGGGAACCATTGATAGGAGGCTGTATAGATAGCTATAAAACTGTCTCTCAACCCGGCATTTAGAACAGTGGAAAAAGTCGATTGTGGCGTGAATTTGAACTGATCACATTGCCGCTGTGATCGCTGGCAGTGACCGTTAAATACCACTAACGGCAAGCAGAATCTGTTCTATCAAGGTGTATTCAAAATTGCTAAAAGCTAAGCATAATGCTCAGTCTAGTGAATTAGAGCCGGTTTTTAGGTCATCCTAGGGATACCTGGTATGATACGCCTGATATTGGTGTGGTGTGGCATGTCGAGGAGTGTAAGATGCTGAATTCTGTGGATTTCAGCGGTAGACCCTTCCATTTCATCGGAATTGGCGGGATTGGAATGTCTGCGTTGGCTTATGTCCTAACGCAGCAGCGTCTACCGGTTTCAGGATCAGATTTGCGGTTGAGTCACATAACTCAACGCCTGCAAGAATCAGGGGCTCACGTTTTTTGGAAGCAAGAAGCGGATAATTTAAGGTTTTTTGAGCGTGACTTTGACTACGACTATGGCGATCGTGCCTTGGTTCCTGGCAGTGCTCATCGGTCCGTCAGCCTTCCGCAGGTCATCTGCTCAACGGCCATCAATGAAAGCAACGATGAGTACCGTGCGGCTAAAGCCATGGGCTGTCCGATCTTTCATCGGTCTGACTTGTTAGCAGCCTTAATGCAAAAGCAACAGAGTATTGCCGTTGCGGGCACCCATGGCAAAACCACCACTAGCAGCATGATGGGCTATGCCCTGTTGGCCGCTGATATTGACCCGACCATTGTCGTCGGTGGCGAAGTTTCGGCTTGGGAGGGCAACGCTCATCTGGGTAGCAGCGACTGGTTTGTGGCCGAGGCCGATGAGTCTGATGGCTCGCTGGTCAAGCTATCGCCGAAGATTGGCATTATCACCAACATTGAGCTGGATCACCCGGACCACTACAGCAGTCTCGACGATGTAGTAGACATCTTTCGGCGGTTTGCTGAGCAAGCAGAAACCGTGGTTGCCTCAGCTGACTGCGCCACCATCCGAGAATTTATTAAGCCGGATATCACCTATGCCGTAGAAGTGGGCGGTGAAGCCGATTACACCGTTAGCGAAGTGGTTTACGGCGCCACGGGCACCCGAGCATTGGTGTGGGAACGCGGTCATCGGCTAGGCATCCTGCGTCTCTCGGTGCCGGGCAAGCATAACTTGAGTAATGCTCTCGCAGTGATTGCGGCTGGCCGTCAGGTCGGCGCTAGTTTTGAGGCGTTGGCCAGTGGACTCGCCGACTTTGAAGGGGCGCGCCGCCGCTTTGAGAGTCGCGGGTTTTACAACGGCATTCAGTTTGTAGATGACTATGCTCACCATCCCAGTGAGATTAAGGTCACTTTATCGACTGCCTGCTTACTTAAAAAAGCCGATCGCCCGCTAGGGTGTCATGTTAAGCGCGTCTTTGCCATTTTTCAGCCGCACCGCTATAGCCGGATCGCCGCGTTCTTAGACGATTTTGCCCAAGCATTTAAAGATGCGGATGAGGTGATTGTCACAGATGTATACAGCGCAGGTGAAATCGAGCCCCCTGGTTTTTCCACGAGAGCGGTAGCCAATGAGATCGCGGCCTATCATCCCCATGTGCAGTACTGTTCGTCTTTAGAAGCCGTCAGTGCCGTGCTGATCGAGCGTCTACAACCGGGTGACATGGCCCTGTTTTTAGGAGCTGGCAATCTCAATCGGATTATTCCGGATGTGATGGAGCCCTTTATGAACGCTGAGATGCAGGCGGTGCAGCAGGCATAACGGCTGTTGCCTCTAACACTTTGGCGGAGACAGACTGTGGTACTTTCCCTGGATGCTATTGACGTGGTCAAAGAGCCGACGTTTCCCCTGCAGCAGCGAATTGCCTTGGCGGCTTTTACCTCCTATCGGGTAGGAGGCACGGCTGATTGGTTCACCTTGCCAAAGACGTCCAGTGATATCGCCGCTAGTTTGCAGTGGGCTCAAAGCAATGAGTTGCCCGTGACCTTTTTGGGAGCGGGCTCTAATTTGTTAGTGAGCGATCGCGGCCTGCGGGGCCTCGTGGTGTGTACCCGTCACCTGCGAGGCGTTAACTTTGACGAAACCACCGGACAATTGACCGCTGCCGCTGGTGAACCGCTACCCAATCTCGCTTGGAAAGCAGCGCGACGCGGTTGGCGGGGTCTGGAATGGGCGGTGGGCATTCCCGGCACAGTGGGCGGGGCCGTTTTTATGAACGCCGGCGCTCATCGGGCCTGCACGGCCGACAGCTTGATTCAGGCTCACGGAGTCACGCTGGCGGGTGACCACAGGGTGCTCTCGCCCCAAGCGCTGAACTTTTCCTATCGCACCTCTAGCCTGCAGTCGCAGCTGTGCATGGTGACTCAAGCCACCTTTCAGTTAACCCCTGGTGCTGCTGCCGCCGAGGTCATGGCTGATACTCAGGCCGCGATCGCGCAGCGACGTTCAACTCAGCCTTATCACTTACCCAGCTGTGGCAGTGTTTTTCGTAACCCAGGTTCCCACAAAGCGGGCTGGCTGATTGAGCAAACCGGACTTAAGGCATTGCAGATTGGCCAAGCTCAAGTCTCACCCATGCACGCCAACTTCATTGTGAATGTGGGCGGAGCAACCGCCGAAGATGTTTTGAGCCTGATTCGGTCTGTGCAAGACCGCGTACAAGACCAATGGAACATCTTGCTACATCCTGAAGTGCGCCTTTTAGGCACATTTGACGGGCCTCAATTCAGAACCTCCTAGGGTGCATCATCAATTAAACTCGAAAGCCTGACGGTATGGGCATTACCGCGCCCGCTCTGTAAAACTAGCCAGAGGCTGAACCGCTTTCAGCATCAGGACTCAGCCGCTAAATGATGACAGCCTCTAGTAGACTGCGACGTTATTTCACCCCCCATTGCCGTGCTTGGGAGCGGTGGGGACAAGGGGGCAGAGAAACGGTCAGGGTAGTCTTACTTCTGCCCTGGAGCACTCATCATTTGCCCCAGATTCATGCTGTCAGCATCGCAGGCATCATCGGCTCTCTCTCGATGCAAGTGTCGCGTTCTCAGAAACTGCCACAGATGATGGACCAATCTATCCTCAGGCAGCAATGAGCCTATCGGTTGCGGTTGGCAGCAAGCTGGTATTGAGAAACATTGATTCGTTATTGGTCGTCATGGATCGTTATGCAATCAGTCAAATACGATACCGGCGAACTGTTCTGCGGGTATGGCAGGTGACGCTCTATCGCGTACCTAGAACCTCTATCACTGGCGGGAAACCAACTCCCAGGCTCCCTCGCTCCCCTGCGGCTGTGCCACACCAGTAGTCGCGAAACTAACATCGTGCTTGACTCAGCTCTTCTCCCCTAAATTCTAGATTTGATTCCTATGAAATTTCGGACTGCGTTTGCGCTCAGCCTCGCTGGTTTGATGCTGGCGATCGCCTTTTCAGCTCTACTACCGCCACTGCCAGGCTGGCAGGCGCTGGCGGATCAGGTTCGCACCTACGGCATCGATGGTCGCGATGGGATCAATGGCCGAGCCGGGCGCGATGGCCGTGATGGCGATCTGCAGAGCATTTTTATTGATGGCTCCCCTCGCCAAGTGAACCTGGTCGGTGGCTTGGGGGGTGATGGAGAAGATGGCGGTGATGCCGATCGCCCTACCTGTTCAGCCCAACCTCATGACGTGCGTTATGACCTACAGGCACCCGACGGCGGCGATGGTGGTGACGGTGGCGACGGTGGTCGTGGGGGGCAAGGCGGCACCGTCACCCTTTACTACACGGCCCCAACTCAGCTACGTCAGGTGTTGATCAATGCGGCGGGCGGCGATGCGGGGCGCGGCGGGCGCGGCGGGCGCGGCAGTGTCGGCTGTCGCTGTGATGACCGCAGCTGGCGGGTTGAGGTATGTCAAGACGGCAACTGCCATGAAGAGCGCTATGACTGCCGTGATGGCGACTCAGGGCGGTATGGCCGCGATGGTCGTGACGGAGCCACCGGCTCACCAGGTCAGGTTTGGTTGGTTAACCAAGCCGAGGTGCTGCCACCAGAGCAACCGGATCTGACCCAGCCGCTGTCAACCTGGTTGAGCCAACCCGTTTCCCTATCTAAACATCGATGGGAAACGCGGCAAGGAGCCGGTGCTTTGTTCGCCAGCGGCTCCGTTGTGGCTGATACCTACAACCAGTATTTGGGACAAGTCGAGGCTCAGGTACAAATTCTGTGGCAAGCGCCACGATCGTCCACGCAGTTTTTAGGCTTGAGCCCCACCGCGACGCTGGCAGACTCGGGGGACGTACAGCTCCACTTTCCCGATCGCTATTGGATCGAGGGTCGTCTTGATCGCACCAGTTCGACGACTACGTACACCATTGACCAGATTGTTCGAGCTGACCGAGTGACCGATTTAGCGTGGGGCAACCCAAGTGGCTCGGGTCAAGATTGGACGATCACGGTGATTGATTTAGGTCGGGAATCGGCAGCTGTCACGACTCAATTTGAGCTGGTTTATCGCACGACCGATGACGACCCACGCAGCAGTCGCCGGGCCCGCTATCAAGAACGCTTTGCTGGTATGTTGCCTCCACAGATGGTGACCCAAGACCAGAACCGGTTTGTGCTGGCTCTGGGGCAACTTGATATTCGCGATCGCGACTTACGGCAGGGCACCTTTGCTCAGGTAGAACTGCGGATTGTGCGATCGCTCGGCAACAATTCCGCTGAACAAACGCTCACTTGGTCGGGACAGCTGTAGCCCCAGAAGCAGTCGGCCTGGGTAGAAATCTTTCAGCGACAACAGCTTGCGATGGTTTTGGGCTGAACGCTCAATCCAGGACATCAAAAAGGGCGCGATCGCCAGCGATCACGCCCTCAGGTTTTCTTGTTCGAGGATTGATGTCCCTAACGGTCAACCGACCCCATGATGATGTCAATGCTGCCCAGAATTGCCATAATGTCGGCGACTTTCATGCCCTTCAACAGATGTGGCAGAATTTGCAGATTGTTGAAATCAGCCGCCCGAATCTTAAACCGCCAGGGGAAAACATTGTCATCACCCATGATGAAAACGCCCAGCTCGCCTTTGCCACTTTCGAGACGAACATAATGCTCACCCGCCGGAATTTTAAAGGTCGGCGGAATCTTTTTGCCCGCGAACTGATAGTCAAATCCATTCCATTCAGATTTGGGGCCTTCAGCCATGCGCTTGGCTTCCAGATTTTCGTAAGGGCCGCCTGGTAGCTGCTTACAAGCTTGACGAATGATCTTGATAGATTCCCGCATTTCGGCGACACGAACCACATAGCGAGCCATACAGTCGCCTTCGGTGGCGTACTGAATGTCCCAATCCAGCTCGTCATAGCATTCGTAATGATCGACCTTGCGTAGATCCCATTTCACGCCAGAGCCGCGCAGCATGGGGCCAGACAGCCCCCAGGCGATCGCATCATCACGAGAGATGACGCCAATCCCTTCGATGCGACGACGAAAGATGGGGTTGTTAGTAATCAGCTTCTCGTACTCATCCACTTTGGGCAGAAAGTAATCGCAGAAGTCGAGGCACTTATTAATCCAACCGTAGGGCAGATCAGCCGCCACACCACCAATGCGGAAATAGTTGTTGTTGACCATCCGTTGACCGGTGGCGGCTTCCCACAGGTCATAGATCAGCTCTCGCTCACGGAAAATGTAGAAGAACGGAGTTTGGGCACCGACGTCGGCCAAAAACGGCCCCAACCACAACAGGTGGTTGGCCACACGGTTGAGCTCCAGCATGATGACGCGAATGTAGCTGGCCCGCTTAGGCACATCAATATCGGCCAGTTGTTCGGGGGCATTAACGGTGATGGCCTCGTTAAACATGCCAGCGGCATAATCCCAACGACTGACATAGGGCACGAACTGAACGTTAGTACGGCTTTCCGCGATTTTCTCCATGCCGCGATGCAGGTAGCCAATCACGGGCTCACAGTCCACCACATCTTCGCCATCGAGAGTCACAATGAGGCGCAACACTCCATGCATAGAAGGATGATGCGGCCCCATGTTAATGACCATGGGTTCAGTTTTGGTCTCAATGCGTGTCGTCATGAATACGCCTGGGATGATGTCAACGAATGCGATCGCCCCCAAGGGGCCGGTTGCCAACAGTCAGCTATCTCACGAATTGTTCAACAGTCTGACTGGGCGCTCCTTTATTAATATAAAAGGTCTGACCCCGAAGATCTACGCATTTCCATACCGTAAGCTTTGGGAAGCGATTGTAATCGCTAATAGCGCGGCACTCACAAGTTTGATGAGGGGGTTGGAATGCTGCCAAACGACTCAGCGGCGATCGCAGATAGCTTATCCAGGGCTGGAATGACAGACGAAACCGTTTCCTTTCACCATGTGCCGGTGATGCCCCAGCCGGTATTGACGGGCCTGCAGGCCACTGCGTCACGGGCGCCTCGGCGATACTTAGACGCTACCGTGGGCGGCGGCGGGCACAGTGCGCTGCTGTTGCAAACCAGCGCGGTACTGCAGCTCGTCGCCTTAGATCAAGACACGACGGCTCTAGAGGCCGCTCAAGCGCGGCTGGCAGAATATGGCGATCGCGTGACCTTTTGCCACACCAACTTCAGCGATTTTGACCCAGATGCCGACCGCTTTGACGGCATTTTGGCTGATATTGGCGTCAGTTCGGCCCAGCTCGATACGCCGGAGCGCGGCTTTAGCTTCCGCAAAGAGGCTCCGCTAGATATGCGCATGAACCCACACCAACAACTCAGTGCCGCCGATATTGTGAACCATTGGGATGAAACAGAACTGGCAAACACGATCTATACCTACGGCGAAGAGCGGCTGTCGCGACGCATCGCCCGTAATATTGTGGAAAAACGCCCCTTTCAAACCACCATTGAACTGGCGGCGGCGATCGCTGACTGTGTGCCCAAAAAGTATCGCCATGGTCGGATTCACCCGGCCACCCGCACCTTTCAAGCCCTGCGCATTGCCGTCAATGCTGAACTGGAGGTGCTGCAGACCTTTTTAAAGAAGGCTCCCGACTGGCTCGTGCCCGGTGGCCGTTTAGTCATCATCAGCTTTCACAGTTTGGAAGATCGCATCGTCAAATGGGCGTTTCGCCAAGATGAGCGCCTGCAAATCATCACCAAAAAGCCCCTCGTCGCTACCGCCGCAGAAATTGCAGACAATCCCCGAGCGCGATCGGCCAAGCTCCGAGTAGCCGAACGCAGGCGACCATCACCCAGCAAGGGATAAGCCGCCAATCATCTGGGCCACCCCGCTCTGACAGCATCCCGCGCGCTCCCTATCAGTTGCCGTAACGCCTCATCTCCCGCGAACAACCCGTCGTTCATGGAAAAATCAGCGCCAGCCTTGACTCAATTCTCTGACCGCAGAGAAGATACGGTAAGTATGGGTTTAAGGTGGGAACGCTAGAGCAGATTCAATCAACAGTATCTCAGAGGCAATGGCAGCGCTCACGAGCTGAGCGCTGGCCTCCAACTCAACCGACTGCCCCTGCAGCCACAGAACTCGCCCCTTTGCCGACCGTTAAGCTCACGCTGGCGGCAATCCCAACTGCATCCCACTGACTCCTGCAATCGTTCCCTATGAGGACTTTCCCGATGGCCTGGGAAGATGACAACCTCCTAAAACTTATGGTCGTAGACGACGAGCCAGACAACCTGGACTTGTTGTATCGCACCTTTCGACGGGAGTTTGAAGTTTATAAGGCGGAGGATGGCTTTAAGGCCCTGCAGGTTTTGGCTGAGGTGGGTGAAATGGCGGTGATCATTTCTGATCAGCGCATGCCCCGCATGAACGGCACTGAGTTTCTAAGCCGCACCGTTGAACAGTTTCCAGACACCATCCGCATTGTCTTAACGGGCTATACCGATGTTGAAGACTTGGTCGAGGCGATCAATTCCGGCAAAGTTTTCAAATATATTACGAAGCCCTGGAAACCAGCTGACCTGAAGTTAGTGGTGATGCAAGCGGCAGAGACGTTTCGGGTCGTCAAACAGCGCACCCGAGCCTTGACTCAAGCGCTATCACGCGAGTCGTTTTTTAACGAGGTGATGAGCGCCATTCGCGAGTCGCTTGACTACCACAGCATGTTGCAGACGATCGCCATCACCTTAGGCAAAACCTTTGATGCATCCCACGTCATGCTCTATGCCGTCAACTCTGACGAAGCGTCGACGGAGGTAGACAAGTCACTCGGTTTTAGCTTCACAACGTTAAGTGCGGAAGAGGCCACGAGTCTGGAGGGTCATAGCCTGTCGATGAGTGAGTGGGTGCTGCAAACGGGGCAGCTCCAGGTGGATACGGTCGACCACTTCTCGCCCCTCACAACATTGACGCTTCCTCTGCGATATCAACAAACGACGTTAGCGATCGTGACGCTCTATCACCCGGCATTAGCCTCCGACTGGGCCGAAGCAACAACTCAGTTGCTTGACAGTGTCGCTGAACAAATTGCCCTTGCTATCTCCCAGGCCAAACTGTATCAGCGCATTCAAATACAGACTCAGCAGATGCGGGCAGAACTAGAGGTGGCTCGGCAAATTCAAACCAACTTACTGCGCCAAAGTCTGCCCACCATTGACAACATCCGCATTCAAGCTCGGTGCCTACCGGCTCGTGAAGTGGGCGGCGATTTCTATGAAATCTTTTCCCACCCTCAGGGCGATATTTGGCTAGCGGTGGGCGATGTCTCGGGCAAGGGAGTGCCAGCGGCACTGTTCATGGCGAGTGCGATCTCCGTGTTGCGACGCGAATTGTCTCAAGAGCGCTCCCCCTCTCCTGAAAAGGTGATGCAAAATTTAAACCGGAGCCTTTGGAATGACTTAGTCAGCAGTAATTGTTTTGTCACCCTGGCGCTGATCTGCTACAACCCGGCAACGCATCAGCTGCGGTATGCCAACGCCGGACATATCTATCCCCTCGTGTGGTCAACTCAAACCCTCACTGAGCCCTCGGGTAAACCGCTGTATCTCAAAACTCGGGGCGTGCCCCTAGGAATTTTGCCCGATTGGACTGCACCGGCGGGTGAAATTGAGCTGGCTCCCGGCAAAACGCTACTCCTCATCAGTGACGGGCTCACCGAAGCAACGGTAGCCCCAGAGGGGGACTCTGGGGCCGCCGCGATGTTACATCAGGAAGGGCTTTGGCAACTGGTGAAAACCCAGCCACTGCCCTTCGATTTAGACCATCTCTTAACGTCAATTCAGTGGAGCAGCACTGAGCAGGAAGATGACCAAACGGTGCTTTCGCTGGAGGTGGTGAAATGATGAAAACTGAACTCCGCATTCCCAGTGATTTAAGATTTTTGGCCGTAATTGAAACCTGGCTGTTGGGTACTTTGCAGCTAGAGTTGGGCGACTGGCCAGATTGGCCGAAATGGGAGAACCGCTTGCGGCTAGTGATTGTGGAAGCCTATTCCAACGTCGTGCGCCATGCCCACCACGAACAACCCCAACTGCCGGTATTGCTAAAACTAGAAATGCGGGCTGACGTTCTATTTTTAGAGGTGTGGGATCAAGGAGAAGGCTTTGATCTCAGCACCTATTTACCACCAGCACCTGATGTCCATCAAGAGGGCGGCTACGGCTGGTTGATCTTAAACCGGCTGATGGACAAGGTGGAATATCAAGTGAGAGTGCAGGGGAAAAGCAACTGTTTAAAGTTACAGGCCGAGTTGCCGACTGAGAGTACAATTTCGCCGCTCACCAAGCAACAACATTAAGTCGGCGTAGACTGCGACTCATTGGCGCCCATGGCCCATGACTGGCGAGCAGGAAGGCAAACAGAGCAGACACCGACATCCTCGCAAAGCTCTCATTGAGGACGAGACTGTGGTTCAGCACAACCATAGCGAGCGACTGCAGGATGACCAGTTTGCTGGGTGGTGAGCCAAGCCCACAGTTGGTCACCGTTCGAAAAATGCCACCATTCGGCAGGATGTTGCTGAAAATCAGCGGCGGCCATCAGCTGCCGGAGCAGACATCGATGGGCATGAAATTGCGGATTATCTGCAACGTCTGCCTGAAAATAATCAGGATGCGATCGCGCGGAAACCTCATCAATTGGCGACCCCATCGCAACGGGAATCCCCTGTTCATCCACCAATGTGAGGTCAATAGCGGCACCGGTACTGTGGGGCGGGGGCGTTTTCGGGTCAGGGCTCGGCAAGGCCCAAAACTGATACACCGTTTCGAGCAGCGCTTGCTGTTGAGCTGCGGCCATCTGCGACCAGTCAAGTCCCTGTTGACGAGCCAGATCTTGGGTGGTGTAGTCCACCATAAACTGCTGCACCGGAATGGGACGGTAGGCATCGAATACTTGCAGACGCCAGCCCGGTTGCTCGGTTTCCAACGCGGCTTGAACATCACGTAACGCATCGACCACTCTCTGCCGGAGCCAATAGGGAGAGCGATCGCCATAGGGAGCGCCTAAGGCCACATAGGGGTGAGGCGTTACCACCGCAAACTCTTGGAGGGGAAGGGGCACCAGAGGTTCGTGGCACTCATCAATGGGCACGTGGTGGTACGGTTTCATCCCAGCTTCCAGATTACGGATTGCGTGCACAGACCTTGGCAGCAGCGATGATAGTTAGCGACCGCAGGCTTGAATGGAGAATGCCAATACGCGCTAGAGGATGCGAGAGCGCACCAAAGTACCCGGCAAGCACATCATTTTCTGTAGCCTCGGGACGTAAGCCCGCTTGGTAAAAACGTCGTAGCCATTTTGCTCAATGACCGTCAGAATCTTGCTGTAAAGCACTTGAGCAGCCCAAACCGGCCAGCGAGCATCAGGGCTCAACCGGCTGATGCCCTGTTCGGCTTCTTGATAAAACTTGCGGGCGCGCTGAATCTCAAACTGCATTAAGGCGCGCCAGCGATCGTCAATCACACCGTTCATCAGATCCGCTTCGGTGTAATCAAACAGGGCCAAATCTTCGAGGGGTAGATAAATGCGACCCCGCCGCGCATCTTCGCCGACGTCACGCAAAATGTTCGTCAGCTGGTTGGCAATGCCCAAGGCGACGGCTTCTTTCATCGGGTTGGGGGCAGGTTCGTACCGCTGCCAAGGTGCCGTTTGCTGCTCCGGATCAAGACCCATCACTGCCGTCGACATCAAACCCACGGTGCCCGCGACCCGATAGCAGTAAAGTTCCAGCTCTTCGAAGGTGTGATAGCGCGATCGATCCAAATCCATCCGTTGCCCTTCAATCATGTCTTTGAAGGGTTGAATCTCTAACGGAAACCGCTGCAGCGTATCTACTAGCGCCACATCAGTATCTTCAACGGGCTGACCTTGAAAGATTGAAGTGAGTTGTTTCTCCCAGCGGTCTAACGTCTCTTCGGTCGTGAGTGCAGCCTGCGGTCCATCAACTAATTCATCAGTGCGGCGACACCAAACGTAGATAGCCCAGATTGCCCGACGCTTTTCGGGCGTCATCAGCAAAGTTCCGAGATAAAACGTTTTGGAATATTCCGCTGTAACCTGGCGGCAGGCCTCATAGGCATCCTCCTTGGGAACAAATTCCTTAGACCGCAGCGAGTGGGACAATTGCAGCATCAATCTTTATAGCTGGAAACTCGAAACATATTTAAGATTACAGCGCTCAGAGCCCGCTAGCAGCGGACTGGCTTCCTATCACAGAATACGTTAAAGCCAGCCCGATTTAACCGCTGTTTGCGGGATTTTGCCTAAGCAACAGAAGCTGGTTGGCGGTCGAGCTCAGTTTCAGGCAAATTCTCTGAATACTGGCGATTCACGGCTTGCGCCGCTAGCTTACCAGAAAGCACCGCCCCTTCCATGCTGCCTAGGTAACGTTGCATGGTATAGCTCCCCGCCAAAAAGAAATTCGCAATCGGCGTGGTTTGATCCGGACGGCAGGCCTGGGTGCCTGGCCCCGCCGTGTAGACCGAGCGCGGCGTTTTGACGATTTTTGACTTCAATAGCTCCGCCCGATGGTCGCCCGTAAGATGATCAGGGAAGAGGCGCTCTAGCTCTGCCATCGTAGCAGCGAGGATATCCGCTTCAGTGCGGTCAATCCAGTCTTTAGCCGGAGCGAGCACCAGTTCCAACATTGACTTGTTGGGGTCCGCATATTCGCGGCAGGTGTTGCTCATGTCAGCGTACACGCTGAGCAAATCGGAGCGAGAGAAGAGCAGCTGGTCGATATCGGTCATTTTGCGGTCAAACCAGAGGTGAATATTAATCACCGGCACCCCTTCCAGTTCCTGCATTTTCTGAAAGAAGCTGATGCCTTTCCAGGGTTCGGGCATCAGAACTTTCATCACATCGACTGAAGTGGCGGCAACGTAGGCATCAGCAATGATCACTTCATCCTCAGCACCGTTCAGCCCGCGCACCAAGAAGCCTTTCACGGTGCTATCGGCATTCAGCAAAATTTGTTTGAGGGGCTTATTGAGATGCACTTCGCCGCCCTGGGCTGTGACGTGATCAACCACCGGCTGACAGAGCCGCTCCGGGGGTGCCCCGTCTAAAAAGGCCACTTTGGAACCGTAACGCTCTTGCAAAAACCGGTTGAGGGCGGTGAGGGGCACGGTGGCCGAGACGTCTTCGGGATTGATGAAGGTCAGCGCTTTAGAGGCGGCAATGAAGATATCGGAGTTGACGCGATCGCTGACGCCCTGCCGCTCCAGCCATTCCAACAGGCTGTATTGATCCATCTTTTCGACATATTGTTGCCCGCGCACAATTGCGGGCAGCAGTCCGATCGCAAAGCGAATCTTTTGCTCCCACGTCAGCATGTCGTTGTTACGCAGAATCGACGTGATGACGTTGAGCGGGGCAGGAATATCAGGCACGTCAAACCGCGACAGCACGCCCGGCTTTTCCGGCTGGTTAAAAATGAGGGTGTGCTCTTTCCACTGCAGCCGATCAGAGATACCGAGTTCTTCCATCAGCTGCAGCATATTGGGATACGCCCCAAAAAAGACGTGGAGTCCGGTTTCATACCAATCGCCATCTTCATCTTGCCAGGCAGCCACTAGTCCCCCAAGGACGTCACGGCTTTCTAACACGATGGGTGTGTGACCGGCATCAACTAAGTATTTGGCACAGGCTAGACCGGCTAACCCGCCCCCGGCGATCGCAACTCGCATGAACCCTTATTCCCCTTGCAAATAATTTGGCTTGGCCTTATCGCTGTCTTAATAGTATATGTTTCATTTCGTTACAAACCCAGGAAGTGCAATTTCTCTCTGAAGGTTTGTGCCTCTGTGATCTCGCGTAACTGTGACAAAGGGTAGTCTGCTGAGGACAAAACCCCTAAGATAATGAATCCAGAGTTGTGGATGTTCTTATTGACAGCATGATTGCCCCGTTGGGTAACTAGGCAACGAAACGAATTCCCGACTTCTCTAGAATACAGAGAACGGGGAGCCCACTCTGGGTCGACTACGCGATGGGCGGCAAAAGTATCGAATCGGTTATTTGGGGTTGAGAGCTGTGACGCAATCAATTTTGGAAATTCTTCAAGATAGTGATCCGTTGGTGGCAGACATCGTGCAGCGCGAGCTGCAGCGCCAGCGCGATCATCTAGAGCTAATCGCGAGTGAAAACTTTGCCTCGCCTGCTGTGATGGCGGCCCAAGGCTCAGCCTTGACGAATAAGTATGCCGAAGGCCTGCCGGGCAAGCGATATTACGGCGGCTGTGAGTTTGTCGATCAGGTGGAGTCTTTGGCGATTGAGCGCATCAAAAAGTTGTTTGGTGCCGCCCATGCGAACGTGCAACCCCACTCGGGTGCTCAGGCCAACTTTGCCGTGTTTTTAGCCCTCCTCAATCCTGGCGACACCATTATGGGGATGGATCTTTCCCATGGTGGGCATTTGACCCATGGGTCACCGGTGAACGTGTCCGGTAAATGGTTCAACGTCGTGCAATATGGCGTCAATCCAGAAACCGAAACGCTCGATTTTGATCAGATTCGTGCCCTGGCGTTAGAACATCGACCGAAGCTGATCATCTGTGGCTATTCAGCCTACCCGCGCGTCATTCCGTTTGAAAAGTTTCGGGCGATCGCCGATGAAGTGGGAGCCTATTTACTCGCCGACATTGCCCACATTGCCGGGCTCGTGGCCGCTGGCGTGCATCCCAATCCGGTGCCACACTGTGATGTAGTGACCACGACGACCCACAAAACGCTGCGGGGGCCGCGCGGTGGCTTGATTTTGACCCGCGATGCCGACCTGGGCAAAAAGTTTGATAAGGCCGTTTTCCCCGGCTCTCAGGGTGGCCCGCTAGAGCACGTGATTGCAGCGAAGGCAGTGGCTTTTGGCGAAGCGCTGCGACCCGAGTTTAAGACTTACTCTCAGCAGGTGATCAAAAACGCGCAAGCAATGGGCGATCGCCTGCAGGCCAGAGGACTCAAGTTGGTTTCCAATGGCACTGACAATCATTTGATCTTGGTCGATCTGCGCTCCGTCAGTCTGACGGGCAAGCAAGCCGACCAGCTGGTGAGCGAGGTCAACATCACAGCCAACAAAAACACCGTGCCCTTTGACCCCGAATCCCCCTTTGTCACCAGTGGTTTACGGCTCGGTTCTCCCGCCATGACCACTCGCGGCATGGGGATTCCCGAATTCACCGAGATTGCTGACATCGTGGCGGATCGACTGACCAATCCTGAGAGCGAAGACGTACGCGACAATTGTCGTCGTCGGGTGGCCGCGCTGTGCGATCGTTTTCCGCTCTATCCTTACCTGAGTCTGCCCAAGCCCGTAATGGCTTAGCCTCGGCTGATCATCTTCAATTTAGGACTGCCGCAATAGCCTTCTGAATCCTCCAAATCTGGAGAAGGTTGAATCGGTCTCCGGCAAATTTTGGGGGGTCGGGGGGCCGCAACCAGATTCACCTACGTAAGTCCTGAAATTAATTCGCAGCTTGATCCCAGCGCTATGGGGATATGACAGTAGACAACCGGTTTGATCTGTCATATCCTTCATGGAGCTTTATAGTAGTGGCTAGATTCTAAAGATTATTAAGAGAATCAACTATCTTCGACAAGTAAGTTTGAGCTTGCACGGTCGGCTTTAGTATTAATCGCGAATCTTTTCATCTCAGCTGATTGCTAAACTTCAACGCTGTTGAAGCCCTCTCTATGCCTTTTCAGCTCTATCATCTATTAGCCTTTGTGATTTCTGGCGCAGTTGTGCTGGTATCGACTCCCATCGTGCGACAAATCGGCTTGCGATCCGGGCGGGTCGATCAGCCCGGTGGGCGCAAAGTCCACACTCAACCAATGGTGCGCCTCGGAGGGATTTCGATTTTTCTGGGTACGCTGATTTCCCTCTTGTTTGTCTGGTGGTCAGGCGGTTTTATCGACGCTTCGGGCACTCACCTCAGCCCCACCGACGAATATGAAATCTGGGGCGTCACGCTGGGCGGATTCGCCTTCTTCTTAATCGGTCTGCTAGATGACCTCTTTGGCTTGTCGGCTTCTAGTCGCTTGCTCATGCAGGCGCTGATTGCGGGAATTGCCTGGCATGTGGGGGTCAGCATCGATTTTTTGAGTATTCCTTTCGTCGGGCTGGTGTCACTGCCCATCTGGATTAGTCTGCCAGTTACCATCATTTGGCTAGTGGGCATGACCAACGCCATCAACTGGATTGATGGATTAGATGGCCTCGCTGCCGGGGTCTGTGGCATTGCCGCGCTGATCATGCTGGTGGTGAGCCTGTTTATGGCTCAACCCGCAGCGGCGCTCATCGCGGCGGCATTGGCGGGCGGCTCTCTCTGCTTTTTGCGGTACAACTTCAATCCAGCCAAAATCTTTATGGGCGATGGCGGCTCCTACTTTATTGGGTTTACCCTAGCTGGAGTCGGCGTGATTGGCCTGATTAAGAGTGTGACCACGGTCGCCGTGCTGCTGCCCTATCTGATTCTGGCTGTGCCGATCTTAGATATGTCTGCCGTCATTCTGGATCGCATTCGCTGTGGCAGTTCGCCCTTTGTCGCTGACAAACGACATCTGCATCATCGTTTGCTGAAGGCAGGCTTGTCGCATCGCTGGGCAGTTTTATTTATCTATGCTTTAACCCTATGGGCAGGCAGCTTGGCCATCGCGTTTGCGGGCATTCCCAGTGGCTTTGTCTACGCCGCAGGGGCCACTGGCTTGCTCACCTATGCCGGTTGGCGCGTCAAGCAACTGTCTCGATAGGCAGTCCGCCGAAGCGTCTGAGCATTGAAAAGCAGCTCACTTTTTAATGCCAACCCAACGAGTTTTCAAACATAAAATGCGGATGAAAGGACTTGAACCTTCACGTCGCGAGGACACTAGAACCTAAATCTAGCGCGTCTACCAATTCCGCCACATCCGCGTGCTTATTTATAGTATCTGACAGCCATCCGATTGAATAGCCCCAAACGTCATGGGACAAGATGGGCTGATTATTTGCCAAAATGCCCGCTGCAACTTTCGCGAGAACGTCAGGACAGCAACCTGGTTTCTGGGGCAAACAGGAACTCATGCCATCCTGCCTGACACGAGAAACCGGGTTTCTTGCAATACTGTATCGGTGCTCTAGGCGATCGCTCGCCTCAATTTAGCGGCGATCGCGAATTTCCTGATGACTGCTGCAGCCAGCGACTCTACATATTGGCTCGGGCATCCCGTACAGCCGCATAGAAGAACACCCCAACCAGTGGCACCGCCACCCCAATCAACAGGCTTGTCGGCCCCGTGCCCCAGTCGGGCTGCCCGGTGGATAGCTCAAAAATCGCCGCCACTGCCGAAATGGCAGCGAGACAAGAACACAGTAATAGCAAGCCGCTTTTTGGCGTCCACACAGTAACCAACCCTCACAACATCAAAGTGTCTTTTATCTAACGCAGACTGAGGACACAGCGCAAGGGCTAACCCGCGATCGCCTTGACATCCTTGGCCGAAAAGCCATTCTTCTGCAGCTCTTGAGTCAATGCCAATTGGTTATTGACGCGGTCAACGAACATCACGCCCGTCAGGTGATCCATTTCGTGCAAAATGCAGCGAGCTAGTAGATTAGCGGCCTGGATCCTTTGAGGGCGACCGTTTTCGTCTTTGAAGCTCACTTCGATCGCCGTCGGCCGCACCACATCTAGATAAACGCCCGGAATGCTCAGACAGCCCTCTTGGTCAGTACACTGCTCTTTGCTCGTACGAATCACTTTGGGATTCACCAAAATCAGGGGGGGAGCCGCCGCGTTTTCCGGATCGGTATCCACAACGATGAGCTGCTTATTCACCGCCACTTGAGGCGCGGCCAACCCAATACCATCGGAGCTATACATGGTTTTGAGCATGTCATAGGCCAACTCTCGCAGCGCATTATCCACTTTGGCGACGCGCTTAGCGGGCTGACGCAACACGCGATCGCCCAGGGTATGAATGTCTAGTGGCGGATTCTTGAGCTTAGTTTTTTCGACCTGAATGGTAGCAGTCATAAATTCTGAAATTGAATAATGTCGTTTTGAAATGCTGAATGAAAGGCGATTTGAGTCGGTTGGCAGTGATGCGGCGAGGGAACAACAGCAGTTACATCGCCCGTCAGTTCCCCTTACGGAGAGGTGCAATGCTGCTACATCATCCAGTTAGCAAAGCATCTAACGTTGCTGAGTCAGCGGCAAAGGGCAATTGCCAATACTGTTTGACCCAATCCCTAAACAATACCCGAATCCATCCTAGCAAGGGGATTGCCTATCGTTGTAGGGGGAGAGGGCAAAATTTTGGGGTCAGCGATCCCCGCGCCACTCTTGATATCAGCGACCGCCGGACGACAAGCGGCCAGCAAGGGACGCATGTTGACCACCGCACCAATGACGGCAATAGCTGGGGCCGCAAACCCGGTCGCCCGCATCTCCGCTTCTATCGTCGCCAGGGTCGCGATCAGCTCATCCTGCTCAGGGCGAGTGCCCCAGCGAATCAACGCCACGGGGGTTTCGCTGCTCAAACCACCATCGGTCAATGCCTTCACAATGTTCGGCAGATTATGCACCCCCATATAAATGACAATGGTTTCCGAACCTTGGGCGATCGCCCGCCAGTCCACCTCAGGACGATATTTACCCGCCGCCTCATGCCCCGTCACAAAGGTGACGCTAGAGCTCAGGCTGCGGTGGGTCACCGGGATACCCGCATAGGCCGGAACCGCGACGCCAGCGGTGATGCCGGGCACGACTTCGACGTCAATTCCCGCTTCGATGAGATCCGCCATTTCTTCACCGCCCCGGCCAAACACAAAGGGATCGCCCCCTTTGAGACGCACGACGATGGCATGTTGTTGAGCTAACTCATGCAGCAGCTGGGTGATTTCTGGTTGAGATAAGGAATGATAGCCCCGGCGTTTGCCAGCCGACAGCAGCCGCGCGTGGGGATTCACCATGCTGAGAATCGGCGGACTGACCAGCGCATCGTAAACGACTACGTCAGCAACTTCTAACAAGGCTTTGCCCTTGAGGGTAAAGAGCCCCGGATCGCCTGGCCCCGCTCCGACTAGATAAACCTTTCCCAAAGGGCGATTGCCTTCAATATGTGCATGAGCGTTTGTCACACCAGCACTCCTTCTCTGCCAACAGACTGTACGTTAGGTCGTCAAATTAGTATGACCTAACTCTCTGAAAGTATGCAGGAATACTAAGCGGTGATAGTATTTTTGGCTACCGAGTGAGCCGCACCCTGAGGCCAGCGCCCTTTGGCGGCCCCTAGAGCCGTGTGCAACGCCAGTTCAGCGACCACTTTACCCAAGTCAGCACTGGTACCTAGGGGACTGAGCAATCGCAAAGAAAGCTTGGGAAAGGCTTCGGCCAGCGCTTCGGTGCGACGCGTGATGACGTCAGTAATGCTGCCTGGAAAGAGGAAAAACGGCGCGATCGCGATGCGTCGGTAACCCCGCTGCATCAAATTAGCCACTTGCGTTTCGAGATCAGGCGGCACCGACCAAAACGCGACATCGGTGTTGAGCATCGTACCGAGCTTTTGAATAGCGCGGTTACCCGCAGGGCGACGGCTGCCATGAGCTAACAAAATGCACTGATCGGCCTCAACCCGAGCGAGCCGTTGGCTGACATAGTTATTAAAATCGCCCTGCCCTCCCAGATAAGGAGCGCAGGTGAGCCGTAGACGAGCAGGCAGCTGGGCTTCAGCGGCGGCAATTTCTTGAGGCAGATCTTCTTTAACATGAATGCCCGCCAGTAAAAACAGCGGCACGATGACCACCTGCCGAATCCCTTGAGCCCAAACGTTTTGGGCAAAGACTGCGATTTGCTGAGCCAGCGATACTTTGTGAGCCTCTAAGGTAGCGACACCAATAATCGGCGCAGCTTGAGAGGCTGCAGTCGACTTCAGGGACGATGATTCCAACGGATCAAGCGGCCAGGTTGAATTTAAGCCCGACTGACCGCGCAAAACTGTCGCTACGGAGGGGGGCTCGACTTCGACAGGGCAAGTCAGATACGGTCGGGTCACTTGGGCTAGGCGATTGAGTCCCGCCTGATGACGCGGGTCAGAACTACCATGAGACACCAATAGATATGCAGTACGCATTTCTCTTACCCTGAATTCACAACTAGTGCACCGTATTCTCGCGGGTGTGTCGATGCTCCTGATGCTTCGCTTCGCCACTTCGAGGGGATATCGAAAGTCCACCCATCGCTCAGAAACCCAGCTGAACAGTGACAAAGCAAAAGATGTCTAGACCAAAACTGATCCAGACAAGACTGGGGTAGAGAAGATAATCCTCTCCACCCCAGCTGTCATTAGCTCACATTATAGGGGATGCTTCCCAAGGGTTGTATCAGAGAACGCTTTTGGCGAAGTTCGGACGATCGCGGTGATCCCGACTGCGATAACTACACGTTGGCACTCATACAGAACGAGCGGTGCGATCGCTCATCCATCGTTCCTTCAAGCATCGTTCCTTCAAGCCGATGGCGCTGATACTAATTGAGCTAGTTCCCGAGCCTGACTTTCCAAAGCCTCGATGCGGGCAGCAGTATCCGGATGAGTAGCAAACAGATTACTCAACCCCTGTTTCGAAAAGGCATTGACAATCAGCAGCGGCTCAAAGGCTGGATTGCCTGGCATCGGGGCCTTTTGTGCACTGCCCTCCAGCTTGCGTAGGGCATTGGCCAAAGCCCGTGGATTCTTCGTTAACTGACCGGCTCCGGCATCGGCGGCAAATTCGCGCGTTCGAGAAATACTCATCTGAATCAAGGTGGCCGCTAGGGGGGCCACAAACACCGCTAGCAAAAGACCGATGGGGTTGCTGCCGCGACGCCCTTGGCCGTCACTGCTGCTATAGCTCGCCCATTGAGCAAAGTAGGCGAGGGAAGAGATGGCTCCCCCGACGGTGGCAGCGACCGCTTGCGTCAGCGTGTCGCGATTGAGAATGTGAGACAGCTCGTGGGCCAGCACCCCTTCCAGTTCTTCCTGACTCAGGAGAGCCATAATGCCTTCGGTGACAGCGACTGCAGCATGGCTGGGATCACGCCCCGTGGCAAACGCGTTAGCCGCCTGAGTCGGGATCACATAAACTCGCGGCATCGGAATTTCGGCCTCTTGGCTCAGCTTTTCAACGCTGGCGTAGAGCTGAGGGGCGGCTTCGGGCGTGACCGGCTGGGCTTTGTAAGCATTCAGGGCGATCTTGTCAGAAAAATACCAAGAACCCAGGTTACTGACAGCGGCCATCCCTACACCCACCAAAATGCCGGTGAGGCCACCAATCACGAGGTAGCCAATGCCGACTAACAGGCCCGACAAGAGGGCTAATAAAGCTAAGGTTTTAAAGTGATTCATAGCGATGTTTGCCTTTGAGAACAACGACCTAATATCGGGTTAACAGCGGGATTCGGTAGCTCTGACAGCAAGGCTCCTTGCCCTGAAAATAACCCCGCGTAGGGTGGGTCAATTCCCTCACAGTCTGCTCAAAACTCCCCACCAGTCAGCCGTTTGGCCCACCACTCCAAACCCGCAACGGACAACCGCATTTTCATCTTTTGGAGCGCCGCGCCCGCGTCATGAGCCATTGCCCTGAAGAAGCCTGACTAGAGTTCCGCCACTGATCGCTCAATGAGGCGACGCGCCAGGGTTTGCACGCCCGTGTGCTCGTAGTATTTCACCGACACATCGAGGAAGGCTCCTAGGTAGTCAAGCTTGCTTTTCGAGCCTTCTACGAAGCCAGACAGGTTGTCCACCACGTTGCCTTGGGTAATCCCTTTATCGCTGACGAACTTGTCCATCCAGCCCTTGGTAGATTCAAAGCTTTCGGTCATAAAGGACAACTTGCCCTTCGCATTGTTGCCCGGAATCTCTTCCTTAACGCCTTTGAATGTCGGATTATTATCCAAGTCAGAAGGCCCCATGCCCTTAATCAGCTTGAGCGCTTTGCCGCTGAAATCAGCTCCCAGGGGAATCACCCCATCAAAAGATACCAGCGCCGCCATCCGCATCAACGACTCGCCACCATAGTCACCCAAGGCAGCCAAAAAGTCGCCCAAGCTATCACCTGGGATGCCGTTGATATGACAGAACGCCACCACCTCTGTGACCAGCTTGACGACGAGATCAACCGTCTGCGCCTTTTCTGGTTTGGGCGAGATATTCTTCAAAAAGCCGAGAAAGGTATCCTGACCGATGCGGTTGGCCATGGCTGCGGCCCCCAGCAAACCTGAGGCGGAGTCTACCGATTCATACATCCACAGGGCGCGCTGATACCCCTGTGATTTGTCGTTGAACAGGGCGATCGCCCGCTCCCCGATCGCCTGCACCATGGCCTCATCGGTTTCGCCGGTCACCTGCTTGATGGTGTGGTCAAATCCGACCAGGTTTTCCCACTGTCCTGGCACAAACTTATCCAGACTGTTGAGAGCCATGACCGTTAGGCCACCCTTGGGCAACTTGTCGACTTTCTCGTAAATTTTCTTGCTCACAATGCGCTCCTACAACATGATTACTACTGAGACAGACGGTCATTAGCCTGCTGGCTGGGGCACCAATGTCGGTGCTGTCTTGGGTTCAGAATTTTGTGGGGCAGTCCGGATATCAGGCGTAGCGGTTTTTTGAGCCTTCCGAAAAGCTTTGGTATCCGCTTCTAACTGAGATAATCCCTGCAGGTCAAACTTCTCTAGCCAAGCCGCTCGATCCGCTTCGGTAAAAGAGGCATCTCGGGAAAGCACCTTCACCTGGTAGCGATCGTTGACCAATAGTCCGGTAGCAGTACTGCCCTGAACCACAGACGGGAAGCCAGCGACCATCGTCGTAGCGTTTTCATATTTAGCGGCGGCGGCTGGCAAACTAATAGTGTCGTTGATACTCAGCATGGCCACGGTTTCACCACCGCGCTTCAGCTTATATTCGGCAAAACCCTGCTTCTCTTGGGAGGGAACTACGGTGTAATCGCCTTCCGCCTCGGGAAAGAATTGGTTGAACGTACCGCCTTTTTCCGCTGTCTTGTCTACCGCTGCCGGAGCGCTAAAACCTGTCGTGTCTTCTTGAACTTGATCGTATTTAGAGGGGGCTGAGCTACAGGCAGTGAGCGTAATGACGAGGACGAGAACGAGAGGAACCAATCGTTTGAGGGAGCGAACCAAATGCATGACAATGCCTTTCATTTCAAAGTTTAAAGAAAAGAGATGCAGAGGAATAAACCAGCAGGCCAGTTTCAAAAGCCTTTGAAGATTTTAGAAAATTAGCGATCGCTGACTTATACAAACTTACAGTGCGGCTTGAGGACAACTTTTTTATCCCGACAAACTTTATTCTTGTCCACCGTGACCTAATGAACTTGGTCTAATTACATCACCGCCGAGGTCACTCAGGCTAGGCAAGTCCGAGGGCAGATTTCAACTTAGTCAAGGTCGCTGCTTCGGCTTCGCTAACTTTGGCTCCTGTGCCAAACAGGCCGCTGCCTGCAGCTCTAGCAACCGCATCACCACAGTCATAAACAAACTGCTTGTATTCGACAATTTCGGTTTCGGTAGCTCGACCTTTGAGCATCTCAGCAACCGTACTCACCTGAGTCACTGCTTGCGTGACGAAGGCCCCTGATTTGATATCTTCAGGCTGAACTTTGGGCTTTTGAATATCTATTTTTCTAAGTGATTCCGTTGAAAAAGCAGCCTGAATAACCGAATTACCAGGATATTTTTCAGCAGCTCCGGTGATTTGGTTGGTAATGGCAGCAGCTTCGATCGCGGTCGAGACAATACCCATGTCAACCATGGCAACAGCCATGCCCACATTCATAGCAGCTGACACAATCGACTGGATTTCTGTTGGGGTGTAAACGCTCATAAAAGAAACCTTAAAAGAGAATCACAGACATCAACCTGTTTCCGAGCTCAGTGAAAGAAAGACTTTCAGCATTAAAGCTTCCCGCCCTTGAACACGCCATCATGCGTCATCGTAAAATATAGCCGAATTACCGCACGTGGAACTGCAGGAGTGACCCGATAATATGACGAGGCTGACCCACGCCCATCTATCATAGGACGTAGACATTTAGGTAGGATTTACCTTGTCTCCCATGGCGCAGTTAGCATCCTCAGGGCATCAGCGAGCAATCGATTTCACAGCCTCTGTTACCGCTGTCGACCTAGATGTACTGTGCTTTGGGGAAGAGCATTCTGATCGGATGACCTCACCGATATCGTTTAGACAGAGGAATTTCTTACTGGCTAGATACATTGGCGGCAAGTCCTGGAGTGAGCAGCCTAGGAGGCCAACAATACGGCTTGTCCCCCTAAGATTGGTTAGTTTTCTGCACTGTTGCTAACGAATTGCTTTGAGGATAATGAAAATCGAAGCTTAGTGGATATCAGCGGCATGGAAAATTTTGCTCAGTCTTTTTACACCTGGTATAAGCAAACAATGCGCCATCCGAAATACCGATGGCTGCTGATTGGTGGAACATTACTTTACCTGATTTCGCCCATCGATATTGCACCGGACTTTATTCCCATCATTGGCTGGATTGACGATGCCGCGATTGCGACACTGCTAGTCGCTGAGCTTTCTCAAGTTTTCTTGGGATACTTAAATCAGCGAGGAAATACCGTCAACAGTGACGTTCAGGATCCCAACAACATCGACGTGAGAACGATTGATGTCGAGTCATAGATTTCGCTGAATTGCTAAACTCTAAATTTCAAAAAAGGGGACATTCGACCAGGTTGAATGCCCTTTTTTAGTGAAAGTATTAGGCAAACGGATTGAGGATCTGGGAACTGACGCTGACTATCCCAATTGAGCGTGTTGCTCAATGATAGGACGCAGCCGATCCAGGTTGTATCCCTGCTGTGCAGTGAGGCTCATCAGATCGTCTAACGAAGTAGTGGGTTGTCGCGCCGTAGCGATCGCCCATAAAATGCAGCTGCGAGTACCCGACTTGCAATGAGCCAGCACGGGGCCAGAACCTTCCTGTAGAGCAGTCTCAAACTGGTCGATTGTGGCAGCTGTGAGTTCCGGCATGGTGACCGGAATATGGACATAATTGAGGCCATGCTGCTCAGCCAGTTGTCGGGCTGCCGCTGCGGTGAGTTGTCCCGCCTCTTCGCCATCGGGTCGATTATTGATGATGGTTTTATAACCGGCAGCGGCGAGTGCGGGAAAGTCTGCAGCTGTAATCTGAGTTGAAACTGCGAATTCTGGAGTTAACGAGATAGGCACAGCCATAGCGGTTGTTCTGTAAGGCTCATTTGTGATTAAGGGCCATCTTAGGGGATTGCGATCGCCATTAGTTGGCAGCATCCCAACATCTTGAGCTGCCCTCAGGCTAATCCCGAGGAACAGCCCCGAGAGGAGTAGGGGGGCGAGGGGGCTCAGCTTCTGCTGCCATGATGACAAAGCCGTCACCTGTGGGCGAGATGATGCGGTCAACAATCGGCACCAGGCCGAAGCGGAGTACCGTCGACGATAGGGTCACGATCACTAAGGCAGTCAGTCGATGCATCACCATGGGCACCCCCCTTACAGTCATGGCTAATGGTTGACGTCAATTGTGGCCGTTTTCCCTGAAAGAGATCTGAGAAAGCGCTAAAGATAGCGCGGGTTGTCAGCTCCTGACACAAATACAGTCCACCGCTGAGTTTGGGGGACTGATGCACCTGATGCTCAGCGGTCAACAGTATGTGGTCAAAGCGAAAACGGTCAGCGTCGCGATGATGATGCTTTGATAAGAAGGCCGATGGCGCGCGATTGTTCCCGCTGGGAGCGATCGCCTGTTAATCTACGGCGTTATTTTACCCACCATTCCGATAGCAGGGACGCATTGGGGGCAGGGGAGCAGAGAACCTGGAAAGGTACAGCAGAATGCGGAATGAAGAAGTCGGAAGTCAGAATTCAAAAGCTTATTTGATGGTGATTTCAGGCATTGGAGGTAACCTGATCAAACTGCGGCTTGCTATAGTTTCATTTCTGCCGCAGCGGACTCGCAGTGTTTAGGAGATTTCTGAGAAAGAATATACCGTTATGGTAGGGGCGGGTTTAGCGAGAAACCTTGTGGCATCGCGACCAGGCATCCACAAAACCTGCCCCTACGGGTATCGTTTTTGGTAGAACTCTTCTTAGTAGCGAGGCACGGTCGGATCAACGGCCATTGAATAGGCGTCGATACCACCAGCCAAATTTTTGACCTGGGTAAACCCTTGACCCCGCAGCCACTGACACATCTGAGCTGAACGAATACCGTGGTGACACATCACAATCGTCTCCGTCTCCAGATCAAACTGTTGATAAATCTGAGTTTCCCAATTGGCAAACTCACTGAGGGGCAAATTCGCAAATCCCTCAATGGCGGCGGTTTCCACCTCCCAAGGTTCACGCACATCAATGAGCTGTAGGTCAGGCGGAGCGGCTTGCAGGATTTGCGCCAAGGTCTGAACGGTGATTTCTTGGGGGGCTGATTCAGGAGTAGGCATGGCAGTTTGAGGGCGATAAAGACCAATCTCTCAACAGCTAGAATATTCAATACTTCAGCGGTTGAGGCACTTCGTTGCCATCATCTCACGCAGAGCTAGAGTCAGAAGTGCCTACCGATTGCCGACGCAGCGATCGCACTCGCATCACTAACACCACCAGAACACTAATCACGACAATCACGACGGCAATCACAAACAACGGCGTCGTCAAGGCCAAAACGGACAGGCTAACGGCACCCGTCAGTTCGGCGATCGCCACCACAAAGTTGGTGAGCCCGCCCGTGGTCGCGGTTGAGAACAGCCGGGTCAAACTAGAGAGTCCCCTGGTCGTAGCCGCCGTGCCGCCCCCCGCAATAATTGCCAAGCTCCACTGCAAAAGCGGATCGTACTGGCTAACCGCTAGCGCCATGAGCAGCGTGCCCGCGACGGCAGCAATGGGTAGCGAGATCGCATCCAAGGCCGTATCCAGCCAGGGAATCGAATAGGCCAGCACTTCAATCAGCAGAGCGATCGCCAAACTAATAAAAGCCGGATAGGTGCCTAACCAGGTCATGTTGTCTGCCAGTGGCAGATGGCCGAACAGAGCGGCGGCACTTAACACCCAAAACGGCACTAGGGTTCTGAATCCGGCAGCGGCCCCAAGACCCAGCCCAATGCCAATGCTTTCCACAATATCCATACTTGATTCAGCCACCTACGTGTTTGATCGCCTCTTCTTACTAACACTGGTTGAAAGGGCGCTGTCAGTGCTGTCGATTACGCTTGGGGGTGAAAAGCCGCTATCTATCGTCCTGATTTGGCTAGATGGTCACTCGCCACCCCTTAAAACGGCTCAGAGTGCGATGAAACATGCCCCAGCCTTTCACCTCCTCTGATGTGATCGACGAGGAATTCGCTAACTGCTTGCCGAAAAACCGGAATCTTCAAGATTTGTTCTGTATTTCTTGATACAAAAACAGATTACGATAGAAATTCAAGCAGTGGGGGTTCTATGGCTCAGTTAGACGTTTCTAGAGTTTTAGCCAAAGTTGAAGCTGGGCAGTCATTGGCCCAGGCTGAACTGAGCAATCTTGACCTGAGTCATCGTCGCCTAGATCGCGGCGATTTTTCGTCAGCGTATTTACGTCTCTCCCAACTGCAGCACACATCATGCCGAGCAGCGAATTTTGCTCACGCGACCCTAGTATTAGCCGATTTGACCGGTAGCTGCTTAGAGTCAGCGGCTTTGACTGAAGCCGTATTGACACAAGCTTGTTTAGATACGGTTGATTTGCGCTGGGCGATCGCGACATCAGCCCAGTTTTATGGCGCGTCACTGTCGCAAGTGGATGCTTCCCACGCCTGCTTTGACCAAGCCAACTTGCAAAACGTCAGTGGCCCCCAGTCTCGTTTTAAGCAAGCCAGTCTAGTCCAAGCTCGGTTAGATGAGGCCAACTTCAGTCAATCCAGCTTTGAGGGGGCACAACTCAGCCGATCTTCCTGGCAAGGCGCAATCCTCGCGGGCGTTTCCTTCGCGACGGCAACCTTAACTCAAGCAAATTTGCAGGAGACAATTCTCATCGGGGCCAACCTATCAGAAGCCGATGCCCTGAGCTGTTCATTCCAGGGAGCCGATCTGACGGCAGCGGTGCTGCAATCGGCGCAGCTAGATTGGGCTGACTTTTGGAATGCCAGCTTGATGAAGGCCGACCTCAGTCAAACGTCACTCTATGGCGCCACGTTGGAATATGCCAATCTCAGCGGCGCTAACCTGCGCGGTGCTGACCTGCGCGCCGCCAATTTAGAAAACGCCCAGCTCACGGATGTGCAGTGGCAGGGAGCCTACGTGCGGGGCGCGCTCTTCACAGATGCCTCCGGTTTGTCGGCTGAACAAAGGCAGTGGCTGCGGCGACATGGTGCCTTGAATGTGGCCTAATACCCGTTCGACAAATTACAGCTACAGACAAGTCGGCTTTCTCCCAGTAGGAGACACTGCGGGTTGGCCTGGCCTGCCTGGGGGGGCTGACGACTCCGCTCCGCCGACGTTCCTGGAGCGGAGTCGCAAGGCAGATCGGTAGCCCAGTTTCAGAGAATTGGCATAACCCATTCAGGATTTGAATAGCCAGTTTCTGGCCGTGAAAATGCCTCGTGAATGATTAATCGGTCACTCACGAGGCCTGCTGTGGAGAAAGTCCACCTAGGAGGCTGAACTTCTCACGTTTTCAGAGCACAGGCGCTGTCTGCCAGGGTTTAGTCGCGCCCAGCCCCGCGATCGCGGGGCTGGTTTGAACAACCCTCTTATTTCAGGGCCGTCATGACGTCGTTATGAATGGTGCCGTTGCTCACGACGACGCCTCGGTTGTTCATCATTTTGACCGCACTGTAGAAATCCAAGGGCTTGCCGTGCATGTCGGTGACCTGACCACCCGCTTCTTCCACCACGATCGCCCCCGCCGCATGATCCCAAATCTTTTCGCGATAGTCGGGATACTTGGGCGATGGCAGGCGCAGATACAGGGCCGCTTCACCTGCGGCCACTGCGCCATATTTCGCTTGGCTATCCATCCGCACGGATGACTGGGTAATGCCCACGGCAGCGGCGACCGCTTCTTGTTCTGCCTGATTGCCGTGGCTGGCTTCAACACTTTCGACAAAGCGCAGGCGATCGCCATCTCCCGGTGGCACGACGTGTACCTGCTTGGCCTCTCCCCCCGCGATGGGCTGCATCCAGGTGCCGCCCCCGCGTACTGCGGTGAACAGCAGACCGGGATTCCCCTGGTTCAAGCTCAGGGCCGGACAGCCCAACACGCCCACCTTAAGGTCGCCATCTTCAATCAGCGCCAGGGCGATCGCATATTGGTCACCCCGCAAAAAGCCCTTGGTGCCATCAATCGGATCCAACGTCCAAAAGCGGCGAGCCGGCGCACCGTTGCCGTGATCAATCCACTGCGCCACTTGATCCGGGGTGGTGGAACCGAGCACCGTGGTGACAAATCCGGTCACTTGCTTGAGGCGATCGGCCATCGCCGGCGATCGCAGCTCAGCCGCATCTTCTTCGCCCACCACTGGGTCAGCGGGAAACGCCTCCGATAGCGCCCGACAAATAATTGCCTGCGCCCCATAATCCGCGACCGTCACCGGACTTTTGTCAGCTTTTTCGATCGCTTCCGGCACCATGTCACGGCGCACCGCCTCACACAGTTGAGCCGCTGCGATCACCGCTGCCTGCGCCACTGCTAGCTCTTGTTCATACCCCATGGCCTCATCCTCCCCAGCAATTAACTGCAAAATTCAGCCTTAGTCTACCCAGGACATCAGCCCCGATGAGGATTGCACTGAGGCGATTAATCGGGCGACAGCAGAGCCAGCGGCAACTGGTCGATCCAGCGGCGAGTGCCCCATGACTGGCAAGCGAGGGTGGCGACTGCCGCACTTTGGTGCAGCGCCGTGACAAAATCAGCCTTGTGGGTCGCGTAATAACAAAACGCACCGTGAAAAATATCGCCCGCTCCTAACGTGTCAACGGGTTGGATGACAAGTACAGGTAAGGTGCCCGATTGACTACCAGCAGGAGACTCAGCCTGATAGAGCAGCGCCTCACCACCTCGCGTCACGGCGATTTGAGGCACGTTGAGCGATCTCAGATAGGCGATCGCGGCCACCTCAGCTCCAGCTCCGGGAGGACAAAAATTCGCTGAAGCAATCACCGTCGTCGCCAGCGGCAGCAACTGGTCAAAGCCCGGTTTCCAGCTACCGGCATCAACCACGACCGGCAATTGTTGGGAGCGGGCGAGTTGGGCCAGATGACACCCCAACCCCATTTGGTGTCCGTCAAGCAGGAGACAGTCAGCCTGATCCAGCAGGGTGTTGGGAAACGGGGCGTGAGGCGTTGGTCGGTCAGCCGCATTCCGCGAAATGACCGCGCGATCGCCCGTCTCCACATTCACCACAATGGAGGAAAACGGCGGCGGTTCGGTGGCCGTAGGCGTCAGATCAATCAACTCCACCCCCTGTTGGGCCAAATCATCACGAATAACGGTGGTGAGCGGATGCTGTCCTAAAGCGCCCACTAAACGCGCCTGCCCGCCCAACGCCTGAAAAGCGATCGCGGCGTTCGTCGCTGGCCCGCCCGCCGCTAACAGCATGGCCTCAGCTACTTGTTTTTCATTGGGCTGCAGCGATCGCCGGATTTGATAAATACAGTCTAAAGTGATGAGCCCGACAAAGACCCCGGTTTTCATTCGAGTCTCCATTCGTCAGCGCCTCAGTTTATCCTGAAGCACAGCCCCCACAACGAGACTCTGGTGACAGACATCAACGGCCCCGGCACGCTCTACATCGTGGGCACCCCCATTGGCAATTTAGGCGATATGACCTTTCGCGCCATCGAGACGCTGCAGCAGGTGAGTGTGATTGCCGCCGAAGATACGCGCCATACCGGCAAGCTGCTGCAGCACTTTCAGATCGCCACGCCCCAAACGAGCTACCACACCCACAACTGGCGCAAACGCTTGCCCGAACTCTGCGATCGCCTGCAAGCGGGTGATGACGTGGCCTTGGTCAGTGATGCGGGGATGCCCGGCATTTCTGACCCTGGCTATGAGCTGGTCGAAGCCTGTGCCGTCGCTGATATTCGAGTGGTGGCGATTCCCGGCGCGACGGCGGCCATCACGGCCCTGTGTGTCTCTGGGTTGCCCCCTCAGCCCTTTGTCTTTGAGGGCTTTTTGCCCCCTAAGGGCCGCGATCGCCGCGATCATCTTGAGCAACTGGCCGCCGAGCATCGCACCCTGGTGCTGTATGAAGCGCCGCATCGACTGCTGGCCACCCTGCACGATCTCCACACGGTCATCGAGGGCAGCCGCCCCATCGCCGTCACGCGCGAACTGACCAAACAGTTTGAAGAAGTCTGGCGGGGCTCGCTGGCAGCGGCGATCGCGCATTTCACCACGACGGCCCCGAAAGGGGAATTCACCCTGGTGCTGGCGGGCAAGGCCGTAGAGCCCGCGCGACCGCTCTCAACCGCCGAGATTGAACAGCGGCTGACGGCCTTAATCACCGCCGGCTTATCGCGATCGCAGGCCAGTCGTCAACTAGCCCAAGAAACCCCTCATACCAAACGCGAGCTGTATCAAATTGCGATCGGGCTGCCTGATCCCCCAACCGCTTGATAGCTATGGCAACCGCCTGCAGTTTACTCAACATGCTTGAAGTTTTAATTCTGTAAGTTACGCACAATTACGCAAAAATCCGCTAAGCTCCATCATGAGCACGCGCCCGACGGATGTCCTTCATTAAAAAACTGGGTCATGCTATCAAACTTATTTAGCTCCATCGTTCCGGAGGATGCACTCCTGAGCATCGTTCCTGACAGCGATTTTTTTGACACCACCTCGGTGCTTGAACTCGTCTCAACCGTCAGCGAAGAGGCTGAGGCGTTTTTGCTCGACGGGTTGGAAACGCTGGAAACGGCTGTAGGAGAAATCTCCATTAACGCGGGCGTCTTCGACGGCATCCTCACAACGGCCACCGATACCTTCTCAGCGATCTTCGACGGCCCCGAGTTCCTCACCGAAGCGATCGAATTTCTCGCCGACACCACCGGTACGCTGTCCCTCGTTGATGGCATTGTGAATGCCACATTGCAGGTTGAAAATGAACTCTTTGAGGTCATCGACTTCGATTTAGCGACGTTTGCCGCTGATGGGTTTAGCGTTTTGCTGTCCTCGGTAGACACCGCCCTACCGATTGAAAATGGAGCACTGCTGATCGATGTCGAGACGGAGCTTGGTCCCATCAGCGGCATCATTGATGTTGCCAATGGAGCCTTGGACGTTGATTTGGACACGCCCATCGGTGCCCTTGATTTCACCACCGACTTCGGCCCAGAAGCGGTGTACACCTTTGAGGTGCCGACAGCTTTAGGCAGCATTGATGCGACGCTCAACCTCGACACTGGCAATCTCGAAGTGCCACTGTTTATCGGTTCCCCCATCATCGTGCCACTGTCGTCCCTATCGGGCGATCTCACGCTAGACGACGGTACCGCGACATTGGCAATTGACAGTCAGTTTGGCCCAATCTCAACCAGCTTTGAAGTTGATGAGCTGGTCAGCAATTTAGTCATCGACACCCTCACCGGCCTATCGATAGACGCGGCGTTGACACCCGATGGTTTACTCGATGTGCTGGCCACCTCGGGAACAGAGATCTTTGAAACGACGGTGGATTTGGCTGATCTAGGAGCTCAAGCCGTGAGCCTGCTGGAGCAAACGAGTGGTGACATCAGGCTCAATGAAGGACTGATTAGCGGCATCCTTTCAGTGGGCGAAGATTCTTTTGAGATTGCTGAAACGGTCGCCGACTTAGCCACTCTGCTCACCAATCCCATCGGTGATCTGTTCACGTTACCCGCAACAGCGGTCTAACTAGGATGATCTGATGGCATCGAGCGATCGCGCTCCTTGATACCCCGATCGCACCGTGGCCACGAGTCTGCAACTCTATGGTGCGATCGGCTTTTCCATCAGCTCAGAACAGTAGCTGGCTGCAAACTGATTGACTCTGCCGTAATGATAATTTGGCTGTCAAAACCAAATTAACTTGACCTTAAACGAGTCAAAACAAATCTGCTGCAAAGCCTGAAATTCAACGGAGAGGGAGGGATTCGAACCCTCGGAAGGTGTGACCCTTCAATAGATTTCGAGTCTACCGCATTCGACCACTCTGCCACCTCTCCAGGTGACTGTATTCTACCCTCTGTCGGAGCGATCACTTAAGCCCAAGGGCGGGCATTCCGGTGTTTTGTTTCAAGATAGGCGTGAAATCCGCGCTGATGATGCCAGGTAACAGCTCCATCACGATGAGTCCAGAATACCTGTCGGCCTGATTGCTGCAGGCGGCGCTCGATGGATTCTGACAAGTTGCGACCATAACAAATCACCACTTGGGGGTTGACAGCAGCCAACAGTTCGTCACTGATGGCCCCACCTGACCACACCAGCACATCACTCTCTAAAGCCGTACTTGATTGGGCCAGATACGCTTGTAGTTCCAAAGACAGCGGCGGGAGCAGTAGCCAACTTTGAGGGGCTGTCACCCTTAAAATGGGATTTTCTATCCCCAACAGTTGCATCGTTTGCTGGCCAATCTTTTGACTATGACCAGGCTGCAGTGAATGAAATTCCTGGGTCAAGTCCGCGAGGGCGGAAAGTTCACCCGTGCTATACAGATGGCGACTGGGCGATCGCTGCAGCAAGGTGCGCCACCCAAAGACGTGTTCGAGATCAGCGGGCAGCGCGATCGCCTGATCAATCTGGTTCACGCCTGCCTGTTTCAAAAAAGGCTCAACGGTATAAAAAGCCGTGTTTTCATCTCCACTATTAATCAGCGTAATTTGACCGTGCACCTGCCGGATCCAAATCAGTTCGTCGTCGGCTGCCAGTACAGTAATTTGGTTTTGAGTGAGGGACTGCCATCCCATCGGCACTAGCAACAATCCGCCAAAGACAATGGGTAACAAAGGCTTGAGTCTGGCTATTCGAAAACTGAAAGGACAAAGACCGAGTAGCAGAACCCCATAGAGTCCAGTCAGCTGCCAAAGCGAAATTTGACCGATCACCACTGCACTGCCCGGCAGATGACTACTCGTTTGCGCTAACCACACCAGACCCTGAGTCGGGTAATAAAGCAGTTGGGCCATCAGTTGACCCAGAGTTGGCACCAATAAAGCCAAGGCGCTGCTAGCAATGCCGCCCAAACTGATCACGGTGACGAGGGGCGTCGCAACGACATTCAGCAGAATGCTGACACCAGAAATCACATTGAAGTGATACAGCATCAGTGGCAACGTCCACAGCGTTGCCGCCACCGGCACTGCCACAAGTGACGCCACAGTCACGGGCATCCACCTCAAGCGCCGGACGATTGCAGGCACGGTGACGATGAGGCCCCAGGTGGCCATCACACTGAGCTGAAAGCCGACATCCCAAAGCCATTGCGGAGACACCAACAGCATGACCGTCGCCGCGAGCAACAAGGCCCCGCTGGGAATCACTGGGCGATCGGTTCCTACACCAGCTAAGGTTGCCGCGCCCATAATGGCCGCCCGAATGACACTGGCTTGCCAGCCGGTCAAGGTCACGTAACCAACTAAAACCATAGCGCCTACACTCACCTGTAAACGAGCGGCCCGCGATCGCAACAGCGCCAGTACACTACCCAACAGCAGCGATACATGAAATCCGGAAGCGGCGATCGTGTGCGCTAAGCCCACCTGGGCAAACAACGCTTGGATGTTTTCGGGCAAGTCAACTGCTTTGCGGCCCAGCGCCATGGCACTGACCAATTGCCCCAAAGGACTACCCAACGCTCGCAGGTGAGTCCGCACGATGCGCTGCCGCACGCGCCATAAGCCCCACCTTGGGGTTGTTTGAAACTGCAAGTCAGTCGCCACGAATCCGGCAAAGATACTCCGTTGCTTGAGATACGAGGCAAAGTCGAAACCGCCTGGGTTCTTAGCGGCTTGGGGGCGATAGAGACGTCCTGTGGCTGTGACCAACTGTCCGCGATGTAATCCGGTCACCTGCAATAGCGGGGCCGTCACATACAGTCGTCCCTGAGTTGCCATCTGAAAGGTGATCTCACCCTCAGCATTCTGAATCTGCAGCCGCTCTGTCTGCAAAGCAAATCGCCCTTTTAAGGCTCGATTCAGCCTGGGTTCTTCAATGACCCGGCCTGAAATGACGTGAGTCGGCGCAATTGATTCAGCCCGTTCAACATAAACACTGATATCACCAGATCCGGCAACCGGTGATCGCACCGTCATATATCCCGACGCCAGCAAAAATACACAGGCTAGCGCTGCCCAAATTTGAGGCCGCCAGCCGACCGCACGATATCGGGGAGAGATCGCGGCCACCCCGAGCAAGCACAGACCACCGATAACGCCAGCTCTAGATATCGCTAAAGTACCAACGGTGAAATAACCCGCCGCCGAGCTGAGCAATAAACCTGCTACGTAGGCCACACAAAATGTGAGCCCGACCGAAATATTCATCGTAATGAGTCAGTAGATGCTGCTGTCTTCTAGCAAGCCCATCTCAGCGATCGCATTATCAATCAAATGAATTGACAAACTGCCGCGATCAACAGATCACTGAACTGAAATATCAGCTCAAATTTCCGGATTTAAAAACGCTTCCGTAAAAGCACTCAGTCACCTCCGAGCAATTTCGGAAACTACAGAATGGGAACGACTCCGTAATCTCTAAGTAATCTCAAAACCCCGTACCAGTCGGGCCTGTAGCTTTAGAGATTGAAACTTCTCTAGCTATCACTACGGGTGGAAAGCAGGCTTTTCCATCAATTCACCTTGAAACAGCATGACTATGAGGCGTTTGCGAAGGAAACATAAAGTCTGCCCCTTTTTATTTTCGGTGCCATCGCTGTCGTTGCCTTCATTGGCCTTGGTTACTTTGGGAACGTGACAGTCCTACTTTGGTAGCAACCATGACCTTATCCAAATTAGCAGTGGCAATGGGTATTGCCACAGGTGCTCTACTCCCTTTGAGCAGCAACGCCAACGCTCAGAGTTTCGGTTTCGATTTTGATGCAACTTATTCCGTTAACAACGCGCCCACAGGCGACATCCTGCTAGAGTCGGTCAAAATTGGTAACGAGATTATTGACGACTTTTCCTACGTCTCTACCGTTGAAATTGTGGCTAACGATCCCTTTGCTGGAGGCAACACTGGCGCGGCGAGTGCCGATACTGGTGACAATGCGACCGGTGGCGTTCGCGCTCAAGATGCTACAGCAGAAGATATCGCAACCAACCTAGGCACTAACAACCTCAACCACATCATCGATACTGAAGACAATGGTTCTTTTATTATTGACCTCAAGTTCGACAAGGTGATTGACAATCTCTTGATTTGGGAGCGAGGCATGAACAGCGACCTCGCTATTCAAGCAGTGGATGCCAATGGTGATCTCATCGGTACTCGCCTACTCATCGAAGAGGAAATGTGGTTTGATGCCGGTTACGCGATTGACACCAGTGAAATCACCAATGGTGCTCAAGACGTTGGCTCCTTAGGCATCAATATCTTCGCTGACTTGGGTGTTGAGAGTGCTTCCGTCGATACGATTCGCTTTATCAGCCAGAGCGAGTTCAACGGCCCCGACTGGAAGTTTGTCGGTACTGATTCCGCTCGTGATGTTCCCGAACCTGCTTTGGCCTTAGGCTTGGGCATTTTCGGCGGCGTCATGGCGCTCAAAAAGCGGGCTAAGCTGGCTTAGTAAGCCTTGTTGAACGTGCTTTTAACTGCATAGTCATCGAAAGCAAAGACGGGAGGGGCGATCGCCCCTCCCGTCTTTTGTTCTTTAGCCTAATCAGCCATCAGCCCAGCCAGTCGCGCTCAGGTTCTCATGGTTTTTCAGGCTCGCTGACTTCAGAGCACGATGGTTCAATCACCTCTCCACAACAGACACTTTGCGTCAGGGTTTGGCACGGTTGCCACCAGCGAGCAGGGCGCGATTCCCTAAGCGCTGAATTTGTCGATAATGCGCTGCATGGCTTGCTCAACGTTGTCGCGGGTATTAAACGCAGAGATGCGGAAGTAGCCTTCGCCAGCGGCACCAAAACCAGATCCTGGCGTCCCAACCACATGGCAGGTGTGCAGTAGCTTATCAAAAAATTCCCAACTCGATAAACCGTGGGGAGTTTTCACCCACACATAGGGGGCATTTACCCCGCCAAAAGTCTGAATGCCTGCCTCTGAGAGCTTTTCACGAATGATGCGAGCATTTTCCAAATAAAACCGGATGAGTTTGCGAACCTGCTTTTGCCCGTCGTCGCTGTAGACCGCCGCGGCTCCCCGCTGCACGATGTAGGAAACCCCGTTGAATTTGGTGGATTGACGGCGGTTCCACAACCGATGTAAATCCACGTCAGTCCCATCGGAAGCTTTGATTTGAATGGTTTTAGGAACCACTGTAAAGGCGCAGCGAGTACCGGTGAAGCCAGCGTTTTTGGAGAACGAGCGGAACTCGATCGCGCAGTCACGCGCCCCCGGAATTTCATAAATCGAATGGGGAATCTCTGGATCGGTAATGAACGCTTCGTAGGCGGCGTCAAACAACAGCAAGGAACCGTACTGACGGGCATAGTTGACCCAGTCTTGTAAGTGAGCGTGTGTAGCGGCGGCTCCCGTTGGGTTATTGGGAAAGCAGAGGTACACCAGATCGATTTTTTGGTCGGGGATTTGCGCAGTAAAGTTGTTGTCAGCAGTGATGGGCAAGTAGATCAGCCCTTCGTAGGTGCCGTCATCGCGTGCTGGCCCGGTATGCCCTGCCATAACGTTGGTGTCGACATACACCGGGTAAACGGGGTCGGTGACAGCGATGCTATTGTCATCCCCAAAAATGTCCAAAATGTTGCCACAGTCGCACTTAGAGCCATCAGAGATAAAAATTTCGTCAGCAGTAATATCGCAGCCGCGCGATTGGAAATCGTGACGCACAATTTTCTCGCGCAGAAACTCGTATCCCTGCTCAGGGCCGTAGCCTTTAAAGGATTCGCGATCGCCCATTTCTTCAACGGCTTTGATCATCGCCGTGCGGCAGGCTTCGGGCAGGGGCTCAGTGACGTCACCAATACCGAGTTTGATAATGGGGGCATTGGGATTGGCATCGGCAAATGCTTTAACGCGACGGGCGATTTCTGGAAAGAGGTAGCCCGCTTTGAGCTTCAAATAATTTTCGTTGATTGTGACCATGGCAGAAAGAAACTCGGTTGCACTGTCGTAGAACTGTCTTAGATTCAGCTTACTGCGATCTGGGTTTTCCGCAGTCAGCGAGTCGATGGTCGGGTCCATCGAGCAGCGATGGAGAGAATTTATTGGCCGATCGCTGGCCGCCCTAAGGTCGTGATGTACAAAACCGCTTCATCGTCAGGAATCCCAAGCACATCATTGACTTGGTCATCGAAAAAGCCGCCGATGCCGCTGACGCCTAAGCCCAGTCGAATGGCAGCCAGATTAATCCGCTGCCCCAAATGCCCCGCGTCAAGATGTAAGTAGCGATAGGCGCGATCGCCGTAGCGAGCGATCGCGGCCTTTAAATCAGCGGTATGAAAGATGACGGCCCCGGCATCGTGGCCCAGCGATTGCCCCAAGCAGAGATAGCCTAACTCCTGCCGAAAATTCTTAAACCGAATTTGTCGCAGTTCTTGCCTCTGGGGTGCGTAGTAATAGCAGCCTGCCTCTAAACTATCCACCCCAGAGGCGGCCACAAAGGTTTGAATTAGGCTCAAGTCGAAATAATCTGGATCGCTGTCGAGTCCTTGTTCGACATAGTGATGAGGCTGATAAACAAAATCCAACACGGTGTTGAGTTCATCTAAAGTCAGCGATGCTCCACTGAACTGTCGGGTAGAGCGCCGCCGGAGAATGGTTTTTTCTAGCCCTTGCAGTCGATCGTCCCAATGAATTGGCGAGGTTACTGTGGAAACTTTGACTCCAAATGGAAAGTTGTATTTGTCATCGGGTTGAACATCAGCCTCCGGCTCTGCAGACGCAGCGACACTTTGGGCACGAGTCTGCCAACGAAAATCGTCATCCTGCTCAATTCGAGTCGCCTGATGCAGAGAGGGCAACAGTTCATCATCCGCCATCCGTGAGACTTTGGTTTGGCGCGGAGCCGGTTGAACTGTGTTCAGCCGCGGTAAGTTTTGGTCAACCTGCAGCAGGTCAGCAAGAGCGGCGACCACTAGTGTGCTTTCAGCCGTCTCATCGAGATACAGTAGCTGGTTAATGGCTGAATCGATAAAGCCCCCAATTAGATGCGGTCGGTAATCGACCAGATTACCGGCCAGCTCTAAGTTGCCTAAAGCATGACCGGCATCTAAACAAATTCGCCGATAAGCCCGCGCCTGATATCGCCACGCCGATCGATAGAACACGGTAGTCAACACCACAGCCAACTGCGTGTGTTCCAAAGCGGGATGCCAAAAACAGCCGGTCTGCAAAGCCGGCCATACATGATCATCCCAAAATCGCCAGAGACTGTGGGTGCGAGCCTGATAGTTATAAAGACCGGCTGGCAGCAGCGAGTGCCCCCGCGAAACGAGATACAGTTCGGTGGGGTACAGGCCACCGGCAGAGGGTGCTGCTCTGAGGTAAAACGCTGGCCCTGACAGCGTTTTCACTTGGGCCGTTAAGCCATAGACGTTAATCAGAAAATGCGAGAGGCGCGCCCAAGCCCGATCAGTCTGAGAGGCCTGCGCCGATACTTTCGACTCGTCTAAAAAGGGCTTTAAGTCGATCTCTGTGCCTAACTGATAGGTTTTAAACGGCTCTGGCTGTGGCCCTTGCATGGCCCCCGCCGCCGTGGCTAGGGTGTCTGGGCTGTACTTCGTGCGATCGTGAAAGTGCTCCGCAATCGAATCTTGATAGCTCATAACTTGCTTTAGAAACGGGGGGCTCACCCCGCCTTGACTTCAAAATACCGCCTTCCCACTATTGTGCGGCGATCGCTGCCAGCCCGCTAGCCATTGGCAATCATCACCTGAGACTGCACCAATGTTGAGCAACGTTAGAATAAACAACCTGACACGCAACGACCTAAACCGATTTAACCGCAGCGGCATCACTCCTTTGGCATTTCGCTGCCGTCTCCCCAGCACCCGGACAAGTGACCTGGGATGCTGTCGTGGCAAACGGCAGAACCAGATCTGGAGTTCAACCACAGCGACTGCGTCACCAGTCTCGGCAAACCTATCCACTTGCTCGCTGACAAAACCTAGCACTTCAAGTTAAGTCACACGTTAGCCTTGGCCGATCACCCAAAGGCCCGGAGACTTGACTGAGTTTAGACCAACGAAAACCGCATTAAGCTTGACCCGCTTCTTTATCTTTGGATGGTCGCGATCGCGGCTAGCAATACCCCTCATCCATGAATTAACCAAGATAATTGCCTCGAAAAGTTTAACTAATCACAGACAAACAGCACTTTCGTAAAGTGTGATCGGCGCAACAAATCCAAAAACATCTTTAAGGCTGTTCTTGTTTGCGAATCCTCGCTGTAAGTTGACAAGTGTTTACAAAAGTTCGTGAAGATATTTTGCAGCCGAAGACAATTCGCGTTGCAGTTCTTTAACTTTGCCCATGAGCAGTGCTGGCAGTTTTTTCTTTCCGGCAATTGCAACTTGATGAGCTTGTCAGTTGGGAGATTTTGATCAGCCCAGCGCAAATCGAGGGGCAGTTTCCTGACTTATAAGGATGTCTCGTTGACAGCATTGCCCCCTGATTCAACTGGCTCACAATATCTTCTGAATTTGTTGATGTGCCCTGTGAGTTTGCAGAGTATTTGTAACCTGATGCTAACTTTGGATTTTCCAGATTTGCTTGATCGCTATGGCTTGGGCGAACGTCAATTTCAGCAGGTTTTTCTGAAGTTTGCTGACGGCTTTGACTGTGATCTGCGAGAGATTGATTTGACTGCCGCCGTAATCGATAAGGCATATTTGCCCTACAGCAATTTAAGTCAGGCGAAGCTTTGCGGTGTCGTGATCAAAGCCGGTAATTTGGGCGATGCCAAGTTGCTATCCGCTGATTTAACCCAGGCGCGTCTCAATACGGTTAACTTGTCTCGGGCAGATCTGCGATATTCCTGCTTGATCGGGGCAGATTTACGCGGCTGCAATTTGAGTAGAGCCGATTTGCAGGGCGCGAATCTGCAGGGCGCTGACCTAACTGGGGCGGACTTGACCGGAGCCAATTTATCTCAAGCAAAATTGAAACAGGCTTGCTTTAACGGAGCGACGCTCTTTCGGGCGGCGGCAGTCAACCTGAACACGGCAGAATGCGATCGCACCACGATTTTACCGAATGGTCATTACTATAGTGATTCCAATTAAGAATGCGAAGCTGAGCCGGGTGAAACGCTTATTCTATGGCATGTTCGTTTCTCAACCTTATGTCGAATCACGATACCAATGAGGTCACGGGATTGAACGCTCTCCCTGCACCGTTCACAGCACTGCCCAGCCGTCGCCGTCCGACACGACAGATACCCTACTCAGTGATCAGACTGCCAATGCCATCGTGGCAAGGCCGGAGAGGAGCAGATTTGTCGTCTTTTTGAGAGAACCAGGATCATATCTCTGGCTCCCTGAACTGAAGGAAAACGCTACTGGGCAAAGCTTCAAGGTATGCTAGGCGTATTCTTGACGGGGCTTTTAGCTATGCTTAGGGCTGAGCGCCATTTCCTCTATTGAGTGTGATCGCAAGACCAATGCGGCATCGTTTCTTTTCCCTTTCAACGCGTGGGTGGCAGAGTGGCTGGCTGGTGTTGCTTTGCTTATTGAGCAGCGGGCCTGGGCTCGCCGCTCCGGCCCTCTCCGAAACACGCCCGATCTTAGCCCAATCGCTCACCGTTCAAGACCAAGAAGATCTTGAACGTCTCCAACAAGAAGCCAATCTCGCTTTTACCCGCGCTACCACCCTCGTCTCAATTTTGTTGGCGGCGCTGGCGCTCCTGATTGTGCTCGGGGTTGTCATGCTGTGGTTTTTGCGGCGTTCCGTCGTGCAAGAGGTGGCCACGGTGGTACGAGGTCAGCTCAATCAAATGACCGATCTGGAACACAAGATCCGGACGGCCAGCCGAGAACTGAACAGCGTGCTGAAAGATGCCGAAGCGATCGCCGATGACATTGAGCAAGAAGCCGAAGGGTTTAAAGACACGCTGGCCGAAAAGCGCCACGCCTTGACCCAGGCGATTGAAGACATCAACAGTTCAAAGGTGCGCACGCTGAAAGACTGGGAAGATCAGGTAGCCACCCTGCAGCAGACGCTCAATGAGCTAGACACGAACGTGACCGAACAGGCTGCCGCCGTCAAAACGCAAATGCAGGAGCGCGCCGCTGGATTTGAGGCCGACGCCACGACGCAAACGGCTGAGATACTGGCCTCTGTGCAAACCACGACTCAATCCTTTCAGCAGGAGCTGGCGGCGATCGCCGATCAGGTCAATGACCACAAACAACAAACGCTGGGGGGCATTGATGCCTCATCCACAGACTTTGCCAATCGCCTGCAAGACTTGACTACCGGTGTTGAAGCCATCCGCGATCGCGCCTTGGCCGACCTGGAACAACTGCAGGAAGGGTTTGCCCCTTACTTTGAATCGCTGCGAGACAATTTAGAGTCGCAGCTAGAGCAGTACCAGCAGCGCGTCATGGATGCCATGACCAACCGTCAGCAGATCGTCGATCAGCAGTTGGATGAGGTGCAGGCCAGCGCCTTGGGGCATCGCGATCTCGCTTTGCAAACCATGGAGCGATCGACGCAGGATTTTGCCGAACAGTTTCGCCAGATTAAGGATGAGGTCCTGGCTCAACGCGCCAGTGTGTTAGCCGATTTAAGACGCTCTTTAGATGACTTTTTGGGCCAGTTCAGCGGCTACCAAGGCGAAATTGATGCTGGCAAAGCCCAAACCCTGGCCGATATGCAGCAGTCAGCCAATGACTTTGTGGCCCAGTTTGCCGCGCTGCAGAGTGCGGTCGATGAACAGCAAGGGGCGACGCTGAATCAGCTGGAAGCTAGTGCTGGCGACTTCCAGCAGCAACTGACTCAGATGATCGACGATTTGGAGACGCGCAAAACGGTCACGTGGGAAGACGTGCAACGCAGCGCCAGCGAATTTGCCGAAACGATTCAGCAGTTGCAGGGCGAGAGCCGCGATCGCGCAACGGCGACCCTGGACGCCCTCAATCGTTTAGAAACTGAACTCAGCCGTCAGCTGGGTGAAGTGCGCGACGTCGTCTTTGACCGCCGCGATCGCATGTTGGGCAAGCTCGATGACTTCGACCAGCGGCTGACCGAGCATGTCGGCTCATTAGAACAGGAAAGCGCGGAACGGCAGCAGCAAGCTCAACAACGCTTAGAAACAGTGGAAACTGAGTTTGCCGATCAGCTCACGGAACTGCAAAAAGACATTGCCTCGGGTCGCACCGACGTCATTGCGGATCTTGAGGCGGTCAAACGCACAGTGCAAGAGCGGCTGATCACCCTACAAGCCGAGGCCCAGGGCGAAAAAGAAGCGATCATGCGGCGTTTAGGCGAGGTCGCGCCCGAGTATGTCGCCAATACCTTTATCGCCAATACGCAGCAGCAACTCGAAAACGTCACCGGTCTATTAGCCCGTCTACAGGCCAACCGACCCACCCTCTTTATGTCCGCTGAGGAGCGCATTACCGCCGCTGATCAGTTACTGGCGGACGGCAACACCGCCGCCGCTTTAGAGCAATACACCGAAGCGCTAGAGATTCAACCTGACAATGTGGAAGTTTGGCTCAAACAGGCCCAAGCGTTAGTCGAACTGGAGCGGTCAGCAGACGCGATCGCTGCCTTTGACACTGCGCTTGAACTGGCCCCCGATAATGTCACTGCTCACTTTGAGCGGGGGCTCGCCCTGCGCACACTCAAGCGCTACGAAGAGGCGCTGGAAGCCTTCGATCGCGTGTTGATGCTAGACGCTGAAGATTCTAAAGCCTGGGTCAACCGGGGAATGGTGTTGGGCCGACTGCGGCGGCGCGAAGAGGCGATCGCGGCGTTTGACAAAGCCCTGGCCATCCAACCGGACTACCAAGAAGCCTGGGTCAATCGGGGAGTTTCCTTCGGGGTTTTGCAGCAGCATAGCGAAGCGTTTCAGTCGTTTGATAAAGCGATCGAGATTCAGGCCAATGATGCGGTGGCCTGGCTGAATCGGGGCTTGGCGGCCTTGGAGTTGGAGCGCTTTGAGGAGGCGCTGTCATCGTTTGATAAGGCGACTCGATTTAACCCCAATGCCACGAAAGCGTGGGATAACCAAGGGCTCGCCTTGATGAAACTGGGTCGCGACGAAGAAGCCTTGACCAGCTTCAACAAAGCCTTAGCAATTGACCCTGACTATGCCAAAGCGCTTTACCACAAAGCCCTGTACTATAGCCTGCAGCGAGAATATGATATTGCCCTCGAAAACCTCCAACTAGCAGTCAGGCTCGATCCCAATCTGCGCTCCGATGCCCAAAGCGAGGCAGCTTTCAACGATTTACGCAATGACGATTGGTTTCGTGAGCTAGTGGGTTTGTAGTCCCAGCAGTCGAGATTCCATAGATAGGTTGCCTCACTGGCCAATCGCCATGCTGCGCGTCAACCTCGTGGTCGATAGCAGGCTTCAGTGCAGTTCTATCGCAGAAGTCGGCATGCAGAGGTCGAAAGTCGGCATTAAAAAGCAGCGCTGCTAAATTACGGTATGAGTTTGCCCCCAGCCCCCAATTCTGGGGGAGCCGGATTTCTCAAAGTCCCCCAGAACATAGCCCTCCAGACATTCAAGAAAGGGGGCTTAAAGCCCTCCGGGCATACAAGAAAAGGGGGCGAGATCACTGGCAACTCAGATAGATCCATACTTTGATTCAGCAACGCCTAAAAAGCTTGTCTGATAGTAATTTCAGGCATTGGGGGTTGACCTGATCAAACTGCGGTTTGCGATATAGCGGAATGCGGAATGAAGAAGTCGGAAGTCGGAGTTAAAAAGCCTATCAGATGGTGATTTAATTCATCTGGGGTGACCTGATCAAACTGCGGCTTGCTATATCATCAATCGTGCCACCATGAGCAGGCAAGGCTCGGATGTCAGGCGCGACAAAAGTCTGTCTCGCCAGTGGCGTAAAGAGTTGTTCTGGCGAGTAGTATCGCCGCAAATAGGATTTGTCGAGGAGCTCGGGTCTGGGAGCAATAAAGACTGCAAAGGTGGCCTGACCACCCTCGGCAGCGGCGGCAGCGGCAAGCACCCGCGCCCACGCAACGGTCAACGTTTCATGAAAGCCAGAGAACTCGGTCTCGACTCTGCCATGAGCTTGATTGAGGCGCTGAATACCGATGCGCATTTGGGCGATCGCCTCATCAAAGCTACCGGCTTGAATATACAGGTAGGCCATCCGCAGGTGAGCATAGTGATTCCACTGCTCAGGGGTTAGAGTTGCCGATTCAAAGGCATCGAGAAAGGCGGCATCATCCATCACTATTTTCTGCCAGAACTGTGAACAACTTCACTGTCTAGCAGCGCCTTTACGAACGGTGCGATCGCGGCTCTTTAATCCAGTGCCTCTAACGGGCGTCATCAACAGGCATGATCGTTCATCGAGATTGCCAAAGACCTTCACCCCCCAAGGGCAAAAAACTCTGAAATTTCTCGGCAGGGGGGGTAGAGGTTCAACTTACGGGCCGGTGCTCCCGTTATCCTCTGAAGCCAGGGGCGGGCTTTCTCAGCTCCACAGATCTTGACAGTTTTAATACATCATTACTATAAAATCAAAACTACGTTCAAACTAACCACTCAGCAGTGATACCGATGCTCTGAAACAAGACTATCGATCTGACCCCTGCCCCTCGGCTCCCCGGCGTTGCCAAGATGGCATCGAGAGTCCGATTACTGAGGGTTAGTATTATGGCCACTCACCATTATTTGTCCCCAGTAGTCGCCCAACCAATGTCGCCAATTGCCTCTCGCCTCTCTGATACCGAATTGAGCCAGCGCATTCTCGCAATGGCAAAAACTGGCGTCTATCGAGAGTCGATCTTTGAGGCGTTTCGATCGCTAGCGACCAAACAGCAGATCCGCCGGGCGATCGCCCACACTAAGCAGTTTGGCCTATACTCCGTCAAAGAGCTGAGAGATGCGGAACTCGGCACCTACTATCAGATTGATCTCGCCAAATATGAGTCCTTTGAAGCGGCGCTGCAAGCCTCAGTACCGATGCCAGTGGGCAATGATTTAGCGGCTCAGCTGTTGGCGAGTACGCAGGCGATTCGAGCGATGTTGGCGATCGCGGGTAGCGGCAGCTTGATATTTTTTGTCGGTGGCAGCGTTTGCTTGCTCACCGGGCATTTGCAAAGTGGTCGCCTAGCCTGGGCCAGCGCGGCCAGTATGGGTGGGCTCTGGCTGTTGCAACACAAGCTGGCAAACTCTCAGGGGCACGGGCGTTAATGCGTGCAGTCAACTTCATCCGTTGCAGGGCGCATTGTCAATTAATGGATAACCCTTCTGGCCGCGCCCGCCCTCCGCTATCAGCTCAGGAGATTTCCTAGAAAGAATATACCGGTACTGTCAGGGCGGGTTTAGCTAGAAACCTTGATTCCATAGCAATCAAGCATTCACAAAACCCGCCCCTACGGGTATCGTCTTTACCGAAAATCTCCTAAGACCTGTCATCCCTGTTAGGCAGGCAATCATCGCCGCAAGGATAACCAGCCTTAGCCATGGGGCAAACGAGGGGCGCAGACTATTCATTGACTTCAGAGTCATGAAGGGGCGATCGTCAGGCTTTCCCTCATTCCCGATCCCTCGCCGCCAGGACTATTTGCGTCCATCAACAAGCAATCATAAAGGCATCGCGAGATGGATTGCGGGAATCTACGTAAGGCTGAACATCCGTATTTTCAACGATTTATTCCCCTCACTTGACTGGACTACAGGGCAGAATGAGCCCAGTTTGGATGACTCTTCACACACTTTACGGGGATCGCGATTCGCCATGAAGTTTTTATGAACCTTGTCCTCAGGGCTTTTACGGATATAGGGACTAGGCATACGCTGGAGATGTTCAAAGGGGTAATCAAGGAGTTGAGTTTCTGTGGTCAACATCTCTAGCCAATCCGTCACCTCATTCAACCTTGAAACCGCTGAGACCACCCCGGTCAACAATGCCACCCCATATGATTTATCAGGCTTACCGGCTAAGCATCCTTCCGTCACTAACCTGCTCAAGCGGGGTTTAGACATCCTAGGAGGCTCGGTGGGGTTGCTGATTACCGCCATCCTGTTTATTCCGATCGCGATCGCGATTCAAATTGATAACCCGGGACCAATCCTTTACAGCCAGGTACGCTGTGGACATCGAGGCAAAACGTTCCGCATTTGGAAATTTCGCTCGATGGTCGCCAATGCCGATGCCTTAAAGCACTTAGTTAAAAACGAGGCACAGGGGCGCATTTTCAAAAATAAGAACGACCCCAGAATTACCCGCGTGGGCGCTTTTTTGAGAAAAACCAGCTTGGATGAGTTCCCCCAATTCTTGAACGTTTTGATGGGAGACATGAGCTTGGTGGGCACTCGCCCCCCGACCATAGATGAGGTGATGGGCTATGAGCCCCACCATTGGGAGCGCTTAAACGTCAAGCCCGGCATTACAGGAGAGTGGCAGGTGCGGGGGCGTTCATCGGTCACTGACTTTGAAGCAATCGTCGGGATGGATCTGCAATATCAGTCGAAATGGTCAGTTTTCTACGACATTCAACTCATTTTTGAAACCGTTTTAGCGGTGATTTATCGCAAAGGTGCTTATTGATCAAACAATAATCACCGGCAGACGATGATCTGCCGATGATGGGTGGAATCTGTAAACGTTTTTCCGAGACAGCAGATTGCCAGGCGCGATGTGCTGTCTTTTAGTTTTGTGGTGTCTATCTAAACACATCGGCCAAGCGGATATCTCAGCCGTCAGGTCGCGCTAGCTTAATCGGATGATGCCGCTCGCTGACTTGAAAGCTGCTCTAAAAACTGCCGCAAATACTGGTTGGCTTGGGGATAGTCACAACCGGTTTTACTTGCTGTCAGCTGGTCTAAGATCACCAGCCAATCCATATCCATCACCGGACGAATCAATTCATCCGAGCAAATGATGTCGGGACCATCGCGCAGGTCTAAAAATTCTGGCTGGCCATCGATAGGTTGGGATGACAGTAAAGACAGCGGACGCAACCAGCAGTTGTGGCGTTCTTCAATATGTTGAACCAGTTCTCCATAAAGGCGGGCAGCCCCGCCCTGAATGTAGACAACTGGATAAGCAACAACGCCCATGATTCAACGACTCTGGAGTTTCAAGCACTTGGTTTCACTTCAGCCTAGCTCGATTTGCGATCGCCGCCCTAATCACGGCCACAAAAGGCGAAAATTTTGTAATCTTGACAAGATTCTGAGTTGCTCAGCCATCCAAAAATCAAAAACGGGCTTGGGGGTCTGCACTCTCTTTGTCACCTTTGATAATCTCAATTAAGCTTTAAGAAGCTTGTGGATAACTACATAGATGGCCCAAGCGTTATGGTGTTTGAAGTTAACTAGCTCTCACCAAAGTTCTGGAGTGGGATGCGGCTTCTCTCAACGGTCGCTGGGCGATCGCTAAAGCCAAAGCAGTTATCAATCAGTCTGAGTCGTTTAGTTTTTGATTTGAGGCGCCTATGGTGGCTGTCGAAACGATTGAAAGTCGCTCAACATCAACGGTTCGGAAACCAGCCCCGCGATATCGCGTGTTGCTGCACAACGACGAATTTAATTCAATGGAACATGTCGTTGAAGCTTTAATGAAGGTCGTGCCTAGCCTGTCGATGCCGCAGGCTGTCAATATCATGATGCAAGCCCATGTGGCGGGCGTGGCTGTCGTGATTATTT
>ERZ1740058.138-NODE-138-length-62424-cov-6.987462_pt1 | contig 62424 bp, 44 predicted proteins | sample MGYA00581745_ERZ1740058 | MGnify/ENA primary metagenome ERZ1740058 (study PRJEB43018, sample SAMN04849742) | marine metagenome | isolation source: floating plastic debris | place: Pacific Ocean | collected 2008-08-30 | study: EMG produced TPA metagenomics assembly... | reverse complement strand
AGGATTATATTGCCCCTGAACTTGTCTGGGATATTCAACGCAATGACCTTTTCAAAGATGACCTCATTATCTTAGACATTATTGCACAGAACAATTGGCAACGGCCTGTTTACTTTTCTATTACCTTGGGCAATAGCGACTACCTCAACTTACAAAGCTACTTTCAGCAAGAGGGCTTGGCTTATCGCTTGATGCCAGTTAGGTTGGGAGAACCCACACAATCGGGGAATGTAGATATTTTTGTCAACACAGACATTATGTATGACAATATGATGAAAGAAAAAACAGTCCAAATCAATGGGAAGCCTTTTAAAAAGCATATGTACTGGCGCAATTTGGATGATCCGAACATTTACTACGATGAAAACTATCAGCGTTTTACTTATAATGCACGTAGTAGTTATGCCACGCTCGCTCGTCAGTTACTTTTTGAAGGAAAGAAAGAAAAGGCCAAAGAGGTGGTGTTACATTCTCTTAAGGTAATTCCTGATGAGGCGATCCCTTTCGACATTTACAATACCCAGATGATTCCTGTGTTGCTGGAAGTGGGTGAAGAGAAGCAAGCGCTCCGCCTTTCTGAGATATTAGGGAAACGTGCAGAAGAAATGATTGATTACTATATCAGTCAGCGAAACTTTAACAATAGAGAGCTTACACAAAATCTTTACATTCTTAACCAAATAGAGATTTGGTTGAGAAACGCAAAACAAACAAAAGAAGCACAGAAATACGCGGCTATTCTCAAGAAATACGAAGGTATTCTATAAAGTAGACACCTCTACAGGAAGGGTTTGTATGTACGTTCATACAAGCCTTTTCTTTTTGCAAAACAACCGCTCTTACAGTATGTTTTATGAGCATGCACATCGTTTGGTTTAAGAGAGATTTACGTTTACAAGACCACCTACCTCTAAAAGTAGCCATCGCTTCGCAAAAGCCTACTTTGTTACTCTACATTTTGGAGCCCTCTCTTTATAAGCATCCTGCCTACGATGCACGCCACTGGCGCTTTGTTTATCAATCTTTACAAGCTATGCAAGTGCAACTTGATGCGTATGGCTACCAACTTTATGTATTATATGCAGAAGCGGAAGATGTATTTCAAACACTCTTGGATCGGTATCCTATCGAGCAAGTCTTGAGTTATCAAGAAACGGGCTTGGCGCTCACTTACCAACGCGATCAGCGGCTAGCTTCTTTATTTAAGAAACAAAGGATTCACTGGCAAGAATACCAGCAAAACGGTGTCATTCGAGGGCTTCGGCATCGAAAGCAATGGCGTAAAAAGTGGTACGAATGGGTAAAAGCACCTATCGATCAGATCAATTTAGCAGCACTCAGCCCAGCTTCAATTTCCTCTGATCTCTTTTTAGCGGAACAGTTACAACTACCCGAAGAGATAAAGCAAGAGACAACAGACTTTCAAAAAGGGGGTGAAATAATGGCGTGGCGCTATCTTCGCTCTTTTCTGAAGAACCGTATTTATCATTATCATCGTCATATTTCTAAGCCTTTACTGAGCCGTAAGAGTTGTAGCCGCCTCTCACCTTACCTCGCTTGGGGTAATTTGAGTGTACGGCAAGTGTACCAGGCTACGCGCCATCCTACTGTTCAGCCACACTTCAAGTTTCAGTTAAAAAGCTTTCGAGAGCGCTTGCGTTGGCATTGCCATTTTATACAAAAATTTGAGAGTGAGTATCGTATGGAGTTTGAGCCGCTTAATAAGGCTTACCTCACTTTCCCCTATCAACAAAGTGAAGTACTCCTTCAAGCTTGGCAACAAGGTACTACGGGCTATCCTCTCATCGATGCTTGTATGCGTTGCGTACGTCAGACGGGCTATCTAAACTTCAGAATGCGGGCAGTGCTGGTTTCATTTCTTACCCATACGCTACTGCTTGACTGGCGAGTAGGCGTACATCATTTAGCTCAGCAATTTTTAGATTTTGAGCCAGGTATTCATTACGCACAGTTTCAAATGCAAGCGGGTGTTACGGGTGTGAATACTATTCGTGTCTATAACCCTATAAAACAGTCGATGGAGCAAGACCCACAAGGACTTTTCATCAAACAGTGGTGCCCTACCCTACAACATCTGCCTGCACCTTTGGTACATACCCCTTGGAAAATGACCGACTTGGAGCAAAAGATGTATCACTGTCATTTAGGAAAGGATTACCCTCATAGTATCGTTCCTTTTGAGGAAGTGATTCCTCAACACAGGCAGCTATTATGGCAATGGAAAAAGTCAGTAGAAGTAAAAACTGAAAATGAGCGTATTGTAGAAAAACACGTAGTGCCTAACTCTCGAAAAACGTCCTTGAAATCTTCTTAATAGCCTATATCACTGGTTTTTTCTTCTCTTCTAGTTTTTCGATGATCTCCTCCTCCTCTTCTTCAGGTGTTTTCTCTTTCTTGCGTTTCTTCTTATTTTTTTTCTCTTTCGGTTTTAAACCGAATAGCTCTCGTAGGGTATTGAAGTTTTGCGTTTGTGTAATACTGAAACCCGCCGTAGTGGTAGTATTACCATTAATATTGTCTGCACTGATGTCAGGGGTGTTACGATTATACATTTTGAGCCGATAGCGGCCATCTTTGGTAAGTAAGTATTCTACCGTCCACTCTCCCACAATGTTAGCAGCGGTATTTTGATTTTGGGTATCTACTAAACCATCTCTTGTAACACGTAAACGACCTTCCATGAAAGTATAGGTAAGCGTCACTTGGTATGCATTGTTGTTGTTGACATCGCTATTTAATAAATCTACATCAATCTGTAGGTTTTCATCTACCTGCGACATCCAATGACTTAATTGGTTGGAAAGTAACTCACTCAAGTTTCTTCCAGAAGAAGAGGCAGCACTAACCTCACTTAAGGCGTTGGGAGGAGACAAGACTTTCAGTAGAATAAGGCTGAAGGCTTGTCGATTGAGTTCTTGCTCATTATTTGCCAAGGTGGCTTGGTAGTTAATCAGCGCTATCCTCAAGTTAGCATCTTGAATCGTTCTTTCTGCTTCTTTAAAGTCTAGGCTTAGTTTTATATCAGGAGCGAGTAGAGCGCCGTTTAACTCCAAGAGTACACTTACAGGGTATCTTCGTGTAAAATCTGGATTACCACTCTCACTTTCTAACAAGGCTGGATCTACAAGAGGCGCCAGCGAAGTGGGCTGGTCGTAAGAGGCAAATACTTGTAGCTCGGCATCGAAAAGTCCCCCTACAAATAGAATACGGCTGTTATCTCTAATCTCAAACTTCTTATTGACAAGATTCATCAGAGTGAAGTTATAAGAGCCTTGCTTGATGTAATAGTCCCCATACATAGAGAACTCTCCTTTGGTATCGATCGCCATTTGGATTTTCCCCTCTCCTCTTCCTCTGATAATATCGCCCGCTTTTTGATCGAAGATGATCTCAAAATAAGCGTTTTCATCAATATCTAGGTTCAAATCCATACGAATTCCTTTTAGCGATAGTTGCTGTATCGTCTGCGCTACGGTATCTTGTCGAATGGCATGCAGATCAACAAACTCAATATAATTTTTCTGGGTAGTAGTTTCGTAACCATCTAAAGGAATGAAAATTTTGGTACCTCTTTCATTGCTGATATTACCACTAATCTTAATATCTTCGGCGTCGCCGATAATGCTGGCCTCTCCTGTAACTACTGCCGTACCATAATAGAGGTCATTGTCTTCTCTTTCTGTATCAATAAGAATAAAGTTATCGAACTCGCTAAAGAGCCTAAAGTATAGGTTCTTGAAAGACTGATGATAGATACTTCCCCTTACAATGGCTACGTGATTTTTACTATCTAGTAATCGTAGTCGTTTAATCTTAATTTCGTCTTCAGAGATGTAGACCTTATCGGAAAAGGTAAACTTAGTCCCTAAGTAATTCACTTTAAAGCGACTTTGATTAAAATCTAACACCCCAGATACCTTGGGCGCTTGTGTGTTTCCTTTGATGAGTACCTTTCCAGACACTTGCCCACCTAGCTCACTAATGTATTCCTTGGCAAAGGGCTCTATAATACTCATCTCTGTATTACGTAACTCCACCAAGAAGTCAAGACTTTGGTCTTTAAGTCCATAACTTCCCTCCACAAACAAAATATAATCAACACGACTAAAGACATTGAAATCCAGCTTTATCCTATTTGTCTCTGCATCCCAAAGCGACTTACCGCTTACATGGCCCAAAAAGAAGCCATCTATGGCTACCCCTTCTATATCAGTGGAGCCTTCTAGTTTTATTTGTTGGTAGATGTCAGAGAGCGTCAACTGTGCAAAGAGGGTTCCGTCTAGCTCTCTATCTACAAACTGATTAAAAAAGCTGATCTCAAATCCCTCTATGTCAATCGCTAGGTTACGCTTAGCGGTACTATCAGCTAAATAACCATCTATAAGAATTTGCTGCCCTTGGTTAGAGAGGGCGATTTGCTCAAACCCAATAGTACGAGCGGAATCATTATAGAGGGTAATCGTTCGGTAGGGAGCTACTTGCCATTTGGCATTGGCAATCTGTATGTAAGAAGGCCCAAACTCAATCTGGGTACGATCTTCTTCAAACATCACATAGCCTTCTAGTTGTGCATTGTTGGTAGTATCTTGTTGTTTAATAGTAGTAATGAAACTGATACTCCCATCGTACCAAGTAGCATTTAAGATGTAGTTCTCTGTTTCTACAAAAGAAAAATCTTGCTCTTGGGAATTAATATCTAGCTGTGCTAGGATATCATTCTCGTAAGTAGACTTGCTACTCTCTAAGTCTATATTTACTTTATAAAGATGATAGTCTTTGTAAACGAGCGAATCGATGGGTTGATTGGTTTCGAATAAGAACTTGGTAGTCTCTCCTCCATTAAAATAGCCCCTTATATCAGTGTTAGGTGCTATATGGGCAGTAGGCTCAAAGATATGTAACAGAGGATTTACATTTTTAAGTTGGGCTTCATAGTTAAAGGTAAATGCTTTGTCTTCTTCTGTTCTCTTTTTGGCTTTATAGTATTTTTCTATCTCTTCTGCGTCGTTTTTCAACCCAATGGAATATTCCTCTACCAGTTCATTGAAATGACGACTGATTTCCTCAAAAGTAAAATTTCCAGATGCTTTCAGCGTGGCTAGATCGGTTTTGAGTTCTATTTGTCGTTCCCCTCTCTCAGCTTTATTGGCATTGTAGAAAAGCGAGTCGATTACCAAGCTTTCTTCCTTGTATTCCAGTTGCATATCTCGAATGGCTGCTCTTCCTTTTACTGTTTCTATACTGGCTCCTTGTGTTTGTAGATCGAGGCGTGTAGCGAGATGCAGCGGGAAGCCTATGAGACCTAGTTGTTCTAAGGCAAGTTTTTCTATGTTCCCTTGTACATTTAAGCGTACCCAGTCCTCTTTATTGAGTGTTTCTCTTAGGTCTATTTCTCCCTCTACACTGACAATCGCCGAAGGATCATTAATATCAAAACGACCATTAAAATAGCGTTCCTCAAAAGTACCATCTGCTTTAATGTTTGTATAACGATAGCCAAGTATTTCAACTGATGGTACTTGTACATCTACATAAGCGCTTAGTTGATCCAAACTGAAACCCTTTCCTTCTATGTTACCTTCCATAGTGAGGGCGCCTACTACTTTAGGCTGATCTATCAGTTCTCCTAATTGAAAATTATTGGTAGCCAATCTTCCTTTGTATCTAGGAATAGCATCGCTGGTAATTAAATGTATATCGGAGTCGATACGTCCTAGTTGGGTCTCAAAGCTTCCATTTGCCACGAAGTCGCTTATAAAGCCATCAAAACGACCACTCACTTGTACCAAGCCAAATTTTCTTGTGTAGCGATAGGCTTCTTCATCGGTAATATACTGCTTAAGATCACGGGTGTCTATCTGTGCTTTATCCAATCGAATACTGGCCAGCGTCACTTCAATAGCAGGTAACCCTTCTGCATCTACCGATCCTTCTAAGTAAGTATTGTCACCAAGCCCTAGCTTTAAGTTATCTACGAAGAAGTCTTCTACAGTCCCGCTAAAGCGACCACTTAACTGCCAAATATCACTATACTGGCTTACTGCAGGGGCAAACAAGGCCAAATCTCTGGTGTGAATAGCGCTTTCTTTTATATTGGCTTGTATATCCACACTCTGTATAAACTGGCTCATAGCCTTTATACTGTCGAAGTTGAAGACGAGGCTATCTCGTAGTACAGAGCGGTTAATTTCTGCATACAATTCATTGAATTGCATAGAGGTGTCGTTAAGACGGAAAGTAGTCGTGAGGTCTTTAATCTTTAATCCTGATCGCTCGTCGATGGCCTTTAGTGAATTGGCTTGAAGCTGAATATCACCTGCTGCTATACTAAAGTTACTAATGAAGCCAGAGAGGCGTTCGAGTTGAAAATGTCCATAATCAAAACCTTGATCCACCGAGTCTACACGTGGATCGTGATAAGTGAGAAGTATTCCTTCTAAGTAACCCCTCTCAATAGTAAAGGCAGAAGCTTCTTTTTTAGGGCGTGGTTTCTTGGGACGTGTGAGTGCATTAATTTGTGCAATAAACTCATTGATATTGAGTTGTCCGCTTTCATCATAAATCAAATTGATTTCTCCTTGCTTGAGATCAAGCTGCTCTAAAACAATGTCTTTCTGGCCAATCCCTTGTATTGGATTCATTTGTACTGCTAGTAATTCTAGCGATACCATTGTTTTTCCATTATGGTCTACAATGTGTAAACCCTTTAAATCCAGCTCATTATTAAGTAAATTGATCTCTAACTTCTCGATATTGATGTCAAAATCGAGCAAATAGGAAAGATAATCAGAAGCTTTATGCCCTAAGAAAGTTTGTACTGTTGGAATAGCCATTGCTACTGCTACAAAAACGAATACAGCAATAATGGTGACCAATGACCACTTGAGTAAAGCACCTACACCTCCTATGAACTTCTGAAAGAGGTTCTTCTTCTTGGGGGCCTTAAATTCTTCCTTACGCTCTGGTTGGGTCGGCTCGCTTTCAGCTATATGCGTAATTCTCTGTTCCAAACAAAAGTATTTCTTAACTTTACGTTTTAGTCTTTCAACTAAGACATTTTAATTATCTTAAAGGTTGCTTTATGCCTACGATTTTAGCCATTGAGTCGTCTTGCGACGAAACCTCTGCAGCTATTATACAAGATAGCAAAATTGTGTCCAATGTAATAGCCAACCAAACCATACATCGTCTGTATGGAGGTGTTGTACCTGAATTAGCCTCGCGTGCGCATCAACAAAACATTGTACCTGTTGTAGAACAAGCACTTGTACAGGCAAATGTACCAAAAAAATCGCTGGATGCCATTGCTTTTACCCGTGGTCCTGGTCTTTTGGGTGCTTTATTAGTAGGTGTATCTTTTGCCAAGTCGATGGCTTTGGCGCTCCAGCGGCCTCTTATTGAGGTCAACCATATGCAAGCACACGTATTGGCTCATTTTATCGAACCACCACTTCCCTCCTTTCCTTTTCTGTGCCTCACGGTGAGTGGCGGGCATACACAAATTATTTTAGTAAAAGACTACTTGCAGATGGAGATTGTTGGCCAAACCCAGGACGATGCTGTAGGAGAAGCCTTTGACAAAACTGCTAAAATGTTGGGGTTGTCATACCCAGGCGGACCACTCATTGATCGTTACGCCAAAGCAGGAAACCCTCAGGCCTATACCTTTCCCAAAGTAGCTATGCCCGGTTTTGATTATTCATTTAGTGGTATTAAAACAGCCTTTCTTAACTTCATCAATAAAAACAAACAGAAAGATACTGATTTCATTAAGCATAACTTAGCCGATCTTTGTGCAAGTATGCAACAGACGCTCATACAAATTCTATTAGAAAAATTCCAGAAAGCTGCCCTCCATTATCAGGTTAAAGAGGTGGCCATTGCGGGTGGAGTCGCTGCCAACAGTGGCTTGCGTACGCAGTTGACAGAGCTTGCTAAAAAAGAGCAGTGGCAAGTATACATTCCAGCTTTTCAGTACTGTACGGATAATGCCGCGATGATTGCCATGGCAGCACACTATAAGTTTCTTGCGGAAGACTTCGCTTCTCAAGAAGTAAGTGCGCTCGCTCGGCTTCCTTTTTCTGCTTCTTGATAAGTGCTTTCGTACATTTCCGTTGGAAAGTTTATGGAATACCAAGTTAATTCTCTAATTTTAAGATAGGCATTTAAACAACACGAAGCTATGGAGCAACCAAGCAATTTACTGAATAACTGGATTCAAAATTGGGTAGACGCATCCCAAAAATTCCAAGAAGCCATTCAACAAAAGCGTGACTTTGATCAAACAGTAGGCTTATATGATGATTGGTTGAAGAATCAACAAAAACTTATCAATACTTTTATGGGAAAACCTACCGAACCAGAAAAACCTGATAATCTATTTAGCCAAATACTTGAAATGCAAACTACTATTGGTAAGAGCTGGCTAGATAACTGGGATAAAATGAGCAAAGGGTGGTCGCCTAATTATAACCGTTTAGACGCTACTGCTCGCTTACAAGATACTTGGCAGCAAATCTACACGCAGTGGACGCGCCAATTAGGAAGGCCTTTTGGTACTTCAGTTCAAAGTTCAGCGTATTCGCCTATGGAGCTTTTTGGACAGCTACTAAAAACTTCTTCTACCTACGCGAAAATGCAGGCGTTATGGCAACCCTTTCTACAAGATTTTCAAGCACCTGAAAAGACGTTTTCTTATCAAACCTTTTTGGAAGGAGATGCCTTCAGGGAGATTCTCAATAACTTATTCGAGGGACTTACACCCAGGCAGTCAGATAGTTTTTTTGAACAAATGAACGATTTTACGCTTTCACTCCTGAACTCCCTAAAAGACAGCAGTGGACAGCTTAACGAACGCTTTGAGCGAATTGCTCACTTAATTCCTGATTCGCTTACTGAAAGATGGCAAGGGACCAGTGATGCGACACACGAAATATACAAGAGACTCCAAAAAGGGCTAGCGCCTTTCCTTAAGATTGTACCACCAAGCAAAGAAAAGGAGATGCTACACTTGATGCTAGACGTACAGGAGCATTACTTACACTACTATACCCAATCAAACCAACTGAAAGATTTAGTGGCGGAAACCGCTCACGAGGCGGCTCATAAAGTATTGAAGCAACTCGCTGAGCGATTTGAGGCAGAAGGAGAGCCAATCTTATTTGACGATTTCTTCCAAAAATGGCTAGATATTACAGAAGCGGATCTCATTCAACTCTATCACTCTGATCATTTTTCTCAATTGCAAGGTAAAATGCTTACGATAAGCTCACTAATTAAGAAAAAACTTGACGAGCAGATGGAAGAAATGATTGCCCATTTGCCCTTGGTACCTCGCTCGGAGGTAGATGAAATGGCCGCTATTATTCACGAACTAAGAGGTAAAGTACGCCAGTTAGAAAAAGAGTTACATACGTTAAAAGAAGAAAAGCAAACCGCTAACACTTCAGTAGAATCACAAAAAAAACCTGCCAGTACGCCTGATAAGCAAAAGGCGACGGCTACCAAAGCAAGTACATCCAAAACAACCACAAAAGCTACGACTACCAAGAAAGCTACTACCAAAACGACTAAGGCAAAGAGTGGCACAAAGAAGGTAACGAAAACGGCTGAAAAGAAAGTATAATTTTCATTTTTTAGAATTTTGAAATATGCGAGGAAAATATATAGAAGCCACTGAGCAATACATAGATAAGGCAGAGAAGCTAATGGAAGGGTATCAAACCCTTTCGGAAATCGAAGAAATTGACGTAGCTACTTCTCCTAAAGAGGAAGTATGGCGCGATGGAAAGATTGTATTATATAAATACAAAAGAGAGCGCCCCGCTACCGTCAGTACACCGCTACTCATTACCTACGCACTTGTCAATAGACAAGATATGATGGACTTACAACCTGATCGTAGCTTGATTCGGAAGTTCATCGACCTAGGTTTAGAGATTTATATGATTGATTGGGGGTATGTGACACGCGCTGATCGCTATACGTCTATGGATGATTACATTAATCACTACTTGGGAAGCTGTGTCGATTATGTACGTCAGGCTCATCAACTAGATAAAATCAATCTACTAGGTGTATGCCAAGGAGGTACTTTTAGTGTTATTTACACCAGTCTTTATCCTGAGAAGATCAAGAACCTCATTACAATGGTAGCACCTATTGATTTCTCTCCCAACGATGGACTCCTGTTTAGGTGGGCGCGAGATATGGACGTAGATGCACTAGTAGATAACAGCGGAGGTATTATTTCTGGCGACTTTCTTAACGCTGGTTTTGATATGCTAAAACCCTTAGCAAAAATGCGTAAGTATACCAACTTGGCTGATATGATGGATAGCAAAAATAAGTTGCTTAACTTCTTACGTATGGAAAAATGGGTAGCTGATAGTCCTGATCAAGCAGGAGAATGCTTTAGACAATTCATCAAAGAGTTTTATCAAGAAAATAGATTAGTGGAAGGAAACTTTAAGCTAAATGGCGAAGCAGTACTTCTAAAAAATATTACAATGCCCTTGCTCAACATCTACGCGGCGGCTGATCATATCGTACCCCCTGCTTGTACTATTCCCTTAGAAAAGCACGTGAGCTCAAAGGATGTACAAACCTATGAGTTTCCTGGAGGGCATATTGGTGTATTTGTAGGCAGTAGATCTCAAAAAGAATTGAGCCCTACCATTGTAGATTGGTTAAAAAAGCGGGATCAGTAATTAATTTTCTGCTAGTGTATAATGCGTTCTAAAGTATTGTATCACAGCCTGCCAACCTGTAAACTCCTCACTACCAAAGTGGATAAGACGCCCCTCAAAGTAGTCTTGTCCACTTCCTATAGCGTTATCATCTATTAAGTAATCGCCCTTACAGAGTCCTTTATTAGGACAAATGATCAACTTTTGGACAAAGGACATGCCAAGTTGTTTTTCTGTCCACACCCGCTTCTCTGTGTATGAAAGCGGATTGTAAATAGAAGGTGCCGTAAGGATGTAAACATCAAAGAAGGTTTGCTTTGCTAGTAAATTAACACTCTCTATTGCATGCTTCATAGGAAGTAAGCTACTAAAGAAGCCATATTGGCTCTGTGGGTAAGCAATTTCAGGTTGTTGTTGTAGTCTTTCCTTAAAGAGAGTGGTGTAATCGGCGAGCACATTGTCCATGTCCACGTAAATAATCTTTTTTGACATACGTATTCCTTATTACTGCTTTATAATTTTCTTGACAGCCTGCTCCCCTTTCTGGTTTTCGATATGTAATAGGTATAGCCCTGCTGGTAAGCGACTTATATCTAACGATTTGCTTGAAGCTTCCCAAGAGTAATCTGAGAGCGCCAAGCCTTGAAGGTTATATAACTGAATACTGAGGCGTTGTGTTGTTTCGATGTAGACTTTACCTTGGGTAGGGTTGGGATAAATATTTATTTTGTCTTCAAAGCTATCATCTCCAATACTACTAACGATTGATTCATCAAATACGGGACGAATCATAAGCGATCCTATGATACGATCGTCTTGTTCCCATATTCCTTGTGTATTTTGAAAAGTATAGGGCTGAGCATTAGTATTTTGATCAAAGCCGATGGCCAGTAAGTCGTCAGTGGTTTGTTGAATCCCAACGTAGAAAGTATCTGTCACTATAATAGGCAGATCACCCTCAATAGGAAATTCGACGAAGCCATTGGGTTCGGATGGATATCTCACTTGAACAGAGCTTTGGAAAAGCGGTTCTTCTTCGCGGCCACCTACCCGGCGCCATACAGACAGCACAAAGGTTTGGCTAGATAAATCTGTTTCAAAAGGTACAAAGCAGATGTCTAAGGCTGATATTCTTGCTGGCTGATTGACGACGTACTGCACGGCGATTCTTCCAAACCGTTGTCTTATACCGGCTACATACTCTGCTGTACCGTCGTCGTAAGCGTAGTAATCATTCAGTACTGTATAACTACGAATGGTATCGTTATCGCGCTGCGCCTCGGTTGCCAAGCCTACATCGAATTTTGCTTCTATTACCATGGAATCTGCAAGAGGGGTAAGCGACACAGTGGGCGCTGTAAACTCAAAGGTAGCGCCTACATCTAGCAACGGGAAAGTAGAAGCAGGTGGAGGAGTGGGCGCTATATTACTTAACTCAGTATTGCTCACGGTATCACGCAAGATAAAGCGGAGATTATCAATTACTCTAGAGCTATTATTTAAGTTTCTCAACGTGGTAGTGATGTTGGGAGCAGTGAAAGTAGACGGCTCTAAAAAATACTGATTAATAGGCATAGCTGTGTATTTACTTAAGAAAGAGCTGGGCGCACGCACATACGCTACATCTGGAAAGAAGACATCTTGAGGTATATTTTCGATTCCTTGATTTAGGTATACGTAGTCTATATGAAATACATCAAAAAAGCCAGAATTACGCCCAAAACGCACAAAACGAAATTGGAAATCAGCGTTGAAGTATTCCTCTGCCACTTGGATATTAGCGCGCTGAAAATCAGTGGCTGCTGCCTCCCCACGCTCTATCCATATTTCGGTCCAAGTTTCTTCTTCGCTTGCAGGATCTTTGAATTCCAACGCTAGGTAATCTTCTGGATCAGGCTGTTCCCCTAGCCCCTGTAATTGCCAGAAGAAGGTTAGGTATACGTCATCAGCGCCAGGCGTAATCCCACTTAAATCAATAGGATGCGAAGTAAGTGTATCTGAAAAGCCTGTGACTTGTGGAGAACTCAAATCATAGGCTTTCCCTTGTGCGTCGTATGCATCAAAAGTAGCTACATTCACTGAAGGAGGATTATCGGCTAAGGTATTATTTACATATACGCCCCCATTTTCCCACAAATCTGTACTGGGTGCTCCTTGTTGAACATTCGCAAAATCGTCAAAAAAGGGCAACGACAGAGGGCCGCTTCTATAATTTTTAGAAGTGGATGTAGGAGACGGCTCTTTAAACCTACTAATGGGGTAAATTTCGAGCTGTGCTTTTGTAACAGAGACGGAGAGTAGTAGTACTATCAAGCTTATCCAGTACCTCATATTATAGTATTATAGCGGTTAGATAGATTATTATTTAATCGGGTAAAGTATCGTTTGGTAACTCCTCTTCTAAGATAGGTGCTGCTTCAGGATTACCCACTACCCAAAGATCTACGAGTTCGCCTACTTTGATCTGCGCATTTTGTAATTTACCCGCTACAATTTCCTTGCGTGCTACAGGGTATTGCCTTATGACAGTGCCTAGGGGTTCTTCCTGATCAAATATATATTTTATTACGCCTACTTCCAACTCAGAGGCGTGAATAACGGCCTCTGCCTCTTCTTGTGTGAGTCCAACCAGTTTAGGTACATCAAAAGATTCTTCGATGCTCCCTCCAATGACCAAGTCCAACCTGATTCCCTGTGGTAGTAGTGTACCTTGTGTAAGTGTTTCTCCATTATACGTAACCTTAAGGACATTGTTTTCTTCTAAGTGGGGTTCGTAAGTGATATTACCAAACAGAAAGCCTTCTTTTTGTAGCTTGTTTTTCGCAGTTTCAAATCCTAATCCCACCAAGCGTGGCAACGGGATAGTGGGGGCTTCTTGGGGGGTAATTGTCAAGTAAATTTTTCTTTCCTCCTTTACTTGTACTGAAGGAGGAGGGTTCTGGTCTAGAACCACTTGTGCGGGGGTATTGGGTTTAAATACAGAGTCTTTTACTATAAGTTGTAATCCGCGTTCTTCAAGGTAAGCTTGCGCCTCCGAGAGTGTCATTCCCTTTAGATCAGGAACGGTGAGGCTTTCACCATGGTTTGTCTTTGTAGGTAGGTATACAAAGAAAAATAAAGCCATTCCTCCTAACACTATACTCGCCATGAAAATCACATGGAGTAATACTTGCCACCAAGCGTTTGTTTGGAGCCTTATTTTCATTCATCATCAACATTTGGAGCGGTATCCGTTTCCTCAACGACTTCCTCTACTGCTAGCTCTTCTTCATTTCCTGAAACCCATACATCTATTAGCTCCCCTGCACGTATTTTATTTTTAGGTGCCTTTTTATCTCGTCTTTTTTTCTTCTTTTTCTTACTATTACTTTTCTTTTTATCGTCATCATCTTCTTTCTTTTTCTTCTTTACTACCCGTCCGTCTTCATCAAATTCTTCGTCGTCGTCCAGCTCTATATAAACCGCAGGGTTCTGTCGTACGATCGTTCCGAAGGGTTCTTCGCTTTCATAATCAGTGTTTACTACACCCAAGTCTAGGTCATAACCTTTTAGTACATCTTCTGCTTCTTCTAAGGTGAGTCCTTCTAAGTCAGGTACGTCAAACTCTTCGTCGCCTACACCATTCCCTACCAGTAAGTCTACGTGTGTTCCCATACGAATGGCTTGCCCACTTTGAATTGTCTTCCCATTTACCTCCTGGCTCAGCACCACGTCTAGTGCCATATCTGGCTTAAATTTAATGTTACCTAGCTCAAGATTGTAGCTTCTGAGTCGCATCATCGCCATGGTGTAGGTAATGCCTGTCAGATTAGGCATCTTCACAATAGGGGGATCTTTAGGGCTTACCGTGAGGTAGATTTTACGACCTACTTTTACTTTCTCGTTTGGTTCAGGATACTGGCTTAGTACAGTATAGGGCCGATATGACTTTGAATAGCTGGAGTCTTCTACTACTAGCTCTAGCCCTCTAGCGTCCAACTTCTCTTCTAGGTCTTCAAGGCTTACACCCACTAGATTGGGTACGGCTACTACTTCTCCGTGGTTGGTGCTCCAAGGTAAATAAATAAAAAAGAAACTAATAACGAGTATCGCTACAATACAGAGAGCAATCCCTACGTGGATGAACGTCTGCCAAGGAGAGTCAGTACGAATAAAAAATTGCATAATTCGACAAATGTAAAGTACGAACAAAGTTACATAATCTATAGGATAGGTTGCAACTCCATGGGTATTAAAATGCAAAAGCAGCCCTTGTAGGGCTGCTTTTTAAATGTAAAAAAGAAAGAGTAGCTTACTGATTCACATCCGTAGGTTCAAAAACACCTACAGGAGGTGGTGTACTCGTATTGGCATTCACCTCAGACTGTGGATAGATGAAACGCTCAGGAAGTTGAGAACCAACATTGGCGGGTACGTTTACCCTCACTTCTGTTTCATTCATCGTTCTTCTCATATCTGTGAAGCCCATTAAACGACCAATAAATGTCAGATAACGTTCTTCTAAGATCTCTCTCAGTAGCGCTTGATCTTGCGTTACATCACCATCATTCTCCAGCCCTCCGCTCTGAAAATCTGCTTCAAGATACTCTTCCATCGTAACGTCATCTTCTTCAGCACCAATATATCCTCCAGCTTCCATGTAAGCCCTGAATTCATTCAGATGGCCTAATCCTACAGCAAAGCTCTGTGAACGTGCCCCTGCTTCCGCCAAGGTAAGTAGATTCTCTTCGTAGGTTATTAAAGGGAAAGAAGCCTCGGATGCATAGGCAGCTCCCGTATTAAGGTCATATCTTTCAGGAATTGAACCTGTAAAATGGTAGCTAAATCTTGCACTTTCATCCGTTTTACTATTTTGTCTATCAAGTAATAGTTGAGGACCGAAAGCATTGTTTGCCGTGAGATAGCCTGCACGGTCAAATACTAAGAATGAAAAATATACATTCATGTTCCCTAAGTAAGAGGCACCGTGAGGCATTATAACAGAACCCTCGGCTGTATCGATACCATTTTGTGCAGCCATATAAGCTGCAGCATAATCTCCCACTTGTAAGTAGTACCTCGCTTTTAGTGTGTAAGCGACTCTCACCCAAGTGGCAGGAACAACATTACCATCATCACCGTCAAAGAAAATATCTGAGTCAGCTGAAACTGTACCGTTACCAGACTCTAGGTTTGTAATGGCTTCATCTAGTAGTACTTGCATATCGCCAAATACCTGTAACTGGTCATCGTACTCAGGATTAGGAAATTCTTCATTATTAGCAGCCTGTCTGTACGGAACATCCCCCCATAAAGAGGCAGCTGTGCCGACGGCGTGGGCTTCAATTACTTGAGAAATCCCTCTTAGTACTTGATTATTTGTCTCTTGTGTCTCTTCTTGAATGATTCTTGTTTGTTGTACTACACCATAGTACAAGTTTCCCCAAGGACTGTCAAAATCTGTAGCAGTAGAATTATACCTCCAAAGGCCAATATATTGCCTGTCTGAACCGGTAAAATAGCCAGACCACATGCCAGCTAATCTTGCCAGCTCTCCTTCGTGTACGAGGGCATCCGCTACCATCGCTCCTGCCAATGTTAGCTCAGCAGGCGCGCTATCTGGATTATTAGGATCTTCATCCAGATCGTCCACTAAACTCTGGCAGGAAAATACACTTAGAAAGCCTACTGCCAGTGTATATTGAAGTATTTTATTGATATGTCTCATCTTAATAAGTTAATCTAATAGTAAATAAATAAGAACGTGTGTTAGGGTTCTGGAAGTAATGTAACCCACGACCATTGGAAGGACCTGTTAGGTTAGTATCTGGATCAAACCCTTCTACGTTAGGCGCCCATACAACCAAATTTCTACCCGTAACAGAAAGTTCTAACGAAGCGAGTTTGGTAACTCTTGTAAAGCCTTCACTCACTAATCGGTAGCTCAAAGTTAGTTCTCTCAGGCGTGTGTTAGTAGCATCATAAATGAATGGCTCTGATACAGAACCAAAACCACCCCCTACACCACCAGCATACCAAGCTTCATCTAATGCTACAGGACCTCCACCAAAGTCAACGATGTTACCGCGGAAGGGCGTGTTCGCAGGAATAAAATTACCACTTGCGTTCACTAAGTTAACCGGTGCTTCACTTTGGTTTGCTGTATAGTCCCAAGTACCGAAGAAGTTTAATGCCCCTTCTGTACCAGCCCATACATCTCCTCCTTGTATGTGATCAAACAACGCATAGAGAGAGAATCCTTTATAAGTAAACCTAGTACCAATAGCACCTCTCCAATCAGGATTAGGATCACCTAATACACCTTCTTCTAACGCTTGTGTTGGGAAGCCATTCGCATCTAAGATCAGTTCACCGGCTTCATCTCTTGCATACAGTCCTCCCCATAGCACCCCAAGAGGTTGTCCTTCTACTGCACGAGAAGAGGTGCCTGTAAAACCATTCAATAAGATAGACTCAGCGCCTGCTAAATCAGTCACTTCATTTCTATTACGGTTCCAGTTACCTTCTAATGACCAAGTAAAATTATCCGTACGAACGACATCATAGGCCAGATCTAGTTCTACACCTCTGTTCTCTATCGTAGCGGCGTTATCATACCTCGCGGTAAAACCTGTAGAGGCGGCCGTAGCTACATTAAAGAGTGCATCAACGGTCTGATTATAGTAATAAGTACCACTTACACGTAAACGATTATCTATAAAGCGAAGGTCTAAACCACCTTCTACTTCTGTTTTACGCTCAGGTCTTAGCTCATCATTTCCTTCTATGTTATCTTGTATGAAAGAACCTCCATAAAAACCAGCGTCTAATGTTGGTCCCCAAGATTCTGCAAACGCTCCATTCACAAAATCTGTGTTAGTAGCATAAGGTACAGGTTGTATACCTACTATCCCAAAACCTGCTCTTAGTTTACCGAAACTCAAGATGCTATTATCTTGTAAGGCATCTAATTGTGTAAATTGCCAAGCAACACTAGCCGCAGGATAGAAGAATACGCTGTTAGCATTGCTTCCAAAGGTAGAGGCAGCCTCTGCACGACCGGTTAAATTCACAAATAATTGATTGTAAAACTCTAAGTCAATACTAGTATAGCCGGCATTGGTACGAATAATAGATTCTTCATCAAAGGGATCTGCATTCTCAGCAGTAGCATTGGCTGAGTTATCTGGTGCAGAAGGAATGATAAAGTCTTGGATTGTGAAGGATAGGTTATCGAGACGACGGTTATTGAAGTTAAAACCTAACAAGATACTTCCTGCAAAGTTCTCGCTAAATTGATGATTTAATCGAGTCATCACATCGAGATTGAACTGTGTCTCAGAAAGGTTTTGTTCTTGTGTACTTCCTCCTAGATTTGAAGCATCAAACTGCGGAAAGAATGTCAGACGTCTGTCTCCGTAGTAATCTACCCCTGCTCTTACAATAAATTCAAGGAAATCTAAAGGTTTTGCATTTCCTTCTACAGTAGCAATTACCCTATTTACGGTAGTAGTATTTCTGTTTTCATTTACTACAAAGTTCGGGTTATTGTAGCGAGGCGTTTCAGTTGCGCCTATAGGATTTCGATAAGAACGATGTCTACCAAACTCTGGTAAGGCATTTGGCCCTGAAAAGTAAGTACCTATATAATCTTCATTATTAAAATCGGGTGGGGTTCTAAATAGTCCAAGGTTAAGCCCTGATATATTAGAACCTTGTTGAATACGGTTGGAAGTCGTACGAGTATAGGTAGTAAAGGTCTTAAACCCGATGACGTCGTTCAACTGCTTAGTGCTATTAAAACGTAAGGTAGTACGTCGGTAGTCAGAATTATTTCTGATGATACCCTGCTGATCTAAATCGGATAAACTTAAGAAAAACGTACCATCTGCGTTTCCACCACTAATACTCAGGGAATTGTCCCAAAAATAACCTGTCTGATAAATATCATCTAGGTTCTCATCTAAGAAGGTTTCTTGAGAGTTCTTAGTGGTAATAGGGTAGAAGGTTTCACCGCTATTATCACTTACAAAGCGAGCACCGTCTGTATCAAACACATCTGCTTCACCTGAACGACTGGCAATCCTATCTCCCCAGCTACCTATTTCACCAAATGCATACTCTCCGCCAACTCCCTGTCCATACGTACTTTGTAGGTTTGGTTTTATGTTGATTTCATCTATGGAAAAGGTAGAACGGAAATTAACATTAATTTTTCCATTTCTTTTTCCTTGCTTGGTAGTAATTACTAACACACCATTGGCGGCACGTGTACCCCAAAGTGCTGCTGCAGAAGCTCCTTTCAATACCTCTATAGACTCAATGTCGTCTGGGTTAATGTCATTGAGGCGGGACTGTTGTGCAACACCGTCTACTTGGTTATTATCAGCTAGACTCGCACCAACATTAGAATTGTAAATGGGTACACCATCTAGGACAATAAGTGGCTGTATACTTCCCGTAATGGTACTTTGTCCACGAATTTGGATGTAAGCCCCTGCGCCTGGGTCACCCGTTGAGCGCTGAATCAAAACCCCAGAGGCTTTTCCAGCTAATCCAGTTAGTACGGAAGTCTCACCCGACTGCACCGTCGCTGCTCCATCTACAGTGGAGGAAGAAATTGCTGATTTATCTTTATCAGTTTCGAAACCGAGGGCGTTCACAACCACTGTTTCTAGCTCAATTCCTGTGAGGGCAACCGTGTAATTAGATTGTGCCCCTACCACGAACTCTTGCTCGTCCATACCAACGGCAGAGACGATGACTACTGCACCATTGGGTGCTTCTAGGGTAAAGTTTCCACTGGCATTGGTTACTGTACCTACGGAAGGGTTGTCTTTTAGGTAGACATTAGCCCCCGGTACGGGATCTCCCTGCGCGTCCTTCACTGTCCCACTAATGGGTTTGTTTTGCGCTTGTGCAACTGTCCCTATAAACAATAGGAGCAGCAGTAACAAGCGTCCTGCTTGGAAGTAGTTCTTCATTATACTAAACATTTTATATTATTAAATAATTAACATTTTGCATCCGTAAAATGAACAAAAAAAAGCATATAAGCAATAAAATATTCTATTAAGTAGATAAAGAAAAAGGTTAGCGCAGCTAATCAAGTAATAATCAAAGATTTTCTAAAATATCTAATATATTAGCTTTCTGTTTGCTAATTTTCTTCATACACACTAAGCCTCTGAAAAGAGCTCATATGAAGTGCTATATTCGAAATAAAAAGTCGCTTTATTTTGTTTTTTATTTAAATACCTTTTTATCTGAAAATTAAGTAAGTATTTGGGGCTGTTTTACCAAAGCGTAGCTCAAAATTGCATCGATAAAATCATAAGGAGTATAACCATTGAGGGCTGCTTGATGGAAAATACAGGTAGCAGGTGTCATACCAGGAAGGGAATTGACTTCTATAATAATAGTTTCAACCTCTCCTGTCTCAAATATTCTTACAAAGGCATCAATACGTGCATAACCTTCTATGTTTAGTATTTTAGCGACTTGTGCTAAGGTTTGACGTACTTGCGCGGCAATACGTTGGTTTTCTAGCAGGTCTTTGGCAAAACGAGCTGGGGTTATGTTTTGTCCCTCTCCAGCTAGAAATTTTTCTTCTAAGGAAAGTACTTCTCCTGTAGCTAACGTCTCGGAAGGTTCAAAGACTTCAAGTGAAATATCAGAAGAGGTATCTGTGTGTGTTAAGAGCCCTCCCGTAATTTCTAAGAAATGCTGGGCTTCCCCACGACCAATAAAATCTTCTAACAAGAAGTAGTCTTTTTGTGGAAATACCTCGTTACTCTTTAATTGTAGCAGATCGCGTTCAGCGATAGAAATTGGTGCTGTGTCTCTAAAAATCAAGTCAGCGAAAGCCATTAGAGTAGCCTCGTCGCTTATTTTCTTGACGGCAGAGCTACAACCATCATCAGCAGGCTTACAAATAACTGGATACTGAAACCCTTCTCTTATTTGTTGTAATACATTTGCTCGATTGGCCTGCCAAGCCTCTTTTTGGATCAGTAGATGTTGGGCTACGGCAATTCCATGGTTTCGCAATAGGGTATTGGTCTTATACTTATTAATAGTAGTTTGAGAACTCACGATGCCTGACCCATTGTAGGGAAGCCCTACTTCCTCAAGTTTTTGTTGTATAGCACCATCCTCCCCAGGTCGTCCGTGTAGCGCGATAAATACCACCTCTACACGTGCTGCCAGTGCTTCATAACTCACCTCTCTAGGTTGGTAGAGTACTTCCTGTGTCACATATTTATCTGTAGTGGTAGCTGCCTCTTCGATAATCTGTTGTAAGACCTCGTGGGTAGCTGCCTCTTCTTGTTGCCAATAATCAATTTTTTCTTTGATATCATCTGCATTATCTTTTAAGAGCATGCTGATTGGGATCTCATGTAAGGTATGTTGGTCGTCGTTACCTGTTAAGAAAATAGGAATTGGTGTATATTTAGAGGAAGAAGCTAATTTCTCATAAATGTTACGCCCACTCTCTACAGAAATATGGCGTTCTGTAGAATACCCACCCATAATGACGGCTACCTTGATCTTCTGCGTTTGGGCTTGTTGCTTAGCTGCCAAGGCCGCATCTAAGTGATTGAGTTGTTGCTGTAGTTGATAGGTATTTTTTCCGTCATACAATCTGGCTTTTAGAGAAGAACGGATAATATACGTAAGAAACTGGGAGGGGTTAAGACCAATTTCCGCTGCCTGATGAAAGAAAAATGAAGAAGGCAACATACCAGAAGTAGTGTTAGGATCATTGAGAAAAATTTCACCATAGGGTGTAACAAACCCATCAATGCGCATATATACAGCCCCTTGAATGGCTTTAAACAAACGGCTACAGGCTTCGCGAATGGCTTCTATCTGTGTAGGAGGTAAATCAATAGGCGTTATTTTTCTGCTCATTCCAGGTAGGTACTTCATTCTGTAGTCATACAGGGCTTTTACTTTCACAATTTCTGTTGGTGGTAGAGCCAAAGGTACACCTGTTTCTTCTTCAATGACAATACAAGAGAATTCCTTCCCTATAATGAAACGCTCAATTAGTACCTCTTCTTCTCCTTGTAGGCTCGTTAAGGTTACTCGCCCTTGTTTACTAGCAAGGTATTTTTCTAGAAAGGTATAAACGGCTTCAGGGTGATAGAGTGTCTCTTCTATCTCCTCCGTTTTAGCTACCAGTGGTAAGCCTATGCCTTCGCGTAAATCTACGAGTTGCGTTACCTGTTGTACTTTCTCTGCTTCGGTAGCCTTTTGCCAAGTTTTACTAGATACTTCTTGTGTAAAAAAAGCTTTATTGACGAGCGCTATAAAGCGATGATTGTCTTTTTCGGTGAGTATAGAAATACCAATGGAAGAGCCTTGATGGGGTGCCTTAATAACCATCGGCAGTCCTATCTTTGCCACAAGCCCTTCAAGTAGATCACCTTTATAGGGGGTAGCTTCCCATTCTTCTTTAGAGAGCACTTGCGAGGTAGGACGCTGAAAACCCAGTTCTTTTAATAGTGCCTGTTGGCTGGTTTTGCTAATGCCAATGGCAGAAGTGAGTAAACCGCACCCAGAATAGGGTAAATTATACCACGCTAGCAGTCCTTGTATGGTACCATCTTCACCGTAAGGTCCGTGAAGCGCCAAAAAGGCAAAGTCGAAGAGCGATTTAAACGCTGCTGGTATGATACGCTTACCGACTTGCGCTATGAGGGGCTCTATTTCTTCGTTGGATAAGTTGGCTAATGACTCTACATAAATTTGGAAGTGAGAGGAAGGAAGTTGTGCGGGAGGTGGATAAAAATCTCTGATGGTTCCTTTATAAAGATACTGCCACTCTAGTAGAATAAAATTCCCTAAACTATCTACAAAGATGGGAACAGGCTCAAAGAGCTGCTTATCAAGGTTATCGAAAACGGTGCGTCCTCCCGCAAAAGAGATCTCTCTTTCTCGCGATTTTCCCCCAAAAAAAATTCCTATTTTCATATGATCTATGATACGTACCTGTACCTTTTTATATAGGTGATTTACAATCATCTACTTCTTCCTCTCTCCCTTCATAAAAAGCCACTTGGAACTGTTTCTACACAAAGTAAATACAAAAGTACAAAAGATTTATGGAATGTAAAGCCCCCTACAAAGTGGTAAGCTAAAAAGGCTAAAAATTCAAAACCTTTTTTTGTTTTTCCATTTAATTTACTCAAATTCAAGAATACAAAAGAATATCATTTATATGCTAAACTTTGACACAGCTATTCAAGACGTTGCCAAGCGATTTAATGCTCAAATTAAAGAGCTTTCTCCTGGTGTTTACTCCTTAGACATTCCTTTTACGTTACCAGATGGTACTAATCGCTACCAATACGTCTATGGCTGGGTAATTAAAGGGAGAGCCAAAGGCAAAGATTGCTTCTATTTTAATAGCCGTTGTGGTATCTTTGATAAAAACACGACTGATAGTTATAGTCTACTTAAAGAGGCGGGTTATGGATATTACTCGATGGTAACCATCACAAACGATCAACTCTCAGACGGCACACCCTGCGAAACGGTTATCATACAAGCGAGCCCTATTGCTGAATATATCTCTTCTATTGATGAACTAGCTGCTGTTATTTGGGAAGTAGCTGAGGTGGCCGATATTATTGAAGAACGTTACTTTGGTGGGGATAAAAACTAGTCTTGCTTTTTGATAATTTACCTATTTATTACATTGACATAAAAAATAAATATTGTACTTGTAACTCATACGGTTTATTTTTAATATGCCACCGCAATGTAATTTAACAAATTAATACTATGGCAAAGAAGTTTAGTTTCTTTCACCATTATTTAAATCTTAATAATCACGATATTATAGTGTCTTATAAAGGTCCTATGTCTGATGTGATTATCCACGAAATAAGTAAGGATATACAAAATAAGGTGATCGAAGACCCAAAAGCTGGTAAAAAAGTCTATTCTATCTTTATGGAATTGGCACAGAATATCTTTTTTTACTCCGGCGAAGTAACGCAGTTTGGTGATAAAGCATACCGTATTGGCTCTATCGTTCTCAGTCAAGATGAGACCAACTATACTTTAACTGCAGGAAATATTGTAGATAAAAAATGGGTGCCTGTTTTGTGGGATCGCTGTGAATTGATCAATTCACTAGACAGGGCAGCCCTTAGAAAGCTTAAATTCGAAGCAAGAGACGATAACGATAAGTCAGAAAATAGTAAAGGCGCGGGCATCGGTCTTATACAAGTAGCCCTTACTTCTGCTCAACCTATCTCTGTGGAGTTTAGAGATATAGATGATCAAACTTCATTTTTTGCACTCTCTGTAAACATAGTAAAGCAAAAGCAATAGAAACATATTGTACTTTAATTGTACTTAATTTAAAACTTGAAAATCAATGGAAAATCTGGAAATAGAAGGTGTTAAAAGTACTTATTTTACCCCTCACGTAAAACTCAATGCACAAACGGGCGAATGCTCTATTACAGGTGAATCTTATTTGGAAGATACTTGGGATTTTTACCGTCCTATCCTCAATTGGATCAATCAATACTGTGAAGAAGTAAAAGACCCTATCAAATTTACCTTCAACCTTACTTACTACAATACGAGCTCTTCTAAGTGCTTTTTGGATATTGTAAAGCTTCTAAAAGAATACCAAGATAAAGGAGGTGAAGTAGAGATTAATTGGTATCATCCTGAAGACGATGAGGACATTATGGAAGAAGCAGAAGACTATAAAAACTTCATCGGAATTGATATCAACATCATTTCCTATTAAATAAAAGATAATATACCTTCTTGTTTAGCAAAGACCTGTTGTAGTACAACAGGTCTTTTATTTTGCAATTTTCTAATATTATGTTTGTGTAAATAAGGGATATGGTATGACTATTCCAGTTTTGGCATTACTATTGTTTTGTATTATACACCATATAAAGAATAAAGTTTTTTGATCTGTAGAAGTTTGATTATTCATTCTTCAAATCCCATTCCTAGAAAAAGAATATTTGCATTTATAAAAGAACTTTACCATCTTTGTAATGGTTTAGTTTAGGTAATATTATAATAACATTAAAGCTCACGTCATATGATAAAGAAATTATTCACTACGCTATTTTCATTGGCCTTGGTAGTTACTGCATTTGCCCAACAAAAGGCTGATGGTTTCTTCTTCAAGGATAAGACCTATATTTATGAGGATAAAGCCGATAAGAAGAATCTAGCAGAAGAACACTATCTGGGCAACGATATTGGTTTTAAAATGTATATCTTAAAGACTGAATATACTTGGCAACAAGAAGGAACAGTTACCTCACCTGGTACTAAAACCTACGTAGAAAAACCCGCTATTTACAATTCAGTGAAAAAACTGAATAAATTCTACAAGAAAGATATTAAGAAAGGAGCCATGTCGGAAGAGGAAGCAAGAGAAAAGCTTAATAAGAGTTTAGACATCGCTGTTAGTATCCGTTATCAAGATACCAGCGAGTTTGAGTCTGAACTGAAGGGTGTGAAAGAGAGAGCAGCCATTGAGTCTTTATTTGAGAAGGTAACCCTTGAGGAATAAGGCATCGCAATTAGAATTTAAGAGAGAGTACTGCTAATACAGTGCTCTTTTTTTATTAGCTTTCATTATACTCTTAAATACTTTATAAAGATGGAAAATATAACTACGCTTGTCACACTTGTACAAAAAGACTTTCAACTAGATCACCTAGAAGCAGGTACTTCCTTACAAGATTTTCGCGAACAGATGATTGTTGTGATAGAAGAACTTCTATTGGATAATGTAGAACAACTGATCCAAGGTGCTTATCGTATTGACCTAGACGAAGAACACTTTACAACTGCTTTACACCAGCAAAATGCCATGGCCATTGCTGATTTGATTATCGATAGGGAAACAAAAAAAATCGCTCTGAGAAAGAAGTACCGTATATCTTAGTAAAATATTGCCCGCTTTTACTTGGCTAATAAATTGGCCAATAAACGATAAGCGCCTGGTACACCCGCTGGTAGCTGCCTAAAAAAAGAGATACCAGTATAGATGTAATAGCCTTTTCCATAAGGAGCTACTAATAGGCCGCCTTCTAAAGGCTGTTCCCCTTGATCATTCCAAGCGATGACGGGCTTAAACTTACTGTCCCATTGCTTGGCAAAGTACAAACCTCTTTCTTGTACCCAACCCTCAAAGTCTTGCGTAGAAAGACGGTTAGGTGTCTGTAGAACAGGTAAGCTCGCATCTACAAATTTTACAGGTGAATCTTCTTCTGTTACGCGTCCTCGACCAAACTGAATAGGATAAGGCGCAATATCTTGTAACAGCATATCAAAACTAGTATTGTATTGTACTAAAAGCGTCCCTCCTGCTCGTACATAATCTAGTAATTTTTGATTGCTACTAATTAGCCCTTTTTCTGTATTGTAAGCTCTAATGCCTATCATGATGGCTTCATACTGAGAGAGATTTGTGGTCAGTAGCTTATCAGCAGCCAAGCGCGTCACTTCATACCCTACTTGCTGTAAGCTCTCTGGGATTTTATCGCCAGCGCCCATAATGTATGCTACTTTCTTGATTCCTCGTTTTAAGTCAAAGCGCACTACTTTAGCTTTGGCCTCTCTCAAAAAGGTTTGCTTGGTAATGTGTGGATGCTCTATGAGCTCTAAGCTTTGAGAAAGGGTTTTCTCTCCTTTTTGTAAAATAGCAGATAGCTGTCCCTCAGAAGAAGTCTGAGGAGGATGAACCGTAAAACTGTACTGTACCTCTTGGTATTTATTAGGAATGGCTACTCGTACTTCTTGAGGGGTAATTTGCCACCCTTTAGGTGCATTAAGTTTTAGGTTTCCTTCAAAATTATCTTGTAAGGCTTGTACGGATATGCTTACCTTTTTGGGGGTGTTACTGGGAAATACTAATACCTCGTCCATCAGCTTAAGCGAAGCAGAAGGTGTAATAATAAAAGGTCGAAATTGTTCTCCTACTACGCGATCTACCCATTTGTATTGCACAGGAATAGACTCTGTGAGGGTAAGTCCATTCAAAGCCAATGTAACCTCTACCAATAGAGCGGGTCGATTCTCTGGCTGTGCCATTCGTTGCCGATCTTTGATATCATATAAATACTGGTAGGAGCCTTCTAGCCAGTAAGCTTGTGAAATTTGCTTGTCCATAAGGCGTTGTGTATTACTTAAAGACAAGGATTGGTTTTTCATTAAAGGCTGATTTACAGTAGAGTCTTTTCCTCCAACTCGTACTTTTTGGAGCGTTAGTGCTGTTTCACTGCGGTTCACCAAGGTAGTTTGTACCGTTATTTTTGCGCCTGGCTGTGCAGTATAGTCGCTTGTAACTGCTTCTACATACAAGCCTGCACAATCTAATATTACCTCTTGTACTTCTTTTTTCTTTTGTGTACGCCAGTAGGTATCCTCTATCTGATCCAAAGCTTTGTAAAGTTTTACCAGCGCTGGGATAGCCTTTTCAGGATTTTGTATGTCATAATCAGCAATAATGGCCTCTATTTGTACACCAATAGACTTTCCACCTTTTACCCGATTCCAAGTAAGGTCTATGTCTTCAAATATGGTTTCTTGCGCCTTACTACCTCCTGTATGTACTAGGTACTCCAATTGCTCACCACGCCATAGTCGCGCGCCAAAACCTTGGCTCTTGTGCTTAGAGCGGGCCAAAGAGGCAATTTCATTATAAGACTTACCTAATAACGCATTGTACTTTCCAACATCCAAGGCGATCGCAGAACCGTCTTTTTTAGCCAACTTTGCGTCTAAATCTTTCTCCCAAAAACGACCTGTATTCCAAAAGATACGGGTAGGCTTCCAGAGGTTTACTTCATTGAGTTGCTCTGGAAAAGCCTTAGGGTCATTGGCTAATTCAAAAGCTTCATTGGCTAGAATAGTGGAAGCCGTATGATGCCCGTGACCTGCTCTTTTATCTGCAGGAAAGCGTGTAATAATAACATCTGGCTGAAACCTTCTAATATGCCAAACCACATCTGCCAAGATTTTTTTCCTATCCCATAACTTTAGCGTTTCGTCGGCTGATTTGGAATAACCAAAATCTACTGCACGAGTAAAAAACTGCTCTCCGCCGTCTAGTTTCCTTGCTTCTAGCAGCTCTTGTGTTCTTAAAATACCAATAGCTTCTCCAAACTCTGTTCCGATGAGATTTTGCCCACCATCACCTCGGGTAAGAGAAAGATAGCCCGTGCGTACCAGTTCCCCTTTAGAAAGGTAGGCGATGAGGCGGGTATTTTCATCGTCGGGGTGTGCAGCAATGTATAGTACACTGCCTAATACATTGAGTTTCTTAATTTTCAATAAAATCTCAGAAGAAGTAATAGGTCTGTATTGTGCTACAGAAAAATAAGGGAAGTAGCTTATAACAAGTAAGAAGAAAAACTTTTTCATTGAGATGTATTCGTTTTAGTAGAAGTTGAGAATAATCGTTTCTATATCTTGTTTTTTGTATCAATCACAATGGTCACAGGACCGTCATTACATAAGCTTACCTGCATGTCTTCTCCAAAAGCACCTGTTGCTATAGGCCTACCCAATTGGTTTTCAAGCGCTTCTATCAATCGCTCATACAGTGGAATAGCAACCTTCGGCGGGGCGGCTTCTATGTAAGCAGGGCGATTTCCTTTTTTGGTGCTCGCCTGTAGTGTAAACTGGCTAACCAGTAGTATATTGCCTTCTATCTCCAACAAAGAACGATTCATTTTACCTGTTTCGTCATTGAATATACGTAGATTGACGATCTTTTTGCTCAACCAAGCCACATCTTCAACAGCATCTAGGTGTGTAATTCCTACTAATACTAACAGCCCTGCTTCAATTTCACCGACTGTCGCTTGATTTACCTTGACGGAGGCTTGCGTAACTCTTTGTATAACGACTTTCACACTAATTTTTGTTTATCGATTCTTATTTTTATCCAAAGTTGCTTTGGTGAAGGCCCATCAAGAAAATCAAATTGAATCATTTTACAAAACTAGGAAACAACTTTGATTAATGAACTGTCTGTTAATACATTCACTATCAGCACATAAAAACTAAAAGTACCCTTTTTAATTTAGTGAAAAAATAATACTTTTGGCAAAACTTATTTTAAACCTATATACAGTTATGAAATTTTTTTTCCTACTTTTTGTATCTTTTTTAGTCGTTATTGTAACGTCATTTACCTACGGGCAAACCCTCACTTGGCAACAACTTAGTAAAAAAAGCGCTCCTAATAGAGCCGCTAATGGTTTACTAGGCACTAGTGTTGATATAGACACAGATGGTAGTACTATGATTATTGGAGCTCCGGGCGCTGCCAGTAATACGGGCGCTGCCTACATCTCAGAACGAGGTAGTGATGCGAATAGTAATATTTGGCCTACCCTCCAGCCACTTACTACCACACAAACCAATACGGGTGATGAATTTGGTAAGTCGGTAGCGATTGGTAGTAACTATGCCGTGGTAGGTGCGCCTTTTACCAATGTAAATAATGGTACAACATTGAGCGACGCTGGCGCCATTTATATTTTTGAGAAAAATGGTAGTACTTGGACAGAAGTGCAACGAATTGTCGCTGATAGTCCTATTGCTAATAGTCAATTTGGAAGTACAGTAGCCATCAACGATGACGTCATTCTAGTAGGTGCTCCTGCTAGTGGCAATGGCCGTGTGTATGTTTTACAAAGAAGTGAAAGTAATGTATGGGCGGAACAGCAAGTACTTACGGCCTCTACTGCTGCTTCAGGTGATGAATTTGGTTTTAGTGTAGCGCTATCAGGAGATTTTGCCATCATTGGTGCACCCAGCGAAGATGAAGATGCTAGTGAAACCAATACGGTTAACAATGCAGGGGCTGCCTATATTTTTGAGCAAGATGCTAGCAATAATTGGTCAGAAATTCATAAAATTGTGGCGCCAAATAGAAATATGAACGATCACTTCGGCCACGCAGTAGCAATGAACGGCCTTTTAGCCATTGTAGGAGCGCCCCAAGAGGACGAAGACGCTGATGAAGCCAATACGCTCAGCAATGCAGGGGCTGCCTATATCTTAGAAAGAAACACAGGTCCAAGCAATAACGACTGGACTATCCAGCAAAAAATAGTAGCCTATGACAGAGAAGCCGATGACCAATTTGGTACTTCAGTAGCACTTTCGGTTACTAGGGCCTTAGTAGGAGCGCCCTTCGAAGATGAAGACGAAAATGAAATGAATACGCTTAGTAATGCGGGTGCCGCCTATCCATTTAGAAGAGATACAGGCGGTGATTGGCGACCCTTTACGAAAATTGTAGCCACAGATCGGGTCTCAGGGGCACAATTTGGTCATAGTGTTGGCTATTCCAGCATCAATGAATATACTTGCTTAGGTGCCTTTGAAGAAGATCGAGACGAAGCAGGTGAGAACGCTCTGAATAATGCAGGCGCTGCTTACGTGTTTCAATTGGCACGCAGTCAAACCATTACCTTCGATTTAGGGGATAACGCTACTTCAGTATTTGGGGATGGATTGAACCGCGCCTTCACACTTAATGGAACCGCCAGTTCAGGGCTTACCGTTCGGTACACTAGCTCAGACGAGGCAGTAGCAAGCATCAATGGTAATCGTGTCACTATTACAGGAGCGGGTACTACCACTTTAACGGCTTCTCAAGAAGGAAGCATCGTATATCATCCAGCACCCTCCGTAGAGCAAGTACTTACCGTTGAGCGGTCAACCATTACTTCGCTAGAAGATATTTTCAATACGTTGCAGTTATATCCAAATCCTACTGTGCAATGGCTTACTATCAAAAACGTACCTACCCAACGCTTTACTTTTCATTTATCGGATAGCCAAGGGCAAAAGATACATTCTGGAGAAGGGAAGGAAGATTTAGTACTTGATTTATCTTTGCTACCTGCTGGTTTTTATACTATTACACTGCAAACTTCGAAGGGTACAGTTACTAAGAAACTGATCAAGCAATAAGACGATTAGTTAAAAAACCTCAAAGTATTAGTAGTAGGAGGTTATCTATTTCTTATTTTGAATAGCTTAATAAGAGCAGGCACAAAATCTTCGGCGGTACTGATACATAGGTAATTGATGTTCATTTTTGTTACTAAGTCTTCTAATGTTTCTTTAGTAGTCTGGAAACGCTCTTGGTAGGCCTTTTGAAAAGCTTTTGAAGAGGTATTCTGCCAGATTGTTTTTCCGCTTTCTTTGTCGTGAAGAGGTAAAATACCCAAGGTTGGGAGATTTACCTCTCGTTCATCGTATACGTGGATAAGCACCAGATCGTGTTTTTCTCCTAGCCCTTTTAGGTCGTGTAGGTAATCGTCATCTATGAAATCCGAAATGAGGACAATCACGCTCTTTCTTTTAATAATGTTTAATGCAAAACGGATAAGATTTTTTAGGCTGGTTTGCGTAGACTTAGGAATAAGTTTAAAGAGGCTCAAGACCATTTCGTAGCTATGGCGCTGATTTTTCTGAGGGCGCATGTACTTTTCCTTTTGATCTGAATAACAGATCAGCCCTACGTAACTATTTTCTTTAGCGGCAGAGAGGATGAGTACACCCGCTATTTCTTTAGCAAGCTGTATTTTGTTATAATCTGTTTTGCCTATGGCTTGAGAAGCACTTACATCCAATAGTACAAAGACAGTCTGCTCCTTCTCTTCTCTAAAAACTTTAATAAAAGTTCCGTGCCCTTTGGCGCTCACATTCCAGTCGATACGACGTACATCGTCGCCGTAATGGTAGTTACGTACGTCGTCAAACTCTAATCCCGATCCTTTGAAGATAGAGTGATAGTTACCGCGCATTTGTGCGTTGATGGCTTTTCGGATTTTTATTTCGTACTTACGGAGTTTGGCGATAATCTCTTGCATACTACGGTCAAAGATAGCGAATTCCGAAAGGATTTAAGAGTGCTACAAGCTTTTTTGTTTGATGTTAAATAACTACTATACTTTTTACTTGTTATTCCACCCATTCTTCTTGCTCCACTCCTTTTGGATCTGGCTCATTAATAGGTGGTGGGTTAAATTCTCCTTCACTCTTCGATACTACCACAGTCGCTACCGCATTGCCAATAAGATTGGTAATAGAGCGTGCCTCTGACATAAACCGATCTACCCCAAATAGAACACCTAGTCCTTCAATAGGTATTTGTGGAAAAGACGCCAAAGTAGAAGCAAGTACAATGAAGCCACTCCCTGTAACGCCTGCAGCGCCTTTGGAGGTGAGAATCAGTACACCAATAATTCCCAGTTGCTCTTGCCACGTAAGGGGTATCTGAAATAGCTGCGCTAAGAAAATCACTGACATAGATAAGTAAATACTTGTACCATCTAAGTTGAAGGAATATCCTGTAGGGATAATGAGCCCTGCCGCTTGCTTGGAGCAACCGTATTTCTCCATCTTCTCGATCATCTGAGGAAGTACTGATTCAGAAGAGGAAGTACCTAACACGATGAGTATTTCTTCTTTGATGTAAGCCAATATTTTGAATACACTTACCCCATTGACCCTACATATGATATTGAGTACCACAAAAATAAATACGGCCATCGTTAAATATACGGCGATCATCAGCTTGCCTAAGGGTAATAACACTGCTAACCCAAACTTCCCTACTGTAAAGGCAATACCACCAAAAGCCCCAATGGGTGCGATTTTCATAATCATCGCCATCACTTTGAACAAAGCATTAAGAATCTTATCGAAAGTAGCCACCAGCGAATTTCCCATAGGGCCCATCTTAGACACCGCTACCCAAAACAACACCGAGAAGAAAAGTACTTGTATGAAATTTCCTAACGAAAAAGCCCCCACTACATTCTCAGGTACGATTTCCGTGAGGTGATCCAGCGCGGTCTTTTCTTTCGATTTTTCTACGTACTGAGAGATGTCTGCTTGCTGAAGTTTGGCAGGATCTAGCCCAGCACCAGGTTTAAAAACATTGGCCACCACTACACCAATGAACAAAGCTGCGGTAGTGACCGATAGAAAGTAACCTAGTGCTTTTCCTCCAATACGGCCAAATTGTTTCATATTGTCTACCTTCCCAATACCAATGACGATGGTAAAGAAGATAATAGGCGCAATCAGCATTTTAATCATGTTGATGAATAGCTTATTGAGGGTCTGCATAGATACCCCTACTTCTGGGAAAAAATGCCCCACCACTGCACCAATAATAATGGCTATAACTACTTGGAAAGTGAGATTGTGGTAAATCCTCTTTTTTCGTCCTTCAACGCGTAAATCATCATCAGGTATCGTCATCTTACGTCTAGCTTATGGTAAAGAATTTATAATTTGGATGGTTTTTTTGAGTTGTTCTCCAATGGCTTCGAAGTTTTTATTGGCCAGATGGGCTTTAGAAAACAATTTTGATCCCATCCCTACTGCTGTTACACCCGCTTCAAACCAAGCGCTCAGGTTGTCTTCTTCTGGGGTTACGCCACCCGTAACCATCACGTTTGTCCAAGGCATTGGGCCCTTCAAACCTTTCACAAACTTTGGCGAGAGGACATCTCCTGGAAAAACTTTCACAATTTCAGCCCCATACTCTTCTGCCTGAGAGATTTCACTTAGCGTAGCGCAACCTGGAATATGGAGTACCTTTCTGCGATTACACACTTTAAAAATATCGTGGCTTAGTACAGGTGACACAACGAAATCAGCGCCCTCTTGTATAAATAAAGCGGCTGTTCCAGCCTCTACTACGGTGCCTATTCCTAAGTAAAGGGCTGGGCAATGCTCGACTGCATAAGCTTTCAGTGCACGAAATACTTCGTGTGCGCCTATCCCTCGATTGGTAAATTCAAATATACGTATCCCATGGTCATAGCATAGTTGAAGTACCGAACAGCCAATGTTGGTGTCAGGATGGTAAAAGACAGGTACTATTTTAGTCTTTTGTAGTGTGAGTGTTACCTCAATTCTTTTCATAGCAGGTATTTTTATGTTAATTCGAGTGATTTGATGACCCCTTTTTGTAATCCTTGTAGGGCAGCAAGTCCTTTCATTCGTCCAATAGCAGTGTATCCTGGGTTCGTCTTCTTGGATAAGTCATCTAACATTTGATGGCCGTGGTCTGGACGAAAAGGCATACGTGTGTGAGATACCTCCACTTGTTTTCTTCTTATTTGCTCAGCAAGTAAAGCTTTCATAACCCCATACATATCTACATCGCCTTCAAGATGATCAGCCTCATAAAAGCTACCTATTTCATCACGCTTTGTACTTCTTAAATGAATAAAGTGGATGCGACTGGCTAGCCGCTGTGCCATTCCTACTAAATCATTTCCCTCATATACGCCGTAACTACCTGTACAAAAGCAAAGTCCGTTGGCAGGGCTATTCACTTGTGCTAGTAACATTTGCGCATCTGCCTCCGTACTCAGTACACGTGGTAATCCTAAAATAGGGAAAGGGGGATCGTCTGGATGGATGGCAAGTTTTATACCCACCGATGCTGCTACTGGTGCGATTTCCTCTACGAACGCATATAAGTGTTGCCTAAGTTTTTTATCGTCTATTTGGTCGTAAGTAGCTAGTTTTTCTCTAAAATCGTTCAAAGTATATCCCTCCTCAGCACCAGGTAAACCAGCCAAGATATTGCTAGTAAGCTGTTGAGCCTGCTCCTCGCCAAGTTGTTTGTAGTAGTTTTCGGCCGCTTCAACCGTAGTAGTGGCGTAAGAAGCAGCCGCCTTGGGTCGCTGCAATAAGAACAGATCAAAAGCGCAGAAGGCGACCAGGTCAAACTTAAGTGCCTTTACACCATTAGGTAGGCGGTAGTCTAGGTGGGTTCTCGTCCAGTCTAGTACGGGCATAAAATTATAGCAAACGGTATCAATACCACACGTTGCCAAATTAATCAGTGTTTCCTGATAGCGTTGTATGTATTGTTTATAATTTCCTGAGCGTGTCTTGATGTCTTCGTGTACAGGTATACTTTCTACTACCGACCAATATAAACCTGCTGCTTCTATTTGTTTTTGATGTTCTTTTATCGCTCCTACCTCCCATACAGCCCCATTAGGAATATGGTGAAGTGCCGTGACGATTCCTTCTACACCAAGCTGTCGAATGTCAGTGAGAGAAACGGGATCATTACCTCCAAACCATCGCCAGGTAGCTTCTAATGCCATGTTATTTTGAATTTTGTTTAGAAGTTTTAACTTGTAGTTTACTATACGCTTTCTTAGCGTTGAATATAGTTTTTTGCTGCCAAATAGTAAGCAGTTTTTGAAAAGTAGCTTCGTTAGTGTTACTATCAGATCGCCATTTACTTATGACAGCTATCTCGTGGGAAGTTGCCTCATCGGCTAAATTTTTAGCAATGAGCTCCCAGATACGGTTATCATTGATACACATGTATTTTATTCGTAAGGAATTTGAACATAAATCATTGCTATGCACTGTACTATTCTTTTTTATGCTACAAAACAGATAGTCGTACACATACACTTATTATATACCCATTGATACGTTGAAATATAGCTATTGCCAAGTGCGATTACTTTTCTTCTAGGACGAAGATTAGCGAGATTTCCCCCAACACAAAAAATATCTTTTTTGTAAGGGTGCAAAAGGGGCGAGTCGTCTTTACAGAAACTTAATATAATAAGATTCCAAGAAAAGATTGTACTTATTTCAACTTAATTAGGCCAAGAATCCTAACGTATATGCTTATGAACACAAAAAAACGATATTTATTTTTATTGGCTTGTCTGTTCCTCTATGTCTTTTGTGGGCAAGCAATCGCCCAAAAAACGGGTAGTGTACAAGGAAGAGTACTGGACGAGGAAAATAATAGCCCTCTACCCGGTGCAAATGTAGTCCTAAAAGGTACTACTAAAGGCGCTGCTACAGCGCTCGATGGTTCTTTTTTCATTCCGAATGTTCCAGTAGGTACACAGACGCTCGTTCTTTCTTACTTGGGTTTTACAGAAAAAGAGGTAACTGTCACAGTAGCTGCCGGACAAGTCACTACTACTACCTTCACCCTAGAAGCTAGCCAAGCTTTAAAAGAGGTGGTCATTGAGGGAAGTTTAGAAGGGCAAGAAAAAGCACTTAATCAACAAAGAACAGCAGATAACATTAAAAATGTAATATCTGCTGACTTGATTGGTCGCTTTCCTGATTTGAATGTTGCAGAAGCCCTTCAGCGCGTCCCGGGTGTCAATATAGAACGAGATAGAGGAGAAGGAGGAGAAGTACAGTTAAGAGGGGCGCCTCCTTCTTTTACTACTGTTAATATTAATGGTGAGCAGATTCCTGGTACACAAGAGGGTGGTCAGCGTAACCAAGAGCTTTCCATCTTCCCTGTAGACCAACTCTCCTCTATGGAAGTAATTAAGGCGATTACCCCTGATCTGGATGGTGACAACATTGGTGGTACCATTGATATGATAAGTCCCACAGCTAAAGGACTTGATTGGCGCGGGAAAGTAGAGCTTGGTGGCGGCTACAACAACATCGTACAGAAAGCTAACTTTATTGGTCGTTTGAGTCTCAATAAGCGATTTTTTCCCAATAGTAAAGTGGAAGAAGGTGCTTTAGGAATTGTGTTGGGTGGAAGTTTTTTCGAAACTAATAATGGTAGAGACCGCGTGCAATACCGCTATCCCTCCAACTTTACGCCTATCCGTAATCCCAATGGAGAGACTACCTTCGATGTATTACCAGGATTTTACCGCTTACGTGATTTGAATAATCTACGGCAACGTACTGGATTTTCGAGTACGGTAGATTATAAGTTTAGTTCTACTTCTAAAATCGTCTTCAATTATATGTATACACGGCGCTTTGATTCAGACGAGGAACCTAGGGCACAATATGATTTTGAGCAAGGAGACTTCGATAATCCTGCTTGGAGTTTTTCAGAAGATGGAACGCTTTCTAACAACGAAACTTCCTTACGTAGGCTAAATAATCCTAGAGAGTTTGAGGTGAATACAAATACTTTTTCTCTCAACGGGGATCATAAAATTGGGAACGTTACTATTGATTACACCGCCTTCTTATCTGACGCCTCTAATCGTAGTGATGATGCCACTGTTTATGACTTTAGGAGTAGTTCTTTTGGGGCTGACTTGGTAGGGTTTAACACCGACTTTGTTAACGTAGTAGGACAAGAAGTGGATACCAACGACCCTTTTTTAGTAGATCAATTCAGAGGGGTCACTCAACGTGTCAATACCATTGAGGCCAGAAATCACTCTGGTATAGTGAACGTTTCGATTCCTTACCAGCTAGGTGATAAAAGTTCTTTGTTGAAGTTTGGTGGTAAAGTACGACGCATCACCAACGACCGAGATCGAGAGTTTCAGGAGTTTAATTTTATCAATGATGGCTCTGTTAATGAAGGGGCTCTTTTTGCCTCCGTTGTATCGGGCTTTGAAGACCGACAATTCTTTAGAGATAGAGTTCAGTTTGGCCCAACATTAGACCCTGGGCTCGCACAAAACTTTGTAGACGGCGTATTTGCTAATAATCCTAACTTGTTGGTATTAGATACAGAAAATCAGCTTTTACAGCGTCCTGCTTGGTTTTATGAAGCACAAGAAGATGTCTTTGCAGCGTATGTGATGACCAAGGTCAATTTCAGTGACAAACTTATGGTACTTGGGGGACTACGGTTTGAATATACGCAGTTGGATAACCAAACCGCCTCGTTAGTCACTAATTCAGACGGATCATTTGACTTGGTAGATGCTGATACGGATGTAACTTATCAGTTCCTACTTCCCAACGTACATGCCCGTTATAAAATTGATGAAATGACTAATGTACGGGCAGCTTTTACCACTAGTTTTGCTAGGCCCAACTTTGTGGATGTGATGCCCCGTGAAAACATCAATTTGGTCAATCAAGATATTGATTTAGGTAACCCAGATTTACGACCTACCAGTGCTTATAATTTTGATTTGATGATCGAAAAATATACCGAAAATGTAGGTATTATTTCAGGAGGGTTATTTTACAAAAGACTTGAAGGATTTATCTTTAACCGGGTATTTGGAGAAGAACGTGTAGTGAGTATTCCTGATGAAATTACAGGAGTCCCTGCGCCTACGAATCTTTTCTTTACTGTAACGCAACCACAAAATGGTGACTTTGCTGACTTATTTGGGGCTGAGGTTAACGTACAGATGAAGCTCATTGACTTCTGGGAAAGTGCACCACTATTTCTAAAAGGGATAGGGATTTATGCCAACTATACTTACACTTACTCCAATGCTAATACCTTTGAACGGCAAAATGTACGCCTTCCTGGACAAGCCGACCATACCGCCAACTTTGCACTTTCCTATGACTACAAGCGATTCAATGCAAGAGCCATGTTTAACTTCAATGGGGGCGTAATCAGAAGTTTAGGGCCTGATAATGCGGCCATTGCTGGTACTTCAGACCTTATCCCTACAGGGGGTGCTTTCGATATTTTCCGTGATGATCGCTATCAATTGGATTTATCTGCCTCGTATAACTTAGGAAAAGGCTTTAGGGTTTATACGGAGTTTATTAATGTGACCAATCGTCCTGAAATAGAGTACATTGGTAATCGTAACCGACTGAGTAATGTAGAATACTATGACTGGTGGAATCGCTTCGGTGTTTCATACAGTTTCTAAAACATAAAAATTGCATCAATATGAAAAATATTCGTTATATCCTTTTCTTAGGGCTTTTTTGTTTGTGTTTGGGGAGTTGTGAGCAAAAAGAGTTCGATTACGTTGTTCCTAACCCCGAGATCAGTTTTCTAAATAGCAATGCCACGCGTACGGGTGTTCCAGGCGGTACGGTAAGAGTACGCTTTACAGCACAGTCAGTGTCTGAGGTATCTTCTGTGGTAGTTACAGAGCAAATAAATGGAGGGAGCATCAGTGAGTTAGAGACTATTACTGACTTTAATAATCCAATACAGTCAGACATTACTTTCACCTATTTGATTTCTACTACTGCACAAAGCGGCGATGTCATTGCATTGAACTTTGCCATAACTGATCAGAATGGCGAAAGCACTCAAAGCAATACATTCACCATTAACATAGTAGATGCTTTATTTATCTTAGATACGATCGATATCAACGGCGAGGAAGTCATTGAGATTTCTGCACCTGCCGAAGCGTCTTCTGCGATTATCAATGATGAGAGCTTTGTTTTTGCTACAGGCAATAAATATTTACTTACGGGTGAGGTAAGGGTTGAGGAGGATATTTCTATTACTGCAGAACCTGGCGCAGAAATATATGCTAATACAACTGTACCAGCACTCGCTGTTCTTCGTGTTCCGCAAGGGGCACAAATGGATGCACAGGGGACCCAAGAGAACCCTATTGTAATGACTAGCGATAAGGTACTTCGGGGTGAAACACCGGCTGCTGGTGACTGGCAAGGATTGAGAATAGATGGAGATGCTAGTAATGCAGAAAGTAATTCAGGAACCTATCGCTATATTCGGGTGGAATATGCTGGACAAGAAGGGGAAGATACAACCGCTGGCTTCTTATTTATTAATGTAGGCTCAGGCACAACGATCGAGTTTTTACAGGGATATGAATCAGCCGGCTTTGCCTTCCGCTTCGATGGGGGTACTGCCCGAGCGAGGTATTTGGTAGGTACCAACGCAGCAGAGTCTGTTTTTCGCTTCGATGATGAAGACGACGTACCTTTCCAAGGAGAGCTACAATTCCTTGTAGCGCAGGTAAACATTCCACGAGAGGAAGAAATGATAGAAATTAGAGAGGCTTTTCCAACCCTTGCTAACGTAACGATCCTTGGGCGAGCCGACTTTGCTACTGTAGAAGGTGATGAAGATGCCTTACGTATCAGAGACGGGTCTTTAGGTTATCGTATTGTGAATATGTCCGTATCGCAAATTGCCGATGACGCAGCGCGGGTACAGTTGCCTGATCCAAGTGATCTAAATGGCGATAGGTTTATTGCACACTCTTACTTTTTCGACATAGAAGATGATATTTTCAGAGATGAAGGAGGTGATTTAGCGAACCCTGAATACAATAATACAGTGGGTACCGCTATCAATGGTATTACAGGTATTGAGTTTGCGCCTACCAGTGAGGTAACGAGTACCTACAATCCTCAAACACTGAGTAGTTGGTTTATGGAAGCTACTTTCGTGGGCGCTATACGAGATGCTGCCAGTGACTGGACGGCTGACGGAGAATGGTGTAAAAATAGTGATGGAACGATACGGTAGATATCGCTGGTAATAGCTATTGTCTACAAAAGAAAAGCACATTCTTGGATGAATGTGCTTTTTATTTTTACCTAGCCAGCCTATAAAAATTTTATATTAATACTTTAGAAGCTCTTTTTCCATCTGTTTTTCGTTTACTTCTAGCCCTAGGCCTACAGCGGTAGGAATGTATAAATATCCATCTTCAAACTTCATACTATTGTTGAATAATCTATTTAAATTCAGCTCTGGGCGCATCCCACTAAACTCCTGTATGCTGGAAGCATTACTGATCGCTCCTACTACATTAAGGCTGGCTGCAGTAGCGAGGGTTGGCCTCGTATTATGTACCATAATTTCTTTCTCAAAGGCTTGCGCCATAGCCGCTACTTTCATGCACTCTGTAATACCGCCACATTTGATGGCATCTAAGTTTAAGGCATCTGGGTTACCAATGGTAATCAAGTCTCTAAACTGCCATTTGTTATATTCGTGTTCACCAGCATTTACCTCACAAGGTAATGCGGCTACCACTTCGCGTAAGCCTTTGTAATCGAAGGCCGATACGGGTTCTTCAATTACTTGTACATTGAGTTGCTCGTAAAGGCGAAGTCCTAGCTCTATGGCCTTGCCTGCTGTGTAGCCATTATTGAAGTCTACAAAGATAGTGATATCATCTCCTACCGCTTTTCTGATCGCCTTGATGCAATCGAAGGTAAAGCCTCTAGGCGGATTTCTACCCCGGTCATATAGTTGCATACGTGCTTTGATGGTCTTATAGCCCTTTTCTACAAACTCCATCCCTTTGGAAGCCATCTCTTCGGGTGTTTTGTAGCCACCTTTTTTCTTTCTTCCGTAACTTCCGTATACAGCTACTTTTTCTATATTGCTCCCACCGAGTAACTTCGATACGGGTAACTTTAACAATCGCCCTTTCAAGTCCCACAGGGCATTATCTACCCCTGCTACAGCACCTGGTACAAAACCTGTACTTCCGCCTTCGTAGGCCTCAAAAAACATTTGTTTCCATAGGTATTCGGAGTCGAAGGGGTCTTTGCCCATCAACACAGGTTTTAGAATACCTTCTACTATTTTTGCATTGACTGCTTGGAACTCGTGGTCTCCTTCTCCCCAGCCTGTTATGCCTGCATCAGTCTCTATTTTCACATAACAAGCTTTTTTATGGGGATAGGCCTTTACATTTGTGATCTTCACTCCCGACTGGGCGGGTTGAAATCGTTCTCGTGCTTTCTCTTTTTCTTTGGCCAGTGATTGCCCAAAAGGTAAGCTACTGCCTACAATACCTAAAGCAAAAGTTCCTAAAAATTTTTTTCTTGTATATGACATTCTCTTTAAGGTTAGTCCTCGTTATCGTACTTTGTATTTGACTACGTCGAACTCGTAGGCTCGGTTAGCTGTGCTGAGCTCCCGCTGGTCAGTTGACTTCGTCAAGCTCGCAAGCTCAGTTACTTTATTTTTACTGGTTGCTTTGCTTGAACGTAGTGAGTCATCACCTCTACTTGCTCAATTTTATTTCCTCCCAGTTGTATAGTTTCTTTTGCTGATTCTTCTACCTGTAAGAAAGCAGGCGCTTGAACAGCGCTTATCCAATCTTTCAGGGTGACGTTTTCACCTTTTATCATTACCACCAATGGCTTCTCTTGGTTGGCTATTGGTTGGTACACCTGCACACGCGCCAAGGTCGTATTTGTAACGTCATTGAGGTAAAAGAGGTGCTTTTCATGGTTTTGTGGTGCACTAACAGTGAGTGTGAGATTTTCGATAGAAAATCCTTTGCCATGCGCTAGTGTAACGTAAGCAGAAATAGAGGCAAAGTCAGCACTTTCTTCAAAACGCTTTAAGTCTTTATTACCTCTTGGCTTTTTCAAAGAGGTGTGCATCACACTTCCAATAATTTCCATCTCTATATTCTGTAAAGAGATGCCACCAAGCTTTTTTTGGGGATGTCCTGCTATCAGTATTTTACCTCTCGTTTTAATGCGCATATTCCGAAAGGTAACGCCGTCTATAGTACCAAGAGAGGAGTCTTCGTATTTCTTATCAATATCTATGAAAATAGGATATTCTGTTTTGTGTCTCGTTTCGGTGGTATTGTAGGTGATGTCTTCAAAAACTATTTTTTCGTACTTACCGCCTTGCAGCATCATTAAGGCAATTCCATAGCGGGTGTTGGTCAAGTTTATGTTCTTGAAGGTACAATTCTGCACCAGAGCAGACGAGCTTGTACCAAATTTAATTCCGGCATCATCGCTCTCAATCGTACAGCGCTCTACTTTTATATTTTTGATGGGCTTTTTTGCCTTTAGGCAGATAGCATCATCCCCTGTATTGATTCGACAGTTGCTGATCGTCACGTCGGAGGTGGAGTTAAGATCGATGCCATCTGTATTAGGACTTCTTTTTACATTGTAAATGTCAACCTCCTGTACTTTTACTGTACGGCAATCTCTAAAAACAAGCGTATGAGAGGGGGAATTTCTAAGGTAAAGTTGCTTCACCTCTATACGCTGGCATTGCTCGAATTCGATCCAAGGTCTGGGGCGATCCAGCGGTAAGTAAGCAGTATTCCAGAAGCGTGCGCCATTGCCTTCTATCCGCCCTTTTCCTTCTAAGCGAATATTTTGCGCCGCTTTAGCGTAGAGGAAATGCCCCGTTGGATAATCTTCGATAAAAGGGCTTCCTAATAGCACGGCGCCTTTTGCGATACGTAGCGTCACGTTGCTCTTCAATTCTAAACTTCCTGATAAAAAAACGCCCTCTTCTATGCTTACTACCCCGCCTCCTTCTCCAGCACAAGTGTTGATTGCCTGCTGAATGGCCTTCGTATTTAAGGTGACACCGTCGCCTTTGGCCCCGAAATCCGTTATTTTGTATATCTTTTTATGGGAACAAGAAAGAGAGAAAATAAGGCTTATGTAAAGTAACGTGCGCATAGTCTGGATTTTTTATCTTAAAAATGAGACGAAAAAAATGGGGCTAACACCTACACAGCCACTTCCCTACCCTGTAAGCCGCTTGCTCAAGATTATAAGTTGCTTCTCGCAGTGCCTCTTCCAAGGTGCAAGGGGCTACCACAATGGCATCCGCAAACGCGAGCCCCAATACTTCAAAGTGATTGGGCGTTAATGCTAAAGTACCGCCCAAGGCGATGACAGGCTTTTGGTGTTTTTTTGCTCGCTGGCAAACCCCTGCAATCGTTTTACCCTGTAAGGTTTGTTCGTCTAGTTTCCCTTCACCTGTAATGAGGTAGTCACACTGACGTACGTGAGTATCAAAGTCGGTTAATGTCATCACTAAGTCGATGCCACGCTTTGAGGTAGCATCAAGAAAGGCCATAGCACCTGCGCCCAAGCCACCGGCTGCACCTGCACCTGGTAGATGACTGACCGCTTTACCTAACTGCTGTTCTACAAGGAGGCTCAAGTGAGCAAGCCCCTCTTCTAGTTGTCTGATGGCTGCTTCGCTGGCCCCTTTTTGTGGCGCGTATACCTTGGCCGCGCCTGCTTCACCAAGCAGTGGATTATCTACATCTTGTGCCACAATAAATTTAACTTTATCAATCAAAGTGTTTTTATTATCAATGGCAATATTAGCGATTCTAGCCAAGTTTTCTCCAGTAGGAAGCAGTGATTCACCTGCTTTATCTAAAAAGCGGATGCCCAATGCCTGCGCCATGCCTATACCCATGTCATTGGTGGCGCTTCCTCCTAAGCCTAGTATAATTGTTTTAGCACCTCGTGTAAGCGCATCGCGTATCAGCTCACCCGTACCGAGTGTAGAGGTGTAGAGTGGATTTTGCTCCTCAGGTTGTAGCAACATCAACCCAGAGGCTTGCGCCATCTCGATAAAAGCAGTCTGAGAAGCAGCCGTATAACCATAAGTGGCCTCGATGGTTCTAAAGAGCGGATCATTTACTTTTACTTTATGAATCTCTCCTTTTGTATAATGTGTAAGAATCTGGGCGGTTCCTTCGCCACCATCTGCCAGTGGTAGTAAGGTGATTTCAAACTGATCGGAAGCCATAAGTAAACCTTTTTGAATGGCTTCACAAGCTTCTAACGCAGTGAGCGAGCCTTTAAACTTATCAGGGCATACGAGTATTTTCATACAATCATTCAACTTAAACGGATAGATTTTCTTAAGAAAAAATCATATTTTTAGTGCTACAAAGTGTAGCCGTATGTATCAAGAACAAGTTACTATTAAAGATATTGCCAAGAAGCTTAACCTTTCTCTCTCTACCGTTTCAAGAGCCTTGCGAAATCATCCTGATGTAAGCCAAGAGACACGTAAAAAGGTATTGGCTTTGGCGGAGAAGCTTCATTACGAGAAAAACCCGCTTGCCCTAAGTCTTAGAAATCAAAAGACTTTCAGTATTGGGGTGGTTCTTCCAGAAGTGGCCAACTCCTTTTTTTCTTCGGTACTGAGTGGTATTCAACACGTAGCGCATGAAGCTGGCTACAACTTACTTATTACGCTGTCTGACGAAAGTGCGGCGCGAGAACAAGAGAACCTCAAACACCTCTGGCGATATAGAGTAGATGGTATTTTGGCCGCTGTCTCTAAAGAAACCTCTTCTTTTGAGCACTTTGAAGCCATACTAGGGAAAATCCCCATTGTATTTTTTGATCGTATTTGGGCCAACCCTCAAGTTTCTAAAGTAACTGTGGATGACTATGAGGGCGCTTTTACCGCTACTAAACACTTACTAGCAATTGGTTGTAAAAGAATTGCTCATATTGCAGGGCCGAGTAATTTACAAGTGACCCAAAATCGTCTAGAAGGCTACCTAGCAGCGCTACGTCAAAGTAACCTGTCTGTAGATCAGGAACTTATCATAGATGGTGGCTTTTCGAGGGACTTTGGGCGGCAAGCAACGCAGCAGTTATTGGCGCTTCCACAAAGGCCAGATGCTATTTTTTGCGTAAACGATCGCAGCGCCATTGGTTGTATTCTTACCTTAAAAGAACGGCAGGTGGCTATTCCAGAAGAAATCGCCGTCATTGGGTTTACCAATTCTGAAACGGCTACCATTGTCTCTCCTACCCTTAGTACGATGGCACAACCCACTTTGGCGTTAGGTCGCCTCTCTATGAATCTTATGCTAAAACACCTTAATCAAGAAGATTTCATTCCAGAACACCAAGTCCTCAAAACGAATCTCATTGTTCGACAATCTACTGACAGAACCCCTAGTTCTTAAAAGCGTGTAAGCGCTCTTCTACTTTAGGGCGCTCAGGTTGGTAGTCGGGTAGTAAAGTGGAAGTAATGAGTAGATCGGCGGTAGCTTGGTTACAAGCAGTGGGTACATTCCATAACACTGCCAAACGAAGCAATGCTTTTACATCTGGGTCGTGTGGCATAGGTGCTAGCGGATCCCAAAAGAAAAATAGCATATCTAAGCTGCCTTCTACTACTTTTGCACCAATCTGCTGGTCTCCTCCTAGCGGTCCACTCATAAATTTGTGTACAGACAATCCCAATTCTTTCTCTAATAATGATCCCGTAGTACCTGTTGCAAATATTTCAAACTGGCGGACTTGCGACAAATGCTTGCTTGTCCAAGCGAGTAAAGTACTCTTTTTATGATCGTGCGCTACGAGCGCCATTTTTTTCATAGGCTAAATGATTGTTTTTGTCCGTTGATAAGTACTTCTTTGGCCACTACCTGTTCAAAATATTTAAGTTTGGTGGGAAGTGGGGTATTGTTGATCTGCACCTTGTTAAAATAGAGGCGTTTGATGGGTTTTTCTTCAAGCCCTACAATCTGAATACCCAACTTTTCCGCATGGTTTACTACTACATTTTCTATGTAAAAATCATTATAACGTGTAGGAAAGTTATTTCCCCGCCAACCGTGATAGTCAGTGGTAAATGTAAGACCGTATTTACAACTATCTATCTGTAAGTTCCTAATATACACATGTTCCATAAAACCACCCCTATCTTTATTAGATTTAAAGTTGAGGCCATGCTTTTTAGAGGTAATGGTACAGTTTTCTATGAAAATATTTTTTACGCCTCCTGACATCTCAGAACCAATACAAAAACCGCTACCTACACCACTTTTAAAGACACAATTACGTACAACTACCCCATTAGTACTTCCTTTTTCCCATCCATCTTGGTCGCGTCCTGCTTTCACTGCAATGCAATCGTCATAAGTATCAAATACACAGTTTTCTACAAGTACATTGGTACAGCTTTCAGGATCGAAGCCGTCGTCGTTGGTAGTACCAGCGGCTACCTTTAAGTTACGAGCGGTAATGTTTTTGGATAGTACAGGGTGGATAGTCCAGAAAGGGCTTCCTTTTATGGTGAAGTCTTCTAAGAGAATATTCTCACATTCGTGTAGTTGAATACCATCAGGGCGAAGGTAATGTCCTTCTCCAAAAACACGTTCTTTTTCTGGCACACGATCATTTCCCATTTTTCTGAGCCGTTGCTTATCGGGCTTTTGTAGCTTTTTCCACTGGTAAAAAAACTTTTCAGCTTGCCCATCAATGGTTCCTTTCCCCGTAATGGCGATGTTTTTCTCCTGATAGGCATAGATAAGTGGTGAATAATTGTAACAGATGGTTCCTTCCCATCTTACACGCACTACGGGCAAATAATCTTTTGGATCGGGTGAAAATCTCAAAACAGCTCCTTCTTCTAAGTGGAGATGCACATTGGAGCGTAAAAAAATACTTCCTTTGAGCAGATAGCTCCCTTTTGGAATGACTACCTTGCCACCACCTTTGGCTGAACAATCTTGAATAAGTTGGTTAATCTTCTTGAGAATAGCGGTATCGTCAGGGCTGCCTGCTAGTTGATAAGTTCGATCAGGAAATTGAGGCACTTTGACACTAGCCAAGAGGGCAGGTACTTTTTTACGCCAAGCTTCTTTACTGAGGTTAGAAGCGTGAGTAGCAGTAAAGTCTTGCGCCGACATGGGCTTACAGAGTATTGATAGTAGGCAAATAAACCATAAGGCAACCTTCTTCATAGGCTTAGTATTTAGTAAAACGGTTCAATATACCTTACAACGTAATTGTTTTAAGGCTCTTCCCATCTGTGTTTCTACTGTTTTAATAGAAAGTTGTAATTGTGCGGCAATCTCTCTGTATTTCAATCCTTGGTCACGACTCATTCTAAAAATTAAACGTGCTTGTGGTGCTAAACTCTCAATGGCTGCTTCTATTTTTGTATGTAGTTCATCAAATAATAGCTGCTCCTCAGGGCTTTCAGTGGGTAGCTCGTGGCTGTAGTTAATCTCTTCTAGGTTATACGCTTGTCTCGCAGACTTACTCCTTAGGTAGTCTAACGACTGATTATGTACCGCTCTAAAAACATAGGCATTAAAAGAGAAAGTAATCTTTATTTTTTTTCTATTGTTCCATATTTTCAGAAAAACATCCGAAACTACCTCTTCAGCTACCATCGGGGCGCTTACAAAGTACAGTGCATACCGACAGAGGGATTCGTAGTAAGTCTCAAAAAGATATTGGAAGGCTCTCTCGTCATCGTATTTAATTATGCGCTCGAATAGTTCATTGTCTTTTACTGACTTTTCTTTCGTAGCAACCCTTACTTGCGAAATCACAGTAGTCATATATTTAATTTTTATTTTAAACTATTTTTCAAAACTTTATTTTACTTCTTTTTACCTTTTCAAAATTTGCACTTATTCTTGATGAAGACGTTTAGATGCTGAGAGGATCTCTTTACACATTTAAATACCCCTTTCTATAAGCTATTGATTAAAATATCATCTAACAAGCATTTAATTATATTTTTTCAAGATTTATTTATTGGCAACGTTGCCGAAAACGTTTTCTAAGGGGTATTTTGTTTTCAAGAAAAGAAGTGCGCTTTCTAATAACCTGTAAGTTACGAGCGGTAGTGAGAGAAGGGAATAGGCTTTATAGGCCTAGCTGCAATTTGTACTTTTCTAATATTTTAAGGGTAAGCAAGTAGGTTGTCGTCTCACTATAAACATTCATCAAGACACATCCATGCCTTTACTTCATCAACAACTGATCACCTCGCATCAATATACCTCTGACGCTTCTCTGAAGTTAGCTGTACCGTCGTCAGCGCATTTTCAATACCCAGAAAAAGTACTACAATTTGGGACCGGCGTCCTTTTGAGGGGTTTACCAGACTATTTCATCGACCAAGCCAATAAGAAAGGGCACTTTAAAGGGCGTATTCTCGTGGTGAAATCTACAAGCGGCGACACACAGTCATTCGATCAACAAGATGGCCTCTACACGCTTGTAGTAAGAGGGCTGGAAGAAGGTATAGCCACTGAGAAATACATCGTTAATAGCGCTATTAGTCGGGTACTATCTGCGCAGCAGGCTTGGAAAGAGATTATCGCATCAGCGAGTAATGAAGTGCTTCAAGTGGTTATTTCCAATACGACAGAGGTGGGTATCCAGTATGTAGAAGAAGATATTTTCCAAACCCCTCCTACTTCCTACCCTGCAAAGCTTACGGCTTGGCTCTATGCACGCTACCAACATTTCAAAAACGATAGTCCTCATACAGTAATCATTCCTACTGAATTGATTCCCAACAATGCAGGACAACTACAGTCCTTTGTAAAAAAGCATAGTACGCGTCATCAATTAGGAGAAGATTTTGGTAAATGGCTCGACGAAAAAGTTACGTTTTGTGGGTCGTTGGTAGATCGGATTGTAACAGGTTTACCAGAGACGCAAGAAGCGGAGGAAATGTACAAAAAACTTGGTTTTGAAGATAAACTATTGGCCGTCACAGAGCCGTATAAGTTATGGGCCATAGAAGGGAGTGATAAAGTAAAAGAAATCCTCACCTTTGCGCTTGAGCAGCCAGACATTATCATAACACCTGATATTACCTACTACAGAGAACGAAAACTCAGGATTCTCAACGGTAGCCATACCATCAGCGTACCTTTAGGGTTTATTTCAGGGTTAGATACGGTACTTGATTGTATGAAAGATGAGCAGATGAGCCGTTTCTTTACCGAAGTAATCCATCAAGAGATTGTCCCAACGATTCCTCAAGCTGATCTTACTGATCTCTCCGCCTTTGCTGATGATATTTTGAATCGCTACCGTAATCCGTATTTAGTACATAAGCTGATTAATATTACGTTGCAAAGTACTTCTAAAATGCGGATGCGGAATGTCCCCACACTGCTTCGCTATGTCGCTAAGGAAGGAAAGATTCCTGAAAAAATGGCCTTGGGTTTTGCTGCTTACCTGTTTTTTATGAGGGTTACCCATCAAGAAGGTGATCAATTTTACGGAATGCTACGTGACCAAGCTTACCCTATTAATGACGATCAAGCGGCTTATTTTCACAGCCTGTGGCAAAAAATAAATCCGCCATCACCCAATACTTTAGAAAAGTATGTAAGAGAAGTGAGTAGCAATCAAACCTTATGGGAAACCGACCTTACTCAACTTCCACAATTTGTCTCTACCGTTACCAAGCATCTTGAAGCGCTACTCAAAAAGAGCCTTAAATCTACCGTTTGATAACTCCAGAAGTATTACCTTTCATCAATGACTCAATGGCTGCCACATCGGCTAGCTGTACGTCTCCCTTAAAGGTGTGCTTCAATGCAGAAGAGCAAATGCCAAAATCGAGGGCTTTCTGGTCTTGTTGATAGGCCTGCCACCCATAAATAAGCCCTGCAAAAAAAGCGTCTCCTGCCCCAATTCTATCTACGATGGGATTGATATGCAGGATAGGCGATTGAAATAACTGTTCACCATTCCAAAGTTGCGCGTGAATGGTATTATGATTGGCTGAGTGAGAGATGCGTTCGGTGTCTACCACTTTTTGAATACGTGGATATTTTTTCATCAAAGCTTCAGCCCCTTTCTGGAAGGGTGTATCTGTTTCTGGAATTTCAATGCCTAAATACTTGGTCATCGCAGGGACATCAGCCAATACCAAGTGGCTATTTGCTACCAAGTCAGGGAGTACTTCTTCTGGTGTTTGGTCGAATTGCCACAGACCCGAGCGAAAATAAATATCCCCTGAAACTGTTAACCCTTTCTCAACCGCTTTTTGTACCGCCTGTAAACATATTTGGGTGCAATTGGCCGATAAAGCAGGCGTAATCCCTGACCAATGCAACCAGTCTGCTCCTTCAAGAATAACCTCCCAATCAAAATGTGTGGGACTACTTTCAGCGAATGCAGCGCCATACCGATCGTAGATAATTTGACTTCCTCTCAGCGCAGCGCCTTGTTCTAAAAAGTAGAGCCCTAGCCGCCCTTTATTAAATACAATGGACTGGGTATCAACCCCATACTTTTGCAGATGTTGCTTTGCTGCATAACCAAGCGCTTGGTCTGGAAAGGAAGTGACATGTGTGGCGTGCAGCCCCCATTGGGCGAGTGCTACTGCAATATTCGCTTCGCTCCCCCCAAAATGGATTTCCAACTGCTTCGTCTGAACGATTTTTTCAAGATTAGGCGGAGCAAGCCGCATCATAACCTCCCCTAAAGTGACTACTTTCATTAGGTTTACTTGCTAAAGGTGACTTGTTTTAACTTAGGAGCCAGTAAGTGAATCAATGCAAGCGCTATCAGGTACGCCATAGAAGCAATCGCAAAAAGCGACCAATAGCCTAGCTCATTGATGAGTGTGCCAGAGGCTTTATCGAGTAAAGCACCACCCAAAGCACCGAATAATCCACCAATGCCCACTACCGATCCTACCGCTGAGCGAGGAAACATATCTGCTACTGTAGAAAATAAGTTTGCCGACCAACCTTGATGCGCTGCGGCCGCCAGCGCGATTAACCCTATGGCGATTACCACACTCTTTGTGATGGCCGCAAAGAAAATAGGTACTACGCACAAGGCGCAGATCAGCAGGGTAAACTTACGGGCTTTATTGACTTCCCAGCCTCGCTTGATAAGATTAGTAGCTAACCAGCCAAATACTACACTTCCTCCATCTGATACTAAATAAATGATAAAGAAAGCAGGCCCAATGGTTTTTAAGTCTAATTGAAAAGCAGCATTTTCATTAAAGAACTTAGGCAGCCACGTAAGGTAAAACCACCAAATACAATCGGTCATAAACTTTCCAACGGCAAAAGCCCAAGTTTGTCTGTAAGGGAAGAGCCTTCGCCAAGAAACGCGTTCCTGTACGGCTTGCTGTGCGTCTTCGTCGCTGCGAATGTAAGCAAACTCCGCAGCACTTAGTTTTTTGTGTTCTTCAGGTCGTCGGTAAATAAACACCCAACAAATCAATAAAATAAAACCAAGTGTACTGGTAATGAGGAACGTATTTTGCCAGCCTACCGATTCCAATAAATAAGGTACGGCAAAGGCAGTACTAATGATCCCTATATTCGCACCCGCATTGAAAATACCTGTTGCAAAGGAACGCTCTCTTTTAGGAAACCATTCAGCTACTGTTTTGATCGCAGAGGGGAAGTTTCCAGACTCTCCAATACCCAATCCAAACCTAGCGGCAGTTAGTCCTCTAATGCCTGTTACCAACGAATGACTAATGGCTGAGATCGCCCAAATACCAATGGAAATGGCATAGCCAATGCGAGTACCCAATTTGTCGATCAGCCATCCCATCAGTATAAATCCTAACCCATAGGCGAGTTTAAACAAGGATTGCACATTGGCATATAACTCGTTGAAGGCTCTCTCGTGCTCTGCTGTGAGCGTTGTTCCGGCTGGGAGTCCTAGCATTTGAAGTTTGAAATCTACATTGGTCACAATAAATGAAAGTACGTTTCTATCAATGTAGTTGATGGTGGTTGCAAAAAACAACAAGGCAACGATTCGCCATCTGTAACGCCCAATTTTACTGGTTTTTATAGATTTTTGTTCTTTGGTTTGTGGATCCAAGTATTGAAAATGGCTCATTGAGAGGGGGTTTAATTAAATAGAGATTTCTTTTGAACGATTACCTTGAGATACTTCTTTCCCAAAACCAAAGTATTGCTCAGCATTATTAAAGCAGATGTTTTGTATAAGTGTGCCTATCCACGGGAGATCGTTGGGGAGTTCGCCGTTTTCAATGTCGTTACCAAAAAGATTACAGAGAATACGTCTAAAATATTCGTGCCTTGAGAAAGAAAGAAAACTACGGGAATCTGTAAGCATTCCCACAAAATGGCTGATGAGCCCCATGTTCGAAAGCGCATTCATTTGCTTTTCCATGCCGTCTTTTTGATCTAAAAACCACCATCCAGAGCCAAACTGCATTTTACCGACGATTTTACCATCTTGATAGTTGCCTATCATCGTAGCAAATAGCGCGTTGTCGGCAGGATTAAGGTTATATAAGATGGTTTTAGCAAGTTTTTCTTCTCGATCTAAGCGATCAAAAAAAGCGACCATTTGCTGCGCCATCGGGAAATCACCGATAGAATCTACCCCTGCATCAGCGCCTAGCTTGGCTAAAAGACGACCATTGGTATTACGAATAGCGCCTAAGTGGAATTGTTGTACCCAGCCTTTCTCGAAGTCCATCTTTGCAAACTCGTACAAACAAGCCGATTTAAACTTCCATAAGTCTTCGGTAGATAGGGTGGCTTTTCCTAAAATTTGATTAAAGATTTGGCGGATTTCTTTGTCGGTATAAGGTACCGCGTACAAGTGTTCCAGTCCGTGATCGGAAAGGACACACCCTTGGCTTGCAAAGAAATCATGGCGTTGTTGTATGGCCGCTAGAAACTGCTCCCAAGAACCCACTGATAAGCCGCTTGCTTGTGCTAGCTGCTCTAAATAAGACAAATACCCTTCGTTTTCAGGTGACATAGCCTTATCAGGTCGAAAAGTGGGACGCATCTCAATTCCGTTATCAACAGATCGATAGGCGTGATGGTATTGTAGGTCGTCAATGGGATCGTCGGTAGTGCAAAGTGTTTTCACTTTATAATGGCTCAAAAGGGTATTTACAGACCACTTCTTTTGTAATTGTGCGTTGCATTCTTTGTAGATACTATCGGCCGTCTTAGGGTGCAAAATATCATTGATGCCGAAGGGATTTTTTAGCTCTAAGTGGGTCCAATGGTACAACGGATTACGTAAAGTATAAGGAACCGTCTCGGCCCATTTTTTAAATTTCTCTTCATTGGTGGCACTTCCCGTGATAAAGTGCTCATCGATGCCGTGCGTGCGCATCGCCCGCCACTTGTAGTGATCTCCTTTGAGCCAAATGTCAGTAATGGTATCAAAATGCTTGTCGTTGGCTATTTCGGCAGGCGGAAGATGGTTGTGATAATCATTGATAGGCATCTCTTTTGCGAACTCATGGTAAAGTCGCTCGGCAGTGGGCGTTTGCAAAAGAAAGTGCTCTGAAAGAAAACGCTTCATATGGTCATACTTTTCTTAAAGAGACGCAAAAGTCGCTTGCCTCCCCTTATGTTGGATAGGATATTTTGGTTTACTGCTCTCTTCTTCGATAGGACTTCTTTTTAGGAAGTGTACATAACACAGCTATGAGAAGCCTTCGACAAAGTTTCCTCAGTATTTACAAAGTGAGCAGGTGCTATTAATCACTGTCTTTCCCTTCAATGGCTTCCGTTTCAGAAGGATTTTCATAGTGGTAATAAATGGTCATTTGGGTGGTGAGTGTATTGCCCTGATGATGCGCCACGGCTTTTAACTCATGAGGACCTTCAGTTAGTGTGGCTGCCCAACGGTATTCTTTCGCTTTTGCTTTTTTGCCTAAAGAAACGCCATCTAGAAAAAGCTCTACTTCTTCACAGTTGCTGAAAACCTCCAGTGGCTGTTTTTCCCCTTTCACGCCACTTCGATGTATACACGTATGAGAGTTGATATACACCATCGGTTCATCAGTCCACTGGCTTTGGTAATAGTAGTAAATGGATTTCGGTTTGCGGTCGTAGGTACACATCCCTTTTTGGTTGATATGAGGGATGTTACCAATTTTGGCCCAACTTGTAAAATCGAACATATTCCAAATCGTGCCTCCCAATACCCAATCGTTAGTAGCAATATATTCCCAGTACGACTTATGAAAGAGCAACTGATAGGTTTCAGAGTGATCAAATCGTTGTGGATTGTTTACGTGAAAGCCGTATTTTCCTTCGGCTCCGTATTCCGTTACTAACACTTTCCACTTTGGATGCATCTTCCGCTCTTTATCCATCAATTTACCAAAGCCATCAAAAGTAGTATATCCTGCATATACGTCGGCGGCCGAATACCAGCCAAAGTAACGGTTTCTTCCTTGAATATCTGTATATTGCATAATACGTTCATCTACCAAATCATTTTGGGCTTGAATCGTGGGTCGATACGGGTCGAGTTCTTTCGCTTTTTTGGCTACGGCTTGTGTACACTTCAAGGCCCACTCCACCACACTTTCTGTAAACGTTTCACGATAATATTCATTCCCCACGCCCCACATTAGAATGCTTGGATGGTTTTTGTCTCTTAGAATCATCTCTTCCATCATTTTCACAGCGTTGTCTACAAAAGCTTGTTGTCCTACCGTATTCACTACGGGTATTTCAGGATATACGATCATCCCCAAACTATCACACAAATAAAATTCATAAGGATGATGCGGATAATGCGACATGCGCACTAGGTTGACACCCATTTTCTTCATTAAAAGATAATCGCGACGTTTATCGCTGCTATCCATCGCCCAACCTTTTCCGTAGGTATCTTGGTGTACATTGACGCCTTGAAGCTTTAAAGGCTGTCCATTCAAGAAGAAACCTCTGTCGGCAGTAAATTCATAAAACCGAAAGCCAAAAGCTGCCGATTTCTCATCAATTACCTGCCCTGCTGGATCATAAAGTGTAGCAACAATACGGTATTGAAAAGGCGTTTTAGGACCCCAAAGTAATGGATGCTCAAAATCTTTCACCTCCTGCGTAAACTTCACCTTTTCACCTTTGGGAACACTCACTTTTTTAATACGCGTGGCTGCAATCTCATTGTAAGGGTTAATTACATTCACTACAAGTTGTAGGTTTTGGGTTGCTGAAGAGGTGTTGCGCAGGGTAGTGACCACCGACACGTCGGCTTTTTGGGCACTCACTTTTGGCGTAGTAATGTGTATATCTTTTACGAAGACGGGATGCCAAGCAGCAAGTTCTACCTCTCTATAAATACCGCCTTGAAAGTTATAATCAGCGGTATGTGGAGGAATATCATAATCGAATCGGTTGTCTACTTTTACCGCCAAGAGATTGGGTTTATCAAAAAATGTATGATCATTGATGCCGAAATGAAAATCGGTATAGCCCCCTACGTGCTTACCAAGGTATTGCCCGTTGAGCCATACTTCCGCCACTTGATTGGCCGCTAAAAAGTTAACTCTTATGTATTTCTCCTTCCAGTCAGCGGGTACGGTAAAGGTTTTCCGGTACCAACCCACATTTCGCTCAAACATTTCTGTCACATCAATCGTGTCTCGTATATTGCGCACATCAAACATATTCTGCATATCATTCCACGTATGCGGTACTTGTACGTCCTTCCAATCCCTGGTCTCCTTAAAAGAAGGCTTTTCAGCACCTGCTACGTCTCCTAGGTGAAATTTCCAACCCGTTTTTAGGGTGGTTTGGCTGCGTACTTCTGAATGCTCTTGCCAAGTAACTACTGTGTATTCCTCGGGAGGTACAATGATATGTACGAACTTCGCTTCCCATTCCTCCATTTCGTAGGTGAGCCGTCGGTTAGTGCCATATACCTCTTTAGGAAGCTCCACAATAACAGTCTGTTTTTTAGGACTGACCAAAATCATAAACGTTTCGTTTTCTGCCCCAAACTCACGCTGCAAAGCGATATGGTATACGTTAGACTTTACTTGCGCAGTGACATCGTTTTGAAAGCTTCTCAAACGCCCTGAGGTTTTACAACGCACCTTGGTACCTACCCAAGACTCGTAGTAGAAAAAATTAATTTTTTCTCCCTTTACAGGCACATTCATAGCGGCTAGATAGTCCCATTCTTTGGGCATCTGCGGTTCAAATTGGAAAGGATACCGCTCCTCTTCGAGCGCTTTAAACCCAAAGTAGCTTACTTTTTGAATCGATTGCGAGGCGATTTCTTTATTTGTTTTCCCTGAGGGCGTAAGTAAAATCGTCTTATCACCCTGCAAGCCACCAAGCTGTAAGGTTTGTGCTTGTACGAAAGAAATGGAACAAACCACTATAAGAAGTAAAATGAGCTTTTGCATAAGAGCATGTTTAAAAATTAAATTCTGTATAGTTAACACTTAACGAAATTTTTACCATTTATTCTTCAATCTACCTTTCGTTCATTTTTCCTTGATGAAAAACGAACCAAAAAATCAAGAAAATCCAAAGCTTCCACCCACAAACCAGCCCGCCTCCCCGCTGGATTTTCAAGCCAACGCGCCTATATCAATCTTAAAAACAGACAGTTAATAAAACTAAGCATTCTCTAAAGTAATGTATTGCGTTTATAAAGAAATGTCTCTCTTCCAAGGGATAAAGTCATCTTGGCCTAGCTGCACTGCTTTAGGAAGGTAATGCCCACTAGCCGTTTCAATAATGAGTTCCAATAGTTCTTCTCCCTTGCTGGCGATGGTATCTTCGCCAGTAATAATAGTGCCTGCACTGCTATCGAGTATGTCTCTCATACGCTTATAGAGCGACTGATTGGTAGAAAATTTTAAGACTTGGGCGATAGGATTTCCCGTAGGCGTTCCTAAGCCTGTCGTAAATACAATGACTTGTGCGCCTGACCCCGCTAGTCCTGTGGTAGCTTCTACATCATTACCCGGCGTACAGAGCAGGTGTAAACCCGTTATGTCGGTTTGCTCAGCATAATCTAATACCCGTACAATCGGAGAAGTCCCTCCTTTTTTGGCCGCGCCTGCTGACTTCATGGCATCGGTAATCAGACCATCTTTGATATTTCCCGGCGAGGGATTAAAAGCAAAGCTGCTTCCTACGGCTTCTGCTTTAGCTGCGTAGGTCTTCATCAGTCGGGCAAACTTATCGGCATCTTCTTGATGCAGGCAGCGGTGTATCAAGGCTTGTTCTACCCCGTTCAGCTCTGGAAACTCTGCCAGCAAAGCTGTACCGCCTAGCGCTACTAATAAATCAGCCGCATACCCTAAAGCAGGATTCGCCGAAATCCCAGAGAAGCCATCTGATCCTCCACATTTGAGTCCTAAGCTCAGCTTAGATAGCGGTGCAGGTTTTCTGTGTACAGTATTAGCTTGCATGAGGCCTACAAAAGTCTTTTTGACGGCTTCTGCTATAAAGGCGGGTTCGGAGCGGCTTTGTTGCTGCTCCAAATAGAATAATGGTTTATCAAATTGAGGCGAAAAAGCTTCAATGTACCCTTGTAGCATGGGTATCTGGGCATTTTGGCAACCTAAGCTCAGTATCGTGGCACCTGCTACATTGGGATGGGTGATGTAACCTGCTAAAAGTTTACAGAGCACTTCGGCGTCTTGTCGCGTGCCTCCACAACCGCCTTCGTGGGTGAGGAATTTAATCCCATCTATGTTCTCAAAAATACGTGAAGAGGTAGAAGAGGACTCTTCTACCAAAATGTCTGTTGCTAAAATCTCTTCTGTACTAGCTTGTTGTTGCTTCTTACGAATAAGTGCCTCTAGGTTAATCCCCAGATTACGCTGAGGCGCGTACCCTAATTTCTCTAGTAAAATTTCTTTAAGGGTTTCTATATTTCGATTTTCACAAAAAACTAGCGGAATGACCAACCAGATGTTGGCCGTTCCCACCTTCCCGTCAGTACGGTGATAGCCCATAAACGTTTTTCCTTCAAAACGACTTGTATCTGGGGGTTCCCAAGTATACGGCTGAATGGTGGTGGTATAGTCTTCTGTTTGATGGTGGGTATTATCCGTGGTAATTACGCCTCCTTTTGGAATGCGCTGGGTTGCCTTTCCCACCGCTACCCCATACATTTTAATTGTTTCTCCTTCGGGAATTACTTTTATCGTAAACTTATGTTTTTGTGGTACGGAAAAAGGTAAGGTAATCTGCTCTTCTCCAAACTGAATAGTATAGTCTTTTTCTAAGTCTTGTAAAGCGACTAGAACGTTATCATCAGGATGAATTTGTAAAACGGTTGTCTGCATACCCATAATCTTTGTTTACAAGACGAAAAAAGTGCTTAAAAACACTACAGTTTGTGCAAAAAATCCCATCAATAAGGTAGCCATACTAAAACTTCGAAACGTGGTGCGTGCCTCCAGCTCCGAAAATTGTGCTACCACCCAAAAATAGGAATCATTGGTGTGCGAAACCGTCATAGAACCTGCACCCATTGCCAATACAGCAAGTATACGTCCCATCTCAGAAGCAAGTCCCAAATCGGGTAGCAAAGCATAACACAAAGAAGCTGCTGTGATCACTGCTACCGTACTACTTCCTTGTGCTGTTTTTAAAACAGCGGCCACCAAAAAAGGGAAAAATACGCCTAAATTTAAGGGTTTGAGCCAACTTCCGAGCGATTTACCAATATTAGCAGCTTCTAGCATCGCGCCGAACATCCCTCCTGCCGCGATGATCGCCAGAATAACCCCTGCTTTCGATAAGCTTTCACTGAGCCAACTATTGAAGGCTTGGTAAGGTGGGCATACTAACAAGAGCAGCGCAAGTAATACCCCCACTAGCAGGGCTACGAAAGGCTCTCCCAAAAATAGTAGACCTTGCGTCCACCAGGCGCTTTCTGATGCTGGTGTGAGCCACAAGGGAACAAATACTTGCATAGCAATCAGTAAAATGGGCACCAGAATAGGGATAATCGCTTGAATAATTGAGGGCGTTTTTTCTGTTTCTGTAGTGGCTGCTAAAATGGTGGGAGCGGTTTGTCCGTTAGCAAAGCGCCTTGCCCACAAAAAAGCAACGAATACCGTAGGAATAGCCAGTAAAACACCTCCTATTAGTACAGCCCCTAAGGAGAGCTGCATTTGCTCTGTGGCGGCCAATATACCCGGATGAGGAGGAACCAAACAATGTACCGCATACAAAGCACTTCCTAAAATAGTTGCCATCATCGGCATTGAGAGCTTGGCGCGCTGTACTACGCTTTTGTTAAGGCTACTGAGTACTACGAAAGCAGCATCGCAAAAAATAGGTAGTCCTACTAAAAAACCCACCAAGGCTATCGCTAAGGGCACTTGTTTCACGCCCGTTCTGCGTAAGATGTAATAAGCAATACTTAAGGTGGCTTTCGTTTTTTCCAGTATGGTTCCTAGTAGCATCCCTAGTAAAATGACCAGTCCAATTTTTCCTAAGGTATTTCCCAAACTACTCTTCATAATTTGAACAACCTCCATAGGAGAAGCCCCTATGAGAAATCCTGTTAGCAGAGTCACTATCAACAAGGCAAAGAAAGCATTGATTCGAAAACGGGCGGTCAATAATACGATGAGGAAGATACTCAACCCTAGTACGAAGAGTGAATAGTAGGAAGACATCAATACTGTAAAAGGATTAGTCGTTGGTAATAGGCATTTCTTGATAGTAAGCAGCTAAAAAGCGTAAGGCAAAAGCGGTGGCAATGTCTCTGAATACAATGCTACTTTTGCCTTTTTTCTGTCTTAATCGCAAGTCAATAAAGCCGCCAGCGAGGTTTTTATCTGGGTGATTGGAGGGAAATTGATTTGCTAAAAGCCACTGCGCCGCTTTCGTAATATCTTCATCGAAGGTATTGTCACCAAGTTTTTTCAAACGAAGCCAAAGCAACCCTGAGAAAGCGGTGGCAGAAGCGGTAGCAGAATTTGTTTTGTGTTTGCCGTTAGTATAACTCTTATAGTAGATGACACCATTTTTTTGCATTAACTTTTGCATGCCTTTGGCTGTTTTGGTGGCAGCTTCCAAGTATTTTTTTTCCTTTGTGAGTGTATAAGTCTCTACCAAAGCCTCTGCATTCCAAATATTAAAGCGAGGATGTACATAACCTGTCTCAGGGTTATTAGGCTCAAAGTCCATCCAAAATCCATTCTCGTGTTGTGTTTTCAGTAGTGTTTCACACTGATTGAGGAAGACTTCTTTATAGCGTTTCTTCCCCGTAAAGGCGTATAAATCTTTGAATAAATAACCCTCTACATTGGGTCTAGCGACCATTTTCAGGGTCACTTCCTCTTTTTGATGCTGGGCATGTGGGCTCTTATCTTTCCATACTTCACCGGTGGTAGGATCAATAATGTTGTAAAAAAGCCCTTCTTCTTCTATGTAAGTATGGGTCAAAAGCCAGTCGCCTGCCTCTTGACATACACGTGCATAGCGCTTATCTTTAGTGACGTTCGCTAGTTGGAAAATGGGCGGTGTACCGTCTGTGATGGTAGTAACATTGATATAATCGCCTACACTAGCGCCGTGTACAGCTCTGAGCATACCTTTCATTTTAGCGGGCGATTGCATTTGTTGGGCAATCCACCAGTCACCGGCTTGACGTGCCTTTTCTAAAAGCGTAGGTTCCTTTGTAACTTCGTATACGGCCAGTAAACCACCTATCAACTGCCCTGTATGCCACATGGCTTCATAGTCGGTCCACGTAGCTTGTAATAAGTCGTAGTCTCCTTTTGCCTTGCCTTGTTCATCCAAGAGCACTTGCGTGGTATATACACTCCCTCGGCGCATTGCTTCCAACAGTGCTTGCTTCGTGATTTTAGTTTGGGCGTAAAGCCCACTACTCACACCCCATAATATTACCCAAAGTATCCAACGCTTTCTCATAGATTTTTCTTTTTGTGACGTAGTGACCTTCCTCTTACCTGACAACTGACGGGGAGAACAATTTACTTTACCTTATTACTCAAGGTTTTTGCCTTTGAAGACTTTTCAACTTTGAGCTACACTTCGTTTCGGTTCCCAAAAACATAAAGTCTCAGCGACTTCATTAAAAATAGTGGTTACGTTTTCTTTTTTTGAGCGCTTTATTGAAAGCATTTTTCAGGTTCGTAAAATATACTCCTACGTCTAAGGATTCTTCTTGACCAAAACGTATTCTTTTCAAATCGGTGTAGTAAAAAAATGTGAAAAGCTCGTGGGTAAGCGGGCTTTGCTTTTTGAGAAGCAATGTTCGTAAAATAGCTTCCGTAAGGGCTTCATCTTTGCCTGCGGTAAAATAGTAAAAGCCTACTTCTTCTTTTGAGGGAAAAGGCGTTGTTTTGTAGTACTTTCTATACATTTTGGCTTCTTTATAAGGCTTTACGGTCTCATATAGTTGTTGTTGCGGATCGGTATTTTTCATATGTAAGAGCCATACCCATAATATTTCTTGTAGTTTTTCTCTCATTTGCTTCGCAAGCTCAAAAGCAAGTTGTCGGTTTACCTCATCTGTAGAAGTAGCCAGCTTTAACCAATTTTGCACCGCTGCCCCCTTTTGTACATATTGGGGAAGCGACGAGCTAGGAAATAAGCTTAGTCCCTGTAAGGAAGGGCTCATTATTTTTTGTATCCATTGCTTGGTTGCTGAAGGAAGCACCTCATAGAGTCTCCATCTAAATAGGTTATTAGAGGCAGTACAAAACCAAAGTAATAGCTCGTTATGATAAGTATCAGGGTCTTCTAAAGCAGTTTGCCAAGCCTCCTCTCGTCGATAGGCTACTTTCGATCGTGCTGTTTTCTTCCATTGTATTTTTAGGTCATTTTGCAAAGTCTTCTTATCGTAATCGTTTTATGGCTAAGGTTCGAAATTTATTTCTTTGTTTCTAAAAAGGTCAAGTAGTCATATATTTTTTCGAATACCTCATCCCTAGAGACCGCCAAAGAATAGCTGGAAAGGTCTTTAAAATGCTTGATAAGTTCTAACTTAAAGCGCTCTGGCTTCTGTTTCCGTTGCATCCATACTGCCAAAACGGCCTTTTGTAACATTTTATCTTTGAAGCTGTAGCGATTATTTTGATCCTGTGCCTTTAAAAAATAGTAAAAGCCTATAGTTTCTTCGGTAGGAAAAGTAGGGATATCGTTCTTCTTGCGATGCTCGTATAATCTCAGTGCGGTAGTACCTTCTAATAGCGTGTAGAGTTGCTGTTGCTTATAAAAGTTAGGCGTATGGCGCATCCATACAACAAGTAGATCTACTAGCTCTGTGATGAGCCCCTTAGCAAGCTCAAAGGCCAGCTCTCGGCTTTTGTCATCTTTGGAGGTAGCTAAGGCTAGCCAACTATGAATAGAGGGATTTTCTTGATAGTGAACAGGAATGATATTGGTAGGCAACATCCCAAAAATTTTCTCTTTTGCCCCTATTACTTCTTCCAGCCAGTTCCACTGTGAAGATAAAAGGAGCTGTTGTGCTTGCCTTCTAAAGGAGGCCTCCTGCGCAACACAAAACCATATCATGAGTTCTTCTTGGTACTGCGTCGGACTATCTGTTACCATTGCCCAGGCTTCTTGCCGTTGCGAAAGGTGCGCTCCTCTTGCTAGTGATCTCCAATGGGCTTTCACATCCATAGTGTCTCCCTTATTTTAATTCTCTCCTCTAATATTCCTAATTAACTCAAGTTGCTAGTAATAAAAAGGTGCTACCGAATCGAAAAGCGAGT